>Ga0265324_10000706_pt1 | contig 22230 bp, 38 predicted proteins | sample 41419metaG_FD_198634 | JGI IMG/M metagenome (GOLD analysis project Ga0265324, IMG submission 198634) | Rhizosphere microbial communities from Carex aquatilis grown in University of Washington, Seatle, WA, United States - 4-14-19 metaG | ecosystem: Host-associated > Plants > Roots > Rhizosphere...
AATCAGCAGCAGGGAGCCGCCTACATATTCGCAAGGATCGTACTCATCGCCAGGCACGAAACCGAGCATCTTTATCATTACCAGTTTCCGCAGCCTTTCAAACTCAGCCTGGGCCGCCGTGCCGGTGGGGTCACGCAGATTGCTGATGGCCAGGGCAATGCCAAACTGCTCTTTCACCGGCTGCAGGATCGCACCGCCTCCGCCCAGCTGGTTGGATCCGGCCTGATCACGCAACGGCAGCACATATGCAGATGGAACCGCCTTGAGATCGTCTTTTGCCGCCGCAAAATTTGCCGACGTTGCGACTTTATAAAACTCTTTCTTGCCAGCCGTTTCAACGGTCCTTAACTGATCTACAACCGGGATCAGCAGCATCAGTAACCACTCAGCGCGTTATCGTTAAATACCCTATCCGGTGCTGAATAATTAACGCTTCCTGTTTCCTGGATTTCCTTGTTCGATGTGTCGATGGACAGGGATGCCGTTCCTCTGGAAATGTCACGCAACTTGCCGATAGCGGCGTCATACCGCGCCTTGATCTGCTCGGATGCGCGCACATCCCAAAGGCGATATCGCGCAATGTCGCAGGCCAAACGAACCAGTTCATCGCTGGTTTGGGTAAGAGGCAATGGGTAACGGCTAACTAGGTAACTGTTGATCTCGGAATCGGCATCGACCAACGCAGAAGTCAGCACGACCGCATCGATTTCCCCTATGTTAGATCGATCAGTCAGCTCGATGAGTTCCTGATCTCCAAAACGCTCAACAAGGTTTTGCTGCGTGGCGTACATGATCAGGCGGCGGGTTTAATCTTTTCCCACACGGCATTGCGCTCAGCTGCGGTTACGCCCCAGCCAGTGATCGCGCCAATTGCGCCTACATCCGGTCGGCCATCCTTGAGCCAGAGATCGTTGTTGGCCGGATCGATCTGCTTGATCGCTTCGGCAATGGCAGCTTCACGCTCAGCTGGATCTATGGGGACGGCTACGCCGGGTGCTTCTTCGATATGGCCGACAGCCTTCAGATCGGTAGCAACATCATCGTCCAGCGTGATCTTGCTACCGACCTTGATGTCCTTTCCATCCAGCTTGATGGGCTCTTTGGTGATGTAATCCTTTTGCATGGTTTTATCTCCTCTTAGCGTCACCCGGCCTTACTCATGAAGGCCGGGGACGATTCGCGCTCTCGGGGTGTATTGATTAAGCGGATGCGTTGGTGATCAGATAGCCCGCGCCAGATGCTGCCATGACAGGAGCGCGAGCATCGTTCACCGGGTAGGCCCACAGCTTGGCGTTGCGGTCCATGTAGGGCGTTTCAACCATCGGGTAGTTGCGAAGGCGGTAGGTGTAGCCGTAGCTTGGCAAACCGGCGTCGGCCATGCTGCCGAGTTCGGTGTAGGCTACCACCACATGCTTACCCCAAACGTCGTTCAGCGCGCCTGCGGCGTCTTCGTAGATGGCATCGCCCACACGCACTTCCTTGACGCCCCACAACGTTGCCAGCATGTCGGTGGTCACGGAATCGCGGCCGGTGTACTTCAGGCGATCAATAATGGCCGGGTGTTGCTTCAGGGCATTGAATGCCTTGGGCGACAACAGCACCATGTTTGGACGCTTGCCGGTGGCGGCGCGGATCGCTTCCTTGGCGGTTTCGATATCTTTCGACGGTGCCGAAGTGCCGGAGTAGTCCGACCATTGGCTGGCACCGGCCAGAGTGGTTTTGTTGGCTGCCTGATAGTTGGCAGCATTCAGCGCGATCGCAGCGGCGTCGTATTCGCTTTTCAGCAGAATGGTGTTTTGCGTCTTGCCGACTGCCACGCGCCCCAGATCGATGCCAGGAACAGAGTTCGCTTCCTGCATGATCTCGAACGGCACCGCACCTTCCAGGGAGTGGTCGGTCAGTGCATAGGGATTCCCTAAGTAACCGTATTGCACGCGCTTGGTGTTGGCACCGGGAGATCGGCCGGTGTTATACAGGCGGAAATCTTCGCGACCGAACTGGATGATCTTGCCCGCACGCTGTTCGACAGGAACCACCGGGAAGAGATATTGTGCTACCAGCTCGTTGTTCTGGTAACCCTGGGCGACCGTCGTCAGGATCGGGTCGACCACGCGTGCCTGGCTGAGTGTCATATTGCCAACCATCAGCATGGCGACGCCCGCTTCTTGGTGATACATGCCGAAGTGCCACAACGCGGCGAAGACAAAAAGACCGAATACCATTGCCAGAGCATTTAGAGATAACTTGAATTTCATTACGTTCTCCTGTTTGAAAAAAAGTGAGACCGATCAGTTCGGGATGAGGATAACTTCGACGAACTGGCCTGCAGCGGATGCCGATTCACCCGGAGCCAAACGGCCCAAGGTAACGCCAGCAGCCTTGGTGATCGCACGTCCTGTTGCGTCGCACTCGATCAGCGAACCGGCCACGATCGCGGCGCCGGTTTCTACAATCTCCGTACCCAAAACGGTAGTGGTGTAGTTGTCGCCGATTGCGCCCCCCATCTGGGCGACGCCCTGGGCATTGACGCCAGCACCCGCCACCGCACCTGCCGGGGTGACAAAGCGATTTGCAGCGATCACCGCCGTAGCAATCTGGCTGACTGCCAGTAAACTGATTCCGTTGCGCATCTTGTTCTCCTGTTAATTGATGGGTTTGATCAGGCGCTCACGGCAGCCAGGGCGGCTTCGTAAGTCACGTTTTTTTCAGCCTGGTAGGCAACCGCCTTGCGGTGTATCTCCAGACGAGCGGCATCGACGGTGTAGCCAGCCGGAGCCGCGAAATTGACAGTTTCCTCGTCGCACCTCTTGCCGCCAGACACTTCCCCGAACTCAACTTGTTTCGGCTGTGCCTGCAGAAATTCCTTCAACGCATCGATCAGCGGCTTCTTGGCATCACCCTCACCGAACTCGACTACTTGTTCCTGGTCGGCCATGAAATCCATTGTGGCCACGGCGACATCCTTATTGACCGGAAGCAGCTTGCCTTCACCAACCAAACCCTCGGCAAAAGACAAATGAGCTGCGTGGCGGGTAGCCGAAGCTGCAACTCTGTCACGCGCCTTTGAGGCATCGATCTCAAGTTTCAATCTGGCGTTTTCTGCCTCCAGCGCGGCTTTTTCTTCTGGTGTCACTTGGGTAGCTCCTTCTGAGAACTGTGCGGGGTCGCCCACACTGGCGTTTAAATCTTCCTGCCTGGATTCGCGCAGTTCGTCCTGGGCGGACTGTTCGAGTTCCTGCACGTTGTATTGGGGAATCACTTTGTCGGCTTCTTCCTGGCCGAATTTACCGATGAACCATTCGCGCAATTGACGCCACAGGCTTGCATTAGTCACATCGTCCCATTCGGCAAAAACGACCACGCCTTCTTCATCGTCAGCAAAACTGATCCCGTGCTCGTTCAAACCTTTAACGGCAGGTGGCTGTGCTCCAAGGAAGCCAACATGACGCAAGTAATACACGCCCGGAACGGGATTGCCGGGCGCAGTTGGTAAATAGAAGGATGCGGAAACGTGCGGGAACATTTTCTTACCCACCCATTCGGCAAACTCAGGGAGAACATCTTTCGGGTCGGCGCTGAGAATGCCATCCGAGAAGTCCAAAGAAGCAACCCCGCCGAAACGGGGCTTGTTGTGTTTGGGGTGACCAACGACGAGTGGCGCTTCGTACTTTGCCGGATCATATGCAGCCGCGCAGGCTGTCATGTCTGATTCTGAAAAGTCCAGCGTTGTGCCGCGCATGTCGGTACGCTTGCCGGGCTTGAAAATCTGGATGGAGTTGGATTTGCTCATGGCGCCCATTTTCCAAGGGCGCACATGTTGGGGCGATACTGAATGGCTTCGGTACTGGAGTATCAGGATTTATAGAGTGCTTGTTTTAAAGTACCAGACCTCACCTCAATAAGCAAAACTCATCTATTCCAGGCGTCCTGCAGAGTAGTACGCAAAACGTCTGCAATTTTTTCATTCAATTCATCCGGCAAGCCACGCGCTTCATCCGGAAAGAATTGCCTGGCCGGAATATCTCCCCACAAGTGCGGGAACTCCTGCTTGGTGCCGCCGAAGTTTTGCATAGCCGCGTAGGGCATCAGGGATGTCAACGTCACCAGGTCATTGCCGATCACGGTATAGGCGAACTGGGTGGACAGATCCTTGGTTTCTCCGATCAACGGCTTCTTGCCTGCCAGTACCTTCTCGCCACGCGAGGAAACGTTGCCTTTCCTGGTGAAGTTTTTGCGATTTCCGTGCAGCAGGTTGCGCAGCAGCGTGTCTGCGTTTTGCTCCCAGGCGCCGCCATACGGGTCTTCGCTCAATTCAAAGCGTTTTTTGGTGAAGTCCAGCAGCACTTCGCCGATCACCATCAGAGCACCGGACGGATCCTCTTCGGCCGCGATCAGCCGATTGAAGGCGTCCACCACACCGGGATCAGTTGTCTCAATCTTGATCATGCGTTATCCTGTCTGTGTCGCGAGCGGTTGGTTTCCAATGGGTAATGGTTGCAATCGCGCAAGCGCCTGCATTATCCGGTTCGAGTCCGGCACCGCTCACGGCACCCTCATAGCAACACATATCTGCTTGCCCCTAGTTGCGTCGCATCGATTACTCCGCCCGTTACAATGAAGTTCGAGATGATGGTTGAGCGCACGCCATCCACCCGTACCTTGTTCGCGTAGTTGATGCGCACGATCACCTTGCCTTCAACGCCTGGCATATCAAAAGCGTAGAGCAAAGTCCCGTTGTCGGTATCCAGGTACACGTCTGCCTTGTCCAGGTATTTGGGCAGATCCAGCCAGACATCGAGCGGAAGCTGTGCCGATTTTGCATCCCTGATCGCGTGGATCAGTTCGTGATCGCGCAGCCAGATTGCGGCATCGTTAAGCGCGATGCCACGGCTCGACAATGCCGACACTGTGTCCGGCGAAACCACCGAAGCGACCACGCTAGCGCCTGCTGGTTCCATGCTGGCGGCCGCGATTGCAACCATTTCGCGCACTGCTGCAGCTTGCTCGGCCATCAGTACCGTCTTGAGAGAATCCCACATCGCTGCGCCAATCGGCGCATCGAGCTTGATCAGCTTCTGGTTGATGAAATCCAGTAAAGGTCGATCCGCATTCGCACCAGGCGCGTAGTCGAACCCCTTGTCGATCCCCACCGGCGCGCCAGTCTTCGGATCGATGGCATCCCAACCTGCGGGAGCTTGGCCTTTGCCGTTGGCGATGGCCAGCATGTATTGCTCTTTCGTAACTGCCGTGACCCAGCAATGACAGCCCCAACCATTTGTCGGAAAGTGCGTAAGCCAGAACGGATGCGTATAGTGCAGCGTTAAACCGTCCCAGCTTTCATGCAGCGGACGGGGATACATCAGGCCGTCCATATGATGGTATTGCCAATACGGTGAAATCTTGAGCAGAGCGGGATCAGTCAATTGCTTCCACCGTCCGGCCGCGTAACTCGTGCTCATATTGGTCTGGTAGATGACTTTGGTGCGCCAGGCTTCGCCTGCCTTCGTACCCTCACCGGTCCAGCCGGTCCATCCATGTTCGGCCACGATGCGCTTGAAATTCTTGCGGAAGGCTTCCAGCCCGGTGCCGTTCTCGATGGAATCGTCAATTGCACCGCGCAGATCCTGCAGCAGATCCGCTCCCTGGGCACCGGCCACGATGAACGCGCGATCGTGCGCCATGCGCTCGATATCGTCCCAGACCTCGGTGGGCAGATTCAGCTTTTTCCGGAAGAATGCCAGTTGCTCGGCAAACGCCTGGTGTATCGGCGCGTACTTTGACACGGTCACTTACCGTTCTGGACATCCGCCATCCCTGCCAGCGCAGCCAGCTGGAATGCTTGAGCCATGATCTTGCGCAGATCCTCTACCGGTAGATCGCCGTAGGCGCTCAGCAGAGACTCCTGCAGCCCGGCCATGCTGTCGGCCTTGTCGACCAAGTTTTCGACATGGCTCATTACGGCATTCCACGCCTCGGTAGTGGCCGCATCGTCCAGTCCATCAGGCGCTTCAGCGAATTGAGCTGCCCGTGAAGTTTGGTCGCCAGCGCTCGGATCGATGGTTTTCGGATCCGGCGGCGTCTTGGTTTCTACCCACTCTCCGCCATACGTGTCCTGGATGTATTTCAGCGTAGGTTTGAATCCCAACTTGTTGATCTTCTCATCGCGATCCGCCAGCTTGTTCTGGTCTTCCTCGTCTTCGCACTTGCGCCACACCTTTGGAAGTGCTGCGCCGGGGAAATTCCATTCGACCAGCCATTTCACCACGGTGGCATTCAGGCTGGCGCATACCAGATCCGCATCTGCTTTAACGATGTCGTCTCGCACATCGCCCTGCAAGTCATCATTGCCAAGCCTTCCGGGCGTACCCTGCGTACTGGCGGTTTGACCCAACACGATACGGGCAATGGCCGCATCCATGCGGTCGCATAGGGTGGCGTAATCAGCGGTACCGCCACGTGTCGCCTCCAGCAGCTCTGCCGTCATGCCTTCGGGAAAGATAATCGCGCTGTCGGTCTGGATTGCGCGTAATGCTTCCAGAAGTTTATCCTGCTCATCTTTGGCCGTACCCGACTGATATTTTCCGACAGCGGTAGGGCTGCCGAACTTCTCCAGAAAGATCAACCAGAACTTGATGCCGCTGCGCTTGAAGAATACCGGCCAGTAAAGCCAGTGCGCCAATCCAAGGCCATAAGGCTCGTCGTCATGGTCGCTGCCGGTGGCAAAGTGCCAGAACTTCTTATCCGGCAACTCTTCCCCCATTGGATTCTGCGAAGTGCGCAGGCGCAGAGACATGTCCGGCGCAAAGCCGAAACGGCGCCGGTCGCGTACCTTGATTCCTTTGCGCGCTGTATCCAGGACGATCTGGTTGGCTTCAACGGCGTAAATAGGTTCACCCACAGCGTACCCGTAAAACACGCCATACAGCATCTTCTCCGTAATTGAATCGAATGCAATGTTCTTGAGCTGCTGATCGATGAACTCCGCTGCCTTCTTGTCGATCAGTTTCTTGCCGCCCGGCATCACCTCCCAGGGTTTCGATACGACGGCCCGCAACCGTTGTTCAAAACATGCCTTGACCTGTTCGTCGCGCAGCACCTCCTGATAGATCAGCAGATCCCCGTTTCCCTTGAGGGCTAACAGGCGATCCGTATTCGGCAACAGAGGCAGGCCATCTACGTAGCCGCGCGTGATGTCACGACCGTCTCGTGTCGTGGCGATTTCGTTCTTGACGTCTTCCATTTTCAAGTTCTGTTCCATGCTTACCCCAGAATCGTTAAAACGCGATTGGCTGCGTTTTTTCCGCCTAATCCATACATCCACCGCACTTCAACCGCCTTCGCCGTTTTTAACGGTGCTCTAACGGCATCTATTCGGCTACGCGCATCCTGCGTCGATACGCAAATCACATAAAACCTGTCAAACCACCCGAGACGGCCGTCCTCCGATCACCGGATCCGCGCAGTTCCATCGGCGCACTGCGCGACACCGCGATCATCCACAGGATGTGCAGCGCGCACAGGCCGTCGTAGTGGTGGGAAGATTGCTTTTCCGGCCAGCTATCCATCTCGGCCAGCAGTAGTGTCAGCGCCGGGTTGAACAGGATGCGCGGATCGAGCGCGTCGGTGATGTATGGCTCCAGAGAATCGATGCGCACCTCCGGATCGACCGTGGCTGTGACCGCCACCAGCGGCAGCGCCACGCCCTTGGCCAGCCCGGCCGTCACGAACGACTGGCGCATGTGTTCGTAGGCGTTGTTGTTTTCAAAGCCGATGGCCTGGCATCTGAATTCCTGTTGAAATGCGATCAGGTCGGCTTCCAGCTTGCTCGGCACACGGCGCTTGATGGCCGCGTAATCAACGTGCAGCCGCTGGCGCTGCGTGTCGTAATAGCCGCCAACGATTGCAGATGGATCGGACTTCTCGCCCTTGCCCATCGACGGGTCACAAGCGCCGAATGGCTTCCAGTGCTGCAAGCGCGACACGAAGAACTGCACCGGGCTGAATACCTTATCCTCGTCGCTGCGTGGGTCGCCCTGCATTTCGGTGGAGAACGCCTTGATGTTCTTGGCGCGCTGACGCATCAGCCAGAACAGGCTGCGTACGCCCGGCCAAGAGATCTGGGCCCCTTCGTCCATCTCGGCCTTGTGCGCCTGGTAGAACAGGTGCGACGGCAACTGGCTTTCCTCCAGCACCTCGCCGCGTTCGTTGGCGGCTTCCTCGGCGGGCTTGTCCTGGTTGAGCATCAGCGCCTGGCACTCTTCCCACAGATCCATGCGCTTGGGCAGCTCGATCAGCGCGCGGAAGTGATGCACCAGATGGCCGATGGCGGCCTTTGCCCGACTGATCGGATCGTTCTTGTTCAGTACGGTACCGACGCCGACGAATTTAACGGTGCCGTCCGGTGGGCCGAGGAAGTCCACGGCCTTCTCCAGCCAGTCCCAGCGGTTATTGCACTCGGTCGGGCTTTTCGCTTCCTTATCGGTGATCAGATCGTCGCCCAGAAGCAGCTTGGGGCGGCTCGATCCGTGGAAGGTACCGCGAATGGCCTGCTCGGCACCGAAGGCTTCCATCTTCACGCCGCTGCGGGTGGTGAACTCGCCGATCTTCCAGTTTTTGGTTGCGCCGCATGCCTCGGGGAAGTCTAGCGCCAGCGCCGCGTTAACCGTCAGCTCGACTTTGACGACTTCAAGCAGCTTGGTCGGAAGCTTGGTCTCTGCGCCCAGCATGGTGATGTAGTCGATGAAATACGGAAGCTGATTGGACTCAATCCATCCGATCTCTTGACGGACCAGAACCTTTTGCAGCAACGCTTGTATTGCCACCCAGCACGGGCCGACCTTGGTGGCCAGTGAGGACTTGGCCTCTCCGCGCGGTGCCACCCACCATTCCTTCGCGCCGCCCGGCTTAGCCAGCAGCTGTGGGAATCGCTTGAAAAAATGCTTGTGAAACTGCGACGCAGGCGGGCGGATATGGTGCGGGAAGTAGGTGTAGCAGAAGAACTCGAAGTCGCCGTCGACCAGCACGCGCTTACGGCGTGCCAGGCGTGCAGCTGGCGACGGATCGAGGCCGACCTGCAGCGCCTCAATCTCTGCGCGCAGCCCACGGGCCAGCTCGGCGATCTCGTCACGGAAGGTTTTTTCAGCGGCGTTAGCCATATGCCCTCGCCAGATCATCACCAAACGGCCCGAGGATCTCCGCGAACGCAGCCGCATGCTGCGGATAGTTCGCGCGCACGAAGTCGGCTAGGCGCTTCGCCACGTCCGTGGCCACGGCCAGCTTATCCGTCTCCGGCATCAGCTTGCGGCTTGCTGCCATCAGCTTGTTGTACGCATCGGCGAGGCTGGCCAGCATCTGCACCTTGTCGCCGGGAGCCATGTCCGGCGCGTCCTGAATGGATTGCACCGTGGCCTGCACTTGCTGCACCACGATGCCGAGTGTCTGGCGCACCACGTCCTCGATGCCACCGCCCGCGATCATCTGCGCAGCGCGTGCCTTGTCCCAGTCGTCGCCCAGCTCTTTGCCTTCCCGTTTCCAGTTGCGCACGGTGGCATAAGGCACGCCGTTCTTGGTCGCCGCTATCTCAAGCCCGAGCTGGTTAAAAACGTAATCGCCGCGCACGGCGCGGCGGACAGCGTCATCGTGTGCCATTGGTCTCTCCAGGAGAAGGGCGACGTACGCCCGGCGTCTGTGACCGGCCCAGCGCTACGTCCTCGCCGCGCACCGTAAGGCGCACGACATCCAGTTCGAGCTGCTCGACCAGTTCCATTTCGGCCAGCCAGGCGATGTCGACCGCGATCTTGTCGAGGCTGGCCACGTAACCGATCAGGTCGATCTGATGACGCAGCGCGCTGCGGTTCAGCGTGTATCCGTTCGCAAAGTACAAGGCCATCAGAATGGCCAGGCGGCGGGATGCCGTGATGGCTTCCTGTGAGTTCATTTCATTCCCTTCGCGGTGATCTGGTTGAGGATCAATTTCAGCGTATCGCTCTGGCCACGGTTCTCTCCGACCAACTGATTGACAGTTGCCGCCAGCTGGTTGATCGAGTCGTAAACCTTGGAGATATCGGTATGATCGGGTGCGTTTTCGGACGTGGCCTCCAGCTTTGCGATGCGCTCTCCGTAGATATCGAACTTGTCGTCGATGTCCTCTTCGAGCTTGCCGATGCGGTCGTTGGTCACCTTGTCCTTGTTCGACAGGTACACATAGATGCCGATGCCACCGGTCATGAGGAAGGTCAGTACCTGAAAAAGGAATTTCGCCAGTTCTAAATCCATCTTTATTTACCTTCCATAAATTCATTCCACGCCTGGCACTCGACGCAGAGCTGCACACCAAATACCGCTTTGCGTCTCGCCTCGGGTATGCGTACACCGCAGCCAGGCGCTGAGCACCACTTTGCCGATTCTTTTTCCGGCTTCGGCAGGATCGCCTGCTTCTGCCGTATCTCCCATTCATCCAGCTCCAACTGCTGTGCCCTGTCTTCCGGTCTCACTTTTGCTCCTAAATATTGCTCGAAGCGACAGTCAGATAGCCCTGGCTTGCAGATTTGTATGGCGTATCCGTTTCCCACCGATATAACCATTTGCCTTTTTCTGTCAGATCCACATCGCACCTGAATTCACCCACTCCGATACGGGTGATGGCGCCGGGATAGGCGTAAGTGATAGTTGAACCGCTCGGAGATTTAACCTTGAACGCAACCGACCCAGGGTCGGCAGGCAAATTGGTAGCCGGATCGCTGATTTTCACAGAACAGCGAGCCACCTCGCCAACGATCCAACTAGACATGCGCAATCTCCGCCTTAAGCAAGGCTGCGCGAGTCAGCGATGGTGTGGCAGAACAGCTGCGCGAAATTCGCGTGTAGAGATATGCAGCAGGCGCGATAGTTGTCACGATCCGCGCGGGCAACATCCGTATGCTGACGGTCAGTTCCCCCGTTGCAAGCGCTTCTGACAATGTCGACCCAGAGAGTGTAATGCTGGCTGTCAGATCACCTGATGCGCCGATCAATGATGCAGCTTGCCCGCCGAGGTTGATCTGGACGCTCAGTACGGCTACAGCCTGCGTGGATGCTTGCGCATTGCCCGCAAGCTGCGCGGAACTGGTAAGTTGACCCGATGCAGCGGCCTGAGAATATGCAGCGCCAGTGATGCGTATGGCACTTGTCAGACCAGCAGCAGCTACTGCTTGCGCTAGCGCATTGCCTGCCAGCTTTATCTGTGCAGTAAATTGTCCATTAGCAGCGACAAGTGCAATTGCCGCACCGGTCAGCGATATCTGCGAGGTGAGGCCGCCTGTAGCGCCTACGCTGGCAAGTGCAGCTCCGGTTAGTTTGATGCCCGTTGTCAGCACGCCACTGGCCGTAGCCTGGTCGACGGCATTGCCGCCCATGTTGATGGAGGTGTTCAACGTACCGGTTGCGTTTGCCTGTGCAGCAGCCGCACCGGCAAGGGCCGCAGCAGGTGCTACGCCTGACGTCAGATCGCCCGAGGCTGTGGCTTGGGCTGCGGCATCGCCTGCCAGTGCGGCGCTCTGTACGCCAAACAAAAGCGACGGCCCGATAACACGCCATGCAGAGTTAGTCGATGCCTTGGTGGTCAGCGCGCCTAATGGATTCCATCTGCCACGCTGTGGGTAGCGTCTAAGGTTAGCCATTGGCTACCTCAAACTCGCATTCCGGAATGCCAGAGCTGGTAGAGTCGGCGCAGACAGCCATGTACAAACAACTGCTGTCGAACACCTGAGGCATGCCTGTCTTATCCAGGCCGTGTATATCGCCGTCGTTGGCGATTTTTACTCGGCCGGTCCAAAGTGGCCGAAGTACGAGCACATTGAATGTGCCTACGGTAGATACCGTAGCTGCAACGCTTTCGATCTTTTGTACACCGCTATCGCCAGCCTGTAATGGAAGCTGGATCAATCGACCTATGGTTGGTGCAGTGCCCAGCGCAACTGTGCCTGTTGTTCTTCCTGCTGTCCCTGCTTGATTTGTATAAGTGACGGCAACTGACAAGTTGCCGGTAAAAGCTGTAACAGCCTCGATCCATATCTGAGTGCCTTTGAAGTCAGATCCACCAGGCACTCGTGCGGCATAACTGGGCTGAGCTGCCAATGCCGTGTTTGCATTGAACGCATAGGCTCCTGCTTTGAACAGCAGATCGAAAAGTTTCACTCTGCAGGCCACAGAGCTACCGAAGTCAGCAATGGTGATGTTTCCGGTATTGCCACCGCCGAACGCATTGAGCAATGGCGCACCTGTGGTTGTATCGTCTGGTACTACACCTGCAGCTGTGCTGGTACCGGCCAACGTACCGGCGCCGGGATTACCCGCAAGATCCCAGACACTGAACCATGCCGCCGCGATAGTTGTACGTGTAGCCGTTTTAACCAGGCCAACGTATTGCTTGGCTGCGGCGATGTATCCATCGAGCGTATTCATCATTCAACCCCGTTATCTCGCAGCCATTGATTCATTGTCTGGATCTCTGCGCAGTAACGATCAAGCAAGACAGGGCTGTGCCATATTCCACGCACGTTGATCGAGATACCACGCATCTCGGTATCGGCAACCAGAGATACCAGTTCGGCGCCGGAGTCATCCACAATCGTTGAGCTGCGCTGAGCCATGATCAGTTATCGATCTGGAAGGTAGCTGCGCCAGCCGCAAAACTCGGTGCGCTGTCGCCGTTGTTGATCGTCTTGGATACCGTCAGCGAGGTGCGCCACAGCAAATTTCCGCTTGTAGAGGCATCGAACACGCAGTACTCAACCACAGATCCCCAGTTGGCCGTTGGCGCCGGGAAAGTGATCGTAGTGTTATTGCTGGTAGTTCCACTGGTGCCGGTGCTGGCAGTGGTGCTGCCCGTGCTTTGCGTACCCGCCCAATTCGCCAGACTTGAGGTGACTGCCACCCTGGCATAGCTGCCGCCCGATACTTCGGTACCACAGGCGGCGTCCGAACCGCTGCTGGTGGCAAGCGCGAAGTACACCGTAGCAGGCATGGTGTACGTCTGCCCGCGCAGCATCGCGTCGACGATCTTGTTTTCGAGATAATCGGAAAGTGCACCAGCTTGCACCGCGCTGGTAAAGGCCAGCATCAACAGCCCGGCTATAAAGTTTTTAAGTTTGTTCATGTTTTATCCTTTTAACGGTTGATCGGGGAATCGTTTGCACACTCAGCCAGCTTATGGAGCTGGTCTCGACACTGCGTATAAAGTTCCATCGCCTCGATGTGGTTCTGCAGCAAGTCGGCCAGATGCCCTGATGCCGCCTTGGGTGGAACCGGACAATCGGTAGTCAGGTTGGCTGCGCATGGTCTTGATTGAACCGGAATTGGCTGCATTCCACTCGCGCATGCCGTCAGCATCAAGGCTGCAATCATTGAGGTGAGGAATCGTTTCATCGGCTTTCTCCTTGATGTTTCGGTATGTCACGCGGATCTGTTCACGCGATGTTTCACGCAAGCGCGATACCTTTTCTTTAAAGTCGTTGATTTCATCAGCGCTGTCTTGCGCTTTCTGCTGCGCCTTCGCTTGACCGGATACACAGGCGGACGAAGCGGCCTTATTGCCAGATGCGTAGCCGCTGCTGAATAGCACGAGCGCTGCGATCAGCGTGGCCAGCCAGAAGCGCGGATCAAGCAGCATCTTTCGTCTCCCCAAGCGAGATCGGGGCGATGGTAATTACGCGAAGAGCGGCGTTTAAAACCGTCAGGGCTACCGCGAACCAGGCATATACATTACCGGGCAGATAGGGCTGCAACAGCGAGAACTGCGCTTCAATCGCTATCAGCACTGCAGCGATCACGTTGAGCCTGATGGTCCTTGATTTCCACCAGGGTTTTACTTCAACGGCTTGAACGTCGTTCATGGCTTTCTCCAGTTCGGGTTTTGGTTATGAGCGGTTTCTTTAAGAGAGCCAGTCCAGCGGCCAGCCCAGATAAGACCGAGCGATTCTGCGATCATGCCCGCCTTCAGATAGGAAGGATCTTTGCCGTCTCCAATGTACTTGCCGTTGCGGATCACCCCAACATCGAATGCCTCAGATGCCGGATTGCCCTGTTTATCTTTGGCGTTATGGGCGGACTGGCCAGCCTTGCATTTCGATGTACCGGAGGCGAAGCATGCGCTCTGCTCTTCATCACTGCGATCAGTGCAGATGATGACGATGTCCAAGCCCTGACGATGGCACTCGGCCAGATACAGCTGCGACTTGTCCTGCATGTATGGTGACAGCCTGGTTAGATCGCGGCTCATTTGGTGGCACTCCAGCGGATTGGAGTAAGTACGCAAGCAGATGTCTCATGCGTGTAATGCCCAACAGATCGCTTGCTACACTCTCCGTGCTGGGGCATGCGCGAATCGCTGTGGCGCGTCCAGAGCGCACAGGTACCGCAGTTATTTGTCTGACTTAACATGTGCGCATGATTACGCGCGCGCGGAGTGGTGGCGACACTGAATTGGTTCAGTGTCAATAAAAAGCCCCGCATGGAGCGGGGCAGATTATCTAGATTAGAGTAGCAACAGTTAATTACTTGCGGGGGAGCAAGTTTCTTTTCCAGAAAGCCATTCAGGTATTGTCCTGTGTGTTAGATATACAATTTTTGGGGTCGTGCCGGTTGTCTTTATTATCGATCCACCCTGCAGGTCATCTGACACGGTCACAGTGCGGCTTTGAATCGAATCTTCTGCTTTAGATGCGCCAACAAGGCCAACATGGTAAATCTCAATTATTCCCTGCTTGTTTGCAGTATCCAGATCAGCCTGAACATCGTAGCCGTTTCCAAAAAGACCTATAACGCGATAACAGGCACGCATTTGTTTTGCAATAACTCTGTATGCATTCTGGTACGGAACAGCGCTATTCTGTATAAATGAATTGACGTTCTCTTGTCCAGGCGGAAGCGTCAAATTAACACATCCGACCATCAGTATTGCAACGACAATAATCAGCTTCTTCATATTGTTCTCCCTTCGTTTAACTGCCGCACTCTAAAACAGACTCACTTGCTTGTCATCCATCACCGTACTGCCGAGGATATTCCATATCCACCGATCGCTGAGGTGATAACGGCGTGCCAGCTCGTCTACTGGTACACCCTGGCTGTATAGCTGCACGATCTCGCGGTTACGGGCCTCACGCAGGCCGCGCGCGCATTTGGCGACGTAGAGCCAACGGCCACCGCCAGTTTGCTTGACCAGCGAGGTCAGCGCATCGATACCGATACACTGCGCCAGGGGGTGCTCTGCGTTTATGTTGCGTAAAGCCGGTAGGCGCGGGGTAGTGCCGCCGAAACGTTCCACTAACTTGAGCGCAGCAGACTCACCGATAATCTCGACGATCTCCAGCAGGTTGACAGGTGCGGTATTCACTTCGTTATCTTCCTCTCTGGGTCAAACACCGCACCCCTGGGCTGCCACACCAGATCGCGCTCTTCCAGCCAGGCTTGAACCATTGCCCCATTGATCTGCGTCAGCACCTTTGGGTCGACCACCAAAGTGGTCTCGATCTTGGCATTCCTGATCACGGCTGGCTTGCGGTTAAACCACCAGCCAGCAGCACAGCCAAGGTAGAAGCCTAGGATCAGCGCGTCCCACAGGTTGAGGCTCATTTGCTCCGCTCCTTGTGGCTGCGCGTGCGATCCAACACCCCGGCCAATATCCACAGCTGGCCTTCGTCCATCATCTCCAGCTTGCGTTCAACGCCGGTCTGGCGTTTGCCTGCGCCTTCGGCATAGGCTTTGCCTACCTTCATGCTGCGGCACACTGCGCATATCTTGCGCAGCAGCGGCTGGCGATCCGGCGCGGCTTTGTCGATGAAGGCCCACTCGTTGACCTTCTGCACCGGCTTCCAGCCGCAGGAGCGGAAGTGTTCCAGCACGCGGTTGCGGCCAGCCTGATCTAGATCGCCCGCCGACCGCACGCGCGCAACAGCCCACAGGATGTCGCGGTAGGCATCGTCAGCCATGCCGAGATCGCGCTTGGCAGCGTGGATCGAGGCGAGGTCTCGGCGTCGCTGGTCGGTGGGGTAGCGTTTCATGCGAAATGTTTATCGTGGATGCGTTCGATGATCGCGATCTGATTCTCGGTCAATTCCATCGCCTTGGATTTATCCCTGGCGTTGTACTTGTCCACTATCGAGCGGATGAACGTGTTTTCCCAATCGGTCACCTCCTTGGTGCCGTGCAGGCCGCTGATGCGTACGATCATGGTTCCGATGCTGGTCATTTCGCCCCCTTTGGATAGGCATCATTGAGAACACGTTGCAGCAGTGCTGCGGCGGTCTTGCTCTTGCGTGCCCAGTTCTTGATGGAGCCCTGTTTCAACAATTGGCCGCGCCGCCCCCAAATTGACCAGACATAATTTCCGCTGTTGTGCGTACCCGATCCGTCATTGCAAATCACAATCCGCACCAGGTTACTGGTCTGTCCAGTTATGGCGCTGTGCAAATTCATTTTCACTTCCAACATATCGACCTCCGTTAAACCATCTCTCGCAGCCCGCTATCTCTAACGGGCTGGAAGCGAGGGTTTAGGCCACTGCATCCTTCAGCGCCTTGGCAGCGGTGAAGTGCGGTTTCTTCTTGGCTGGAATGTCTATCTCGGCACCGGTGGCCGGGTTGCGGCCCTTGCGCGCTGAGCTGGTCTTCACGGCCAGCTTGCCGATGCTGGGCAGGGTGATGTCGTGGCCATTCGCCAGGGCTGTATGCACGGTATCGGCGGCGGCTTTCAGCACTGTTTCGATGTCTTTCTTAGCCAGTCCGGTTTCGCCTGCGATGGAGCTGATCAGTTCTGCTTGGTTCATTTGCTTCTCCTTGGTTGGTGGGTAAATCGTTAATGTTGGGCAGTAGATACGAACCACGGTGTGCCCTTTAGCCGTGGCCCTTTTTCAGGAAATCATCGTAAACTGCAGACGGTTCTGTCTGATCCCGCCAGGCCCGTCCGTCTCCGCCGTTCTCTTCTGTTTCCAGCGCGCCTAGTACGTCCGCAAGCATCATGCAGTGGTTGGACATGTCCACCAGCGCCTTGATGGATCGCTCGTTCTTGTGCGGAAATAGCGCCTGCTCGATCTGGCGCGCGGCGGTGCATACATTGACCGTGAGATCGATGTCGGTCTTCTTCTTCCAGCCTTGGCCCTTGTCAGCATCCTTCTCGCGCAGCCGCGCTTCCATCAGCAGCGCGAAGGCCAGCACTTCCGGCCGCAGCTCCTGGACGTGGAACTTCATCGGCATACATGAGGCTTCTACCAAATCGCGTTCGAGAATATCGATCTGATTGTCGATGTTCTCGCGCTTGATCTGATTGCTCATGCAGTCGGTAGATAACTCTATCTGATCGAGCAGATTCTTCGCGGCAAGCCGGAGTGCTTGATGTTTATCGCTCATTGCTCTTCCCCCTCTATCTCTTCGCAGCCGATCTCGATCAGCCCCATCGCCCAAAGGATCACAAGCAAGCACACGGCAAAGACTGTCCCCAGCCCGATAACGGTGAAGATGTTCATGCTGTGACCTCTTGCTCGAACGGCGTGATCACAAAGTCCTCGACGCCGCTGACGATGCTGATGCCTGCCACGCCTTTCACTTCCTCCGGCGCGTTGAGGATGGCTTCTTTGTTGATCTCTTCCTTGGTGCGGACGAACTTGCCGAGGCCGAGGCGATGCAGGGTTTCGATGACGCTGTCCGCGCCGGTGATGCGCACGCTTGGCGGGCGCTGACGCCACTGGATCTCGCCGGTGATGAAGTTGGCGGTCTTCACCTTGCCGCCGTTGGTCAGGTCGTCGCGGTGGGCTTCGCAGTAAGCCTGCACGCCTTCCTGCAAGCCCTCGATCTGTTTGATGAGCGCATCCAGCGGGCCTTGGTAGGTCTGGGTGATGTGCGCGATAGAGTCGTTCATCTCGGCCTGCGTGCGTGCCAGTTGGCGTTGCAGATCGCCCAGGTGTTTGATATCGGCAGCGGCTTCGCCGTTGTTCTGCGGCACGTCGATCTGTGCCTTGGCTTTGAGTCTGGTCTTTGGTGCCACGGTGTTCTCCTTGTGTAGGTCGGGTTTCAACCCGACGGGTTTAAGTTGGTAGATGAAGCTGCCCGAGCAGATCTGGCAGCGGGATATTGCGCAGCTTGGCTTCGAGGCCGAGGCTGTGCAGTGCGCGGCGGCGCAGGAATGAGCAGGTATCTTTCAGCTCATCCGGCGTGGCGGCGATGTAGTAGCCATGCTTGGGCGTGCCGCAGATGGCGTGGCCTTCGTCACGCAGACCGCTGATCAGCGTGCGCACGTTGCGTTCGGTGGTGTCGGCCAGCACGGCGAGCCGCCGGACGCCGATACCGTTGCCCTTGCCGATGTGACGCGAGAGCAGGTTTAGAAGCTGGTCACTGGTTGCCATAATTGCCTCCGTGGCTGGTTGAATTTCTGAACGTCTTGGTGAAACCCTTATCGATACAGTGCCCGCGATAGCGCAGCACGTTGGCCAGCAACGCCCGATCATGGTGGCTATGCGTTGCCTGTCGCAGGAGGCCGAAATAGCTATTGGCTGTCTCGAACAACTCGTCAGCTGGCATCTGGCGCGTGCGGCTGATCGCCTCATTGAATGCCCGGCGGCGGGTGACTCTGTGCCACGGCTTGATCACCTGGCCAACGAAGTCCACTCCACGATCAATAGGCTGCAAAATAGTCTTGGATGGATTCAGACGCAGGCCGAGGTGCTGTGGCAACCACGCATCGATGTCGGCGCGAGCAACGTTCAACCACTGCGGTGATGCGTGCAGCAGCACCATATCGTCCACATAGCGCACGTAGTGGCGGCAATGCAGATCGTGCTTGATGTGCTGATCCAGTTCGTCCAAGAGGACATTGGCGAAGAATTGGCTGCTCAGATTTCCGATGGGTAACCCAAGGTGCGTAGGCTGGCTGGTGAGCCGCTTATGCGGCGGTACGCGATCCAGTAGCGCAGGATCGCCCTGGAACTCGAAGTTCTGACGCGGATCGTGGAACAACACCAGTTCGGCCAGATCCATCCACCAGCCATCGATGCGCTTAGCCAACAGATCGTGCACCACCCGCTTGTCGATGGAGACGAAGAAGTTGGCGAGATCCAGCTTGAGGTAATGCGCTGGCTTGCTCCAGTTCTGCGTAAGGCTGCGGATCTTCGCTTCCAGCCTTTGGGCACCGTACAACGTGCCGCGTCCAGGAATGCAGGCGCAACTGTCTGCGATGAAGCCTGCGTATAAACGCGGGGCGATCCGGTTATAGAGCAGGTGGTGCACGATGCGGTCACGAAACTCTGCTGCCCATACCTCGCGCGGCTTCGGGCGAGTGATGACAAAACAGATGCTCTTGCCGGGCCTATACGAGCCGTTGCGCAGCTCTTCATCGAGCTGGCACAGGTTGCGTTCCAGATTCATCTCGAAAGCCAATGCGCTGGCGCTGTTGCGCTTTGTATCGCGGCAATTCAGATAGGCTTGTACTAGCTCTTCAAAAGAAAAATCAGCATGGTGGCACTGGGGTTGAGCTGCGGACGGCCACAGCGCGGCACTTGTTGTTGGTGTTATTCCAATTCTGGTTTCCATTGTTGAAGTTCTGATACCAGGCGGAACCTGCCGAACGCTGCGGTTAATCGTGCTATCTACGTCACCCCGCCGACTGTCGCGATCAGTCAGCGAGGAAACTGCGCCAGACCTGCCTTGGGCAACTAACCCAGCGGTATCTGCGGTGCGCATGGCGGTGGCCTGTATGGACAGCGGCACGACCAGATCAACATTTCGCACAGTCGTCATGGCCTTGACCCTGACGAAGCGGGCGACATTGCGTATTTGCGCCATCCACCAGCCTGCTTGCCGACCTTGTCGGTCAACGCGATGGCCTTGGCATATTGGCCGGTCGAGATGAGCAGCTTGTCGCGCGATAGGCGCAACAGCAGCTCGGCAACCTGCAACCGCTCGATCAATGCGTCGAGATGCGGCGTCTTCTCTCTCGCACAGTTGGCGCGGAAGATCAGCGTCACGATCTCTACGCACTCATCCCGCAATTTGCTACCGATGCTTTGCTTGAAATCTCGCCGCATGTTCGTAGACAAATCCGTGATGGCGTCGAGCAGGTCGTAGGCCACTTTGTAGATGGGCAGTTCTGAGGTGATTGCCATGCTGAATAAATCAATTCTCAATAGTTAAAGGGGTACGCTGCGGACGGCCACAGCGCGGCACTTGCCGTTGGTGGTATCCCAACCCTGGTACCCAAAGCTGAAGTGCTGACACCAGGCGGAACCTGCCGAACGCTGTTCGCCAGACCAGTACCAGTCCGGCGTGAATGTCTCTCCCAGATTGGCAAACAGCAGGGATTGCTCGCGGCGCGTGGGCAACCTGCCGCCCGCGTCCTCGGCAAACTTGACGGCCTCGTCCCAGCTCACGGCTTGTGCCTCACCAGGCAGCCGGATGATGTGCTGATCAGGCTCGCCGTTCTTGCCGAGCAGCAGCCCGGCGTACTGTTCGCCTGCCTTGAGCAGGGATTCCAGAAATGCTTTCTTTGCGTTGTTCATTGCGACCTCCTAATTGATGAATGCTGAAGTGTTAAAGGGAACTCTGCGGACGGCCACAGCGCGGCACTTGAAGTTGGTGGTATACCAATCCTGGCTCCCATCGCTGAAGCTCTGAAACCAGGCGGAACCTGCCGAACGCTGTTCGCTTGACCAGTACCAGTCCTTCTTAAAACGATCAGGCAGGTGCTTGTGGAACATGGATTGCTCAACGCGATCCGGCAGATCACCGCCGATGGATTTGGCCCAATCCATCTGGGTCTGCCAGTCGGCATCGTCGTTGTCTCCGTCGAGGATGATGGTGTGGTGACCGGTGCCGTCCGGACGGATGAATGCTCCGCCGTAGATCTCGCCTGCCTTGAGTTCGGGAATGGTGAATTTGCTTGGTTTGGTTGCTTGGTTCATCTAAGTCTCCTATGGTTGATTGCTATTGCTGCGTAGTACTTCTTTGACGGATGCAGGCATCTCGCTGCGCGGTTTTTCTTTTGTCGGTCCAAGCACCTGGTCGACAGATTTCAGTACTGCGCTGCCGACCTGCGTATGCCCACCGCGCTTTGCCTCAGTGCTGGCTTCCTGTTTGGATTCGGCCTTGCTGCTGTAGCCTTCGATGATCGCCAGCAGGTAGCCGTGGCTCTTGAGCGGCAGGGTGAGTGCGTCGCGCTTGGCCAGCATCTCGTTCAGCGCGGCCACCCAGTAATCTTGCGGGGCAGACCAGATGCGGCCGTTGCGCTCGATCTTGGCCTCGGCGATCAACGGCAGCAGTTCATTCAGCAGGTTCGCCACGCGGTCGAATGAGAGCTGGCGCTGCGCCGGGCGGAAGAGGGCGAGGTACTGCACCAGCAGCTTGCCAAGAGGCGCAGGGATCGCCAGGGCGGCCATGACTGCCTCGCGCGCGCCTTCGTTGCCGATCAGCACGTCGATGGAGAAGGCAGCGCCGCAGGCTGGGCAGGAGGTTTTCATAGGGGCACCCCCAACTGTTCGATGTGCTTGAAGATGCGCGAGGTGATGCGGCCAATGGCGGTGCAGCAGGCTTCGTCGTCGTGGCTCAGCACGCCGTTTAGCGAATGAATGACGGCGTGCGTTACTTCGTGCGGCACATATTCGCGCAGGCGACCTTGTAACGGCAGCACGATGATTCCGACGTGGCGTGTTACGCGCTGAGCGGGCAAGAAGAATGCATACACGGTCTTCCCGTCGTAGCAACGCCGCGCAACGGCCTGATGTTCGCGGTGAACGTCGGCTATGGTAGGCAGCAGCTTGACCTTGATGCGGATCGCGCCGTGGCTGACGGTGAAAGTTTTAGCGACCATCAGTGCACCTTCGCTTTCTGCGCTGCGCGCCGATCATGGAGCTGCTTGATCTGCAACAGGATGGCGGCTTGATCTCCGGCCTCGTAGCTATCGACCATCGCGGACAACATCGCGTTGAGCCGGTGTGCGACCTGGTTGATCTGGTGCAGCTTGGCGCACGCATCGGACAGTTGTTGTGCCTGATCGATGGCCTCGCCCTCCAGTCGCATGTATTGCTGCAACAGCTCGGATGGGGTAAGCCTCTCGGCATTGCACAGCGTGGGCAGGCGGGTGATGAGCAGGTCGCTCATGCTTCACCTCGCGCGCCTGTCAAGCGGAGCAAGGCCACTATGAATGGGTTGGCCGGTTGGTGGTGTTCGCTTGGCTCTACTTCCCAGCAGACCAGGCAATCCAAGCGCG
>Ga0265324_10000708_pt1 | contig 22227 bp, 5 predicted proteins | sample 41419metaG_FD_198634 | JGI IMG/M metagenome (GOLD analysis project Ga0265324, IMG submission 198634) | Rhizosphere microbial communities from Carex aquatilis grown in University of Washington, Seatle, WA, United States - 4-14-19 metaG | ecosystem: Host-associated > Plants > Roots > Rhizosphere >...
CCAGGACATTGCCCAACTGCATGATGGCTTCGATCTGGTTGCTGTAGTTGATGGTGCCATCTGCCGTGCCATGCCAAAGCTGGACGCGAGGGCGCGGTCCCGAATAGCCCGGATAGCAGGCGCGAGCAATGTTTCCCCATTCCTGTGCGGTATGCGTCATGGGCGTCCACGCGCCGCCAACCACCTGCCCCGCGAACGCGGCCCCGGCCTTGAAAATATCCGGATACACCGCGAGCAAGGCTTCCGTCATCATGCCCCCGCAGGAGGTTCCAGTCACATAAACCCGATTCGTATTCGCGTGATAGGTGTTGACCGCATACTTCACCATCTGGGCGATCCCTTGGGTGTGGCCGCCGCCATCGTGCGTGAGGGTTGCCGTCGAACTCACGTCCCAACAATCGGGGTTTTGCGGGACGACCATGATGAAACCATACTGATCCGCCGCCGCCACAATGCCGCCAGCCTGCGCCTCGGCAAAAACGCCAGCGGCTCCCCCACCCCAATAGTGCAGCAGCACCAGGATCGGCGGATTTGCCGCCACTTTGTCCGGCACATAGACATACATGCTGAGATTGGTTGGCACGCCACTGGCACCCCAGTTGGGCACCAATTGCAGCGAGGCTGCCTTCGCGGGCAACACCATAAAAAGGCCGAGGCATGCGGCGAGCAGGAAGCAAACCCGCTTGATTTTTGTGTGCATGTAAAATGTTAGTTGGGTTGAGATTGGCGGAGCCGGTGTTAAATAGGGATTACTTCAGCGGACAGTATAATTTATTTTTGTTTTTGCACCAGAACGCTGTAAAAATACTGATGGGCTCGGTGCCGAAGAATTGTTGGCCAGATGGAAAGGCAAAAGCCGGGCATTTGACGAATGCTTTGCGCATCACTCATCGGTTATGATCGGGCTATTTCTTCAGAATATCCCACAATCGCTCCGCAGAAATAGCGTAAATCCATTGAATGAAGCGCGGCGGTCAAAACGCGAGCCAATTTTATAAACATCAATAAAACCGATGGTTTTGAGCATATTTTTCATAATACAGCACTAAAAAAATTTATTCGTGCATTGGTCAGGCTTTTGCATGTGAGTCCAAAAAACATACACGATGCCATGAGAACACCCAATATGACGTTTGTCAGACCGCCGGCTTTGCGAACGTAAACTACCGGTCGTCCCGCCAAAAAAAACGCCATCCGCGCTGGCGCTGAAATCGGATTTCAGAACATCCGGTCGAAGTCACGGTTGTTTCTCGCGGGCTGCCACCAAGTCTTTGCAGGCGAGCGTTTAAGCTGAAGCAAATCCTTGCCCATAAGCCGCAACAAAAGCCCCAGTGGCGTCACCACCAGGAAGAAAAACACGGTGAGCAGCACTTGGCCGACAATCTGGCCGAGGGAAAACACACGGTCATACCGGCACGGCTACCGCCACCGGCACCGGCACCGCCAGCGGAAGTTGGCCGCGCCACCACAGCATCCAGACGACCAGAAAGGGTAAAATCTTTGAACTGTTGCCATACAACGTTTTTTTGGCGCGCCGGACAAAGCACGCACGAGACTCGCCTTCCCTATTCAACGAGCCGCACCCGATAGAATCGCTGGGCTGCCTCAGTGATGTCGATCGTATTAGTCAGCGATCCTCCGGTCCCGGTTACGGGTGCCCCGAGCGGATTCCAGAGATTGCTCCCCAGTTGATCCGTATATTCGACTTGATACTGTTGACTGTTCAGCGTCGGCAACGAGAAGGAGAGCGAGTGATTCACCACCGACGCGTTCCCAAGCCGGGGCGGAGGAAGCACGGTCACGGTGAAACTTCGGCTGGCGCTGAGGCTGGGAATTCCACTGTCGGACACCGTCAGAGTGATGGTATTGGTGCTGGGCGCTTGCGGCAACGCGGGTCGCCAGTTGAATACGCCGCTTTGGTTCACACTGGCACCGTCCGGCGCACCAGCACCGAGGCTAAACACCAGCGGGTCACCATCCGTGGCGCTGGCGCTGGCGGCAAAGTTCAGCAACATGCCCGCATAGACAGCGCGGTCGGAAATTGCATCCAAAGCCGGCGGCGGCACGCTCGCCGAGAAACTCAAGTTGTCAACCGCCAAACCCTGGGCCTTGCCCGTCGAATCCGGCATCCGCCACGCCAGCCACAACGCCGCGCCCGGCGGCCAATTGGTGATGGTTTGATTGAGCACGCTCAAATTGGTCTGGTTCAGGGGCGAAGTGCCGTCCACCGCCACGCCGTTCACGTCGGCTGGCACGGTGGAAATGTTCACGTTCAGCGCAGGAATGAAAGCAGTGACATTGGTGGTGAACGTGTTCGTGCCGGTCAAGTCCACGAAATAGGAAAATTGCAGTGTCTTGGGCACATTCGATTGCCGCCAGACTTCGCCGGTGAATTGCAGGTTCATCCGCGTGAGCGTGATGCCGCTGCCGTTGATGAACCGAGCGCCAAACGCCGTGCCTTTCGTCGAACTGGTCGCCAGCAAACCCAGCGCGCGCTGGGAACTGTTCGGCAAACCGAAACTGATCAGGCCGCCGGTGGTTTGATCGCCGTCGGTCGCGCCAAATTGAGCGGCAGCCACCGACGAGCCATACCAGCCCGCCACCGACGAGATTCCGAGTCCGCCGGTGCCGCCGCTGGCGATCGCCGGGAAGGCAAAGTCGTAAGGATTGGCGAGGGAATAAGTCACGCCGCTGTTGGTCATGGTCACCGGATTGTCGGCGTTCACTGAAACCGCTCCGGGATTCGGCAGGGCGTCAAAGTTTTGCGTGCAAACCATCGCCGGCATGGTGTAGGCGATGAACGACGGCGCGGGCGTGGCGGTGGCGTTGTTGCTAGCGCCGGGCGTGGCCGAGAAAAATTCCTGGCGCACGAAACTCTGGCCGTCCGGGGCCGAGCCGTAGGAATTGTTCAAGTTGATGTCTTGGTAATCCAAATAATCCAGCACTTGCTGCTGGCCGTTCGCCGCGAGCCGGGTCAGCGCGACCGAACCGGTGCGGCTCGGCAGGGCGAAGTTCGCGTGCCACTCGTTCGTGACGGACAGGTTCGTGAGACTGTCGGCAAAAATGACTTTGAACTGGCGCGCGCCGATGCTGGCATTCGTCGGAAACGGCCATTGCACCAGATTCGTGTAATTGTTCGCCAGATAAATTCCTTTCAATGAAACGCTGTTGCTGCCGGGATTGAACAGTTCAATCCACGGAACGCGCTGGCCGGCGCGGTTGGTGATGCCGTTCAAGTTGTCCGCTTGCATTTCATTGATCCACAGTGATTGGAACGGCGTGAGCGATCCCGCCACGCTGTTCGACGCGTCCGGCGTGGAGGCGGCGAAGGTCGCGGGCGGAGGATTCGGATTTACGTTGGTGGCGATGCCGGAGCCGGACAGCCGCAGCGTGAGCGGGCCGCCGTTGGTGTTTTGCAGATACCAAAAACTCAACGTGTAAGTGGCGTTGTTGGTGAGCGCCGGCGACATGGTTTGCCAAATGGAACTGCCTTGCGAGGAACCGACAGCGGTTGAAACCAGGTGCAGCGCGCCGTTGCCCGTGTGTTCGATCACGGTGCTCAAAGTTGAATTGGTCAGATTCGATGAAACTGTCCACGGGCCGGGGAAACCGTTCTCAAAGTCGCCGTTGGTCAGAACATTCCGGCCAACTTCCGCCACGCTGCCGGCGACAAGCTTGAGGTCATCCAGGTAAACGTCGCCGGCGGATTGCAAATAAATGTAAAGCGTGGAACTGGACGCCGTGCCGGTGGCGGTGACGTAGGTCCATTGCGGCGTGGCGGGTGTGCTGGCAAGCACGGCAGCCCAGTTGCCGACGCGCCAGTTCTCCTGGTGCGGATCAATCAATTGCAGCGACGTGCCGGCGATGTTGGCGTTCGTGGGCCACGGCAGTTGGTTGGAGTATTTTACTCTGGCCACGGGAACATTGCCGGCCATGTTCAACGTGAGCGTTTCGCCGCTTCCCTGCAAATTGCCCGTGAAAAAATCAAACGGCGGATTCGTCGCCCCGTAAGCCGCGGCGAACGCGGCGCCATTCGCGGCCAGAACCAGATAATTCGTCGGCGCGAGGATTGAGCCGCTGGGAAAAGTGTAGCCCAAGCCGTTGAATTGCCAGCCGGACAAGTCAAATGCGGTGTTGGTGGAGTTATTGTAAAGCTCGACGAATTCCGCGTTGGCGACGGCCGGCGCATACATGATTTCGTTGATGACAATCTGGCTGACCGGCGAGGCATTGGTCGCAGAATAGACGACGCTGACGCGGTTGCTGTCGCCGGCAATGAACTGGTTGTTCCGGTCCACGCCGGTGACGCTAAACTGGTTGGTGCCCGTAACCAGCGGCACGGCGACCGTCCAGCCGGTCAGGCTGGTCCACGTCAGCGGATACGTCGCGCCGTTGATCCAGACCGTGGCCACGTTCACCGGCGCGGTGCCGGTGACATAGGCGATATTGTTGCTGATGGTCACGCTGCTGTTCACGGAAAAACTGCCGGCATTGACCGACGCCAGTTGGGACGCGATGCTGCTTTGTGCCTGCGACAGCCACGGCTCGATGTTGGATTTGGGATTTTCCGCGCTCAGGCCGCTGGCGGCGAACGCGTTGTATTTGGCTTCCATCAACGGTCCGCTGTTGGCTACGTTTAGCGGCCCATTCACCAGTTCACCCAACGCGCGCCAATATATGCGCAAGAACGTCGGATTGTTGTAAATATTGGCCATGCCCTGATCCAGGCCGTTGTAGGAGAGCAGATTCTGTCCCGGTCCCCACGAAGAACTGTTGCCGATGGAAATGTTGAAGTCGAACATCAGCAGCGTGTATTTGGTGCCGAGCGCGCCGATGTAGCCGTAAAGATTTTGTGCATTCTGCGCGCCGAAGGAATCCCAGTTGCCGGCGGCGTGGTTGGCGGCGAACACACGCATCCAGTTTTCCATGTCGGCAATATTTTTCATGTTCGCCACGTAGCTTGGCGAACCGACGCTGTTCGCCGCATCAATGAGCGAAAACACGTTCGTGTAATCATTCGCCGAACCCGGCGTCCGGCGGGTGAGATAGTTGTAGCGATAGTGGGCCATTTTTTTCGCGCCGCCGGTGGTCGTGTAGGAATTCAGGTCGCACCAGGAATTGTTGTTGAACGGGATGTAATTGCCCGACGGCTCCGGGCCGAACTCGAACCATGGCTGCATTTTGTAGAGCCAGCCGTCCGGATCATTCGGAAAATGTTCCTTCACCACGTCGCCGTCGGGCGTTTGCGCGTCTTCCATCAGCACGCCGCGGCGGTTGCCATTGACATAGACGGCCACGAACTTCCGGTTGAGCCACGGCACGCCGAGCGCGCGCAAAAACGAATTCGCGATTTGTTCGCGCTGAAGGCTGGCGTCATCGCCCGCGCCGTTGCCGGGCTGGTGAATTTTGTTGAACGACGTGGCCCCGAACAGTTGTTCATCGTCGTTAAACTGCCACTTGTAATGGCAAAGACTTCCCGCCGGTGTGTCGAAGCCCTGATGATACGGACTGCCGGCGAAGCGGCCCGACATATTGTAGATGACGCGATTGCCAGTGACGAACGTGCCGTCAATCATTTCGTTGCTTAAATCCGAAAGCACCGCCCAGCGATTAACGTTGGTCTGCGTCAGCCACAAATGATACACGGCGAAGCTGCCGCCGGGGTTGCCGTCACCGAACATGACCGCGCACTCGCGGTCTGGTTCGTTGTCGCCGGTGCGGATTGCCGGAAACCGCGCCGCCACGGAATTGCTGTCCGTCGCGGAAATGTAAAATGCGGCGAGCGTGTTCGCGGATTGGCCGGGAATGGTTGCGCTGAAAATGCCGTCGCCGGCAATCGCGTCGCCACCAGTGCCGTCGTCTTTCATCAGCATGGATGTATAGCTTGTGTTCGGATCAATCCGGTAATTCAAAGTCAGACTTTGCACCCCATTCGGATCATGCACCTGCGCCGTGACCACGGCATTCTGGCCGGCCGCCGGCACGGGCGGGTTGTGCGTGACGTTGTAAATCGCCGGGCCGGCATTGGCGACGCGCCGGCTGTTCGGCATTCCCGGCGTGCCGAGATTATTGGGCACCGGCATCCGCCCGGTGGCTTCGAGCCAGTTGCCGTTGAGGCGCAGCAGCGGTTCGGGCCAGCCGTGGAGCCAGCGCGCTTTGAACCGGAGCGTGGCGGTCATGCCCGACGCCAGCGAATTGGCGTTCAGCGCCATTTCACAGGAATTGTCGCCGGTCCAAATGTGATCGCTGCAACGGATATGCAGCGAATGACCGCTGACGTAACCGGTGTTTTCCTGGCTCGAGCGCACATGGCAGCCTTGAAACAACCAGCCATTGGTGCCGCTTTCAAACGTGCTGTTAGCCACGTAATTCGTGCCGTTGTAATTCACTTCGAGGTTGTCCACCAGACATTCACCGGCGTCGAGCAAACCGATTTGCGCGTAATCAATCGAACTGTCGAAATTGCCGCCGTTGTCGAGCACGCCGGTGCATTCGATGTTTGTCCAAGTGGATTTTTGCGTGTCGTCGCTGTCGGCCCAGTTTGCGGCGAGACGGTTGTCGCCGTTAGGATCAGTCAATTCCAGACTGCTGCCGCCGCCGTTCGCCCATTCGCCCCAGCGTCCACCGGTGCCATAGGTCAAATCGTTCACGACGATGTTGATGATGTTGGTGATCGTTTCGCCCAACATATTCGTTGTCTTGTGTGGCGCGGGCATTGTCAACGCCAGATATTCGCCGTTGTGCGAGAGTTTGCCGCTGAAATTTCCGACGGCGTTGGTGGCGTTCAAATTCGGGTATTTCGTCAGCAGATTGGCCAGGTTCCGCGCAACCACCAGGTATCCGTTTGTCGCGAGCACGACGTTGGTCGGAAAGGTGAACGTCACGCCGCTCGTCAGCTGCCAACCGGAGAGATTGATATTGGTGGTGCCGCGATTGTAAAGCTCCACGTATTGGTCGTCGTCATTGCCGCTGATGGGATTGTACATCAGTTCGTTGATCACCACGTCACTGATGAGAATCGGCGCGTTGGGTGCGCCGGGCGTCTTGGCCTGCAACCGGTAGAAATCATTGGCACCGTCCGGCCAGCGGCCCATGGCCACGCCGTTTTGCTGCGTGGCAAACTGAACGGCATCCAGAATGCGGCTGCGGTCGGCTTTGATGAAGAAAATTGATTCGCCCAGCGCATTCAGCGCGAACGGCATGTTCGTCTGGCTGTAAAACACAAATCCGCGCGGCGGAAGAATTGTGCCGGGCGGAATGGTGAATTTGTTTGTCGCCGCGTTGTCTGTCAGGATGCAACCCGAAATATCCACGCTGTTGGTGCTGTGGTTGTAAAGCTCGACGTAGTCGTAGTCCGGCGGATCGGTGTGCGCGAGGAATTCGTTGATGACGACGTTGCGCAGCGGGCTGGGCGTGAAGGCATCCATCTGTCCCGGCGAGCCGCCGGCGGTATCGCTGATGTCCCACGCGCGCGGGTCGCCTTCGCCGCAAGTTGGATTCGCCAGCACGATGGAATGTCCCGTGCCGTCCGCCGCCACCGGCCACGGAGCAGCATTCGAGTAAGGCACGGTCAACAGCACCGCACCCTGTTCGTCGAGCAGTTCGAGCGTTTCGGTTTTCTTCAAACTGCCAGTATATGGCCCCATGACGTTCGTGACGCCATAAACACCTTGAATGTCCGCCGGCACGGCCGCCACGACGAGATAACCGCCGCCGGGAATTTTTGTGTTCGCCGGAAACGTATAATTAATGTCCGCACAGATGATCTGGTAGCCGCTGATGTCCTGGAACCACGGATTGGAATTGTAAATTTCCACGAACTCCAGATTTTTTCCGTCTGTGCGCGGTGCGGGTTTATACATGATCTCTGAAAATGCAATCGGCGTTTTGCGCGACGACGGCCCCATCGGGTCATGCGGATTGATGACGATGCCGGCGACGGCGTTGGTCACGTTCCTGATGTCGCGAAACTGCGCGGTGGCGACCGCACTCGCACTGCGGCTGCTCACGGCAAAGCCTAGAAAAATATGATTCGTCATCGAGATCGTCGCGCTGCCAAGCGGCGTCCACACCTGGCCGTCGTAGCTGGCAAAGCCGGTGAACGTGTTGCCGACGCGGTTGAGCCGCAGCCAGGTGTTCGGATAATTCGCCGGAAAGTTTCCGCTGGTGCTCGCGGCATTGGCGGAGGGATCGCGCCATTCAAAGAACGAGCCGTTCATCGCCGGCGTGGTGAACGCGGCGGCGAAACGGCTGCTGGCGGTGAGGCTTTCGCGCGCCATCAGGCCCGCCTTCGCAAAAATATCCGACAAGCTTAAACCGGCCACGCGCACGGCCACGTCAAAATCGCCGGTGACGGCTTGATATGAAAAATTGCCCTGGTCGGAATTGCCGGCGAAATCCGTGCCGGCGGCAGTTACATTGAAGCCGTTGGTGGTGGCGGTCACCGTTGCGCCTGTCGCCGGATTCCCCAAGTCCAACGGCGCGTAAGCCAGCGCGGAAAACGACACGGTGGTGTTCGTGGCAATCGTATTCGGCGTGGCGGCGCGGTCGCGGACGTGATTGACCACAACCCAATAATTACTGCCGTAGGTCATCAGCGCGGTCGTCAAGACCACGGTTTGATTGTCGGCATTCAGCGCCGCGCCCGTCACCGCGAGGCCGTTGGTGAAAACATAATTCGCCGTGTTCGTCGCGCTCGCCGCCTCGACCGTTTTGGAATACGAAACCTGCACGTTGGTGAGGCCGACATTGACGATATTCAAAATCACCGGCGGATTGGTGTCGGCACGCACCGTCAGGATGGAGGGCGCACTGGTGACGGAACCGGCCGGGTTGGAAACGACGCAGACAAAACTTTGGCCGCTCCAACTCATGCTCAAATTGCTCAAGACCAGAACGGACGAATTGGCACCCGGCAGATTGGTGCCGCTTAACTGCCATTGGTAACTGAGTGGCGCGGGATTGGTCGCCAGCAGCGAAACCGTGGCGGTTCCGGTTTCGAGAACGGCTGGGTTGGTGGCCGGCTGAAGATAAATTCCCGGCATATTCGTCAGGCCGGTGAAGGGAACGAGCAGCGTGCCCGCCGTGCTGCCGCTGGCGAGCGGCAACTCGGTGGTGCCGTCGGGCAACTGCCATTGCACCGTCAAATTATCTCCGCCGCCGCCCTGTTGCATGAGGGCTTCGAGGTAATAACGTTGTCCGCCCTGCAAATAAACGGGCGCGGAGTGCTGATCCAATTCAGTGCTGAAATTGCGCCATGCCGTCCAGCTAGAAACCGCAGCGATGGCTGTTTCGTTCGCCGGATTTTCATTGGTGCTCAAGAGCAAAAGCGCCGCGTCGTCGCTGGCGATCCAGAAAGTGTAATTGCCGTTTGTCGGCGGCACCACGAAAGCCCGCAGCCGCTGGCCGTAGTCATTCCTTCCGCTGTTGACCTCCGTTTCGAAGCCGTTGAAGAGATGCGTGAAGGCCGAATCGGGGTTGTCCGGCCAGTTTGGATTATAGCTTGTATTCGTCAGCACCACCAAGGAGTTCATGCTCCCATCGAGTCCGGTCCAGAGCTGGCGATAAACGCCAAAAATCTGCGGCGGCGGGTTGGTCAGGATGAGATTGGTGAACGTGGCGGTGTTCAGCGCGGAATCGTTGTGGGCCGTGACGTCAAGACCGGCCATCACGGTGTCATTCATTAAAACTTGTTGACTGCCGACCTGAATCCAGTTGGTGCCGTCAGAGCTGTAAGAGCCGGTGAAGTTCGCGCCGGAGCGAGCCAATTTCAGCCAGATCGGCGCAGTCACCCCGCCATCGTTATTAAAAGAATATGAGCCATAGGCCGTGCTTCGCCATTGAAAACTGACGCCCTGCCCGGCCGTGGCGACGATGGTCACGTTAACCGAACCAGCCGTGCTGTCATTGCGGAACATGAGTCCGGCTTTGGCCCAGCCCGATCCCGGGTCGCTGTTTTGCAAGCTGGTCACCTGGGCGATCATGGTGACGTCGCCGGTGAAATTGGTGCTGACGAAATTAAACTGGTCGGCGGCGTTCCAAATATCCGAGCCACCGCCGGTCACGGTCCAAGTCCCGCCCGAGTAACTGGCCAAACCAGCCAACCCCGGGCTCCCGATGTCGGCATCCGACCATCCGGCGGGAAGCTGGGCGACGGCAGAATCGCTGAAAAGAGCCAGCAGTGCGAAGAACAAGAACTGCAAATACGGTGTGACGAAGAAGCCACGAAGCCGACTTCGCCGGAAAGAGGTGTCTCGATACATACTTGTGTAATTGGGGTATTGAACACTGTGTAATTTTGAATCGAGTATTGCAAGAATACTCTCGCTGGCTCTCGCTGGCCAGGCATCGATTACATACTGCGGATCTTTCGTTGTGGTTCAAGGACCGGCTGGTTATTCGGCTCCAGTTTCAGCGCCTCGTCCAGTTGCCGCAATGCCTCCGGTCCACGCCCGAGGTTCATCAGAACCGCCGTCAGGCCAAGCTTCGTTTTGACATGCTCGGGGTTGCCGGCCAGACGATAATGCGGTTGCCAGAAAGATGCCCAGCCGTCGGCGGCGCTGCCCCTTCTGACCGCTGCGGTCTCGTTTCATGCTTCATGGTCTGATTTATCCGGCGGAAGATAATGCGCGACAAAGCAAACCCGCGTAATTTTTGTGTGCATGTAAAATGTTAATCTTATTGGACTTGGCGGCACGGGTGTTAAGCCGTTGATAATTCAACAGGCAATATTAACAAACCGGCAACGGCATTTCCACTGCAACGGATCAGGCGACAGCTCTGGCGCTTGATGGGATGCCGACACCGTGGGCAACTATCACCAAACCACCCGGAAAGTCCGGCTGGCCAATGGTCGGCGCACGAATGGATTCACCCAACACACACCGTTCTTGGGCTAGTGCAGACACTAGCAGAAATACGAACGAGCCGTAATATGACGAATGTCATAACCGACGCCTTGCCACCGAAGATTCGACCCGCAAAAGCAGTTTCAGCCCAACGCCAAAGGCGAAGTCTGGCTACCCCAGTTCAGCATGAGGCTGCGACCTGGTTTGTCACCGCGAAACCCAACTTCAACTTGGCACCCGATGCCACTGTGACCGTTGGATTCATAGCCAGCGTGGGCTGGAGAAGTTCCCAAGTTTCACTATTGACCGTCGTATTGCCGGTGCAGGTGTTCGCGCCAGACAGCGTCAGATTGCCGGCGGCGGCATTATAGCAGTTTAATTAAAAGCGTGGCCACTTTTATGGCGTGCCAAGCGCCGTCGGAGCGCGGGCTTTAGCCCGCTTCAACGTGGATTTGCAAGCCCACCCTGAAGCGGCGTAAACGCCGCGCTCCGGCTACAGTTTTTTTGAAACCGCTCTAAACGTCTGCCCCACCGGCATGATGATCGGGACATTCAAGACCTGCGCATTGGTCGAATTATTGACCACGCCTTGGCCGTCAAGGTCAGCGGGCGTCAACCCACCTTCCTGGGCTGCCGCCACAATTCCTCCCGTCCATGACCAACACAACGGCGCTGTCGTGGTAATACTTGAAAATGTCAAGTTTCGCCTGTCTGCCATTATTGTTGCCCTGCACCGCGACGGCGGCGCAACCTGAACGGTTTTGCTGACGTTCGCCATCTATCGACCTGATGGCAAAGATGGCCGATTCCGCAATAGCTGGGCATAGCGCAAGGCGGTTGCATCCTTGGGGTTACGCTGAAGAACGTCATCAAACTGTTTGAGGGCTTCATCCAGTTTCCCCTGTTTGTATAAGGCAATGCCTAAGTCCACACACGCCTCATTGAAACTGGGATCCAGTTGCAGAACTTGCCGAAATTCCTGTTCGGCCAGAGCGGGCTGACCAAGCCGGCCCATTGCAACCCCCAGTTGCATGTGGGGTTGGGCCTGATCGGGTTCCAGTCCCACCGCCGCCTGATATTGTCGCGCAGCTTCGTCATGCCGGCCGAACGCTGCCAATGTCCGTCCGGCTTCCATGCGCAAGCCGGGATCTGACGGACTCAACTCAATGGCGGCGGCAAAATTGGTAACGGCCAGACCAAACCAACGGCGGCTGACGCAAAAGCGCGCCAGCGTGGCCAGATCGTCCACCTGGTTGACGCGATTGGTCAACGCCGTGTTGTAGCATTGTTCCGCGTCGTTGGTGCGCCCCATTTCTTCATAGAGTTGCCCCAGCGCCAGCCAGCCTGTGCCATAAGTGGGTTTCATGGCGAGGGCGCGTTTGAACTCGATGACAGCCACGTCGCGACGGCCAAGTTTTTCCAGGCACAAAGCGAGATTGTGCCTGGCCCAAACAGCTTGCGGATCGAGCGCAATGGCATCCTTGAAGGCCGCGGCTGCATCCTCGTATTTTCCTTCCTGCGCCAGCAGAATGCCGTCAAGCAGCCAGCACCCGTCGCTGCTGGGCACCAAGTCAAGCGAATGTTGAGCTGCAGTCGCCGCCCCGGCATAATCTCCCTGCGTTTGCTTGATTTCGCCTAATTGTTCCCACAGCACGGCATCATTGGGCCAACGCGCGAGCGCGGTTTCGGCAGCGGATTGCGCTTCACGCAGCGACGCGGCCGAATCGGGCGGCGGCAATTTGCGCGCGGCTTCGGTCAGATGGCGCACTTGCTCATCGTGGTTGGCTTGAAACGTGAAGGGGACATCCGCCAGCCGCCCGAACATGGCTGACAGGGCCAGTTGCGTGTCGCGCGGCGTGCGGCCGAGGCGTTGCGCGCATTGGGCAATGTCCGGCCAAGGGGCGCTTTCCGGAAGCATCGATGCTTTCTCCACTTTTTCCGCGATGGCGCGGGCAAGAACATAGTTGCCCGCGAATGTGAGATGCACATGTTCATAAAAAAATTCAGCGTCGGGAATACCTTTTGGACTCGCCGCTGCCAACGCCCATTCACCGTCGGCCAGCAACACGTCGCCCGCCGCCTGTCGCCGGATGATTTCATTGAGCCGGCTGTCGCAACGAAAACGCAAGACATCCAAGTCACGTGCCGCAGCAAATTCTGTTTGAGCTTTCACGGCATCGTTCAAAGCCAGCGCGCACTGGCCGCGACGAAATCGCAACTCCGCAAAGCTATCGTCAATCCCTTCGGCTTGATCATAGTCGGCGACCGCAAGCCGAAAGTCCCCGCTCTCCTGGGCTTTCATCCCGGCATCGAAGAAGCGCTGCCACTCACTCAGGTGGGATTCCGAAAGGTCGGGCCGGTGCAGCGACGCGAATGGGGCACAATCCTTCAAGTTCACCGCCACCGTGCTTAAGACGATTTTTGCACCGCTGTTTTGACCCGCCGCGATGATGTCTTTGAGATTTTGCCCAAAATTCTCATGGACTGCACCAAGGCGCGGGTCGGAATCGGCCAACTTATATTTGACGAACGCCCTCATGCCTTCCCAACCGCCGCTCCCGGCGGCGTTTTTCTGCACCGATTGCCGCAACGCGTCGAACACCTGTCCGGTGCGTGTCGCTTTGAGCGCCAGTCCGGCGCGAATCAATGGCAGCGGCAATGTTTGACTGCCAAAGACCGTCCCGGCGCCGAACGGCCCAACCACTTCATTGTTCCCCATGTAAATCACCCAAACATCCCCGTGCGCCTGCGCGCAGTCGCCGGCCTGAGGCAGGATGACGTGCGAATTGATGCCGGTCATAGCAGCATTGACCACCTCAAACTTTTTGCCGGGATGACGCAACTCAAGCATGGCTTCCAACATGCGCGGCAGCCCGAAGCGCGGTTGCGGATCGCCATAGGCAGCAGACTCGCCAAAGACAAAAATCCGAACCGTGTCGGGCGACTTTTCACGCGGGATGGAAGTCGCGTCCACCTGGCGGGCCGCGCGCGAGCCAAAAAATCGCCAGCCAAACTGGTTGTTCTGCACAAAGGTGTTTTCGCCGTGGTTGGATGATTTCAGCAGAAATGCAGTTGGGTATCCAAAACCGGCCAGCCGGAGCCCCAATTCAAGCAGACCAAAGCAAAGCAGCGGCACTCCCGCGAGCGCTATTAGACGGAAACACCACAATCTGCGCCGGGAAATTGGCGCGGCAGGCTGCTTGGTGGATTTGCGTTTCTGATTCCGGCGGCTCATAACATTATAATTAAACCAGTCCAAAAAAATTCATGTTGTTTCCACTCCGCAATTACACTATGACGCTCCGGAGGAAGCTCCGGATTCTTTAGCGCATATCACTGCGAAGCTGTTCGTTTTCGCAATAACTGAGCATAGCGCAGGGCGATTGCATCCTTCGGATTGCGCTGAATAACGTCTTCAAATTGCTTGAGGGCCTCATCAAGCTTTCCCTGGTCGTATAAGGCAACGCCCAAGGCCACACGTGCCTCGGCCGAATCAGGATCAAGCAGCAGGACCTGCCGAAACACCTGCTCGGCCAGGTCCGGCCTCCCAATACGTCCGAGTTCGAAACCGAGTTGCATGTGCGGCGGAATCTGATCAGGCTCCAGTTCCACCGCCGCCTGATATTGTCGCGCTGCAGCTTCATGCCGGCCGAGCATCGCCAGCACCTGCCCAGCTTCCATGCGCAAGCCGGGGTCCGACGGACTAAGCTCAATGGCGTCGGCATAATTGGTGACAGCCTGCCCAAACCAGCGGCGACTGGCGCAAAAGCGCGCCAGCCGGGCTAGATCATCCGCCTGGCGAACGCGATTGGTCAACGCCGTGCTGTAGCATTGCTCCGCGTCATTAGTGCGCCCCATTTCTTCATAGAGTTGCCCCAGCGCCAGCCAGCCCGTGCCATAATTCGGCTTCATGGTAAGAATACGTTTGAACTCGACGACAGCCTCGTCGCGGCGGCCAAGTTTTTCCAGGCACAAAGCGAGGTTGAACCCGGCCCAATCGGCACGCGAATAGAGCATACTGACATGCTTGAAGGCCACGATTGCATCCTCATATTTCTTCTCCTGCGCCAGCAGAGTGCCGTAAAGCAGCCAGCACTCGGGTCCCCTGCTGGGCACCAAGTCTAGCGCATGTTGAACAGCGGCACCCCCCCCGGCATAATCTCCCTCCCCTGCCTTGATTTCGCCCAATTGTTCCCACAGTTCGGCATCGTCGGGCCACCGGGCCAGCGCGGCCTCGGCGGCGGATTGCGCCTCGCGCAGCGCCGCCGCTGAATTGGCTGCCGGCAATGCGCGCGTGGCCTCGGTCAGGCGACGCATTTGCTCGTCGTGGTTGGATTGAAAAGTAAAGGGAACGTCCGCAAAACGCCCAAACATTTCTGACATGGCCAGTTGCGCGTCGCGCGGCGTGTAGCCGAGGCGTTGTGAACATTCGGCCAGAGCCGGCCAGGCGGCGCTTGCCGGCAGCTTCAAAGCCTCTTCCACTTTTTCCGCAATGGCGCGGGCCAGAACAAAGTTGCCCGGGAAGTTGAAGTGGACGTGGTCATAATAGAAACCATTGGCGAATTTTCCGTCTGGACTCGCCGTTGCCAACGCCCGTTCACTGTCGGCCAACGCGACGTCGCCCGCCGCCTGTTGCCGGATGATTTCATTGAGCCGGCTGTCACATCGAAAACGCAAGGCATCCAGATCGCGCGCCGCGGCAAACTCCTTTCCGGCCGCCCCGGCATCTTTCAGCGCCAGCGCGCACTGGCCACGGCGAAAACGCAATTCCGCAAAGCTGTCGTCAATCCGTTCCGCTTGATCGTAGTCTGCCGCCGCCTGCCGAAAGTCCCCGCCCTGCTGGGCTTTCACACCGGCATCGAAAAAGCGTTGCCAGTCATTGATCTGGGATTCCGAAAGATCAGAGCGGTGCAGCGATGCAAATGGGGCGCAATCCTTCAAGTTCACCGCCATCGTGCTTAAGACGATTTTTGCACCGCTGTTTCGGCCCGCCGCGATGATGTCTTTCAGATTATCTTCGAAGTTCTCATAGACCGCGCCGAGGCGCGGGTCGGAACCGGCCACCTTGTTTTTTACGAACATCCTCATCCCCTCCCATTCACCGTTGCCGGCGGCGTTTTTCTGCGCCGCTCGCCGCAACGCGTCGAGCAATTGGCCGGTCCCTGTCGCTTTGAGCGCGAGTCCGGCCCGGATCAAGGGCAGCGGTGTCGTTTGACTGCCGAAGACCGTCCCGGCACCGAATGGCCCGACAACCTCATTGTTCCCCATGTATATCACCCAAACGTCCCCGCCGGCCTCCGCGCAGTCCCGGGCCAGGGGCCGGATGACGTGCGAATTGATACCGGTCATGGCGGCATTGACCACTTCAAACTTTTTGCCGGGATGACGCAATTCAAGCATGGCTTCCAACATGCGGGGCAAGCCGAAGCGCGGTTGCGGATCGCCAAACGCGGCGGATTCGCCCAAAACGAAAATCCGAACCGTGTCGCGCGGCTGCTCGCGCGGGATGGACATCGCATACGGCGCGCGGGCCGCGCGCGGACCAAAAAATCGCCAGCCAAACTGGTCGTTCTGCACAAAGGTATTTATACCGTGGTTGGACGACTTCAGCAGGAATGCAGTTGGGTATCCAAAACCGGCTAGGCGAAGACCCAATTCCAGCAGACCCAAGAAAAGTAGCGGCACTCCCACAAGCGCTATTAGACGGAAACACCACAATCTGCGCTGCGAAATTGGCGCGGCAGACTGCTTGGTGGATTTGCGCTGTATTTTCTTCCGGCTCATGGCGGTTTAATACATTCGGTCGAGTGAACCATCCTGTCTGGCTGGTTGCCAGAATGTTTGCTGATCACGTGGCGATTTAAGCTGGAGAAAATCCTTCCCCATCAGGCGCAATATCCATCCGAACGGAGTCAGGATTAAAAAAAAGAGCGCCACCAAAACAACCTTGCCAAATACTTGAGTTGTATAAAACCCCAGCCGGATCGTGAACCGGTAATGCCCCCGGAACCAGCGGGGCCTCATCCAGACGCACAGCGCCACCAGCGCGATCAAAGCCAGCACTACGGCCAGACAGGTTGAGGAAACCACGCCGCGCCAGCGCAAAATGCTGGTAATTATGGCCGGGCCGATCAAGCCAATCAGCGTAGTTTTGCGCCACTCCTTGGGATCTTCTTTAAAGTGGAGTTTCATTTAATCGGCTTGCGGCGCGAGGCGACGTTCGACTGTGGCGTTGGGCTGGGCCAGGCGTTCGATGACGAAATTGCCAAGAATCAGATAATCCATCTCAGTGTTCATAAAACAGCGGTAGGCATCGTCCGGCGTGCAAACAATCGGTTCTCCGCGCACGTTGAACGAAGTATTGACCAGAACGCCGCAACCGGTGGTTTGTTCAAAACGCAGGAGCAAATCATACAGGCGCGGGTTGACCTCGCGCGCGACGGTCTGGATTCGGGCGGAATAATCCACATGCGTCACGGCCGGAATGGTGGAACGCCCGGCTTTAAGCAGGTCGAAGCCGCTCTTTCCCGCCGGCAACGGCTGGCACAACCCGGCTTTGACGGGCGCAACCAGCAGCATGTAGGGCGAATCTTCATCCAACTCGAAATAATCCGCGACCCGTTCACGGCGCACAATTGGCGCGAACGGACGAAAAGATTCGCGAAATTTCACTTTAAGATTCATCACTGATTGCATGCGCGGCGAGCGGGCGTCGCCAAGAATGGAGCGATTCCCCAACGCGCGCGGGCCAAATTCCATCCGTCCCTGAAACCAGCCCACAACTTTTTCATCCGCCAACAACTGGACGGTTGCTTCGAGCAACTCATCGTCGGAACAGCGGCGGTAAACGGCATTATGCCCTTTCAGAACGGCTTCGATTTCGCTATCGGAATATTCCGGCCCCAACAGCGCGCCGCGCATGGAGTCATTGGCAGCCGGGGTTCGTGCTTCCTTGCTGTGCCACGCTGCCAAAGCCGCCCCCAGCGCGCCGCCGGCATCACCCGCGGCAGGTTGAATCCAGAGCCGCCTAAAGATTTTCTCGCGCAGAATTTGCCCGTTGGCCACGCAGTTGAGTGCAACGCCGCCGGCCAGACAAAGATTGTCGCAGCCGGTCAGTTCCCGCGCATGGCGGGCCAGCCGCAACATCATTTCCTCACAAACTAATTGAATAGAGCGGGCCACATCCATGTGCCGTTGCTCAATTGGCTCTTCCGCTCTGCGTGGCGAGCCGCCGAATAAGCGGTGAAAGCGGATGTTGGTCATGGTTGTGCCGCCGAGAAAATCAAAATAGTTCAAGTTCAGCCGGAACGAGCCATCCGGCTTTGTCTCAACCAGATTTGTGCGAATGGCATCGACATATTGAGGTTCGCCGTAGGGCGCGAGCCCCATCAATTTGTATTCGCCGGAATTGATGCGGAATCCACAATAATGCGTAAATGCCGAATAGAGCAGTCCAAGGGAATGCGGAAAACGCACCTCCTCGATCATGTTGATTTCTGATCCGCGGCCGACGCCAATCGTGGTTGTCGCCCATTCGCCGACACCATCCACGGTAAGGATGGCCGCCTCGTTGAACGGCGACGGATAGAACGCGCTGGCGGCATGGGCTTCGTGATGTTCCGTAAACAAAATAGCGCAATCGGGACGCAGTTTCGGAAGTTCCTTGCGAATGGCACCGCGCAGATCGATTTTCTCGCCCAGCCAGTTCGATATCACGGTGGGAAAAGTCCGCCAGCCGCGTGGCGCCACGGCCAGATACATCTCCAGCACGCGGGCAAATTTGAGAACCGGCTTGTCGTAGAACACAACTGCATCCAATTGCCCGCAGGTGAGGCCGACCTGACGCAGACATTCGCTGATGGCATGGCTCGGAAATTCGGGATCGTTCTTTTTTCGCGTTAAGCGTTCCTCCTGCGCGGCAGCGACAATCCGGCCATCGCAGACCAATGCCGCAGCCGCGTCATGGTAATATGCGGAAATCCCCAGGATGTTTCGCCACAATGGCATTTTCTCAGAACGGATAAAGAGCCCAAACAATACCTGAGCTGGAGGCAAAAATGAGGATCACAGCGAGAATAAGCAAAAGAACCATCAATGGCAGCAGCCACCATTTTTTCTCACGCGCGCAAAACCGGAAAATTCTCGGAAAACAGTCCACATGGATGCGAATACCATAATAACAAGGCGGAATCCGGTCGAGTGTAAAGTTCATTTTCCCGCGCAAAAGATGAGGTGAAACATGACACTACCGCCATGCCGAATCGTAAAGCCGGAGCGACAGCTTGTAGCCGGCTTTTGATGTTCTTTGTTCATTCAAAGTTTACGCGGGTCAATCACGTCCAAAGCCGGCTACAAGCCGGTGCTCCGGCGGAAGTGCCAAGTTGCGACCCAGAAGATGGAGTGCTTTGCGGCATCTTGCTGGCTGGAAACCAGGCTATTTTCATATTAAAACGTCATCCGCAAACTGCTGCTACAGCCTATGGGCGACAAAAAAGAGGCAGAGGTTTCACCTCTGCCTCTCTGATCTATACCTTAATTACAGGCATCCACCTTACGGATTGCTCAATTTGTAGAACATCTGCGGATTCGTCGAGATGTTGTTCGTGTAAGGCGATATTGCCACGGTTGGCATCCACGGGCCCACCACGTTTGTCGCTTGGAGCAACGAGCCGACGGTCCACGTCAGCACCATTTGATTTCCATTGACGACTGGCGTGCCAGTGAACGATGGCACTGACGGCGGCGTCACCGTCGCCGGTGGCGGTGTTGAGATCAAGTAGTTCACTTGGGCTTCGGTTAGTGCGGTGTTGTAGATGCGCACACCGTATATTTTGCCAGTGTAGTAACTGCCAAAGTTATTCCCAGCCGAGTCATCTCTTCCACCGATCGCGACATGCGCGCCTGAGGCCAAGCCATACGGCACGTTACCATTTTCCTGAGCCTTCAACGTGCCATCCACGTATAGATTGCGGATGCCCGTCGTCCCGTCGAACGTGCCGGCGTAGAAGTGCCACCCGGTGTCAACTGTGGAACTGGAGTGCATATCGTCCAGATCGCCAGTCATAGCCCAACTTGGGCCATTGCCAAGAGTATATGATCCCACGCCACCGTCTCGAACCGTCCAGCACGGTGTCGCATCCGGATTACCTATCCGGAGCTGCCATCCAAGTGAACCTTCACCATACTTGGACACGAACGGACTCCAGCCGCCTGGAAGGCCCTTCGCCCAGAATGCGACGGTCATGTTATTGATGGTGGCATCGAACGTGTTGACGTAGCCCGCGTCCACGGTGGACGAGTTGGCAACAGCGAGCACGGTGTTGCCATTTAGGGTAAGCGACTGACCGGTTGCTTGCGTCGGCACATCGCTCGTGAACACATAATTGGTGGCGGGAAGGTTATTGGCTCTGACACCGTAAGCGTTATGCGTGCCTGCGAGCGAATGGCCCGAAGTGTCGGCAAAACTCGCCGGGCCCGCAAGCCATTCACCCACGAGATTCCCCGCCGGGGGAGCCACAGTGGACAAAACCGTGAGATTTGCATAGTCGCTGATCGCCTTGCCATTCGAGTTCGAGACAACCAGTTGATATGATCCCTGATAGCTCGCCGATATATTGGCGATCGTCAGGACATTCGAGGTTGATCCCGTGATAATGACGCCGCCATAGTTGCCATCGACCAAATTGACGCCATTGAACTGCCAATGATTGGTGATGGATGCGGTGCCGCTGACAGAAACATTAAACTGTTTCGTTTGGCCAGCATAGATGGTGGCGGATTGCGGCTGCGACATTATCGCTGGATTAGGCAGGTTGGTCATAACCTGAATTTCAGCGGCAGTGAGGTCGTAGTTATAGACGCGCACGTCAAACATCTTGGTGGCGTTGAACGCGGTAAAACCACTGGCCCTTTCTTCGCAGCCGATGCTGAGGTGTTGATCCGGAGCCAGGGTATATTGCGCGTTGCCGGTCTCTTGAGCCACCAGCGCACCATTACGATACAGACTGCGGATGCCCGACGAGGCGTTATATGTGGCGGCATAGAGATACCATGCAGTGTCGCTGATACTGTCGTTGGGAACATCCAAAATCTCCGTCCCCCAAAGACCTTCCCCTTTGGTGACCGTGATCCCGCCTTTATCAATGCCTCTCATGGTGTATTCCAAATTTCGGGACCACGCAACAGTGCCGATCATCCATCCTAATCCATCATCACCATTCTTGGACACCCACTGGTCCCAAGCCGTCCAGTTCCCACGGCCCTTCGCCCAGAACGTGACGGTGAAAATGCTAGCATCGAATGTGTTGGTGTAAGACCCGTCCGCTGTGGACGAGTTAGCGATGGCGAAGCCCCCGTTGCCGTCGAGGGAAACCGATTGACCGGAATAGCCGGACGGCACATCACTTGCGAACGCATAGGTGCCACTGCCGACGGCGTATGCGTCATGCGTGTTTGTTGGCGTATAGCCCGAAATATCGTTCAAATTCGTTGCTCCAGCAAACCAGTGTCCCAGCAGCAGTTTCGGCACAACGGTAAGGGTGGCATTGCTGCTGACCGTGCTACCGTAGTCGTTTGCGACAGTCAACTGATACACCCCCGCGTCGGCCAACGACGCACTGAGAATGGTCAATATATTCGAATTTGCACCGGTAAAATTGGCGCTGTCCGCCAGGAGATTGACATTGGTGCCGTTCAACTTCCACTGACACGCAAGGGGATCGGTGCCGGCAACAGTGGCACTCATCTGTGCCGTTCTGCCAACAAAAGTGGTGGTGGATTTCGGCTGCACGCTTACCGCTGGCGGAATTACGCCCATCACCGCTTGAACTTGAGGCAGGGAAAGCGCGTAGTTATAGACGCGCACGTCGTAAAGATTGCCGGTGAAATAGCCCCCAAAACCGCCACCCGTCAGGTCGCCTTTGGCACCGATGCAGAGGTGTGCAGCCGCAGCCAAAACATATGGCTCATTACCGGTCTCCTGGGCCGCCAGCAGACCATCCACATACAGGTCACGGATGCCCGTCGCTGCGGTATAAGTGCCGACAAGGAAGTGCCAGCCGCCATCATCCAGGGTAACGGAGGAGTGCAAATCGTCCATACTATCCCACGACGGTTTCCAGCCCATAGTAATCGAGCCGGCACCATTGTCTCGAACCGTCCAACAAGGTGTATTGCTATATGTGCCACTGCGCATCTGCCATCCGCCATTATTATCAGTCCCCCAGTTTTCGCCGAACTTGGACACGAACGGATTCCAAGCGCTCGGAACCCCCTTCGCCCAGCACGCGACGGTGATGGCGCCGTTAATGGGTTCATCAAACGTGTTGGTGTAGTTCGCATCCACTGTGGACGAATTGCTGATGGCGATACCCGTATCGTT
>Ga0265324_10000710_pt1 | contig 22199 bp, 18 predicted proteins | sample 41419metaG_FD_198634 | JGI IMG/M metagenome (GOLD analysis project Ga0265324, IMG submission 198634) | Rhizosphere microbial communities from Carex aquatilis grown in University of Washington, Seatle, WA, United States - 4-14-19 metaG | ecosystem: Host-associated > Plants > Roots > Rhizosphere...
CGGCCTGAACCTGAACTCGCTCAACTACGTCATCGCTCCTCCCCACCAGGAGACGGCGCTGAACTTCAACTCGACCTGGAACAAGCCGACGGACCCGAACACCCCGGGCTATGTCAATCCGGCGGACCCCTACACCTACACGAACACGTCCAACGGTTCGGTGAATCAGGGCGTACAGTTACAGAACCCGGCCAACTACGTTGGCTGGCAGACGATCCCGCTCGGTTACGAGAGCTGGGCCAACCCGGATGACCGTTCGGCACTGGTGGTTTCGGGCAACCGTAGCCGCTACATCGACGAGTCGAAGGGCATCACCTGGCAGGGCTACTTCCTCGACGGTGACTTGGTCCCATCGCTCGGCTGGCGCAAAGACACGATCACGGACTACCAGTCCAACGCCTACACGAACACGGTTACGGGCATCACGAGCCTCGACTACCCCGACAACCTTGCCTCCCGCACGGACGTCTCGGGCATCAGCAAGACCTGGGGTGGCGTGTACCACTTCCCGAAGGCGCTCATGTCAAAGCTGCCCTATGACATGACGTTCAGCATCTTCGGCAACCGCTCGGAGAACTTCAAGCCGGACGCGGCCCGCCTCAGCATGGCTGGCCTGCCGATCCCGAACGCTGTCGGTAACACGACGGAATACGGCTTCACCGCGACGGCCCTGAACGACAAGCTCTCGCTCAAGGTCGACTGGTTCAAGACGCTTGTGAAGAACGCCGACCTCGCCGGAACGAACGGCAACTCGATCGCCGGGCTGGGAAGCAACGGCTACTTCATCGCCGACGGCCTGATCTGGGGCTACGGCTGGGCCGCCGCCCTCCAGGATGGTCTCGAGGGTCACACCCCGAACACCAACTACTGGGATTACGGCGCAGGCAGTGGCTACACCACGGGCAGCGCCCAGTACGTCGCGACCAACGCCGCCTCGGCAGCGATCGTGAACGCCTGGCTCAACTTCCCGGTACCGGATGCGTTCTTCTCGAGCTACAACGTCTCGCCCCCGATCAAGCCCTCACTTGCGAAGGCGAGCGGCCAGCTCTCCTCCGGGTTCCTCAATGGGTACAACGACCTGACGGCCCCGAACACGGGCGGTGGCTCCAACTTCGGAGACCACGTCACGACGGTCGACAACCTGTCAAAGGGTATCGAGCTCGAGCTCTCGGCCCAGCCGACGAGGAACTGGAACCTCACCCTCAACTACTCGAAGGTGAACGCAACGCACTCGAACGTCGACCCCGCCGCCCAGGCCTTCATCTCCAAGATGACCGGCTTCATGAACGGTCCCGGTGGACAGATTCGCATGTGGTGCAATAGCTGCGGAACGCTCGGCGCCGACTGGAACTCCTCCATCGTCGCTCCGTTCACGGTTATGTTGAACGACCAGGGTCACGAGGCTCCCGAAGTCGCGCCCTGGAGGTTGAACGCCATCACCACCTACACGTTCGACCGCGGTGTCGCCAAGGGCGTGTTCATCGGCGGTGCGCTCCGCATCGAGGCTGCGCGCATCCTCGGGTACAAGTACAACCCGAACTTCAACAACGTGAACTCGTCTGACCCGAACTACGCCAACGTGCTCGCGGTCACCCAGGGCGGCTTGGACGTAAACCAGCCCTTCAAGGGCTCGAACGACACCCACCTCGACGCGTGGGTCGGGTATTCCCGCAAGATCTACCGGAACGTCAACTGGCGCATACAGCTCAACCTCCGCAGCGTGGGTGAAAAGGATCACCTCACCGCGGCTGGCTACGAGCCGGATGGCAGCCTGGCACTTGCCCGCATCCAAGAGGGCATGGGCTGGTCGCTGGAAAACTCGTTCGACTTCTAAGCCAAACCCTTTGGGGCGAGGTAAACGCCCCAAACCTTGGTTCTTAGGGACTAAGGGCGAGTGTAGACAGAAGTCCGGCGGCGAAAGCCGCCGGACTTCTTCTTTTTTTCAGATCGGCCGCGCCGACCGCCTGACGCGACGAGACGACGGTCAACCCGGGAGGGGCAGTCCTCCCACCCGGCCGCGGGACGCCGCGCATCATTGCCCCTGAAGGCGGGGCAGGATCAGGCCCCGGCCTGGACCGTGGTCCTGCGGCGCACCCCGGGCCGCGAGGCCACCCTCAATGAGGATTTTTCGACCGCCACTCCCTTGGGGTCTGGCCGTAGGCGCGCCGAAACACCGTCGCGAAGTACTGGCTCGAGTGAAACCCGCAGGCAAAGGCGGCTTCGGTGACGCTCATCTCGCGGTGATTCTGGAGCAGTTCCCGGGACCGCTTCAATCGGCATGAGGTGAGGAACTCGATGGGGGTCATGTTGGTGTCCTGCCGGCAGAGGGTCGTGAAGGCGCTCCGGCCGAGTCCGCAGTCCTCAGCCATCGACTCCAGTGTCCATGCCTCGTCGCACCGTGCCTGGAGCTGGTCCAGGAACGCGCGGACCTTCTGGCCCTTGTGGGTCCCTTCGCCGAGCCCTGCGACGAGGCCTGCGCCAATGCCTGGGCTGTAAGTAAAGCTCGTCACGGCCATCAACAACGAATTGAGGGCGACCTTCAGCCGGCAAGCGCTCGAATGGTCGTCGTCGGTACGGCAGAACTGGCACAGCCGGTCAAACGCCCACTTGATTTCCATGTCAGCCCTCCATGAGCGCCGGTTGCCCATGGCCTGCATGGCATCGAGCGAGGCGAGCGAAGCCAAGTCCACCAGGAGCCACGACGGCAATTCCCGCCCGTTGACCGTGTCGTGGGCGATTTCGGAGAGGATGACCCATACCAAGCTTGAGGGCCCCACGACGGGATCTCCAATCAGGCCCAATTCGTTGGGCATCATGATGGCAAAATCACCTGCCTCAAGCTCCTCGGTCCTTTGGCCCGTCGAAAACGGGAGCGCTCCGGCCAAGACAAAAAACAGGATGATTCCGTCCCCTGAATTCAGCTCCAGGCTCCAGGTTTGTTCCACATGCGCGTCCCAGACGCCCAGCGATTCGACTTCAATCAGGTCCGTTTCTGGCAGGCGTCTGCCAGGGAAATCCCCTCTGCCATAGGCCTCGAGGGTCAACCTGCCCCTTTTCCGGGCGTCCTCCAGCGGTGCGAGAGGATTGCCCCGGAAACCTACACCGCGTGTGATTAAAGGGTGCATGCTCTTGGAGCCATACAGAGCAAAGACCCGGTGGCGGGCGCCTTCAACCGCTAAGCCCCCGCCGGGGACGATAGCAGAGTCGTGAAATGCAACCTTCTCCCAATCTAATGGCGCCTAGGGCGCCGGAGCCCCCGCCTCAGCTCTCCAGGACCAGGGACCGGAGTGCGGACAGCTCGACCGGCTTATAGAGGATCTTCTCTATCCCTAGCCTGCGGTACTCGACCTCGACGTCCGCGTTGAGCTCGGAACTGACGACGGCGATCACACCACCGTAGCTGATCTCGCGAAGCTTCATCACGAGCTCAAGGCCGTTTACCGTGTCCATGTGGTGGTCCGTGATGACGATGTCGAACACACCGGGGTTCGCCTTCACCAACTCGAAAGCCTCCCCGCCGTCGCAGGCGCATTCGACCTTGTGGCCCACCCGCGTTAGGGCCAGTCGCGCGACGGCCCTGAGCTCCCGCATGTCGTCGACGTAGAGGACCCGTTTCGCCTGTTCGGGCGAGACGACCTGAACGGAGGGAAGTGAAACGACGGATTTCAAGGGGAACGCATATTGCCTGAACTGATTGACGCCCAAAGCCGATTCTTGTTTCGCCAAATCATGCTAAAAAATGGCGAATCTGCCGCGGGCATCTCGCTCAGTTGCTGCGGATCCTGTCGTCGGGAAGGCCGCCCTGAAGCTTCCTGTGGAGGAAGGCTGCGTCGATCTCGGAGCGGAGCACCTGCAAGAGCATGACGAGCCTGCGGTTAACATCCAGGGTCTCGAGGAGCCTCTGCTTGAGGGGCGCGCTGTCGCAAAGGTTGAACGCCGCGATGTCGGCGAAGATCTCGGGGTCCTCGACCGACTTGAGCATCTCGGTCATTCCCTCTGAACCTCCGGGGGAGAGCTGGAACTTGAGCTTGATGAGCCGGGCGAGCTCCCTGCGAAGCCGTGCGTTCTCGCCCGGTGCCGCACCGGGCTCGCTCGCGAGGGCGCGGATACGGATCCGCCTGTAGGGGCTGTCGGCCACGATCGACTCGATGGAGACCCGGCAGAGACCCTGGAGCAGGAGGTTGGAGGTCCCGTTGTCGTTTTCCTGGCAGGCGCGTACGAGGCCGATGCAGGCGACCCGGTGCGGGGGCTCGAGCTTGAGGCTCTGCGCCTCGGCTCCCTCGTCGAGGCAGGCCACGGCGAAGATCCGGTTGCTCTCCAGGACGTCCCGGAGCATCCGGCGGTAGCGCGCCTCGAAGATGTGCAGGGGGAGGAGCGCCTGCGGGAAGAACGCCAGGTTGGGCAGCGTCATCACGGGTACCTCGTCGGGAACCTGTATCTCGACCTCCATGTTCCGGCGCAATTTGGGGTGATTGGCCGCAGAATCAAGAATCTGGTCGAAAAACTTCAATTTAGGGCTAAGTCCACTCTGCCCTTCAGCCGGGTCCTGCCCGCGACCCCGCCCCCTTCGCACCCAAATCCGCCCCTGTTTGACCCCGAGACCCAAGACCTGCCTGCCGCTCCTCCTTGCGGCGTTCCTGCCCGCCGCGGCCGCCCCGGTGCACGTCACCTACTGGGAGAAGTGGGTCGGGTTCGAGGGCCAGGCGGTCCAGACCGTCGTCGACCGGTTCAACGCGTCCCAGGACCGGATCATCGTGGACTACTATGCCACGTCGCAGATCGACCGGAAGACCCTGGTGGCGACGGCGGGAGGCGATCCGCCCGATGTCGCGGGCCTGCATGAGCAGAACATCGCCACCTTCGCTGACGCCGAGGCCCTCCAGCCCCTGGACGGGTTCATCCGCGCCGAGGGCATGACGAACGAGCAGTGGCTCGCCCGGTATTACCCGGTCTATGCGCGCATCTGCTCCCACGGCGGGCACATCTACGCCGGGATCAGCACTCCAGCGGTGGAAGCGCTCTACTGGAACAAGACCCTTTTCCGCGAGGCGGGTCTGGACCCGGAGCGCCCGCCGCGCACCCTCGCCGAGCTCAACGAATTCGCCCACCGCCTCACCAAGCACGATCCCGCCACGGGACGGCTCACCCAGGTCGGGTTCCTTCCCCAGGATCCGGGCTGGTGGCCGTGGATCTTCTGCAACTGGTTCGGAGGGAGCCTCTACGACGGCCACAAGGTCACGCTGGCCACCGACCCGCGCAACGTTGCGGCGTTCGCCTGGATCCAGTCCTTCACGCAGTACTACGGCCTGGACAACGTGAAGCGCCTGTCGTCGGAGTTCGGCCCCTGGGCATCACCCTCGGCCCCGTTCTTCACGGGCAAGATCGCCATGGTCTTCCAGGGGGTCTTCTACGACAACTACATCCACCAGTATAAGCCGGGCCTGGACTACGGGGTGGGGCCCTGGCCCGAGGCCGTGCCGGGGGTCACTGACTTTGCGATGGCGGAGGCCGACGTCCTGACGATCCCTCGCGGCGCCCGCCACCCGCGCGAGGCCTGGGAATTCATCAAGTACGTCAACTCGTCGAACCCCGGTGCCAGGACCCGCGAGGAATTGGGCGGCGCGGAGCTCCTCGACTACCTCCAGGTGAAGATCTCGCCCCTGCGGGTGTGGAGCCCCTTCTTCACGGACCACAACCCCCATCCGCACATCGCCATGATGCGCAGGCTCGCCGCGAGCCCTCGGGCAACCAGCGTCCCGGACATGGGGATCTGGCAGCAGTACTACCGGGAGATTATCTCGGCGTACGACCGGGTGCGCCTCCTGGATGCGACTCCCGAGGAGGCCCTGGGCGAATCGCAGGCGCGCCTGGACGAAAGCTGGGCGCGATACCGAAAGAGCCTTGAACGCCACGGGCAGTGGGCGGCGCTTGGGGAGACCCCGTTGCGATGACACGCGCCGAGAAGAAGCAGATGAGGGCCGGCCTTGGGTTCACGAGCCTGTGGATCCTGGGCCTCCTGGCGTTCACGGCCTATCCCGTGGCTGCGTCGCTCTATTACAGCTTCTGCGACTACTCTATCCTCAAGTCGCCGGTCTGGTGCGGCCTAGAGAACTACCAGCAGCTGGTGCACGACAGCCTGTTCTGGAAGTCACTGCGCAACACGCTCTTCTACGCGGGACTCTCGGTTCCCCTGGGGACCGCGCTGGCCCTTGGGCTGGCGATTCTCCTCAACTGCGAGGTTCGGGGCCGGTCCTTCTTCCGCCTGCTCTTCTTCATGCCCTCGATCGTACCCGTCGTCGCCTCCGCGATGCTCTGGCTCTGGATCTTCAACGGCGAATACGGGCTCATGAACGGCGTCCTCAACCCGCTCCTGGCGCCTTTCGGCCTTCACGGGCCCGCCTGGCTCGCCGACCCCACGTGGTCGAAGCCGGCGCTCATCATCATGAGCTTCTGGGGCACCGGAAACGCCATGGTGATCTACCTGGCCGGCCTCCAGAACGTCCCCCACGAGCTCTACGAGGCCGCAGAGATCGACGGCGCCTCGCCGTGGCAGCGGTTCCGCCACGTGACGCTCCCGACGATCGCCCCCGTCGTCGCGTTCAACGCGATCATGGCGCTGATCGGCGCCATGCAGCTCTTCGCCCAGGCCTACATCATGTCCGAGGCGGCGAACGGCAACGGCAATGCGTCGGACGGCAACCCGGAGCGATCGACGCTGTTCTACTCAATCTACCTCTTCTCGACGGCGTTCCAGGACATCCGGATGGGCTACGCGAGCGCGATGGCCTACATCCTCTTCCTCGTCACGGCGCTCCTGACCTGGGTCGCCGCGCGGCTCTCCCGCGGCAGCGCCGACGACGCACTCTGACGATGGCCCGCGACCACAAGACTTCCCGCAGGATCGTGCAGGCGCTTCTCCTCGCGTGCTCGGTCGCGTTCGTCCTTCCCTTCATCTGGCTCATCAGCACGTCGCTCAAGCCTATCGAGCAGACGCTCACGCTTCCCCTGTCCTTTGTCCCCAGGGCGCACACCGCGAGCCTTTGGGGGAGCCGCATGGAGGTGACGCTCGACTTCCAGGTGGCGCAGCCGGGGGCCGTGGTCCGGTACCTCTCTGGGGACGCCGCCGGGAAGCTCGGATTCCTGGGGGCTAACCAGCTCGGGAACGGCGCGGGGGAGTGGACGCTCGTGCATCCCGTTGCCGCCGGCTCGTGGCACGTGACCCAGAGGATTGACCGCAGGTTGGGAGAGGGGGGCGCCGACCCGGTCTGGGACATCCTGCCGCGCGACCAGGTCGAGTCCCGGGTCAAGTTCAGGTGGGAGAACTACCCCCGCGCTCTGGCCGCCCTGGGCGGCGACGCGGAGGCCGACCGCCACCGCGTCGGATTCTGGACCTTCCTCGGGAACTCGCTGACGGTCGCGGTCCTGGGCGTCCTTGGGACGGTGTTCTCAAACGCGATCATCGCGTACGGCTTCGCCCGCCTCAGGTGGCGCGGCCGCGACGCCTTCTTTGCGCTCACTCTTGCCACCATGATGGTGCCGTTCCCCGTCCTCATGGTCCCCCTCTACGGGGTGTTCAAGGCGGCGGGGATGATCGGGACGCTCCTGCCGCTATGGCTTCCGACGTGGTTTGGGAGCGCCTTCAACATCTTCCTCATGCGGCAGTTCTTCCGGACGATCCCCGAGGAGCTCAGCGAGGCCGCGCGGATAGACGGGTGCAGCGAGTGGCGCATCTTCTGGCGGATCATCGTCCCCTTAAGCACGCCCGTCCTGGTCGTCGCGGCGCTCTTCCATTTCATCTTTGCGTGGAATGATTTCCTGGGCCCCCTCCTGTACCTGACGAGGAAGGACACGTACACGCTGGCCTTGGCCCTCGAGAGCTACCAGTCCCAGAACGGCGGCATCCAGTGGCATTACCTGATGGCTGCGAGCGCCGTGACCATCCTTCCCGTCATCGTCCTCTTCCTCCTTGCCCAGAAGACGTTCATCCGGGGGATCGCGACGACCGGGTCCAAAGCCTAGCCGGCCCGCCGGGGTGGCACGGCGCCGGTGGGACAAGGCCTGTCCCAATCGCCCGGATTTTGGGACAGAATGGCGTAAAATGACCCTATTTGGAGAGGTTGGCTTCAGGCCTAAGTTTTTTTAACCAATTGATGGAGAAACGGTAGCAATTCAATCGGGATAGAGGCACGCCCACTGCTGACAGGTATGCATGAGCCGTATTCTAGGCATTGATCTAGGCACTACGAATTCCTGCATGGCCGTCATGGAAGGCGGCGAGCCCGTCGTCATCCCGAACGCCGAAGGGGCGCGCACGACGCCGTCGGTCGTTGCATTCACGAAGACAGGGGAGCGCGTCGTCGGCCAGGCCGCAAAACGCCAGGCCGTCACGAACCCCCGCAACACGATCTTTTCCGCAAAGCGCCTGATCGGGCGCAAGTTCTCCGAGATCCGCGAGGAGGCGAAGAACATGCCCTTCAATGTCGTCGAGGGAAAGAACGGCGACGCGTACATCGAGGTGAAGATCGGCGACAAGTCCGAGCAGTACGCACCCCAGCAGATCGCCGCGTTCGTCCTGGGCAAGCTGAAGGCCGACGCCGAGGCCTACCTGGGCGAGAAGATCACCCAGGCCGTCATCACGGTCCCCGCATATTTCAACGACTCGCAGCGCCAGGCGACCAAGGACGCCGGCAAGATCGCCGGCCTCGAGGTGCTGCGCATCATCAACGAGCCGACCGCGGCGTCGCTGGCCTACGGCCTCGACAAGAAGAAGGATGAGAAGATCGCGGTCTTCGACCTGGGCGGCGGCACCTTCGACGTCTCGGTGCTCGAGATCGGCGACGGCGTATTCGAGGTCAAGGCGACCAACGGCGACACCCACCTGGGCGGCGACAACTGGGACGACGCGCTGATCCAGTGGCTGGTGGACAATTTTAAGAAGGACAACGGCGTCGACCTGAAGAAGGATCCGATGGCCCTCCAGCGCCTCAAGGAGGAGGCCGAGAAGGCCAAGATCGCCCTCTCCTCGACGCAGTCCGTGGACATCAACCTGCCGTTCATCACGGCGGACGCCTCCGGGCCGAAGCACCTGAACGTGCAGCTCACCCGGGCGAAGATGGAGCAGATCTGCGAGAGCCTCTTCGAGCGCTGCATCCAGCCTTTCAAGAACTGCCTTAAGGACGCTGCCCTCACTTCCGCCCAGATCGACGAGCTCGTGCTCGTCGGCGGAATGACCCGCATGCCCAAGGTGGTCGACATCGCGAAGACGCTCGGCGGCAAACAGCCGCACCAGGGCGTGAACCCCGACGAGGTCGTCGCGGTCGGCGCGGCGATCCAGGGCGGCGTGCTCAAGGGCGACGTGCGCGACGTGCTGCTCCTGGACGTGACGCCGCTGACTCTCGGCATCATGACGGCCGGCGACGTCGCCACAGCGATGATTCCGCGCAACACCACGATCCCTTCCAAGAAGACGCAGGTCTTCTCGACCTACAGCGACAGCCAGCCCTCGGTCGAGATTGTCGTCCTCCAGGGCGAGCGCCCCATGGCGCGCGACAACAAGACGCTCGGCACCTTCAGGCTCGATGGCATCCCGCCGGCGCCCCGCGGGACGCCCCAGATCGAGGTCACCTTCGACATCGACGCGAACGGCATCCTGCACGTCTCGGCCAAGGACCTGGGCACGGGCAAGGACCAGAAGATCACGATCCAGGGTTCTTCCGGCCTCTCCAAGGAGGAGGTCGAGAAGATGACCAAGGAGGCCGAGCTCAACGCCGCGGAGGACAAGAAGCGCCGCGAGGCGGTCGAGACCCGCAACCAGCTCGACACATCCGTCTACCAGCTCGAGAAGGCCCTCAAGGACGCGGGCGACAAGCTCCCCGCGGAGAAGAAGTCCAAGGTCGAGGGAGTCCTCGCCGAGGCGAAGAAGGCCCTTGAGTCCAACGACGGCGAGAAGATGAAGACGGCCCTCGAGGAACTTTCCAAGGCGGGCGCTGAATTCTATGCGGAGGCCCAGGCCGCCGCAAAGGCTGCAGGTGGCGCAGGCCCCCACGAGGGCGCCGCGGCTGCCGACGCCGGCGACGCACCCAAGACCGAGAAGAAGGCCGACGTCGTCGACGCCGACTTCGAGGTCGTGGACGACGAGAAGTCCAAGAAGTGACCCTTTCCGGAGCCGGGGCGGCTTTGCCGTCCCGTTCCGACCTTCAACCCAAAACAACATCCATATGGCTAAAGTAAAAATCAGACCGATTGGTGATCGCGTTCTCGTGAAGCATCTCGAGGACAAAGAGCAGGTCCGCGGGGGTATCATCATCCCGGACAGCGCTAAAGAGAAGCCGCAGGAGGCCGAAGTCATCGCGCTCGGCACCGGCAAGAGGGACGAGAGTGGCAAGATCCTCCCCTTTGAGGTGAAGGTCGGCGACCGCGTCCTCGTCGGCAAGTACGGCGGCACCGAGGTCAAGCTCGACGAGCAGAAGTACACCCTCGTCCGCGAGGACGACATCCTCGGCGTCATCGCCTGAGTCCGGAAACACACAGTAGAAATCCAAAAAAATATCTAATCAAAATGGCTGCCAAACAACTCCTGTTCGACGAGTCCGCTCGTCAAAAGATCCTTCGGGGCGTCGAGCTCCTCTCCCGCGCCGTCAAGGTGACCCTCGGGCCCAAGGGCCGGAACGTCGTCATCGACAAGAAATTCGGATCGCCGACCGTCACCAAGGACGGCGTCACGGTCGCCAAGGAAATCGAGCTGCCCGACCCCTATGAGAACATGGGCGCGCAGATGGTGAAGGAAGTCGCCTCCAAGACCTCCGACGCTGCCGGCGACGGCACGACGACGGCCACGGTCCTCGCCGAGGGCATCTACCGCGAGGGGCTAAAGAACGTCACCGCGGGATCGAACCCGATCTTCCTCAAGCGCGGCATCGACAAGGCCGTTGAGGCCGCCGTGGCCGAGCTCGCCAGGATCTCCAAGAAGGTCTCGGACCGCGAGGAGATCCGCCAGGTCGCGACGGTGTCGGCCAACTGGGACGACACGATCGGCAACATCATTGCCGACGCGATGGACAAGGTCGGCAAGGACGGCACCATCACGGTCGAAGAGGCGAAGTCCATCGAGACGACCCTCGAGGTCGTCGAGGGCATGCAGTTCGACAAGGGCTACCTCTCCCCGTACTTCGTGACCAACGCGGAGGCGATGGAGGCCGTGATCGAGGACGCCTACGTCCTCATCCACGAGAAGAAGATCAGCGCCCTCAATGACCTGCTGCCCCTCCTCCAGGTGGTGGCCAAGAGCGGCAAGCCGCTCCTGATCATCGCCGAGGAAGTCGAGGGCGAGGCCCTGGCCGCGCTCGTCGTCAACAAGATCCGCGGGACGCTCAACGTCGTGGCCGTCAAGGCCCCCGGATTCGGCGACCGCCGCAAGGCGATCCTCGAGGACATCGCCATCCTCACGGGCGGCAAGTGCTTCACCGAGGACCTGGGCATCAAGCTTGAGAACGTCACCGTCAGCGACCTCGGCCGCGCCAAGCGGATCGTGGTCGACAAGGAGAACACGACGATCGTGGAGGGCGGCGGCAAGGGCTCCGACATCCAGGGCCGCGTGAAGCAGATCCGTCGCCAGATCGACGAGACGACTTCCGACTACGACCGCGAGAAGCTCCAGGAGCGCCTCGCCAAGCTCGCCGGTGGTGTCGCCGTCATCAATGTCGGCGCCTCGACCGAGGTCGAGATGAAGGAGAAGAAGGCCCGCGTTGAGGACGCACTTCATGCGACCCGCGCAGCCGTCGAGGAAGGGATCGTCGCCGGCGGCGGCGTCGCCCTGCTCCGCACGGCGAAGGTCATCGACGCCCTCGCCCTCGAGGGTGACGAGAAGATCGGCTCCCTGATCGTGCGCCGGGCCATCGAGCACCCCATCCGGATGCTCTGCTCGAACGCCGGTGTTGAAGGCGCGGTTGTCGTCGGCGAGGTTCTCGCCGGCAAGGGCAACTTCGGCTACAACGTCGCGACCGACAAGTACGAGGACCTCGTGAAGGCCGGTGTCGTCGACCCGACAAAGGTCACGCGCACCGCCCTGCAGAACGCGGCCTCGATCGCCGGGCTCCTGCTCACGACCGAGTGCATGATCACCGAGATCCCGGAGAAGAAGGATTCGGCCCCCGCCCATCCCCCCGGCGGCGGCGGCATGGACTACTGATCCGGAGCAAGGAATAATTCACAAGCGCCCCGTCCGAAAGGCCGGGGCGCTTTTTTTTGCCCATCAAGGACGCGCGTTGCTCCGGCTGGGCGCCGCCGAATTTAGCTTTTCAGCTGCGCCGCGTAGGCCTTGCATGAGATCATGCAAAGACCAATCACCGTCCACGAGGCCCTCGGGAGCTCGGCTCCGAGGGACAGCGCGCTTGTCCAGGGCTGGGTGCGGACCCGGCGGGACGCCAAGACCTTCTCGTTCCTGGAGATCAACGACGGCTCCTGCCTGCGCAACCTGCAGGTGATCGCGCCCTCGGGCCTGCCCAACTACGCCGAGGTGCAGCACCTGATCACCGGGGCATCCGTCACGGTGAAAGGGCGGCTCGTCGCATCCCAGGGCCAGGGGCAGAAGTGGGAGCTCAGCGCCGAGGAGGTGACGATCGTGGGGCCGTCTGACGCGGGATACCCCCTGCAGAAGAAGGGGCACACCCCGGAGTTCCTGCGGGAGATCGCCCACCTGCGCCCGCGCTCGAACCTCTTCGGGGCTATCTTCCGGATGCGAAGCCGCCTCGCCTTTGCCGTCCACCGGTTCTTCAACGAAAGGGGATTCGTCTACCTGCACGCTCCCATCATCACGGGCAGCGACTGCGAGGGCGCGGGAGAGATGTTCCGCGTGACGACGCTCGACCCGGCGGCCCCGCCGAAGGGGCCCGACGGCTCCGTCGACTACGCCCGGGACTTCTTCGGCCGGCCGACATACCTGACCGTGAGCGGGCAGCTGGAGGCGGAGGCGTTCGCGTGCGCGCTGTCCAAGGTCTACACCTTCGGGCCCACGTTCCGCGCGGAGAACTCGAACACCTCCCGCCATGCGAGCGAGTTCTGGATGATCGAGCCGGAGATGGCGTTCTGCGACCTGGCGGGCGACATGGACCTCGCGGAGGAGTTCGTGAAGGCGCTGATCCGCGAGGCCCGGACAAACGGAGCGGACGACCTCGAGCTCTTCGCCAAGTTCGTGGACAAGGAGTTGATCGCGCGCCTGGACTTCGTCCTGGAGCGCCCCTTCCAGAGGGTGAGCTACACGGAGGCCGTGAAGCTCCTGGTCGAGAGCGGCAGGACATTCGAGCACCCGGTCGCCTACGGCACGAACCTCCAGTCGGAGCACGAGCGGTACCTGACCGAGACCGTCTTCAAGTGCCCGGTGACCGTCTACAACTATCCGAAGGAGATAAAACCCTTCTACATGAGGCTCAACGACGACGACAGGACGGTCACGGCGATGGATGTGCTCGTGCCCGGGATCGGCGAGATCGTGGGCGGCAGCCAGCGCGAGGAGCGTCCCGACGTCCTCGAGGCCAGCATCCGCAGGCACGGGCTCGATCCCAAGGACTACGGCTGGTACATGGACCTGCGCCGGTGGGGCACCGTTCCCCACGCGGGCTTCGGGCTCGGCTTCGAGCGGATGCTGATGTTCGCCACGGGGGTCTCGAACATACGCGACGTCGTCCCCTTTGCCCGGACCCCGGGCAACGCCGCGTTCTGAGCCCCCCGTTTCCCCTGGGGCAAGGGCCCGGGCTCGTCCCGATGGCTGCCTTGCCATGGGGGCCGGGCGTCGCAATCGTCGCTGAAGGCCATGGAGGTTATCATACTAGGAAGCGGCACGTCGCAGGGTGTCCCCATGATCGGGTGCACGTGCCCCGTGTGCACCTCCCCGGACCCCCGCAACAAGAGGACGAGGACATCGATCCATGTCGTCATGGACGGCCTCCATGTTCAGGTCGACGCAGCCCCGGAGTTCCGGATGCAGTGCGTGAAGGAGGGGGTGGATCGCCTCGACCTCTTCATCCTCACCCACGGCCACTCGGACCACCTGACGGGAATGGACGACCTGCGGCGGTTCTGCGACCTGAGGGGAGGGGAGGCGTTGACCGTCTACACGACCCCCGAGGGGAAGTCCCGGGTCGAGGCGATCTATCCGTATGCGATCGTCGAGCGTGCGGTTGTGCGGGGGTATCCGGCGTTCAGGCTGACCGAGATGCCCCGGCGGATGGAGCTTCCCCAGGGGACGATCCAGTCGACGCTCCTTCCCCACGGGGACACGCAGACCCTGGGACTCATCTTCACCGAGAAGAGCACCGGAGGGAAGTTCGCCTACTACACCGACTGCAAGCAGCTGACCCCGGATGCGGTCAGGCTCGCCCGTGGCTGCGACGCGGTGGTCATCGACGGACTCCGGCCGATGCCGCACCCCTCCCACATGAGCATAGAGGAGGCGGTGGCTGCGGGGAAGGGCCTGGGCGCGAAGCGGGTCTGGCTCACTCACCTGACGCACCTCACGGACCATGCCCCGGCCGAGGCCCTGCTTCCCGAGGGGTTTTGTCTCGCGCATGACGGGCTGCGGATCCCTATTTAGGACCCCCAAGACTCCCCGAATGGTCACCGGCAAAGGATTGGCGCCCACATGCGCCCTGCTCGCAATCGTCCTCGTGCTTGCCCCCGTTGCCGCTGGGGAGGTCGTGCCCGGAGCGCGCGCCATCGCGGGCTCGGTGAGGGGTCCCGACGCGGGAGGCCTCACGATCGGGTCGGCGCGGATCGTGCGCGTCGTCCTGACGCCCGATGAGCTCGCGGCCCCCGTTCATTTCTCGGTCACGCTGCGGATGCGCGACTTTGCGGGCCTCCAGGCCCGTATCGCCTCCGGGGAGCATGTCCCTGCGCAGGAGATGGAGGCGAGGTACCTGCCCCTGCCCTCGGACTTTGACCGCGTCGCAGGCTGGCTCGAGGCGCAGGGCTTTTCGCTGACGCTGCCGGATCGCACCCACACCTCGGTCTTCGCCAGCGGCGCAGTGGTGGACATTTCCCGCGCGTTCGGGGCGCAGTTCGCGCGCGTCGCGGTCACGGACGGCGAGTACACGTCGGCGGTCTCCGAGCCCCTGATGCCGCAGGACCTGGCCCCCGTCGTCCTGAGCGTCAACGGGCTCCAGCCCGAGTTCCGGCTGCGGCCCTTCGCGCCCCAGGCGGTCCCGGCCCCCCGCGACATTATCGGCAACTCCGCGTACATCATGCCCGACAACATCGCCACCGCCTACAACATACCCACGTGGGCGACGGGTGCGGGGCAGATCGTCGCGATTATCGGCGCGTCAAAGGCGGTCACCGCGGACCTGCCCACGTTCTGGGCCGCGGCCGGGGTGCGCCAGTCGCTGTCGAATTTCGCCAATGTGGACGTCAACGGCGGGGCGGGGGCCAATCCCCCGGTCTCGGCCACGATTGAGGCCAACATCGACACGCAGTGGGTGAGCTCGATCGCGCCGGGAGCCGGGGTCCGCCTGTACGAGGCGACGGACGCCTTCGCATGCGCCGCCCAGGTGCTCAACGACCTGCCCCAGTACCCGACCATGACCGTCCTATCGATCAGCCTCGGGCACACGGAGGGCTCGGACGGCCCCTCCGTGATCCAGGCATTCTCGCAGACGGTCGCGAGCCTGGCGGCATCCGGGGTCACCGTGCTGGCGGCGAGCGGTGACTGCGGGACCAACTCCACGGCCGGGATCGGGGCCGGCAACTACCTGTCCTCGGGCCCGCTCGTGGTTTCGTACCCCGCGAGCGACCCGAGCGTGACCGGTGTCGGCGGCTCGACCGTTACGTTCGCCGGCAGCTGGAGCGTCGCCGGCGAGGTTGTCTGGGACCAGCTGGCGGGTGCGGCGACCGCGAGCGGCGGGGGCTACAGCAGCGTCTTCGCCAGGCCCGCATGGCAGACCGGCAATGCGGTCCTTGCCGGGGCGACCATGCGCTGCGTCCCCGATGTCGTCGGCTTTGCCGAAGCCAACCTTGAGCAGATCACCCTGGGTGCGGGAATTCCCCCGTACACCGACTTCAACATCGGTGTGCTGACCTACATCAACGGGTTTGGGGAGAGCTTCGGGGGCACGAGCGTCGCCTGCCCTATCTGGGCTGGGATTGCCGCGCTCATCAACCAGGGAAGGGCCGCGGCGGGACTGGGCCCGGTCGGGCTCCTCAACCCCCACCTCTATCCCCTCTCTGGCACGAACGCCCTCAACGACATCACAAGCGGGACGAACGGGGCTTACCGCGCCGGAACCGGCTACGACCTCTCCTCGGGGCTCGGAAGCCCCAACGTGGCCAACCTGATCACGGCCCTAGGCGGCCGCAGGGCCGACAGCCACCGCCTCATCAACCTCTCCGCACGCGTGCAGGTCGGGACCGCCTCGAACATCATGATCGCGGGATTCGTGATCAAGGGCCCTGCGGGAACGACAAAGGATGTCCTTGTGCGCGGGGTGGGGCCCGGCCTGGCCGCGTTCGGGGTGACGGGCGTCCTGGCCAACCCGGTCGTCGGCGTCTACGACGCGGCTCCGACGCCCGCGCTCATCGCAAGCAACGCCGGTTGGGGCAACAGCGCGGTGGCCGGGGCTTCGGCGGTGAAGGCGACCTATCGGCTTGCGACGGTCGAGGACATGGCGCTTACGGGAGCGTTTGCCCTGGCGACCGGCTCGGCCGACTCGGCCCTCGTCCTCACCCTGCCCGTCGGCAGCTACACGGTGGAGGTGTCGGGAGCATCCGCGACCAGCGGGGTGGCCCTGGCGGAGGTGTACGAGCTCAACGAAGCGCCGTCCGAGGTGCTGGCAAACATCTCCTCGCGCTGCTTCGTCGGGACCGGCTCACAGCAGGCGATTTCCGGGTTCGTCGTGGAGGGCAACCAGCCTGCGCAGCTCCTCATAAGGGGCATCGGACCGACCCTGGCCGCGTTCGGGCTCTCCGGGACCCTGGCGCAGACCTCCGTGGGACTCTACGACTCCACGAACACGCTGGTTGCCAGCGACACCGGCTGGGGAAACAAGCCGGCAGCCGGGACCTCCACGGTTCCCGTGACCTATCGCGCCGCCACGGCGGCTGACATGACCGCGGTCGGGGCATTTGCGCTGGACGCGGCATCGGCGGATTCGGCCCTTGTCGTCACCCTGCCTCCCGGATCCTACACGGCCGTCGTGTCGGGAGTGGGGGGAACCACGGGGACCGCCTTGGCGGAAGTGTACGAAATGGCTGGCCCGTAATCGTTTAAACAGAGATCTGGTCGAAGGATCGATTTATGACAACCCCGGGCAATAGGACTTGCTTTAATTCATACTTAATTAATGTAGATTGAAGCAATTTCCCCATGAAGCTTTCCAAAAAAGGCGAGTACGCGCTGCGTTCGCTCATCAATCTCGGAATCGCGGCCGAGATGAACCGGAAGCTCGTCCAGGTGTCGGAATTGGCCGAGAGTGAGCAGCTGCCGATCAAGTTCCTTGAGCAGATCCTGCAGGCCCTGAAGGAGGCCGGAATCGTCGAGAGCCAGCGGGGCAAGTTCGGGGGGTACCGCCTGGGACGGCCCGCGAAGAAGATCTACATCGGCGAGGTCGTGCGCCTGATCGACGGGCCGCTGGCCCCGATCGGCTGCGTCTCGCAGACGGCCTACGAGCCCTGCACCTGCCCGGACGAGGCCCACTGCGGCCTGCGGATGCTGATGCTCGACGTCCGCAACGCCATCGCCGCCATCCTTGACCGGTACACGCTTGCCGACGTTGTCGAGATCACCCTCAGGAAGATGCGCAGCGACAGCGTCCTTCTTCCGTTCTCGGCGCAGGCCGCCTCGGGCGAGGCGCCGGCGCGGCTGCCCGCGAGGATCGCCCGGCAGCGCCTCGGGCGAAAGGGCAAGTCCCCGCGCGGGTCCAAGCCCTCGGCCACCGAGGGAATCCTGGCCCACATCCTCGGAGAATACTCAATCTAGCACCTCGACTCCCATCATGGCTGCAGAGACCACCGCAGATCAGACCCACCTTACCCCCGGCGAGCCCGAATGGCTCGCCTTGGTTCGCGCCCATGTCCGCGACCTGCGCTACGGCGTCGTGCAGGTCGTCGTGCACGACGGGCGCGTGACCCAGATCGAAACCACAGAGAAGGTCCGGATGCAGGGAGACCGCGCCGACCAGGCCCGCCGCTAGGCACCAACCCGTCCCTGCCTTGATTTTCCCTTTCCGCCAACCGGACAACCGGAGGACACAAACCACAACGTCTCCACATGATCCAAGGAACGAACCCGACCGAGGGACGCTCCTGGCAGGAAAACGTCCCACCTCCATGAATCGCCTCTCGTCACACCGCCCGGTGCACGCGCTGCTTGCAGTGCTTGCGCTTTCGGCCCTCTTCACCGCCGGGACCGCCTCGGCCAAGACCATCGAGCTGCTCAACGTGTCCTACGACCCGACACGGGAGCTCTATGTCGACTACAACGCAGCCTTTGCCAAGTACTGGAAGGATAAGACGGGGGACGACGTGGTCGTGAAGCAGTCCCACGGCGGCTCCGGCGCCCAGGCACGGTCCGTGATCGACGGGCTGCAGGCCGACGTGGTGACGCTCGCCCTGGCGTTCGACATCGACAACCTCCACAAGCACGGGGACCTGCTCCCCGCGGACTGGCAGACCAAGCTGCCGCAGAACTCGACGCCGTACACGAGCACGATCGTCCTGCTCGTGCGTGAGGGAAACCCGAAGCACATCAAGGATTGGGATGACCTCATCCGTCCCGATGTGGCGGTCATCACGGCAAACCCCAAGACGTCCGGGGGCGCCCGATGGGCCTACCTTGCCGCGTGGGGCTACGCGGAGCGCAAGTACGGAAGCAAGGACAAGGCCAGGGAGTTCGTTGCCTCCCTCTACAAGAATGTGCCGGTCCTCGACTCGGGCGCCCGCGGATCGACGATCACCTTCACCCAGAAGGAGATAGGCGACGTGCTCCTGGCGTGGGAGAACGAGGCTTTCCTGGCGCAGAAGGAGTTTGGCCCGGGGAAGTTCGAGACGGTAGTGCCGTCGTCGAGCATCCTTGCCGAGCCACCCGTGGCCGTGGTGGAGAAGGTCGCTGCGCGCAAGGGCACGACCGACGTGGCCCGGGCCTACCTTGAATACCTCTACTCCGACGCGGGGCAGGAGATCGCGGGCCGCAATTACTACCGCCCCCGCAGCCCCGGCGCGGCGGCAAAATACGCCGCCGTGTTCCCGAAGCTGGAGCTCTTCACGATAGACGGGGTCTTCGGCGGATGGACCAACGCCCAGCAGACGCACTTCGTGGATGGCGGCGTGTTCGACCAGATCTACGTCAAATGAACGCGCCCAACCGAGCTCCTTTAATCCCCCTCGGGCGCGCCCCCTGCCGGAAGCCCGGGGGCATCGGCCGCCTGTGTAGAACCTGAACCCACCCGAATGGCGCGCGCCCGCAACTCACGATCAATACTGCCCGGCTTCGGGCTCTCGCTCGGTTTCACCCTGGCCTACCTGGGCCTGATCGTCCTGGTTCCCCTCTCGGCAGCGTTCATCAAGACGGCCGGGATGAGCTGGCATGACTTCGTCGGGGCCGTCGCGTCGCCGAGGGTGATCGCCGCCTACAAGCTTAGCTTCGGGGCCTCCCTTGCCGCGGGCTTTGTCAACATGGTCTTCGGGCTCATCGTCGCGTGGGTGCTGGTGCGCTATACGTTCCCGGGGAAGCGGATCATCGACGCGCTGGTCGACCTCCCCTTCGCCCTGCCGACCGCCGTGGCGGGCATCGCGCTCACCTCGCTCTACTCGCCGAACGGGTGGGTGGGGCACTGGCTCGTCCCGCTGGGGTTCAGGGTGGCGTTCACGTGGACGGGCGTCTTCGTCGCCCTCACGTTCATCGGGCTGCCGTTCGTCGTCCGTACGGTGCAGCCCGTGCTCCAGGAGCTCGAACCCGAGATCGAGGAGGCCTCGTCGACCCTCGGAGCGAGCCGGATCCAGACGGTGACGCGCATCCTGCTGCCGGAGCTCATGCCCTCGCTCATGACGGGGTTCGCCCTGGCGTTTGCCCGGGCGCTCGGGGAATACGGCTCCGTCGTTTTCATCTCGGGCAACATGCCCATGAAGACGGAGATCGTTCCCCTGCTCATCATCACGAAGCTCGAGCAGTACGACTACCGGGGGGCGACCGCGATCGCCGTCGTGATGCTGGTGTCCTCCTTCGTCCTGCTCCTGCTGATCAACCTGCTCCAAAAATGGAGCCGGAGGTACCACACCATATGACGTGAATCCCTGTTGGGGCCGCGGGGCATCTTGCCCAATGTCTTGGCCCTCAATGCGAGAACCGCACCCACAAAGCACCCTTTAAAATGGCTCCCGCAATCGCAACCACCCTCTCGACCCGGACCGTCCGGTCCCCGGCCCACCGGGCGACCCGCGACCCCGCCTGGGCGCGTTGGGCCCTGACTGCAATCGCCCTGGCCTTCCTCGCCTTCTTCCTCGTCCTGCCGCTCCTGGTCGTGTTCGCGCAGGCCTTCTCGAAGGGCGGGGCGTATTTTCTGGCCGCCGTCCGCGAGCCCGATGCCCTAGCGTCGATCCGGCTGACGCTCCTCACGGTCGCGATAGCGGTGCCCGCGAACGTTATCTTCGGCGTCGCGGCGGCCTGGGCCATCGCGAAGTTCCGCTTCTCGGGGAAGAGCCTCCTGACGACCCTGATCGACCTGCCTTTCGCCGTGTCGCCGGTGATCTCGGGCCTCATCTACGTCCTCGTCTTCGGGGCGCAGGGCTGGTTCGGGCCCTGGCTGATCGAGCACAACATCCGGATTATCTTCGCCGTGCCGGGGATCATCCTGGCGACGACGTTCGTCACCTTCCCGTTCGTCGCCCGCGAGCTGATTCCGCTCATGCAGTCTCAGGGGACGGACGAGGAGTATTCCGCGGTCACCCTCGGCGCCAGCGGCTGGCAGACCTTCTGGCGCGTGACGCTCCCCAACATCCGCTGGGGGCTTCTGTACGGCGTCATCCTGTGCAACGCCCGGGCGATGGGTGAATTCGGGGCGGTGTCCGTCGTCAGCGGGCACATCCGCGGCGAGACGAACACCATGCCGCTCCACGTCGAGATCCTCTACAACGAGTACAACATCGCCGGGGCGTTCGCGGTCGCCTCGCTCCTTGCGCTCCTTGCGCTGGCGACGCTCGTCCTCAAGTCGCTCGTCGAGTGGCGGCAGACAGGCTCGGCATGAGCATCGAGGCCCACGGCATCCGCAAGAAGTTCGGCGCCTACACGGCGCTGGATGGCGTCGACCTGAATGTCCCCCAGGGCAAGCTCGTCGCGCTCCTCGGGCCCTCGGGCTCCGGAAAGACGACGCTCCTGAGGATCATCGCGGGGCTCGAGTTCCCCGATCCCGGCAGCGGGCGCGTGCTCTTCCACGGCGAGGACGTGACCGACGTGCCCGCCGGCAAGCGCAGGGTCGGGTTCGTCTTCCAGCACTACGCACTCTTCAGGCACATGTCGGTGTTCGAGAACGTGGCGTTCGGCCTTAGGGTGAGGAGGCGGCGCGATCGCCCCTCGAACGCCTCGATCGCGGAGCGGGCCCACCGGCTCCTCGAGCTCGTCCAGCTGGACGGCCTCGCCGGCCGGTTCCCCTCGCAGCTCTCCGGCGGGGAGCGCCAGCGGGTGGCGCTCGCCCGCGCCCTTGCCGTGGAGCCCAAGGTTCTCCTCCTCGACGAGCCCTTCGGCGCCCTCGACGCGCGGGTGCGCAAGGACCTGCGCCGCTGGCTGCGCCGCTTCCACGACGAGATCCAGCTGACGACGATATTCGTGACCCACGACCAGGAGGAGGCGCTCGAGATCGCCGATGAGGTCGTGATCATGAACAAGGCCCACGTGGAGCAGGTGGGCACCCCCCAGCAGGTCTACGACAAGCCGGCGTCCCCCTTCGTCTACCAGTTCCTCGGGAACGTGAACGTGATGCGCGCCCCCTCGCTTGCGGGCTCCGCGCGCCGGGGCGGGCTCAGGCCCGACGAGCCAAACCCCGACGGGCAGATCTATGTGAGGCCGCACGACATCGAGCTGACGCCCCACGACGCAGGCGGCACGGGGCTGTCGGCGATCGTCCGCCACATCCACGCGGCGGGCCCCCAGGCGAGGCTCCTTGTCGAGCAGGTGCAGACCCGGGAGCACGTCGAGGTGGAGATTTCCCGCTCGGAACTCACCG
>Ga0265324_10000712_pt1 | contig 22118 bp, 12 predicted proteins | sample 41419metaG_FD_198634 | JGI IMG/M metagenome (GOLD analysis project Ga0265324, IMG submission 198634) | Rhizosphere microbial communities from Carex aquatilis grown in University of Washington, Seatle, WA, United States - 4-14-19 metaG | ecosystem: Host-associated > Plants > Roots > Rhizosphere...
GTACGCGAACCGGCGAAAGCTGCCAGAGACGCAAGATTTCGGTGATATAGCTCAGTTGGTTAGAGCACAGCACTCATAATGCTGGGGTCGGTGGTTCAAGTCCACCTATCACCACCAAAAAACGGTTTCAGGCAGTATCAGAAACCTGCAAAAATCCACAAATATCAATATGTTGGCGGGTTTTTGTGTTTCATGGGGTTTCATGTGATTTCACTGAATCTCAGGCGTTTGTTGGTACTTTTGTTGGTATCTGGGTTCCTGTAAAATCCACATACCAACAAATTGGCCCTTATCGGCCAATAAGCAGTTGGTTATTAAGTAACAATCAGTACATCTCAAATTGCATTAGCAAGATTCTTTTCAAAGAATCTGCTTTTGTCGCTGTAAACAAGAGCCGGAAGTCCAGCGTATGGGCTTGCCATGCTCTTGCGCAAAACAATTCGTTTTTCAGAACACGCCGAAAAACGATACATCAAGCTGTAAATCCACAATTAGAAATCGAGCCTTCTGCAAGCAACTGGCAGTGGCTCGCACTTTTATTTCAACTGAAAAAGGAGATCGACCATGGGCAAGCTCACGGATATGTCTATCAAGAAGGCAAAGCCAGAAGCAAAACCTTACAAGATGACAGATGGCGCGGGGTTATATTTGTTGGTGGAACCCAAGGGCAGTAAATATTGGCGCATGGCCTACCGCTACGCCGGGAAACAGAAAACCTTGTCAATTGGCGTTTATCCAGATGTTAGCTTGGCCGATGCCCGTGTTCGCTGTCACGAAGCGCGCAAGCTTCTGGCTAACAATGTTGATCCAAGCGCGGCAAAACAAGCTCAAAAAGAAGCTACCTTCATACAGACAGATAACAACTTTGAAGTCATCGCACGCGAATGGTTTACCCGCCATTCACCCAACTGGAAAGAAAATCATTCGAGCAAGATCATCGCCCGATTGGAAAAGGATGTATTCCCATGGATTGGAGCAAGACCTATTGGTGAACTTGCAGCACCGGCATTATTGGCAGTGATACGCCGAATTGAAAGTCGTGGGGCGCTGGAAACTGCCCATCGTGCCCTTGCAACTTGCGGCCAGGTGTTTCGCTATGCCGTGGCAACAGGACGCGCTGAGCGTGACCCCACTGGCGATTTGCGTGGAGCCTTGCCACCAGTGAGGAAAGATAAACACTTCGCCGCGATTACAGACCCAAAAAAGGTAGGCGAGCTGATGCGCGATATTGACGGTTATCAGGGGTCATACATTGTGAAGAGCGCATTCAAAATTTCACCGATGGTCTTTGTGCGTCCCGGCGAACTGCGCAAGATGGAGTGGGCGGAGCTTGACCTGGACAAAGCAGAATGGATTATCCCGGCTGAGAAGATGAAAATGGGCGTTACGCATATTGTTCCTCTGGCTAAACAGGTGGTAGCGGAACTGCGCGAATTACAGCCTCTGACTGGTCATGGAAAGTATGTTTTTCACGGAGAACGCGATCACGACAGGCCCATGAGCGACAACGCCATCAGGTCGGCCTTGCGCCGCATGGGGTGGGCGAATGACGAAATGACGCCGCACGGCTTCAGGGCGATGGCATCCACCATCCTGGACAATATGGGCTACAAGCAGGAATGGCTGGAGCGGCAATTGGCGCATGAGGAGCCGAACAAGATCAAGGCAGCATACAAGCGCGACACGTGGCGCATGTATCTACCCGAGCGCACCGCCATGATGCAGGCTTGGGCTGATTATCTGGATAAGCTCAAGGCCGGGGCAGAAATCCTTACGCTGAACAGAGCAGCTTAGTGATGGCAGGAATTTGCGCAGGGATGGATCATTAAGCTGTGGCTGGGTAGGCGAGCCTCATTGCATCAACTTCTTTGCATACACGATTGACCAAGCTCACAGGAGAAATCACCACCACTCCTGTGCCGTACTTCAAGATGTCCATCAAGAGCTCGGTGTCGTTGCTGTAGGGAATCTTGAGCTCATATCTTCCATCATCGAGTACGCGCCCCTTTTGCTTTGGGTGCCAGCGTTCGTTAGAGACCCATCGAGAACTTTCAGGGGAGAACAGCAGGGTTGCCCACTGAACTTTCTTTCCAGAAAAAATTCCATAACCCGAACCTAGAACTTCGTTCAGTAGTTTGTCGGAGACATTCTTGGCCTTATTCTCCAGAATTTCAACTCGGCGAATTGAATCAACGGCGAAGCTGCGCAAGTCATTTCTGAGATGGCACCAAGCATCCAAGTACCAGTTTCCCCGGTAATTAATAAGTCGTTGTGGGGAGATTTCACGCTGGCTGTTTTTGTCAGTACCGCGTGCATAATAATCAATGCTTAGTCTTTTGCGGCTAAGAAGAGCGGAACCCACGGCTTCAAAATGCGCCAGATGTACATGGCGGACATTCATCATTTCTATACGGACGCGTTTTTGAATTTCCTCAATCGGATCATCTGCGGTGCTCAGAAGAGCGGTCAGGCGCGACAGAAGCGGCTTAATGTGTGCCCCCAATAATCCGCCGGTATCAAGGTTGGATAACATGTGATGCATAGTGAGTAGCGCATGAATCTCCTCTGCGGAAAACCAAAGCCCTGGAAGTTCATAAGTAACTGATCGAGACGCATCGCCTTTCTCATAGCGATAACCGCCTAGCTCTTTATCGAAAACGATGGGAGCTTTCATTCGGTCGCGCATCAGCGCCAAGTCACGCTTCAGAGTGGCTTTTGAGACTTCCAGCCTTCCTAGCAATTGATCAATCGTTACCACTCTGCGCTCTGAAAGCATCTGGTCGATCAGGTAAATTCGCTCATTCATGCTCATGATTTTCTCCTATGCCAGGCTCATCCGGTGAGCCTGGAGTGTGGCAGACTGTTCAGCATGGCTCAACTATTCCTGTTTTGAAACTGGGGAAGATATGTTGGGAGACACAGAAATGGAGCGCCTCATGGCATTTACTAAAGAACAACTTGATAAAATATACAACCGAACTTCGGGATACTGTCACATTTGCCACAAGAAACTGGCTTTCAAAAACTATGGGGTATTTGGAGCCCGTGCCGCATGGGAGGTGGAGCATTCAAACCCTCAGATAAAGGGAGGCACCCATCATCCTAACAATCTCTACCCAGCCTGCATAAGTTGTAATCGGTCAAAGGGTGATTCAAGCACTGCTTCGGTTCGGGCAAAAAATGGCAAAACCTGTGCGCCGCTTTCAGTGGGGCAGAGAGAAAAAGCAAAAACAGAGAACTCTGTATTAGGTGGAGTGGTCGGCGCGATTCTTGGGGTGGTCGCAGGGCCAGCCGGATTAATTTTAGGGACTATTTTTGGGGCTGCTTTAGGATATAGCCAGAATCCAGACAAATGACACTTGGGAGCCGTAAAAAGGGGTCTACCTGGTACGGTGCCCACCCGAGCAAGTGAATTCAACAAACAATGATTGGTTTCCCATAATTGAGCCTCAATACATATATATAGGCCATCAAGCATGTAGACATGGTGCCGCTTCAGTGCAACACTTCGCCGGATTGAATAACGCACCTAATTTGCAAACGATGACCAGTAAGGATCACTACAGTCCGCATCAACTAGCCTATTTTGCGCACCAATTGACCCTGCGTGCTGCTTCAGATTCGATGGATAGCATGGCTGGTGCATTGCTGGATGCGCAGGTTGACATGAATCCGCATCAAATTGATGCGGCCTTGTTTGCAACGAGCAACCCGCTTTCCAAGGGCGTTATCTTGGCGGACGAAGTCGGGCTGGGAAAAACAATCGAAGCTGGACTACTCATAGCTCAACGCTGGGCAGAGCGTAAACGCCGGATTCTCATCATTGCGCCAGCCAATCTCCGCAAACAGTGGCATCAGGAGATGGCGGACAAATTTGGCATTACTGCCCGCATTATCGAATCCAAATCCTATAAGCAAGCCATCAAGGACGGAACGACCAACCCGTTCGAGTCTACATCCGCACTTATCTGTTCATACCAATTCGCCGCTGGCAAAGCCAAGGAAGTCCAGTCCGTGCCATGGGACTTGGTGGTGATTGACGAAGCGCACCGTCTGCGAAATGTCTATAAACCGGAAAACAAGACCGCGAACATATTGCGCGAAGCACTTTCAACTGCGAACAAGGTTTTGCTTACCGCTACGCCGCTACAAAACTCCCTTCTGGAGTTGTATGGGCTGGTCAGTTTTGTGGATGAGCGAGTGTTCGGCGATTTGGATAGCTTCAAGACCCAGTTCGGTCAACTCAAGGACGCTGCCAGCTTTGATGCATTAAAGAGTCGCATACAGCCAATCTGCAAACGCACGCTGCGCCGTCAGGTTGAAGCCTACGTGAAGTACACGCGGCGGATACCAATGTTGGAGGAATTCATTCCGGGTGCCAACGAAACCAAGTTGTACAACAACGTTTCTGAATACCTGCAACGTGAATCACTCTTCGCATTGCCCAACAGCCAACGGCAACTCATCACCCTGGTGCTGCGCAAGTTGCTGGCATCTTCCACATTTGCTATCGCGGGCGCATTGGAGACCTTGATTAGGCGGCTCAGCCAGACTCTGGACGATAAGACCGCCAGCCTTGATCTGACCCAAGAGTTAGACCAGGACTTCGAGACACTGGATGAGCTAACCGAGGAAATTGAGGCCGTCAGCACAGACAATACCAAGGCCAAGACTCAAGTCGAGATCGCCGCAATCAAGGCTGAAATCGCAGAGTTGGAATCATTCCGCAGTCTGGCAATCTCGATCACAGAAAACTCCAAAGGCATGGCACTGCTGCAAGCCTTGAAGGTGGCGTTCAAGAAGTTGGAAGAATTGGGCGCAGCCAAGAAGGCCATCATTTTCACCGAATCCAGACGCACGCAAGACTATCTGCTCAAACTGCTTGCCAATACGCCTGAGTTTGGCGAGGGAACACCCGGTGTCGTCTTATTCAATGGAACGAATGCCGACGAAGGATCACGCCGCATCTACACCGAATGGATCAAACGGCATCAGGGAACAGACCGCATAACCGGATCGCGCACGGCAGATACCAGAGCCGCGCTGGTCGATTATTTCCGGGAGCAGGGTTCGCTCATGATCGCCACCGAGGCCGGGGCCGAAGGCATCAATCTTCAGTTTTGTTCCATGGTCATCAATTACGACTTGCCGTGGAATCCGCAACGCATCGAACAGCGTATAGGTCGTTGCCATCGCTACGGGCAGAAACACGATGTCGTGGTGGTCAACTTCCTGAACCGGGAAAACGAAGCCGACAAACGTGTGTATGAACTGCTGGCGCAGAAGTTTCAGCTATTCGATGGCGTGTTCGGTGCCAGTGATGAAGTGCTGGGCGCGGTTGAGTCCGGCGTGGACTTCGAGCGCCGCATCGCAGAGATATATCAAACCTGCCGTCATCCAGATGCAATTCATACCGCCTTCCAACAACTCCAGCTCGATCTGGCCGGTGAAATCAGCGATGCGATGATCAACGCCCGTAAGTCGTTGCTCGAAAACTTTGACGAAGACGTGCAAGAGAGACTGCGTCTGCGCAACCAGGATGCCCGTGCCTCGCTGGGCAGGCTCGAACGCCTCTTGATGAGATTCACTCGTGCTGCACTGAATGGACACGCGGAATTTGACGGTGACGATACCGGTTTCAAACTCAACACCATGCCTGACGGATTGCAAGCTGACGCAGCGTCTTCTATCCCGTTCGGACGTTACGAATTACCCCGCCGCAGTGAAGAGGCTCACATCTACCGGTTGGCGCATCCCTTGGCGCAATCGCTTATCGAGCATTCACAGCGGCAACCGTTACAGCCCAGCAAGCTGGTCTTTGATTACGATGCCTATGGCTCAAAGGTATCAGTTGTGGAAGGCCTGCGAGGCCAATCGGGAACGTTGCTGGTGCAAAAACTGCGAGTTCAAGCGTTAGGTGCGTCCGAAGAACACATGCTCATGGCGGCAATAGATGCCAGCGGCAACATTCATGACCAGGACATTGCTGAAAAGCTACTCAATGTGCCTGCCCACGCAATTGGACTGCCGCGCTTGCATAGCCTACCGGCACAGACTGCCTTGCCGGATATCCAGCCGATTGCCGAACAGAACATGCTCGACTTTGCAGCAGCGAATGTTTCCGTGCCTGCCACGCTTGAAGGCGAAATCGGCAGGCAAAAATCACGCATCCTGAGTGATCTCGAAACCCGTAACCTGAGCTTTTTTGCCCAAGAAACCGAGAAGCTGGATGCGTGGGCAGATGACCTGAAAGTCGGCCTTGAGCGGGAAATCAAAGAACTCGACCGCAAGATCAAAGAAACTCGAACAAAGAGCAAAGGTGCTGCAACTCTGGCTGAGAAACTTGCAGTTCAAAAGGAACAGCGCGATCTCGAAGGAAACCGAGACCGCAAGCGCCGGGAGCTTTTTCAGCGCCAAGATGAGATTCAGACCCGTCGCGATAATTTGATAGACGAACTGGAAGAACAGCTGTCGCAACAAGTGACAGTGCAGCCATTATTTGCCTGTGAGTGGGAGGTCGCATGAAAAAGAAAACTTACGGGCTGACGGTTCTTCTATTGAAATCGAGCATCACTGATGCGAAACACGCAGTCAAAGAACCTGCATCACTAACATCATGTGAGATAACGGTTGGGACTACAACAGGCATGTTTTATTACAAGCAGAACTCTAGTCACCCGCCATCTTGGGTAAAACTGTTTAAGCCTAAGCTCGGAAATACACTCGACAATTTATTCAACTCTGGAACTGCTGCTGTATTTGTTGCTGCATCGGGCACAAGGCTGTTTGCCCTAACTTTTGGCTACGGCAAGTCCTTATTGCTGGCTGATTGTTACGAAGAAAATTTTGGACTGCGGGTTGTGCTTAACTCGGTTGATCCCGATAAACTTCGGAGCGTAGATGTGCAAAGTTTGGACGCGGTTCCGCTTAATAGACGCAGTCAGGCGAGCGTTGCGACCGCACTGGCCGACTTCGGCCTCGATATTGAACAAGATCTAGTCTATGCAGCTACAGGTCAACCGAAAGATATGGCGTTTGGAAAGCAGCTCACTGGTAAAGATGCTCTGAAAATTAGCGTTCCACTGGAGGTGGATGACATACCATCGCTGCTGATTAAGCTTGCCTCGCAATATGAGGCAGAAACTTACAAGGGCAGTTTTGCTTGGGTAGATCATTTAAGCGAAGTTCGGACAAAATCAATTTGCGAAAAGCTTGATCTTGCGCTCACCAGCAAGATTCAATCGAAAAGTTTTACGAAAACATGGCTATCAATACCAGACATTATCGAATGGTCAGATTTTGCGGGCTTCAAATATCAAAAGCCTAAGCAAGCTGATTTACAAGATGACATTGATTGGGAAAGTTACTTGACCTTCCTCGGGACGGAAACACCACATACAGTTGAGGTATTCAGAAAACAGTATGTTCACGCGATAAGTCAGTCATCGGAGCAATCTTCTCACTCGTGGCCCGTTTATCGTTGTATCTATTGCGAACTGAGTCTCGACGGTGCGGACTACGCACTAAGCAACGGCAAGTGGTATCGGGTTAACACCGACTTTTTGAAGAACCTCAACGACGCAATTTCACTGATACCAGTTTCCGCCTTGTCACTACCTGATTATCAAGGTAATAACGAGGGTGCTTACAACGAAGCCGTATATCTGGGAAATTCCAGTTACTTCGCCTTGATGGACAAAAAAATGATTCAGCACGGAGGCGGCAGTAGCAAAATTGAATTTTGTGATCTCTACACGACCGACAAACATCTTATCCATGTTAAGCGTTATGGTGGTTCGAGTGTCCTTAGTCACTTATTTGCTCAAGGTACTGTTTCGGCCAGACTGTTGCTTTCCGATCCTGAATTCAGGAAGAAGGTGAATGATAAGTTGCCTGCTTCTCATAAACTCAAGAATGTGAGCCAGAAGCCAAAGGCTGAGGAGTTTGAAGTGGTGTATGCAATTGCAAGTAACAGCGCAGCAACAGGGCTTGACCTTCCCCTTTTTAGCAAAATAAACCTTAGAAACAACTTCAATCAATTGCAGATGTATGGGATGAAAGCTAGCCTAGCCGTCATCAAAGTGACTACGCCAAGTTGAAGCCCGAGGAAAAAGTATGAGAAAACAGCAGGCACTCGAATTCACCTTGAGCGTAAAACACAATTCTCTCTAGGAGCTAGGCATGACAGAACCAACAATCATTTGCCCAAACTGCCATACTGAAATCAAGCTCAATGAATCGCTGGCAGCACCACTGATCGAAGCGACACGCAAGCAGTTCGAGCAGCAGTTGGCACAGAAGGATAGCGACATCGCTCAGCGTGAACAGGCAATGCGTGACAAGGAAAAGCAACTCCTGGAAGACAAGCGCAAACTCGACGATCAAGTGGCCGATCAAGTTGCGGCGCAGTTGAAGACGGAACGTGTCCGAGTAATTGCCGATGAGTCCAAGAAAGCCAAGCTTGCCAGTGCTGCCGAACTAGAGAATAAGGCGCGTGAACTGGCCGATCTGCAAGAAGTGCTCGATGCAAATAATCAGAAACTGGCTGAAGCGCAAAAAGCCCAAGCCGACCTCATCAAGAAGCAACGTGAACTCGACGATGCCAAGCGCGAATTGGAACTCACCGTAGAAAAACGGGTTCAGGTTGGCTTGACCGAAGTTCGCACACTCGCCAAAAAAGAAGCCGAGGACGAACAAAAACTCAAGGTAATGGAAAAGGAACAGACCATTTTCGCGATGCAGAAACAAATCGAAGACCTCAAGCGCCGGGCGGAGCAGGGCTCACAACAATTGCAGGGCGAAGTTCAGGAGCTGGAGCTGGAAAATCTGCTGCGCACCAAGTTTCCTTTCGATTCTATTGAACCCGTACCCAAGGGGGAATTCGGTGGGGACGTGTTGCATCGCGTGCGAACCCCCAATGGGCAATTGAGCGGCACCATCTTGTGGGAATTTAAGCGTACCAAAACTTGGAGCGATGGCTGGCTGGTAAAACTCCGGGATGATCAGCGGACTGCGAAGGCAGAGATCGCAGTGATTGTTACCCAAGTCCTCCCGAAAGGAGTGGAAACTTTCGAGTTGATTGATGGTGTTTGGGTAACACACCCACGCGCCGCGTTGCCGGTCGCAGCAATCCTGCGCCAGACGCTGTTGGAACTTGCAATGACACGCCAGTCATCCGAAGGACAGCAAACCAAAACTGAAATGGTATATCAGTACCTCACTGGCCCGCGCTTCCGCCAGCGTGTGGAAGCTATCGTTGAGGCATTTTCCACTATGCAGGAAGACCTGGATAAAGAGCGCAAGGTAATCATGAAGCAGTGGGCTAAGCGTGAGGAGCAAATTGAGCGAGTGATGGGGGCGACTGTTGGTATGTATGGAGACTTGCAGGGGATCGCGGGAAAGTCGTTGCAGGAAATTGATGGTCTGGAGTTGAAATCATTGGGGTTGGAAAGCGACAAAACAACTGGATTGGATAATATATGAATTCTTCAACACACTGCCCATATCGACAATCTACCCTTCTTCAGCAGGCGCTTGCCCCGGATAAGATGAGAATTGCTTTTCTCTTGGGGGCAGGTTGCCCAGTCTCGATCAGGATTCCGGACGGAGAATCGACAAAGCCATTGATCCCAGATATTCGGGGTCTCACCAATGTAGTTAATGAAAAGCTGAGCAAGTCCGAACAATTTAAAGATAGCTATGGCACATTGATTAAACGCTTCAATGGTGGGACGCCAGCCGAACCGACGATTGAAGACATCCTAAGCCATATCCGTGCACTTCACGATGTTGTGCGTGATGGCAATATTGATGGCCTCACTAAGAGCATACTTGCGGCACTTGATACAGAAATATGCAAAATCACTACTGAAGTAGTGGGAGTCGAGTTACCTGAGCTGAGTACGCCATACCATCAGCTTGCAACATGGATAGGAGGTATTCATCGTGCACATCCGATTGAAGTTTTTACCCCTAACTACGATTTGCTTGTAGAGCAGGCATTGGAATTCCACAAAATCCCATTCTTTGATGGTTTTGTCGGTTCGAAGCAAGCGTTTTTCGACCTAACTTCAATGGAAAGTGAATCTCTTCCTTCGCGCTGGGCGCGTGTTTGGAAAGTGCATGGTTCTGTGAACTGGTGGCGAACACAGAAGGATGAAGTTGTACGTCGCGAAAACCATTCCGTAGGTGATCGGCAAATGATTTATCCATCACACCTGAAGTATGACCAGAGTCGTCGTATGCCGTACTTGGCAATGCTTGACCGACTACGTGACTTTCTTGCGCGGGGTCAGGCTGTGCTGGTGACATCTGGATACTCTTTTGCCGACCAACATTTGAATGAAGTTATTCTTCATGGATTGAGAAGCAATCCGACTGCAATATGTTTTGGGCTACTTTTTGGCAAGCGCGCATCATATGCTGATGCTTTGGACAAGGCACGTATGCATCCCAACCTGAGCCTTTTGGCTGCTGATGGCGCTGTCCTGGGTACCGTTGAGCGTGACTGGCGGGCTGACGAACAAACGAGCCATGCTTTACATGAAATAAGCGTCACGAAAAAAACGGCAGCAACTGAAACTGAAGCAGCCTCAACTAACTGCGAGTTCATGCTTGGGGATTTCAAGAACTTTGGCAATTTCCTGGCGCAACAACTATCACGGACGAGCGATGATCAGGCGGGAACAAATGCTTCGTGATCCAACATTCATAGGAACTGTTCAAGACGTTCACGGCGCAACCATCACGGTTGAATTGAGTGACGAGACAGTTACCGGACTTGGGTTTGTGCACGGAGAGGGTTACCGAGTCGGGCAAGTCGGTAGCTTTGTGCGAATACCTCTAGGATTTGTTGATTTGTATGGTGTGGTTTCTCAAGTAGGGGCAGGCGCCGCACCCGAAAGCGAACAAGAGCTTAAAGTCTATGGCAATCGTTGGGTCAAGGTGCAGATGGTCGGAGAAGGCCAGCGAGGCGGGCGATTTGACCGTGGTATTTCTCAACATCCAACTATTGACGACCGCGTCCACATTGTTACTGAAGCAGACCTTAAGGCGATTTATGGCTCAGGTGATCCCCAAGACTATGTGTCGGTGGGGCATCTCGCAAGTGCTGAATCAATTCCATCCCTTATCAACATCAACAAGCTCGTAACACGTCATTCGGCAATTGTCGGAACAACAGGCTCAGGGAAATCAACTACGGTAGCCGGGTTGCTGAATGCACTATCGGACTTAACGCTTTACCCATCCTCAAGAATACTCGTGTTCGACATTCACGGAGAGTATTCCAAGGCATTATCAGACAAGGCCGTAGTTTTCAGAGTTGATCCAAATTCAGCCAAAGGACAAAAGGAATTTTTCGTACCGTTTTGGGCATTGAGTTTTGATGAGCTCGTTACGCTTGCTTTCGGCAAACTGAGTGATGCTGCGATGGCAGTTGTTGCAGATTACATCGTGCAACTCAAGAAAGAGGGTCTTGCAAATCAGCCGCGTGATGGGATTGATGAGTCACGGGTTACCGTTGATACACCTATTCCATTTTGTTTGCACAAATTATGGTTTGAACTTCACAAACGGGAGCATCACACTCTCATTCCTAAGCCGGGAGGGGCGGCTGACGAAGTTGATCCGGCCTATGTGCTTGGGGCAGATAGTCAGCCACAGCAACTGGGTGATGCAATGTCGGTGACACCACCGCTATATCGAACAGTGAAAACCACTGGTCCCGCAAACGAAAGAGTTCAACACGGTAGAGACCCAATTGGTATTAGGCAGCAGCTTGCCAGCTTGGCATCAAAGCTGCGCGATCCGAGGTTGGCCTTCATATTTAATCCGGGTGGCTGGCTACCAGATATTGATGGCAAAACAACAAAAGACTTAGATAGCCTACTTGAAGAGTGGGTTGGCGGTATAAATCCAATAACCATTCTTGATTTATCAGGAATACCGACATCCATACTTAACGAAATGATTGGCGCACTATTGCGTGTTTTATATGACGCAATTTTCTGGGCAAGAAATTTGCCAGAAGGTGGTAGGGAACGCCCTTTGCTGTTGGTGCTTGAAGAGGCACATGCTTACCTTTCCAAGGAACACTCTGGATCAGCTGCGACAGCTGTTAGAAGGATTGCGAAAGAAGGTCGAAAATATGGTGTCGGCATGATGATAGTCAGTCAGCGGCCATCCGAGATAGATTCAACCATACTTTCACAATGCGGCACGATATTCGCAATGCGCCTTACGAATGACACCGACAGGGGACACATAACCAGTGCTGCATCCGATAACCTGAAAGGTATTTTCGAGATGCTGCCTGTTCTTCGTACCGGCGAAGCGATCATTGTTGGTGAAGCGGTCAGCCTTCCTGTGCGAACTTTGATTACACCTCCCCCTCTGGATCGCCGACCTGACAGTGTTGATCCTCGTGTTGTTGAGCGTGGCAATCTGAATGAAGGTTTTCAGGGGCCAGGTGGATGGGGTCAGCGCCGCGACCCTTCTGACTATGCAGCAATGGTTAGGCAGTGGCGAATGCAGACGCCTCATTATGAGCATAAGGCTTCAACGGTTGCCGCATCCCCGAAATCTGATGATAAAAAGGAGTGAAAAATGGATTGGATAGAAAGCCCAGAATCTTCAAACATTGCTCGGTTTGCTTATGACGAGGGAAGTTGCGTTCTGAAAGTCGAGTTTAAGAACGGCGGAATTTACGATTACTTTGATGTGCCACAACATGTCTTTGAGGGGATGCGCAATGCACCTTCCAAAGGGCAATACCTAGCGCAACAGATTAAGGGTGCTTATCGATATGCAAGAGCCTAAATTCTTCGCTGAAATATTAAATTTAAAAAGTAGCAGATGACCGACCAAGAACAATCAAGTGAGCATGAGCTTCGCCTGAAACTTTATGGTGAAACACGCGCCGACCTTCTTAAACGCCAGCTTTCAAATAGCGAGAATGCTGATAGAGCAATTCTTTCAGTATCGACGGCGGCACTTGGTTTTTCTCTCGCGTTTCTTAAAGACATTGTTTCGTTGCAAGATGCGGAATTTCCTTTATTGCCCTATCTGTCCTGGGTGCTCTTCATGCTATCTATCGTAGTAACACTACTATCATTTTTTACAAGTCAGAAAGCGATAGACGAGCAATTGGGCTTGGCGCACAGGTATTATATTGATCGAGATGATGGAGCGGAACTTCTACGTCCAAAATATGCGGCGGTTACAGATTGGTTGAATAAATCCGGAGCTGTTTTTCTAGTGATTGGTCTGTTTGCTACATGTATGTTTGTTGGAATTAACCTATGGAAAGGAAAAGTCATGACTGAAAAAAGACAGGCTAACGATGGTGCTATGGTGCCATTGATGCAGCGAGTTACTAATGGTGGCGAGTTACTACAAAAAGGAGCAACGATTCCAATGCTACAAGCAGTTCCCACAAAGCCCCAAGGCGGAGCTCCCGTGCCTTCATTTCAGAAAGTGCCGTCGCCACCGACCCCGGCTCCAGCCACAGCAGATAATTCAAAAGGTAAATAAACCAAGTTGCCGGTGTCGGCGATGAAGTTTGGAAGATATAACGTAATGACAAAAAAACAAAAACTAGAACTCACTTGGATCGGCAAGGAGAACCGTCCAAAGTTGGAGCCGCGCATTTTACTGGAAGATCCAGCGTTGAGTTATCACGCGAAGCATCGGGTGACGGATGGCGACATCTTCGACAACCAACTCATCTTCGGCGATAACTTGCTGGCGTTGAAGGCTTTGGAAGCGGAGTTTGCGGGGAAGGTGAAGTGCGTGTTTATCGACCCGCCGTACAACACCGGCACCGCATTCACGCATTACGACGACGGGGTGGAGCATTCGATCTGGCTGTCGCTGATGCGCGACCGGCTGGAGATTATCCGGCGGCTGTTGTCGGATGATGGTTCGCTGTGGATCACAATTGATGACAACGAAGCGCACTACCTGAAAGTGCTGTGCGATGAGGTGTTTGGGCGACCAAATTTCGTGGTTAATGCTCTTTGGCAAAAACGCACGTCACCTGACGCAAGGCTCTTTATAGGCGATGCGCATGACCATATCTTGATATACGCCAAGAATAAGGATCAATTCTTTCTGAATCGAATTCCACTATCTGAAGAACAAACTGCTCAGTTCAAAAACCCAGACAATGACTCTCGCGGTGCGTGGACATCAACTGATTTCACTGCACAAGGATGGCGACCAAACCAGATGTACAAAATAACGACCACAGGCGGGGTTGATTATGAGCCGCCTGCGGGGAGGTGCTGGTCGAATATAGAAAGTGAATTTAAGCGCCTGCTTTCTGATAATAGACTTTGGTTTGGAAAAGATGGTACGGCTCGTCCACGTGTAAAAAACTTCCTCTCCGAACACGAAGGCGTTCGCGCTTGGTCTTGGTGGCCAAACTCCGAGGTCGGTCATAACCAAGAGGCCAAGAAAGAAATTATTTCGTTGTTTGGCGCTGATTCATTCGACACACCCAAACCAGAACGACTTATTCGTAGAATCGTCGAACTTGCCACGAACCCCGGCGACCTTGTCCTCGATTCCTTCGCTGGTTCAGGTACCACCGGCGCAGTGGCGCACAAGATGGGCCGTCGCTGGATCATGGTGGAGCTGGGCGAGCATTGCCACACGCACATCATCCCTCGTTTGCTCAAGGTGATTGACGGGGATGATAAGGGCGGCGTTTCCGAGGCGGTGAATTGGCAGGGCGGTGGAGGCTTTCGCTATTATCGGCTCGCGCCAAGCATGTTGCGTCAAGACGCTTACGGACAGTGGGTGATTAACAAAGAATACAACGCGGAGATGCTGGCGCAAGCCTTGTGCAAACTGGAGGGATTCACTTATACACCAAGCGATGCTCATTACTGGATGCACGGTAGCAGCACCGAAACCGATTTCATTTATGTGACCACTCAAACCTTGAATGCCGACCAGTTGCAGGCATTGAGTGACGAGGTAGGAGAAGGCAGAAGTCTTTTGGTGTGTTGCGGTGCTTTTCGAGGAGCTTTAGCTCGCTTCCCAAACCTGACATTGAAGAAAATCCCCAAGATGGTCTTGCAGAAGTGCGAGTGGGGGCATGACGACTACAGTCTGAACGTAGAAAACTTGCCAATGGCCACCCCTCACCCCAATCGTCTTCCGGCGGGAGAGGGTTTAGAAAAATCAGCGAATCAGAAAATAACGAACCCGGCACAAGCTGGTTTATTCCGGGGAGATGAGCAATGAGCGCGGAAGCTATTGTCCGGTCGGTGTGCGGTCGTCTGAGTTTGCGGGCGCCGCAAGCTGAGAGCTTGGAACATTTGCACAATGCTCTCGAATCTGTGCCTGCACTTCGCGATTCTAAGGCACGGTCGCCGGAAGAGTTGACGGCGATGATTGCTGCTCTGGCTGCGCAATTCCCTACCCTTTCAGATTTCGAGCGGGAGTTTCCCTCAATGTGTTTTGCCTTGGCAACCGGTGTTGGCAAGACGCGGTTGATGGGGGCGTTCATCAGCTATCTGCACGCTGCCTATGGCTACAGGCACTTTTTCGTGCTCGCGCCAAACCTGACTATTTACGACAAACTGATTCGCGATTTCACGCCCAATACGCCGAAGTACGTGTTCAAGGGCATCGCGGAGTTTGCAACGACCGTGCCAGAGGTGATTACCGGCGACAACTATGAGCAGCGCGGGAGCAAGAGCCTGCTGGGTGGCATTGAGGTCAATATCTTCAATATCTCGAAGATCAGCTCGGAAATGCGGGGAGGTAAATCGCCGCGCATCAAACGGCTGTCCGAGTATTTGGGGCAGAGTTATTTTGAGTATCTGGCTGGTCTGCCTGACCTTGTGCTTATCATGGACGAGTCGCACCGCTATCGCGCCAGTGCAGGTATTCGTGCCTTGAATGAATTGAAACCACTTTTGGGATTGGAACTCACCGCAACGCCATTCGTGGAGGCGAAGCCAAAACCGATCCCGTTCAAAAACGTGATTATGGACTATCCATTAGGTCGCGCGATTGAGGATGGTTTTGTGAAAGAACCAGCGGTGGTTACGCAGCAGAACTTTGACGCTTCCGCACACAGTTCCGACGCGCTAGAGCGCATCAAACTCATGGATGGGGTGCGTGTGCATGAGGAAACTAAGGTGCACTTGCTGACCTACGCCCAGCAGACCGGCGCACCGCTGGTGAAGCCATTCATGCTGGTGATTTCCCGCGACACGTCACATGCCGCCGCTTTGGTGGCGCTGGTTGAGTCGACGGAGTTTTTCCATGGACGCTACAAAGGTAAAGTTATCCAGGTGGATAGCAGCCGCACTGGTGCAGAGGAAGAGGAAATGATCCGGCGTTTGCTGGCGGTGGAAAGCTATGACGAACCTACCGAGATCGTGATTCACGTCAATATGCTGAAAGAAGGCTGGGACGTGACCAACCTTTACACCATCGTACCGTTGCGAGCTGCAAATGCCCGGACTTTGATCGAGCAATCCATTGGGCGCGGTTTGCGTTTGCCTTATGGTCGAAAGACCGGCGTGGACGAGGTGGATCGCCTGAACATCATTGCCCATGACAAGTTTCAGGAAGTGATCGACGAGGCAGGTAAAGGCGATTCACCTATCCGTATGCGCGTGCTTAAGCTTTTGCCAGAGACGGGTAATGGCAATGGCCTGAAAAGCATCTCCGTGCAGCCCACGGCAAACGTGGTGACGGGAACGGTGACGACAGGAACGCCACAGTTGGCAATGAGTGGAGCGCAACGCGATTCGACACAATATGGTACTGCGGCTCCAGCTCTTGTTCTGCGCACGACTGAGGAGCGGCAAATCGCTCAGGTGGCAATGGATGTGATCGCCGAAATTAGTCGGGAGAAGCTGGATGGTCAATCTGTCGCGCCCAGCAGCGCCTCCTTGTCGCAAGAAGCAATTCAGCAGCAGATCGCTAAACGTGTTCAAGAACGCATGGTGCCGAAGCAAGGTGACCTGCTGGCGACCGAACCGCAGCCGGTGGATGAAATCGTCAAGAAGACCGTCGCGGTATTCGTTCAGCATGCTATCGACATTCCGCGCATATCAGTTGTGCCTAGAGGCCCGGTGAAGAGCGGTTACAAGGCGTTCAAGCTTGATGTCTCGAAGATGAACTTTCAGCCGCAGGACATGGCCTTGATTGGACAGGGCCTAAAAACCGGCAAGCAGGTTCTGTACGGCCAGTCATCATCAGTGCTGGAAGAACGGCTTGAAAACTACCTTGTTCGTGAGCTGATTAACTATGATGACGTTGACTACGATGAACACGCAGACTTGATCTACGATTTATCCGGTCAGGCAGTTGCGCACTTCAGGGGCTATTTGAAAACTGAAGAGGAGTTGCACAATATTCTTGGCAACCACGGCAAGACGATTGCAGAGAATATCTATCAGCAAATGAATCAGCACTACTTCGAGGATATGTCGGAATCCGATGTCGTGGTAAGCCAAGGCTTTACGCCACTAAAGCCTCCGGCGTTCACGTATGTTGGTGAAATTCTACCTCTGCAACAAGCGCCTGAGGACAAGGGAAAGATTGCACAGTATGTGTACGGCGGTTTTGCCAGGTGCGCATACCCAGTGCAGAAATTTCATTCTGATACTGAGCGCGTGTTGGCAGCGATTCTGGAACGCGATGCTCGGCGCTGGTTCAGGCCAGTTGCTGGACAGTTCAATATCTACTATCGCGCGGGTGTAAATCAGCCCGAGTACATTCCTGATTTTGTTGCAGCAACCGCTGAACTAAACCTGCTGATCGAAACCAAGGCGGCAAAGGACATGGAAGCGACAGACGTAACGTCGAAGCGCGATGCGGCGGTCTTGTGGTGCAAGAATGCCAGCGACTACTCTACGAAAAATGGTGGGAAGCCGTGGCGCTATCTATTGATCCCCCACACCGCGATTGCTGAGAATAAGACGGTTGATGGATTGGTTGGGCAGTTTGGATGCTGATAGAGTGTATGGATAACTGACAAGGCGTTTCGTGACTGAAGAAAGTGGCTTCCAACCAAAATCCCTTTGTATTGACCTGGAAACCTCGGTCGAGGCAGTAGCCGCCATTTATAAAATTGCCGCTTGGCGGGCCGACACAAATCTAAGCGAAGTATTTAAGGGCAAGTTCCGCTCTGCGGAGGTAAAGCCCAAACTGGATGCGCTCACCACGGGCGCATCTTTTTTGCTGGGGCATAACGTTGTTCAGCATGATTTGCCAGTTCTGAAACGCAGCTATCCTGATCTGGCACTGTTCGCGTTGCCAGTCATTGATACGCTTCAATTATCCCCAATCGCATTTCCACAAAATCCGTATCACAGTCTGGTCAAAGACTATAAGTTGGTGCGCGATTCGATTAATGATCCCTTGAAGGATGCGCAACTCTCTTTGCGTCTGTTCAAGGATCAGCGCGATGCATTTATTTCTCTCAATACTACATCCCCCGACGAGTTGGCTTGTTACCACTATCTAATGACTGCTGTTGATGGCAATGGGCTACCGAATTTCTTTAAGACCATCCGCAATGCGGCCAAGCCCGAGCTTGATCAGGTAAGGGGTCTGCTCAAGACGGCGGTGCAAGACAAGGTATGCAGTACTCGGCTGGAAAAGCTGCTTCAAGAAGACCTTATCAATCCCGACATGTATATGCCGATAGCCTATGCGCTTGCATGGCTTCGAGTATCTGGCGGGAATTCAGTTCTGCCGCCTTGGGTTGGTATGCAGTTCCCGAAGACGAAGTCGCTGCTTAAAGAACTGCGCGATCAGACATGCAATCAACCGGGCTGTTCGTATTGCAAAACGGTGCATGACCCTCGCTCTGAGTTGAAGCGGTATTTTGGATTCTCCGAATTCCGTTCGGAACCAGCTAATTTGCAGGGTGGCTCCCTGCAAGAGGATATTGTCACAACAGGAATGAGGGGCGAGCATTTGCTTGCCATTTTGCCGACGGGTGGAGGCAAGTCACTTTGTTACCAATTGCCTGCGTTAAACAGATATTGGCGTAACGGCAGCCTCACGGTGATCATCTCGCCGCTGCAATCGCTGATGAAGGATCAGGTCGACAACTTGGTGAGGCAAGGAATATTTTGCTCGGCGGCGCTCAATGGTTTGCTTAGCATGCCGGAAAGGCGTGACGTACTTGAGAAGATCAGGCTCGGAGACATTGGGATTCTGCTGGTGTCGCCTGAGCAATTGCGCAATAAAAGCTTTATTGATGCGATTCGCTATCGCGAAATTGGGGCATGGGTTTTTGATGAGGCACATTGTCTTTCAAAGTGGGGGCAGGATTTCCGCCCGGACTACATCTATGCATCGCGCTTTATTAAGGAGCATGTGCGCGATGAGCTACCTCAAATCGCCTGCTTTACTGCAACGGCTAAGGTTGAAGTAATTGATGATCTGCTTGCGCATTTCAAAGAAATATTGGGCATCAAGTTAAATGTATTTGCTGGCGGGCACGAAAGAAACAACCTTCATTACGAAGTAATCAATACGACCAGTCAGGAGAAATACGGCCTGATTCACAAAATACTTGAAAGTGAGATCAAAGAAACAGATGGTGGCGCAATCATCTTCGCAGCAAAACGCAAGAGTGCGGAGGATATTTCTGCATTCCTGAAAGAAATGGGATGGGCCTGTGCGTATTTTCATGCAGGGTTGCAGCCGGATGAAAAGAAAGATGTTCAGCAAGATTTTATCAACGGGGACTTGCGTGTGATTGTTGCCACCAATGCCTTTGGCATGGGGGTAGATAAGCCCGATGTGCGCGCAGTAATACATGCCGAAATTCCCGGATCACTGGAAAACTATCTTCAGGAGGCTGGGCGAGCGGGGCGTGATCGAAATGAGTCCCGTTGCATATTGCTCTATGACGAGGAAGATGTAGAGGTTCAGTTTAGCCTTGCTGCGCGCTCCCGACTCAGCCGTAAGGACATTGGCGAGATATTGCGCAGTTTGCGCAAGCAATCGAATAAGGCGAAAGACAATACGATTGTGATTACTGCCGGTGAGATATTGGCAGATGATGACTTGGATTCAGACATTGATGCAGAGAGCCGTGATGCCGAAACGCGAGTAAAAACTGCGGTCTCTTGGCTGGAACGTGCCAGATTATTGCAGCGCAATGAAAATGAAACGCGGGTTTTTCCGGCAAGCCTGAAAGTGGGCAATATGCAGATGGCCGAGGAAAAGCTGAAAGCGGCAAATCTGACCGAAGAAAACAAACGAAAATATTTGAGGCTCGTTGAGTTGTTGATCAATGCCGATGCAACAGAAGGCATAAGTACCGATGAGCTGATGCTGCAAACCGAGATGCCTAGCGAAGAGTGCGTTCGCGTACTTCAGCAGATGGAGCAGTTAGGCATTTTGAGCAACGACATTGCAATTACGGCAAGGTTGCGTAAGGGTATAGCTAATTCCTCCCAAGATAAGTTTGCAAGCGTTACGACAACCGAGCAGGCCTTGCTTGAGTTATTGCCTGAACTTGCGCCTGACGCGGACTCAAGCGAGTGGCAGGAACTAAATCTGCGCAATCTATGCCAGGGTGTCAAAGACCGAATTGGCAGAGAAGTCATTATTGAGGACTTGCTTGCTTTACTGAGAGCGATGAGTCAGCCGTTTGGCAATACTCAGGCAGAGCGGCCCAGTTTTGAACTCAAGAAAGTCACGCGCGACCACTATCAAGTCAGGCTCCGCCGATCATGGCACCAGATTAAGGAGATAAGTGAGAAGCGTCGCGCTATCTCGCAAATATTGCTCAGCTATTTCATGGGGAAACTGCCGCCAGAAGCGCGGGGCGCAGACATGTTAGTAGAGAGCAAGGCAGGGGAGTTGTGTGAAGTCCTGCGCAATGACATCACTTTGGCAGGACAACTCCGGGATGAGGCAAAGGCGCTTGAGCAAGGTTTGCTTTATCTGGACAAGATCAAAGCCATTCACTTGGATCGGGGGCGGACAGTGTTCAGGTCGGCGATGACGATTCAGGTATTTCCAGATGAAGCCAAACGCGGCTTTAAACAGAGCGATTATGTCGGTTTGCAGGAGTATTACGAAGAGCGAAACTTCCAGATTCATGTGGTGCAGGAGTATGCACGTCTTGGACTTGAAAAGCTCAATGACGCGATGGCATTTATCGCGGCCTATTTTCGCTGGTCAAAAAGCGACTTCATCAAAAAATACTTCGCTTCACGCAAAGAGTTGCTTGAGTTGGCTACGACGGGCGAATCCCTGCACCGAATCGTTGATGATCTGAAACACCCCTTGCAGCAGTCACTAGTTGCGGACAAAACTGATACCAACAGGTTGATTCTTGCCGGGCCGGGGTCAGGTAAAACGCGAGTCATTGTGCATCGGGTCGCTTACCTGCTGAGGGTTTTGCGCACACCGGCAGATGGCATTATTGTGCTGACATTTAATCGTCTTGCTGCTTATGAGGTGCGTAAACGGCTGTTCGATCTGGTAGGCCAAGATGCCTACGGGGTCACTGTGCTGACCTATCATTCAATGGCGATGCGATTGACCGGAACATCTTTGCGAAGCATGGCGGAGAGAGATGTGACGCCGGATTTCGACGAGATAATTCAAAACGCGATCAACTTATTGCAGGGGAATGGCCGACTTGGTGATGACGATACCGATGATATGAGAGATAGGCTGCTGCAAGGCTATCGCCATATTCTGGTCGATGAGTATCAAGATATTGACGCCGCGCAGTTTGAACTTATCAGTGCGCTTACTGGACGGGTCTCGGGTGATCGTGATGCGAAGCTCACCATTATGGCGGTGGGGGATGACGACCAAAACATCTATGAGTTTCGTAAAACCAGCAACGAGTTCATCAAACGTTTTCAAGATGACTATCAGGCGAAGACCGAATATCTCATTGAGAACTACCGATCAAGCGCACATATCATTACTGCGGCGAACAAAATTATTGCTGAAAACCCGGAGCGGTTGAAGCTAGAGCATCCAATCCGAATCAATTATGCTCGCCAAGGCAATGCGCCTGGCGGTCAATGGGAGAAGCTGGATAGCCTTGCCAAAGGCCGTGTCCATATTGTTCGTTGTCCCGCTGATGCCAATATTCAGGCACAGAT
>Ga0265324_10000716_pt1 | contig 22045 bp, 13 predicted proteins | sample 41419metaG_FD_198634 | JGI IMG/M metagenome (GOLD analysis project Ga0265324, IMG submission 198634) | Rhizosphere microbial communities from Carex aquatilis grown in University of Washington, Seatle, WA, United States - 4-14-19 metaG | ecosystem: Host-associated > Plants > Roots > Rhizosphere...
TCTAGCTATTGCCGTACGCCAGCATTGACGTGGGCATCTGCCATCACACGCTGGAACATCTCCTCGACCCGGCGGCGGCGCTGCGGCAGTTCGCGCGCATTCTCAAGCCCGGCGGGCGATTGATTCTCCATGTGCCGTGGGAGCGCGAGCGTCGTCACGCCCAATTCAATCCTGACGAACCCAATCACCATCTTTACAACTGGAACGCGCAGAACCTCGGCAATCTCGTCACTGTATTGGGCTACAAAATCGAGCACGTCACGGTGAAGACTTACGGCTACGACCGCGTCGCCGCGAACCTTGCCGACCGGCTGTATCTGGGTGAACCCGGCTACCGGCTCCTGCGGAAAATGCTCCAGACCGTGCGCCCGCTGCGCGAGGTGGAACTCATCGGCCAGCGTGCTTAACCGTTTTTTCTGTTCGTATCGGGCGCGGTTTTCATGCTTAAATCTGCCGCGTGAAAATCCTCTTCATCGGCGACATCGTGGGTGAACCCGGACGCAGCGCAGTCCAGTCCATTTTGCCGCGCCTGCGCGACGAGCACGCTTTGGATTTCGTCATCGCCAACGGCGAAAACTCCGCCGGCGGCAACGGCATCACGCCCAGCATCGCGGGCGAACTGTTTTCTGCGGGGGTGGATGTCATCACCAGTGGCGACCACCTCTGGGATCAGAAGACCGTGCTGGAATTGCTCGAGCGCGAGCCGCGTTTCCTGCGTCCGCTGAATTATCCCCGCGTTTGTCCCGGGCGCGGTGCGAATGTCTATCAGGTGCGCCATCTGCCACCGGTCGGCGTGATGAACTTGCAGGGCCGCGTGTTCATGCCGCCGATGGAACATCCCTTTCTCGCCGCCGATGACGAGCTGAACCGGATCCGCGAACACACCAAAATCATCTTCGTGGATTTCCATGCGGAGGCGACGTCGGAGAAGATTGCATTCGGACGTTATGTGGATGGCCGCGTGAGCGCGGTCGTCGGCACGCACACCCATGTGCAGACGGCGGACGAGCAGATCCTGCCGAACGGCACGGCATATTTGAGCGATGCCGGTTTCACCGGGCCGCACGACGGCTGCCTGGGACGCGAAATCGAGCCGGTGCTGAAAAAATTCCTAACAGGAATGCCGACGCGCTTCGAGGTGGCGCGGAATAATGTGAAGCTCCACGGCGCGCTCATCCGCATTGACGACGCCACCGGCAAGGCCACGAGCATCCAGCGCGTCAGCGAGGCGATGTGACCGGCGGTTTTACGCCCCGCAAGCCTTCACCAGCAGTTCGCCCAGGGCCGTGCCGACTTTTTGGTGGCCGAGCGGCGAGAGATGAAAGCCGTCGCGCAACAGCAGGTCGCGGCGCGGCGTATCCGACAGCAACGCGTGGGCGTCGAGGAAATGGGTTTGTCCATCCACCGGCAGCCGGCGGTGCAGCGTGTCCGTGTATTGCCGCGCAAAGCGGTTGCTCCGCCCGCTGGCCATCACAAACGGCGACACCACCACCACCTGGCAGCCGGCACTCCGCGCCTGCCACGCCATGTCCAGCATGGCGCCCGCATAATCCGTCAGCGGCGTGAGCGGCGGCACGAGCAGAAGTTCGCTGGCGAGGCTGCGCAGCCGCCATTTCCAACCATCCACCGGCGCGGGCGGCAGCGGGGAGACTTTTTCCCGGACGTGCGGGTCTTTCTTGAAAAGCTGGCGGAGAACAATGCCGTTGCGCAGCGGCGCGCTGGCATCAGTGGAACCGAACTGGATGACGACGAGGTTGGGCCGGTGCACCAACACGCGCTTGGCAAAGTGTTTTGGCGCGCGATGCGCGGGGAAGCCGCCGAGCGCGACGATTTCCAAATTGACTTGGGCCGGGGTTTGCCGCCGGAGGTGCTGGGTGGCGAGGTGCAGAAAGCCGTTTTCCGCCGGCAAGGGATAGCCGGCGATCATGCACGCACCGTAACCGATGATATTCAGATGGCTCACGGAAAAAACCTGATGTGAGAACTTGCCGGCCTAGACCAACACCGACTCCCCAAAGTTACGGGCGAATACAACCATCTCTTCTGAACCGGCAGCATGGCGGAAAACGTTCGCACTGTCCAGAACAACGACAGTCATCTTGACATCGGCAATTTTTTGGCTGACTTAAACGCGAAACACATGGTGCTACTTTTGTTTTAGCACCATGCTTTTCAGCGGAACATCGTTGTCATTTGCCGGAACCATCACCTTTTTCGAATTTACCATCACATCATTGGCAAATATATGGTGCTAGTTTTGCTATAGCACCATGTGCTTTGATTTTACAACGACATAAAATCCATTTCACAGAAGGTATTCCTGAAAGACATAGTGCTAATCTAATATTAGAACCATGATTTTTCTGGTTTAGGTCACATGAAATCGTCTGAACTGAACCTTTTCCCCATGGAAACCCTCATAAATCTTCGTAAAGTGGCCTCGGCTGGCAAAACCATGAGGGTTTCCGCCGGCCATGTTGAGGTGTTTATGAAAAGAAAGAACTTCAAGCTCGGTTTCCGCAATGCTTCCGCCGGGAAACAGTTGGAGATTTGCGACGCCCAGTTGGCCCGGTTCACCAACCTGACGGCTAACGCGCAGGCGGACATGAATCTCGCGGGCGTGCAGACCGTCGTGGCCACCGCGCATGAGAGCCGGCAACGCATCCAGCGGTTGCGGGCGGAATTGAAGCATGAAGTCGCCAGCCACCAGACCCATTTGCGCGCTGCCCGCGAGGCAGTGACGCTGGCCTGTCTGCATACGCTGGTGAATGTGCAAGCCGATCCGATGGCCATGACGGCGGCGGGGTTGAGCGTGCGGGCCGACTGGCAAAAGGTGGGCGTGCCCGCCGCGCCGCAAAACCTCACCGCCGCCGCCACTCTGAACGCGGGCGAAATCCGTCTGCGCTGGCAACGCCCCCTGCGGCGCTGCTTCTTCAAGGTGGAGTTCACGACGAATCCGAACGACGAAACCATCTGGCACCTCTTGGGTGGCGAAACGGCGCAGAGGTATCTGGCAACGGAACTGACGCCGGGGAAACTTTACTGGTTCCGCGTCCGCGCCAGCAACATTCACGGCGCGAGTCCGTGGAGTGGGATTGCGTCAGCCCGTCCGGCCTGAGGGAAAGCTGACCAGCAAATCTGCCCTACCAGCTTGGTTTTTCGAAAAGCTGATGAGTAGGTCATCCCAGCCAATGTCATGGTAGGGAGGCGCTGCCGTGCCGCCCTAATTTCAATCCACCGGCGGAAGAATCCATTGGCGGCTCCACTGTTTAGGCCGAAATCCCCTGCCGTTTCACATCAACGGAGTACGCTGTGCCAACCAAGCCAGATCCGGATCGCTGGAGGAAATGGTGACATTGATAGTGTAGCTGTATGTGACCGGCTGGCTTGAGAATTTACCCTTCCACTTGTGGATTTCCGAGTGACCGTCGGCAAAAGTGACACCGCAAGCTCCGGCGTGCTGGCATCCGGGAATCTCGAGCAGCTTGGTGATGCCCGCAGTATAGTTCGGCGTGTAAAAAGTCTCATCGTCAATGGAGTCCGGATGCTCGTCGAGAAACAGCCACACATCGCTTGGCCCAGGCGTGTGAAATTCCGTGGATTTCTTTACGATATGAACATTGGCCCACCCAGTCCCGAATTTACTCCCATCGCCCACCGAGCCATTCATGGCCACACTCCGCACACGGTGGTCCCAGCCGAGCGCGCGCTGTTGGTCTTTGACAAAATTGGCCGCCGGACAGGCGAAGACCTTGTAATTACTACCCAGATAGCTTCCCAGCAATGAACTGCCATCTTTGACCAGTTTAACCATGTTGGTATTATCCGAGCCGGTGCCCCAGTCCATTACGCTAGTAACCCACGAAGGGATTCCATTGTAAGACCCGCACCAGTCAGAGTTGATTGGCAAGGACTCTCTGTTCTCACCCGAATACATCACCCAAGCCAGACCGAGCTGCTTGCTGTTGCCCATGCATTGGGCCGACACCGCCCTGATCTTGGCCTTGTTCAAAGCCGGCATCAGCATCGCCGCCAGAATCGCGATGATCGCGATGACCACCAGTAACTCAATCAAAGTAAATCCCGTCCGTAAACGGTCAGTTTTTCCGGCGAAACAACTTGAATGATTCATATTACTCATGGTGCTGACAAAACATGTAATCCACTTCTTAAATTGTGCGGGGTGCCGACCAACCCAAAGCCGACACCCCGCAACCCCAGCGACCAATCCAACCAGTCTGGCCGCATGATTGTTTACCCCTTCGCCCAAGGAATCTGGATGCGACAGAACTTCTGCGCGCCAGCCGGGCAAAACCAAGGGATGCATCGAGAATATCGGAACACGGTAGATTTAAAATATGACAAGTATCATATTGAGGACTGTTTCGCAGATGAGATTCTTTACGGCGAAATCCATTTGAGCGCCGTATTAGTCTGGAAGACAATCTGGCCATTAGGCTTTTCTCCGACACAAGTAATATAATTATGTTAACCAGCAAAACCAACACCCACAGCCTCCGGCTGGCGCTTTCGGCTATTCTAACTGGCATTTCGCTTCACCTATCCGCCGAGCCGCAGTTAACCGGAAACGCATCCGCACCAAGCGAGCCGTTGAGCCTGTGGTATCGCCAGCCGGCGGCCAAGTGGGAAGAAGCGCTCCCGGTCGGCAATGGGCGGATCGGCGCGATGGTTTTTGGCCATGTCAGCAATGAGCGTCTCCAATTAAACGAAGACACGCTTTGGGCGGGTGGCCCTTACGATCCCGTTAATCCGCAGGCCAAGGCCGCGCTGCCGCAAGTCCGCCAGCTCGTCTTTGACGGGAAATATTCCGAAGCGGGAAAACTGATCAATGCGAAGGTGATCTCCCGCCCATCCGGCCAGATGCCGTATCAAACAGTGGGCGATTTGCGGCTCACCTTCCCTGATTTGGCCACCGTTGAAAATTACCGGCGCGATCTCAACCTAGAGACCGCCGTGACCACGGTGGAATACAGCTCGGGCGGCACGCGGTTCACGCGGCAGATCTTTGCCAGCCCGGTGGATCAGGTGATCGTTGTCCGGCTTACGGCTGACAAGAAGAAGGCGGTTTCGTTCTCCGCCGGATTCAAAACGCCACAAAAAACCGCCATTGAAACCGAGTCGGGAAACACGCTGGTGATGCGCGGCACCAATGCGTCTGCGCAAGGCATCAAAGGAGCGATGAACTTCCAGGTTCGCGCCCGCGTGCTGGCTGACGGCGGAACGGTTGCCACCACATCCGATTCCATCGCGGTGACCAATGCGGATTCGGTCACGATCCTGATCGCGACGGCCACGAGCTACAAAAATTACCAGGATGTCGGCGGTAATCCGGAGGCCGTCGTCAAAGGCCAAATCGCCGCTGCCGCCAAGAAAAAATTCACCAAACTTCTCGCCGCGCACACGCAGGAACACCAGCGGCTGTTCCAGCGCGTGAACCTTGATCTGGGGGCCAGCGACGCCATGAAATTGCCCACCGACGAACGGATCAGGAATTTTCACAACGGCAACGATCCGCAATTTGCCACGCTTTACTTTCAATATGGCCGCTATCTGCTGATCAGTTCTTCGCGTCCCGGCGGCCAGCCGGCCAACCTGCAAGGACTGTGGAATGAAAGCATGAATCCACCCTGGCAGAGCAAATACACCATCAACATCAACACCGAGATGAACTACTGGCCGGCGGAAGTGTGCAACCTCGGCGAATGCGTGGAGCCGCTCATTGCGTTGGTGAAAGACCTTTCCGTAACCGGCGCGCGAACCGCCAAGGAAATGTATGGCGCGCGCGGCTGGGTCGCCCACCACAACACCGATCTCTGGCGCGCCACCGGCCCCATTGACTTCGCGGACGCAGGCATGTGGCCGAGCGGCGGCGCATGGCTGTGCGATCATTTGTGGGAACGCTATGAATTTAGCGGCAACAAAACGTATCTGAAAGAAGTCTATCCCGTGATGCGCGGCGCGGCGCAATTCTTCCTCGACACGCTCCAGGAAGACCCGACCAACCACTGGCTCGTGACCAATCCCTCCATCTCCCCGGAAAATGGCCATCCGTTCGGTTCAGCCGTCTGCGCCGGCCCGGCCATGGATGAGGAAATCCTGCGCGACCTGTTCTCCAACTGCATCGAGGCCGCAAAAATCCTGAATACCGATCCCGAGTTCCGCCAACAGCTGGAACAAGCCCGCGCCCGACTCGCCCCGCTGCAGATTGGCAAGCAAGGCCAGTTGCAGGAATGGCTGGGCGATTGGGATGCGCAAGCGGGGGATCAACAACACCGCCACATTTCCCATTTGTATGCGCTCTATCCCAGCACACAAATCACGCCACGCGGCACGCCGGAACTGGCCGAAGCCGCCAAAGTCAGCCTCAACAAACGCGGCGACATTACGACCGGCTGGGCCATCGCCTGGCGGATCAACTGCTGGGCGCGACTTCACGATGGCGACCGGGCGATGAGTATCATCAACCATCTTTTCGATCCGTCCCGCACTTACCCGAACATGTTCGACGCGCATCCGCCGTTTCAGATTGACGGCAACTTTGGGGGCACCTCCGCCATTGCCGAAATGCTGCTGCAAAGTCACACCAGCGAGATTGAGCTGCTTCCCGCACTCCCAAGCGCCTGGCCGAGCGGCAGCGTCAAAGGGCTACGCGCCCGAGGCGGTTTTGAAATTGATCTCGCCTGGGGCGGCAGCAAGCTGACCAGTGTCAAAATCAAATCGGTCGGCGGACGCCAGGCGAAGCTGAGATATGGCAACCAGACAGCGGAAATTGAATTGAAGCCCGGCAGCGAAGTTTGCCTGAGCCCCGGACTCCAACGCGTCAGATAAGCATCATTGCGTCTTGCGCCGCATGCAATACACCGCCGCCTATGATCTGGAAAACAATCTCGCGCCGTAAAATTGCGGCTTTCTGGCTGCTTTCGGTTCTCATATCGCTATCTACGGCGATAACTTCGCCCGCCGCCAATCTCCGGCAAACGGTCAACTTCAACCGGGAATGGAAATTCCAACTGGGCGACGTCACTGGCGCGGCGGCGACGGCGTTTGACGATGCCCGGTGGAATGACGCAAACCTGCCGCATTCGTTCTCCATGCCCTATTTCGCAGCGGACAGATTCTATGTCGGCTACGGCTGGTATCGGAAACAGTTCGACGCGCCGAAGGCGTGGTCCGGCAAACGCGTGAACTTGGAATTCGACGGCGTGTTTCAGATCGCGGAAGTGTTCGTGAACGGCCAGCGCATCGGCGAACACCAAGGCGGCTACACCGGATTCACTTTCGACATCACGGACGCGGTAAAGACCGGCGACAACATCGTCGCGGTGCGCGTGAACAACATTTGGGATCCTCGGCTGGCGCCACGGGCCGGCGAACACACTTTCTCCGGCGGCATTTATCGCGACGCGCGGCTCGTCGTCACCGCGCCGGTGCATGTGGCGTGGTATGGCACGTCCGTCACCACCCCACAGGTGTCCAAGGAATCCGCCACGGTGAACGTGAAGACCGAGGTGGTCAACGATTCCGAGGCAGCCAAGTCCGTCACGTTGAAAACCAGCGTGGTGGACATGAAGGGAAAAACCGTCGCGCAAATGGAATCCACGCAAACCATCGCTACGGGAGCGACGAATATCTTCGATCAAACGAGCGCGCCGATTGCCAATCCCAAGCTGTGGTCGCCGGCACAGCCGAATCTGTATTCGGTGAAGACCGTCGTGCTGGAGGGTCGCAAGGCGGTGGATGATTACACATCGCCGCTGGGTTTCCGCTGGTTCAAGTTCACCACCAACCATGGTTTTTTACTAAACGGCGAACACTATTATTTCAAGGGCGCCAACGTCCACCAGGACCACGCCGGCTGGGGCGACGCAGTGGTGGACAGCGGTTTTTATCGCGACGTGAAACTGGTGAAGGACGCCGGGTTTGATTTCATTCGCGGCTCGCACTATCCGCACGCGCCAGCGTTCGCTGCGGCGTGCGACGAATTGGGCCTGTTGTTCTGGTCGGAGAATTGTTTCTGGGGCACCACCGGTTTCCGCAGCCCGTGGGCGGCCAGCGCCTATCCGAAGGACGCGGCAGACGAGGCCGGCTTTGAAGCCAGCGTGAAAGCCAGCCTGCGCGACATGATCCGCATTCATCGCAATCATCCGAGCATCATCGTCTGGAGCATGGACAATGAAGTGTTTTTCAGCGATGGCTCCGTGATGCCGAAAGTTCAGAGTTTTCTGCGTGAACTCGTGGCGTATTCCCATGAACTCGATCCCACGCGGCCGGCGGGCATTGGCGGCTGCCAGCGCGGCGACCTGCACAATCTCGGCGACGTGGCCGGCCAGAACGGCGACGGCGCGCGGCTGTTTCCCAATCCGGGAGTTCCCAGTGTGGTCACGGAATACGGCTCCACCATGACCGATCGTCCCGGCAAATATGAACCCGGCTGGGGCGATTTGCCGGACACGCCCGGCGCAGACAAAAAAGTGCCCGGCTCCTGGCGTTTGTTGCCGTGGCTCAGCGGCGAATCCATCTGGTGCGCCTTCGATCACGGCAGCCTGGCCGGCCGGCGGTTTGGCGCCATGGGCATGGTGGACTATTTCCGTTTGCCGAAGCGGCAATGGTATTGGTATCGCAACGAGTATCGGCACATTCCGCCGCCAGCCTGGCCGAGCAACGGCGTCCCCGCCGCGCTGAAACTCACGGCGGATAGAACCGAGCTTCAATCCGTGGACGGCACAGACGACGCGCAACTCATCGTGACGGTCGTGGACAAGGACGGCAACGCGCTCAACAACTGTCCGCCCGTGACGCTCGCCATTGAATCCGGCCCCGGCGAATTTCCCACCGGCCCGTCCATCACATTTGCGCCAAAATCGGATATCGCCATCCGCGACGGCCAAGCGGCCATCGAATTCCGGTCGTATTATTCCGGCAAGACGGTGATCCGCGCCACGTCGCCCGGATTGAAAGACGCGACGATAAAAATCAATTCGCTAGGCCAGCCAAAATTCATCGCCGGCAAAACGCCAGCGGTGAAACCACGTCCGTATGTGCGCTTCACCGCGACGGCGGGCAACGCCCCGCTCATGAGCTTCGGCCTCTCAAATCCAACCCGCGCCAGCAGCGAAGCGTCCGGCCATGGAGGGCGTTTCGCCAACGACGGCAATGCCGCAACCTTCTGGCAGGCTGAAGCCGAGGACACCAACGCGTGGCTGTGCCTTGATTTGGAACGCATCGTCACCGTCAGCACCGTGAAGCTCGCGTTTCCATTCGACGGCAACCGGCGTTATCGCGTCGAGATTTCGGACGACGGCAACAACGGCTGGAAAGAAGTTTCCGACCAGACCCAAACGGCGGACAGCGCCAAAACTCAAACGCTATCCGCCGTGAAAGGCGCACGCGGACGTTTCCTGCGGGTGACGTTTGTGGGAACACCGGAGGCTAAACCCGCCGCGCTCGTGGAATTAGAAGCTCAGGGAAATTTATCCAACCAATGAGTCTTCCCTGTTAAGTTCAGCACGCACCGTCCGTGTCATCGCGTTTGTTGCCAACGGTGGTTGAGTCATACTCGACGGTTTCAATTTTGTCGTGGGCGATGCTGTCTCGGGCACTGGCCATAACCTCCCAATGCCTTTGGTAAAGCTGTCTTGTCATCTGGGACGAGCGTGATCGGCGATCCGCCGCCTCGCCGCCCGCCACCGGAACCACGCGCTCCCGCCGCCTCTGGATTTCGCTGGAGCTGATTGGGCTGCCGCTTATGGAGCTGACGCGGCTGACGCCGTGCGTTTGGCGGTGGCTTCCGAAGACCCGAATTCACCTACCTGACGGGTGAACTTGATCTCGTCGCCTTTGGCCGAGAGCTTGCCGGTAAAGGTGATGTTAATGTCGTTGCCTTGGATGCTCAACGGCTCGGCAAATGACACGGTGTCGCCTTCAATCTTGCCATCCTTCAAATCAGATTCGCGCTTCCGATCTTCCGTTTCCACGTTGGCCTTGCCCGTCACCTTTGATCCGTCCTGCTTGAACGTGAAGGCATATTTCTGCAAGCCGCGCTGCGTGTCAAATTGGGCCTGCCACTCGCCGGTGATATCGGCCTTAACAACAACCGCTGTCGAGGCTGGTTCCCGCTTGGCCACAATTTCCTCCTTGGCAATTTCGCCAACTTCACGGGTGAAATTGATTTCGTTGACGTTGGTGGCGAGCTTGCCGGTGTAGGTGATGCGAACCTCGTTGTCCTGAATCGTCAGCAACTCGACGAACGAAATCGTATCGCCGACAACCTTGCCTTCCTTCAACTCGGCTTCCCGTTTCTGGTCGCCGGCTTCCGAACTGGCTTTCCCCGTCAGGTTCGTGCCGTCCTGCTTAAAGGCGAAGGTGTATTTTTGGTTGCCGATCTGCGAATCAAATTCGCTTTTCCACGTGCCGGTGACATCGGCGGCGAAAAGCGAAAGCGGCAGGGCCGCAAGGGTCAGAAGAATGAACGATGTTTTCATGTTTTGTTTAGTTTGTTGGAGTTGGATCGGTTTGTAAAAAGTTATATTGCGCCTTAATTCTTAAACAGCAGCGGCGCGAATTCATGCAAGCTGCGCCGCCAGGACTGCCACTCGTGAGCGGTGTTGGGAGATGTGTAGAAGACGCTGTTGACGCCGGCTTGTGTCAGCGCTTCGACACTGGCCTTGCCGGCGGCGCCGTTCTCCCGGCTGCCGTAGCTGACAAACACGACCTTGACCTGCTGCTTGAAGGCGTTCAAGTCGGAGATTTCGTTGGTCGCGATGCTGCCGCCGCTGAAGATGCCGATATGGGAGAACTTGTCGAGGTTGGCCAGGGTGATTGAACGGGTCTGCATACCCCCCATTGAGAGGCCAGCCATGGCCCGATGAGGCTGGTCGGCAATGGTTCGGTAGTTCGCGTCAATGAACGGGATCAGGTCATTGATCAAAACCTGCGCAAAAGCGCCGAAGCTGAACATGCGTCCGAATGGCCCGGCGATCGAGCGAGACAGGGCGCTGCCTGCGCCACCGGCAGAAGGTGTGCCACCGCCAAGACCATTGGAACTGCCGGGAACATAGCTGTCGGCCATCACAATGATGAACGGGCTGGCTTTGCCTTCGGCAATCAGGTTGTCCAAAATCAAATCAGCATGGCCCTGCTGGCCCCAGCCGGTTTCATTTTCCCCGCCGCCGTGCTGGAGATATAACACTGGATAACGCCTCGTCGGATCCTTTTCATAATCCGGCGGAGTGTAGACGAAGCAGCGGAGAACGGCATTGGCGTTTGTGGAATAATAGCGAGTCTGCCGCAGTTGACCATGCGGCACGTTCTTGAGCGCGTAGAAATCCTGATCATGGGCTGGAATTTCGATGCCGCTGCCCCAGCGGCTGGCGCCGTAGAAATACAAACTATTAGGATCAGGAACCTGCGCGCCATCAACAATGATCTGGTAGTATTGTAAGCCTTCATCTTGCGGCTTCGAGTCGCCGGTCCAGACACCGTTACCGCCTTTGGTCAGTGGATATTTTACGGCACCGATATCGAGCATGACGCTGTGGGCCTGCGGGGCGACGACGCGAGCCTGAACACAGCCTTCGGAGTTGACCTTGGGATACTGTTTGCCCTGCTGGTTGGAGGTCGCGGGCTTCCAGTCGTTCACCGGCTCGTTGGCGGACGGGACGGAAATTGGCGGTTTGGCAGACGCGATCGAAGCGACCTCACTGGTGGCGGAGGTGGATTTGGTTTGGCATCCGGTTAGTGCAGCCAAGCTGCCCGCCATTAAGGCGAGGAAGTGAATGGTTATACTTTTCATGATTTTGCCGTTCAATTTGGTGGGGCGGATTGATTGGCAGTTTCAGGCATACTCACACTCCGGAAAATATGACATCCATCATATGACTGGATACCAAACCTCTCCCGAGGATGCTCGCTTCAGTCTATTTCTTGGCGGCGGGCACCTCGGTCAGAGCGATGGCGCCGGCGGATTGGTCGAGTTGGATTTCGATGATGGTATCCGTGGCGTTGCGATTGGCAGCCGGAACGGAGATTTCGATCCCCGCCTCGGTTTGCGTCACCGCCGCCTCGCCGCCGGTCAAGGCCGTGGCGCGAATGACCTTTGCCGGAATGGCTGGCAACACCAGCTTGTCGCCCGGCCATTTCAGGATGTGAACGTAAATGGTTTTGTCGCGAAAGGTCGAGACCCCGTAATCGCCGGGCAGGAACGGCCCGCCGCGCGTTCCGTAGATGCTGGCGCCGTATTTACCAAGCCAGTCGCCCATTTCACGCAATCGTTTCGCCTGCGCGGGATCAATCTGCCCATCGGGAGCGGGTCCGACGTTCAAGAGCAGGTTGCCGTCACGTCCGGCGGCATTGATCAGATAGTGGAGGCAGTCATTCAACGGTTTTGGGTGGGCGGTTTTCTGGTATCCCCAGGCACCCGCAAGAGTGAGGCAATGCTCCCAGGGATGCTGGTTATCGAAATTTCCACCCGCCCAATCGCCTTCGCGCGAATGAAGATCTTCCGGCATGTCAGCGCGCCCATTGATGATCACCTGGGGCTGGAGGCGGCGAATCATGTTGTAAACCTTGTCGTGCTGCCAACTAAAGCCGCCCTTGTAATGCTGGCCGGCCGGGCGTTTCTTCCACTCCGCGCTTTTCCAGTCACCGCCAAAGCTCAACCAGTCCGCCTCGCCGCCATCAAAGAATAAGATGTCAATCTTGCCGTAATTGGACAGCAGTTCCTCCATCTGGCGGTGATACTGGTCGCGCATCGCCTCGGCGCTCTGGCGATGCACGTTCGGGGAAAGATAGCCGGGGAAACGCCAGTCCAGCGGCGAGTAGTAAAGTCCGACGCCCAGGCCGGCCTTGCGCGCGGCCGTGATATACTCCTTGACGATGTCGCGATGGGCGGCGCTTTTGACGCTCGTGAATTCGTTGGTGCCATCGTCGAACAAACAGAAACCGTCGTGATGCCGCGCGGTCAGCACGATGTATTTCATTCCGGCCGCCTTGGCGGTTTCCACCCACGCCGTCACGCTGGAGGTGGGATTGAACTGGTCGGCAAGTTTGGCGTATTCCTCGTTGGGAATCTGCTCCTCCCATTGCACCCACTCGCCGCGTCCGGGAATGGCATAGAGTCCGAAGTGAACGAACATGCCAAACCGCGCCTCGCGCCACCAGGCCAGGCGGGCCTCGCGCGCCGCTGTCGTTTCGATGGGAGCGACCGATCCGACCGCAGCGGGCGTTTGAACCGCGCTGTTGGTCGGCGCATCGGCGGCCAGAAGCCTAGTCGCCAGAAGCAGCGTCAGAATTGGGAATAGTGTTTGTTTCATAGTCGTAAATTCAAAGAACGATTTTTATCCCCGGCGGCAGGGGAAACGAAATACGGCTGTCCGAATGAAGCCAACACCGGGAAGATTATCGCCGTGCGGATCAGAGCCGTTATTTGATGCGATCGCGGGATTCATTGACTCTGTCAATCCGCCGGCTGAAGCCGGTAGAGTCCCGCGCCGTGGGAGTTGATTTCCGGGGCGAACTTGCCCGTGAAGATGCCAAGGTTTTTGTGATTCCAAAGGTCGCGGACCCTGGCAGAACCGGAGACACCCAAGTCGTCCAGCGAAACGGAAACGCTTCTGGGCTGCGTGGCCGACGAATCCACCGGAGGTGCGTTCGTTGCCCCCGGTGCGGAATCCGCCCCGGATCCGCCTCGCAATTTGCGAGGAACGGGCGCGGGTGAGGTGTTAAACAACGCGAGGTATTTGTCCTTTGATCCCGGAACGTCCGCGATCCAGGCAACGGTGTTATTGGTGTCAAAAAGTTGCCGGTTGTTTTCCGAATTCTGATTCACGGCGAGCACTTCATCATTGGTCAGAAGCGAAAGCGTGAAGTCATCGTTCTTCGGCAAATTCCCGCCCATGATCAGCGGCGAGCGGGCGATGCACCACAGGCTCATTAGCGTGAACTGTTCGTCCTTCGTGAAATGCGTCCACCCCCTGCTCTCCCACGCCCGAATGTTGCCCAGCGGCAGCATATCGGCATCCGGCCAATGACCGGGGGCGCGAAAGGGCGTCCAATGGTTCAACCGCGCGAACTGCTCATGGAGCGAACGCCAGTTGTCCCAGAAATCATCGCTGACCCGCCATAAATTTGCGTGTGCCTGGACATGATTGCCCCGGCTGACCGGCGTCGCGCCCGGTGACGTTGAAAATACAATCGCCCGACCCGAACGATCAATCGCCTTGCGGATGGCTTCAATTTCGTCCGTGTGATAAGGCGAGGAGAGGTCGTCCACCTTCACATAATCCAAGTCCCACGAGGCAAACAGAGCGAACACGGAATCATAATACTCCTGCGCGCCCGGCTTGGTCATGTCCACGCCAAACATGTCGCCGTTCCAGAAGCAGATGGAATTCGTGTTGGCGATGTCGGCGGCGGTGTAAGGCGTTCCCAAGACAGGCAGTTTGTTGGCCACCGCCTGACGCGGAATGCCGCGCAACAGGTGCAGGCCAAACTTGAGCCCCTTCGCGTGCAAGTAATCCGCAATCGGCTTGAACGAGCGCGTTGCCGCCGTCATTGGGAAACGATTCGTGGCCGGGAGCAACCGTCCGTTGGCATCCATCTCCAGCACGGCGCCCCGGCGATACGCGTCCGTGTGGGCCAGCGGCTCATACCATTGGATGTCAATGGTGACGATGTCCCAGCCATGCGGCTTCAGTTTTTCCGCCATGTAATCGGCGTTGGCGATCACATTCGATTCCCAGACGCCAGCCCCGTAGCAATCCCACGAGTTCCAGCCCAGCGGCGGTGTTTTCGCCCACGACCAGAAGGTTGGCTCAGCGGCACCGGCGGTCAAAGACGCGGCGAGGAGTCCCAGCAGGATGCCTTTCAAATTAAGTGCAGTTGTCTGTTTCATACTTGTTAGACAGGCTTTGATTCTAATGAAATCCAGTCGCTTTTGATACTTTGACGGCGAAATTGTTCTCATAAATCACCCCGCAGACAATATGACATTTGTCTAATTCTCGGTTTGGATTTGTTCAGGGAACCCCCTGGTTTGTCAGTCTCAACGAGCAATATTGAGGCATCTGGTCACAACCGACTCCGGTTTCAACCGCCACGGCGGCAATGCCACTATTGCATTAATTGGTTAACAATCCAGGAACGGGCAGCCACACACACATCAAAGCATCATTTCACCAACCGATAGAACGTTGAAGGCGTATTCCCGGACTGTGGCAGAACCAGCTTCCATTGGCCGTCGACAATCTGCGGCGCGGGCGACGTGACATTTACCCAATCGCCCACGGCCAGGTTCGTCCGCACCTGCAGCGTATAGCCGGCACACGCCAACGGCCACGACAGGGTCAGGTTCGATGCCGTGGCAACAGGGCTGATTGCCGGACTATTGGTGCTCAACTGTTGGCTCACCCCCAGCGCCGCCGTCGCAGCAATCTCCGCCGACGAGAGCGCGGCGTTGTAAATCCGGAACTCGTCCATCACGCCGTCGAAATACGGATCAGGATACTGCGACCGGCCGAGGTAATTGTTGGCCGTGCTGCCCAGGCTCGAGGGCCGGAGCGTCATCGTGTTATTGGTTCCCACCGGGAGGCCATTCAGATACAGAATGCCCGTGCTCCCGTTGAGCGTCACCGCCACCTGATACCACACACCCGCGCTCATCGTGGAATTGCAATTGATTTGTTCCTCGGTGCCGCCACCGTTGGTCGTGATGGCGAAACGCACCCGACCATCACCGCCATTCTGCGGGGTGAGGAACATATTGGTCGTGGGGTTGCTTCCAAAATCAAAAATTCGGCTCCAGTTGGTCGTGGAACTGGGCCGCACCCACGCAACGATGGTGAAGTTACTCAAGCTGCCAACGATGCCGGCGGGCAAACTCGCGTATTGTGACGAGGCGGTTGCCAGAGTCAACTGACCACCAGCTAACGTGCCGCCGCTGGGCAGCGTCCCATCCCAAACCGGCCCACCCACCGAATCCGCGATACTCGTGCCGATCGTCTCGCTGAAGCTGTAGCGGTGCACCAACGATCCCTCAACGGGCGACCACGTGACCACGCTCGCCTGGGCGCTGTCCGGCGTTTCGCTGCTGTTGACCACCGCGCTGACCACGTAGTAATACAGTGTGCCGCCCGCCAGTCCGCTGTCCGCATAGTTCGTCGCCGTCACGCCGCTGGCGATGGCCGTAAAGGAACCGCCATTGGTCAGCGAACGCTTCACATTGTAAGTGGCTGCGTTGGTGACAGGGCTCCAGACGAGGTTGATCTGACTGGTGGAAATCGCCGTCGCAACAATCCCCGTCGGCGCCGATGGCGCGGGCACTGGAACGGGCGCTGGATAACCATAAAACTCCACCTCGGCCACGTTACCAAAACCGCCATTGGGCGAAAGATAGCGAACATAGCGGAATGCCGACGCGTTGCTGATGTGCGTCGTGGTGAACACGCCGGTGGCCGGCTGAGTCGTGACCGTGAACAGCGTGACCGCGTCGCTGAAGTCCGCCTGGTTCGCGCCTTGGAAAACGCCGCCCACCATGCGCGATTCAAATCCGGAACGCGGACAATAGTTGATCCGCGTGATGACATTGCTCACGCCGACGCCAAAATCCAGTCCAGCCCAGTCACCGTTTGCATCCGGCCCATCGAAAAATGTGGTCAGGTTGTTATCAAATACTTTGGCGATGGTGTTGCCGGATCCGCCCCACGAACCCGCCGTGCCGATGATGGTGCCGGCGAGCTTGGAAGCGGTCGTCGGGGTCGCACTGGCCTGACCCGAGTTGGCGCTCTCGCCACCGGCATTCGCGGCCGAGACGACGTAGTAATAGGTCGTGCCACCGGTCAGTCCGCTGTCGGTGCAGTTCGTCGTGGTTACGATGGCAACAATCGTGTAAGTCCCGCCATTGGTCGTCGAGCGTTTGACGCTGTAGCTGGTGGCGTTACTGGAGGCCAACCAGTTCAAGGTCGCGTGCTCCATGCCACCCGCCACCACCAAACCGGTCGGCGCCGGCGGCAGAGGCGGAGGCCAACCGGGTGCGGTCACGTTGTCGAACGTCGCCGTGGCCATGCCTGAACTGTTGTGCGCGGTGACGGCCAGACCCACATACACCGTGGACGCCATCGTGATCGTCGCTGTTCCTTGCTGCGTCCAGTTCGTGCCGTCCGGGGAATAGTAGCCGGTGAAAGCAGTTCCGCTCCGCACCAGTTTCACCCAGTAGGGCGCACTCAAGCCGGTCGTGGCGGCGTTAGCGGTGCTACCGCCGGTCGTTGAACGGTATTGCCAGGTCACGCCGTTGCTGGGCGTCACGGCAATGAAGGCGTTGGGCGCATTGGACGCCAGGCTCGCACGGATCATGACTCCGGCTTTGGACCAGGCATCAATGGTGACATTGGTGGGCTCGGCCAGCGAAACGACACGGGCAATGATGGTGCAGTTCCCGCTGTTGGTCTCATACACAAACCGACAGCCGTCGGCTGTGTCCCAGATGTCGTCCCCGGATCCCGCCACGGTGAACACGCCGTTGCTGAAACTCTCGCTACCAGCCCTCCCCTTGCTGCCGACCACGCCCGCAAAACCCAAGTCCTGCGCCACCCACGACAACGGCAGATTGGCCGTCGGTGTCGCACTCGCCGGCGCTGAGTTCGTGCTTTGGCCGGTGCCGTTGAGCGCCTTCACCACATAGTAATACGTCATGCCGCCAACCAGATTGGCGTCAATGTATCCCGTCCCTCTCACGGTAGCGATGGTCGTGTATGGCCCGCCGCTCACGGTGGCCCGCCCGACGTTGTTACTCATCGCGCAGCTGCCCGCCTGCCAGTTCAAGATCACCTGTTCACCGCCGGCCGTCGCGGTCAATCCCGTCGGCGCCGACGGCGGAGGAATCGGCCAGGCCGGCGCGCTCACGTTGTCGAACGTCGCCAGGCACAAGCTCGAGTTGTTGTGCGCCGCAACCGCCAGACCAAGATACGCCGTGGACGCCATGGTGAAAGTCGCCGTCCCTTGCTGCGTCCAATTTGTGCCATCCGGGGAAGAATATCCGGTGAACGTGTTTCCGCTGCGCACGAGCTTGACCCAGCAGGGTGCGCTTATGCCGGTCACGTTGTTGGAGATGCTGCCGCCACCGGTGCTGGAACGGTATTGAAAAATCAATCCGCTGCCCGGCGTCACCCCAATAAAGGCATTGGCCGCGCTGGTTGCAAGACTTTCGCGGATCATCACCCCGCCTTTCGACCAAGCGTTGAGGTTTTGAACTGAGGCCACCCGGGCAACGATGGCGCAATCGCCGCCGTTGGTCTCATACACAAACCGAAACAGGTCGGCCGCACCCCAAATGTCACTCCCGGATGCAGTCACCGTGAACACGCCGTTGGTGACCACGCTGTTCGTGAAGCTGGTGCTGCCGATCACGCCCACCGAACCTATGTCCTGCGCCGTCCAAGATGGCGGCAGGTTGGGCGGCGTGCCGTTGGTCTGGACGAAGGTGGTGATGCTTTGGGCCGGCAAGTTCGCAGTAAAGCTGCCGCCAGAAACAGCGAAGCTACCAATATCGGCCAGGCTCTGAGTGCTGGAAGTACAATAGCCTTCAAGCGCGGCGGCGCTGCCATTATGAATGGCGAATTGCTGGTTCACCGAACCGGTGGTGTTGGTGTTCACCGCCACAATCACCGCGCTGCCATTCACATTGTAAGCCGTGACCGAAACGCCCGAGGAAGGATGGTAATCGGCAGTGACCCGGGTTGAGCCGGACCGGATCCATTTCGCAAACTGGCCCATCGTGTAGCCGTTCTTGTTGATGGCACCGTCGCTGGTGACCAGAACGGTATTGGTGTCGCCGTCGTTGTCCCACCACCAGATGTAGGCGCTCAACTGGCAGTTCATGGAATCGCTGATCTGTTGGGCGATTTGCATGCACACACCCATGTCGTTTGGACCGTCAAAATAATACTCGGTCATCCAAATATGTTTGCCCTTGTCGAGCGCGTCCTGATGCACGGCCGGGCCATTGCCGTAATAATGGCCGCCATAGATGACGACGTTGGCCCCGGCCTTGGGATCATCCAGGATGGGATTGCCATAGCTATCGGCGAACCAGCAACTCTCCGGCGCCAGCATCGGCCTGCCGATGCCTGCGCCGTATTGGCCAATCCACGTCCGCAAATGGTCGGAAGTCCACGACATCCACCCAAGGTCAGGCTCGTTCGCGGGAGAAACCCAATCCAGATTGAGAGCGCCGGCCGCCTGGCCCAGCCAGTTGGCATAGTCAGCATAGTATTGGGGCAGCAAACTTCCGTTCATGGACTGCTGGGTGTCAATCCATGCCCCCGGCCCCGACCAGGCCGTACCGAAGACCTTGGCCCCGACGGCGTGGGCCGCCGCAGCGTTGGCGGTTTCGTCACTCCAGTTGTTGTTCTCGTCAATGCGAACGCGCAACAACGACATGCCCAGCGTCCCATAAAGCGCGTTGTTCTTGGCGGTGGAAAGCTGGCCGCACCACGCGCTGGAAAAGCCGTAACCGTCAATGACCTGCTGGTTTGTGCCCAGATAAATGTTGCACTGGGCGTAAGCGCCAGGGGAAACCACACCCGCCGCCGCAAGGACGGCCAGGACGAATGACACCATGAATGGGCGCTTAAATGCTTTCATTTAGTTCTCTTTCAAAACCACTGGCAAAGACGATCCGAGACCCGTTTTGTCGCATCTTGTCGTGTTTTGTCGCTTTTTGGCGTTTTTGTCATGGCTTTTTGGACGCGCCGGGCGGATGCCCGCCAAGGAGATGGGCCAGAGGCGCCATCCAGTCCGCTGCGCCAATTTCAAACCTGCAGCAGCCGACGGGAGGAGACTTCATATTTTCTTTAGTTTGAGCCTCGTTACCTCGGCGGCTACGGAGTTTTGAAAGAGCCTCCGCTTGGCCACCCTCCCCCAGTTGACGGCATGGGCGTCCTAAAAGATGACCAAAGCAGACCAAACCAGACCAAACCAGACCGGAAATAAGATTTCTGGACGAATTCGGGCGGAGGCGGGGGCAGGCAACGGCGGAAGGCGGTCCGACCGAGCGTGGGGCGAACCGACCCGAACAGCAGGCCGGAGAGCCGCCCGCGAGCGGACCGACACGGGGGAAGAGGTCAGGCTGCATGAGACCCAGCGTAGTCAAGGCTGATGGGAAAGCAAGCTTAAATGTGTATTTATTTATATATATACAACACACTCCGGTTCAGGATCAACGAACAGCCGGCTCCAGTGCCCAGGTTTTGAAGGAGCGTTTTTTTAACATTTTCTCCGATCACTTCATCAGCCGGTAAAAGATTGAATCAGCGTTGGTGGACGGCGGCAATAAAATCTGCCACTGATTGCTGACCATTTGCGGCACCGGAGACGTGACATTCAGCCAGTGGCCCAGCATCAAGTCCGTGCAATACTGCACCGTGAAGCCCGTATTCGTCTGCGGCCACGAAACCGTCAGGCTCGTCCCCACCAGCGCCAGACTCATTTGCGGAGGTATGGCATTATTGATCACCAGTGTATTGGTCGCGCTGCCTTGGTAGTTGGCATCGTTGATCGCGCCGATCACCGTGTAGCTGCCCGCGTTGGTCGGCGCATTGGCTGATCCGTTGTAGGTGAAGTTCACCATCAGATTAGTCGGCGTCGTCGTCGCGCTCGCACTCTTGGCCGCGCCATCATAGGTCTGGCTCAGGTTGCCCAGAGTCACCGTGCCGGCGCCTTTGTTGATCACTAGCGTGTTGGTCGCGCTGCCCTGGTAGTTGGCATCGTTGATCGTGCCAATCACCGTGTAGCTGCCTGCGTTCGTCGGCGCATTGGCCGATCCGTTGTAGGTGATGTGCAAGGTCAGATTAGCCGGCGTCGTCGCCGCATCCGAGCTCTTGGCCGTGCCATCGTAGGTTTGGCTCAGGTTGCCCAGATTCACAGTACCGGCAAGATAGATTTGAGACGGACCACTGGCGTTGAATTGCGCCACATCCGACGCCGTCAGCGCACGATTGTAGATCCGGAACTCATCCAGTGAGCCGTCCAGGTAAGGATCTGGATATTGCGACTTGCCAAGGTAATTGTTCCCAGTGTTCCCCAAACTTGTCGGGTTCAGCGTCATGCCGCTGTTGGTTCCCACAGCAACACCATCCACGTAAAGAATCCCGGTGCCTCCTGACAAAGTGACCGCCACCTGGTGCGGCGCGCCCGTGCTCAAGGGCAAACTGCTGTTGATCTGTTGCTCCGACCCGCCGCCACCGGTCGTGATGGCAAACCGCACCGTGCCGCCGCCCCCACATTGCGGCGTCAGAAACATGTTGGCCGTGGTATCGTTGCCAAAATCAAATATCCGGCTCCAATCGGATGCCGAATTGAGATTCACCCAGGCCATGACCGTGAAGTTGCTCAAGGAACTCACGATGCCAGACGGCAGGCTGGCATATTGTTGAGCACTGGCTGAAAGCGCCAACTGGCCGCCCGAAAGCGTGCCGCCGCCGGGCAGGGTCCCAGACCAAACCGGACCGCCGACGGAATCTGCGGCCATACCGCCGCCGTTCTCACTGAAACTGTAGCGATGCACCAGCGATCCCAGAGTGGGCGACAGCGTGACCGCCGCGGCTTGCGCGCTGTCCGCGCTGTTGGTGCCGCCGACCACGGCGCTGAACACATAGTAATACATCGTGCCCCCGGCCAGGCCGCTGTCCGGGTAATTCGTCGCGGTCACGCCCGTGGCAACGACCGCGTAAGGCCCGCCATTGGTCAGCGAGCGTTTCACGTTGTAGCTGGTCGCGTTGCTAAAGGCATTCCAGGAGAGGTTGATCTGACTGGTGGATACCGCCTGGGCGCTCAAGCCATCCGGCACCGGCGCCGAAGCGGACCACGGATAGCCGTAAAACTCCAATTCCGCCACGTTGCCAAAGCCGTTGTCCGGTGAAAGATAGCGCACATAGCGAAAACCCGCCGTGTTGGTGATGTTCGCCGCGGTGAACACGCCCGTGGCCGGTTGACTCGCGATGGTGAACAGCGTGACCGCGTCGCTGAAGTTCGC
>Ga0265324_10000718_pt1 | contig 22026 bp, 17 predicted proteins | sample 41419metaG_FD_198634 | JGI IMG/M metagenome (GOLD analysis project Ga0265324, IMG submission 198634) | Rhizosphere microbial communities from Carex aquatilis grown in University of Washington, Seatle, WA, United States - 4-14-19 metaG | ecosystem: Host-associated > Plants > Roots > Rhizosphere...
GGCAGCGGCGCGATCAATAATTCTGAGTCCATCATCGCGCATATTGCCGTGCAGGTGAAGGACGTGCTGCCAAACAAAAGCCTTGTCATCGAGGGCAAACGCGAGACCTCGTTTAGCGGCGAGAAACAGACCATTTTACTGCGCGGCATCGTCCGCGCGGAGGACGTGGCCGCCAACAACACCGTGTTGAGCTACAACGTGGCCAATGCAACGGTGGAGATCATCGGCAAGGGCAGCGTGACCGATAGCCAGAGCAAAGGCTGGTTCAACCGCATCTGGGACAAACTCAACCCGTTCTGACATGCCGCTCGTACCCCGCCAATTGAATCCGTGTTTGCGCCGCGCCTGCGCCGCGCAGCCGCTGGGATTTTCCGCCGGCGAAAAATCATCGCGGCGGGCCGTCCTGCTCCCCGGCTTTCTGAAGGCGGAAATCAAGTTTGTGAAAGTCATCCTGCCCGTTTTTATTTTTCTCGCGGCGGTCTCGGCTTTGGCCGACAACGTCCGCGTGCGCGATCTGGTGATGGTCAGCGGCGCGCGGGACAACCAACTGGTTGGCTACGGCCTCGTGGTCGGCCTCGCGGGCGATGGCGACAAGGATCAGGCCTACACCAAGCAGTCCGTGGCGAACATGCTCCAGCGCAGCGGCATTAATATTCCCGCCTCGACGATTTCCGCCAAGAACGTTGCTGTGGTCATGGTCACCGCCGACATCCCGGCGTTCGCCCGGCCCGGCGCGCGCATTGACGTGACGGTCGCCTCGATGGGCGATGCAAAATCGCTCACCGGCGGCGTGCTGTTGCAGACGCCGTTGATGGGTGCGGACAACAAAACCTACGCCGTGGCACAGGGCGCGCTGACCCTCGGCGGTTTTTCCGCCGGCGAAGGCGGTGCGGGTGGCGCGACGGTCACAAAAAATCATCCGACCACCGGCCAGATCGTGAACGGAGCGCTCGTCGAACGTGAGATTCCCACGACAATCGTGCGCGACAAGACGGTGGAGCTTTTGTTGCGCGAACCGGGCTTTACCGCCGCCGCGCTCATGGCCACGGCCATCAATACGGTTTTCACCAATTCGACGCACGCGGCGGATTCCACGTCCGTGCAGGTGCAGATGCCGGCCGGCGCGGAGGCCGACCCGGTCAGTTTCATCGCGCGGCTGGAAAATATCGAGGTCGCGGCCGACACTCCGCCGGCGCGCATCATCATCAACGAGCGCACCGGCACGATTGTGGCGACGGCGCGCATCCACATTTCAAGCTGCGCGGTGGCCTACGGCAACATCACCATCAACGTCGCCTCGACGCTGGACGTTTCGCAGCCGAACGCCTTCAGCCGCACCGGTACCACGGTCGTCACCCCGCGCACAAGCACGGAGGTCACGGAAACCAAGTCGTCCATCATCCCGCTGCCGGAACTGCCGACGGTGGAGAAAGTGGCGCAGGCGTTGAACACGCTGGGCGCGACGCCGCGCGACATGATGTCGATTTTTCAGGCGCTGAAACAGGCCGGCGCGCTGCAGGCTGAACTGATTGTGAAATGAACATTGCCGCCCTCCAATCGAACAAAGTTTCCGCCGCGGACATTGCGCCGGAAGCGCTCGCGGGCAACCAGAGTTTGTCCGAGCACCAAAAGATTGCCGAGGCGAGCCGTCAGTTTGAGGCGATGCTGCTGCGGCAGATTCTGGCCGAGACGCAGAAACCGGTCATCCAGTCCGCGTTCACGGACAACTCGACTGCCGCTGGCATTTATCAGGATCTGGCCACGAACCAGATGGCGGACAGTTTGTCCAAGTCCGGCGCGCTGGGTTTTGCCCAGGTGTTTGACCGGCAGCTCGACCGTCCCGATCCCAAACTTTCGCACCCGACCCAGACGATTTCGGCCCGGATTTCTTCCCGTCCGATTCCGGCACCATTCCATGAATAATTTGTTACCCAATTTGATCGAAGCCCTGCGCGAAGAGCTGAAGCAATACGGCGAGATGCTCGCCTTGCTCGACCAGCAGCAGGATTTTGTGATGCAGCGGCAGGCCAGCGACATCCTTTCGAGCGTCGCGAGCATCAACGCGCAGACCGGCGTGATCGCCGGCGCGCGGCGCGAACGCGAACAGCGCCAGCGCCACATCGCGCGGCTGCTGGAACTGCCGGAAGAGTCCGGCTTTGGCGCGATCACGCCGCGATTGCCGGCGGATTATCAGCCGCTTATGCACGCGCTCGTGCAGGAAAATAACGAGCTGCTCGTGCGCGTCCAGCAGCGCGCGCGGTTAAACCATCTGATGTTGAACCACGCGGTCGAGCTGATGCAGCACCTCATCAACGCGATCGTGCCCGGCGCGGGGCCAAAAACCTACGACGAATCGGGCCAGGTGCCGGCCACCACTTTGCCGCAACATTCACTCTACGAAGCCGTCGGCTGATTGAATTTATGCTCGGACTATTTGGCACATTAAACCTGGCTGCGCGCTCCATGCAGGCGCAGATGACCGGCGTCGAGGTGGCGGGCCAGAACCTCGCCAACGTCAACACCACCGGCTATTCGCGGCAGCGCGTGCAGTTGGCCACCAGCCCGGACGTCACGACCGGCATCGGGCCGGAAGGCACCGGGGTGACGGCGACCGGCATCCAGCAGGTCGTCAGCGCGCTGCTCAACTCGCAGGTGCAAAGCCAGCAGAGCACGAGCGGTTATTGGAACGGCCAGCAGAGCGCGCTGCAAAGCGCGCAGAACGGGCTGGACGAATTTCTCAACGGCTCGGCGGCGGCGGCTTCCGCAACTTCGGTCACGAGCGATTCCTCGACCGGGCTGGCCGCGCAATTGAACGGCTTGTTCAGCGCGTTTTCGGCGGTGGCGACTTCGCCGACTTCGACCACCGCGCGGCAGGCGCTGATCGGCCAGGCGCAGACGCTGGCGACGACGTTCAACAACGTCAACACGCAGTTGGGCGCTTTGAAAACGTCGTTGAATTCATCCTTGAGCGACAACGTGGATTCCGCGAACAAGCTTTTGTCCGGCATCGCGACGTTGAACCAGCAGATTTCCGCCGCCGAATTCAACGGCGGCACGGCGAACAACTTGCGCGATGAGCGCGAGCAGGACTTGGAGAATTTGTCGCAGTTGACCAACATCACCACCAGGACGGAAACCAACGGCACGGTGGATGTCAGCATCGGCGGGCAGGCGTTGGTGACGGGTTACAAAGTCTCGGACACATTGCAGACTTACGACGCCGGTGGCGGGCAAATGCTCGTGCAAACGGCGACCGGCGGCGTGCCGCTCACGCTCACCGGCGGTTCGATGCAGGGCACGATTGACGCGCGCGACGGCACGCTGGCGACGTTGCAGAAAAATGTCAACACGCTCGCCGGGACGCTGATCACGCAGGTCAATGCCATCCACGGCGGCGGCTACAGCCTGACCGGCAGCTCCGGTGCGAATTTTTTCAACGGCACGGATGCGGCCACCATCACGGTGAATGCGGCGCTGGCGGGCAATCCGAATTTGATCCAGACCTCCGGTAGCGCGACGGCGGCCGGCGACAACAGCGTGGCGTTGCAACTGGCGCAGCTCGGCTCGACCGCGCAGGGCGCGCTGGGCAACCAGACATTTAACGACAATTACGACGCCACGGTCGCTGCGCTCGGCGATTCGCTCTCGACGGCCAACACCCAGGTCGCCAACCAGACGGCGGTGGCGCAGATGCTCACGACGCAGCGCAGTTCCATCAGCGGCGTGAACGTGGACGAGGAAATGACCAATCTGCTGTCCTTTCAAAGGGCTTACGAGGCGTCCGCCAAGCTGGTGTCCACGGTGGACACGCTGATGGGTGACACTCTGGCGATGAAAACCTAGAGCTTGAAACCTTGAATCAATTATGCGCGTCACCGCCAATGCCTTTGATAGTTCGCTGACCAGCCAGTTAAATGTGCTGACGGCGCGGCAATATGCCTTGCAGAGCCAGGTCTCCAGCGGGCTGAAGGTCGCGGCCCCGTCGGACGATCCGGCGGCGATGGCGAACACGCTGGATTACCAGGCGCAAAACGCCGCGCAGACGCAATACAGCAGCAACATTTCCACGTTGCTGTCGCGGGCCGGTTCGGTTTACAACGTGCTGCAGTCGCTCCAGACGATTACGAGCCGGGCAGGGGAGATTGCCACGACGGTGGGCGGCGCCACCAACCAGCAGTCCACTTTGGACAATTACGCGAATGAGGTGAACCATTTGATCAGCCAGGTGGTCACCGCCGCCAACACCAAGGATCCTGCAACCGGACAATACTTGTTCGGTGGCACAGCCTCGACCACCGCGCCGTTCACCGCCACGACGGACGCCAGCGGCAACGTGACTGGCGTGACTTACAGCGGCAACAGCACGGTCAACCAGGCGCAGATCGGTGTCGGCATGACGGCGACGGCGGACATTCCCGGCGCCAACACCGGCAGCACTGGCGCGCACGGGCTGATCACCGACAGCCAGTCCGGCGCGGATCTGGTCAACCATCTCATCGCGCTGCGGAACAATTTGAGCTCTGGAAACACGACGGCGATCACGGCCACGGACAGCGCTAATTTGCAGAAGGACCAAAACAACGTCGCCTACCAGGTGGCCAACAACGGCGTGGTGCAAAGCCAGTTGAACGTGGCGGCGACAATCGCCACGAATCGTTCTGCATCGCTCAACACGATGATTTCCAATACGTCCAGCGCCGACCTGGTGCAGACGATGATGCAGTTGAGCCAGACGCAGACGGCGTATCAGGCCGCGCTGCAAAGCGGCGCCAAGATCATGCAGCTTTCGATTTTGAACTACATTTCATGAACCCCGAACGCGCCAATTGGATGACGGAGGAAATTTTCGCCCGGCGGCTGGCACATTTTTGCCGGGTGATGGGCGCAGCAGCGGTCAATTGCGCCGGTGCGACTGAAAAATCTGCCGGTTTTATCGTTTTTTATGGTTGCGACGAATTTATTTCACCGTGGCACGACCGTTGCTAAACAACCCTTGCGAACCAAATTGAAATGAAATGCGCCGAATCAATTGAACTGGAAACGCCCGCCGCGCCGGCGGGCCATCCCGTGCGGCTGCCGATGGGCCTGCTGGGTTTCGAGCAGATCAAGGATTACCTCCTGGTCGCCAATCCCGGTGAGGAACCGTTCGCTTGGCTGCGGGTCGAGGACAATGCCGCGCTGGCGTTTGTCGTGATTGATCCGTTCGTGGTCCTGCCGGATTATAATCCGGACATACCGCCGGCAGACGTGGAGTTTTTGGGGTTGAAAAATGCGAACGACGCGCTCCTGCTTAGCATTGTGACCGTGCATGGTACGAGCCAGGCCACGGTGAACTTGAAAGGTCCGGTGGTCATCAACCGCCACACGCACACCGCCAAACAGGTCATCATCACGAACGCCGCTCAATATTCGGTGCAACATCCGTTGCCAGTCGCGGACAATGTGGCTTAAACTTTGCCATGCTTATTCTTTCGAGAAAACCTGGCGAGAGCATCGTGATTGACGGTCACATCCGTGTGAAGGTCATGCGCCTGGAGGGCGACGTGGTGAAGCTCGGCATTGAGGCGCCCGTGACGGTGCCGGTGCACCGGCAGGAAGTTTACGAGGAAATCCAGCGGAGTAACCAGCAGGCGCTAACGAAGCAAAGTTCGCCGCTGCCCAAGCTGGCGGGCGCGGTAAAGCCGTCAACCGCGGCCAAGCCGCCGGTGTCGCCGGCGAAGAAAATGAATTTGTCAAAACCCTGACGGCGGGCACCAGGTGCCGCCGGTCGGGTGACAGAAAAATGTCAGTGATTATTGTCTTATGTTTTGTGTTTAGACATACGGCGAGACCCACTGGCTCCTTCCCCGGGCGGATCGGGTTCATCCCCGGTCCGTCCGGACATTAACCAATGATCCGTTGCCATGAGCGCCAATTTATTACTCCATTCACTCTCCAATTTTCGCGAAGTCATCCTGCCGGCGCTCGAGCTGGCCGGGGCGCGGCGCATCGTGGAAATCGGTTCTGAATACGGCACGTTCACCCAAGATCTGTTTGCCTATGCCAGCCGCGTGGATGGCCATTTCACCAGCATTGATCCCGCCCCGCAGCCGGTCGCGCTGGAATTCATCACGGCCAACCGCGGCAATCCGCACTTTCAATTCATCCAAGCCACCAGCGTCGAGGCCCTCCCAAAACTGGAGGTTGCCGACGCCTACATCATTGACGGCGACCACAATTATTTCACGGTCCGCACCGAGCTGGAATTGATCGCGAAAGCGTGCGCTGGAAAACCCGTCCTGATTTTCGAGCACGATGTCGGCTGGCCGTGCGGCCGGCGCGACACATATTACACCCCGGCAGCAATCCCTGAAAATTTTCGCCAGCCTTACTCCATGCAAGCCGGCATGACGCTCGACAACCCCGGAACCGTGGAAGGCGGATTTCGCGGCGAGGGGATTTTCGGCTGCGCCTTGCACGAGGGCGGCGCGGCCAACGGCGTGCAGACCGCCATTGAAGATGTGATCGCAGAACATCCTGAGCTTCGATTTGAAATCATCCACGCCATTTTCGGGCTGGGAATTGTTTATCCTATCAATGCGTCCTGGGCGGAAAATATTTCGGCGCACCTCCGGCCTTACACGCAGAATTCCCTGCTGGCAAAGCTCGAACGCAACCGGCTGGAACTCTACCTCAAGGTCATCGAGCTTCAAGATCGCCAAGCCGAAACCAGGTCTCCCAGGCCGGAGCCTCCACCGGCCCAAGTCAGCGCCCCGCAAATTTTTAATCAGATGCCCGACGTTGCATCGTCACAAACCAAAACGTCGAATGGAACGACATTATTCGGAAAAGGGCCGTCAGCTGGTCGGAAGTCCATGCCGCCCGCAAGGAACGGTGTGGAAGCCGAGGCGGAAGCCGAATTATCCTCGTTCGTCGAACTTGTCACCGGGCTGGTGATCACCGGGCTGGAGCAACAGCACGATGTGCCGGAACTCTGGCGGACATTTGGCCAGTTCTCCAAAGACGAGTGCGGGGCCACGCTTGAATTCGTTATCCAGCACTCCCTGACGAAAAGGCCGCAGATCAATTCACACGAGCACACAACGTTTTTGATTTTGACCGCGCTGCTTGGTCATCATGCAGGCCGGAAATCACTGGCCGAGTTGCGCGACGTAGCCGAATCCCTGTTTCTTGCCAACAGCCAGTCACCCCTCATCACCGGCCTGCATTTTCACGTCCGCCAGCTGGGTGATCCGAATAATCCCCTATACCGGCTGGAGAACCATGTGTGCCAAGTTCCATTTATGCAGCTGGACGTATTGCGCAACAGCTCGCATCTCTGCTGCGCCAGTTGGCTTCACAAATCCTCCGGAAACCTGGCAGAGCAAGATTATCGGGAAGTCTGGAATTCAGCGGCGGCGGACGAAATCCGACAATCGGTCCTGGACGGCTCATTCCGCTTTTGCAACAAAACCGCCTGCCCGCACATCTTCGGCGGAACCTTGCCCCGCAAGGATGATTTGATGAATGATCCTTGGTGGGCGGACGTCATCACCAACAAAAAGGGAATCATTGACCGCTTTCCCCAGCGCATCAACCTTGCCTATGACCGGCAGTGTAATTTGGCCTGTCCCAGTTGTCGCACTTCAGTGGTCACCACGTCCGAGGCGGAGCAAATCACGCTGGACGACATGACGAAGCGCAACCTTTACCCGTTGCTCACCACGGCCAAGGAAGTTTACGTCACCGGCTCCGGAGATCCTTTCGCCTCCAAGACCTTCCGCAAGATGCTCCAGTGGATCAGCCGCGAAACGTGTCCGGATTTGAAAGTTAGGCTGATGACCAACGGGATGCTGTTTACGGAGGCGGAATGGGCCAGGTTTCCCAACTTGAATGGGAAAATCGGCCTCGTCAAAGTCTCCATGGACGGGGCCAGCAAGGCGACTCACGAATTGCTCCGCCGCGGCTCTTGCTGGGAAACCATGATGCAGAATCTGCCGTTCATTGGCCGCCTGCTGAAAAAAGGAGAAATCAGCGCCTTTGAACTGGTCTTTATCGTCCAGCAGGAAAACTACCGGGAAATGGGCGACTTTGTGGATTTGGCCGCCCGCGTGGGGGCCAACCGCGTTTATTTCGAGCGCATCACCAACTGGGGAACTTTCACCCCGGGCCAGTATCAAGCCAAAGCGGTTTTCAATGACAGCCATCCGGAACATCAGGCCTTTTTGGAAGTCATGAAGGATGCGCGATTGCGCCGCCCAGAAGTCATCATCAACAGTTTCACCGCCTTCCTCCCGCCCGGGCCTCTGATTCCATCCGTGCCGACGGAAGGGGGTTTGCCGGAAACAAACAAAGCCATGTTGGCGTTGTAAACCCTCCAGGCACACGACGTCCATCATCCAGTCTTTGCAGCCGATTCAATCAATGAACATTAGCCCCACAACTCATTCGGAAATCGCGCCGGCGGACTGGCGGCGCGACGCGTCGCTTTGCCGCGCTGGCGAATTGCTGGACAAGCTTTCTGGCTTGCGGGCCGTCACGTTCGATTTTTTTGACACGTTGGTCTGGCGGCTCGCTGCCCGGCCGACAGACGTGTTTGTGGAAGCCGGCCAACGTCTGTGCCAGGCCGGTCTGCTGCCGGCCCATGTTTCGCCGCAGGATTACGAGGTGCTGCGTCGCCAAGCCGAAATGAAGGCCCGCACCAACCAGGCGCTCCGCGACAAATCGCGCGAGGACATCACGTTGGCCGAAATTTTCCAACCGTTGAAAACCATCGTGCCCGGAGCCGACGCGGCTGCGCAGATCGAGCTGGCCGCCGAAGGCGACTTTTGCCTGTTGAATCCGCACATGATTGAATTCGCCCGGCACGCCAAGGCGCGCGGACTTAAGGTGTTCATCATCTCGGATATTTATTTTTCCGCCGACCAGCTCTGCGCGATTCTCCGCGCCAACCATTTCGACCCGGCGTTTTTTGACGGCATTTTTACGTCTGCCGATGCGGGCGTCTGCAAATGGAGCGGAAAATTATTTTCGCAGGTCCTCAAAAAAACCGGCCTGAAGCCGGCGGAGATCCTGCACTTGGGCGACAATTTTCAGTCCGATGTCGCGGGGGCGCGCAAGGCCGGCGTGCGCGGCTGCCACTATGTTCAGGAATCGAACGAAACCCGCACCATCCTGGAGCGCGAAAAGTTTTTGCTCGGCGGCCAGTCACCGGTGGGCAGCGTCAATTCGCTGCGCCTGCTGGCCGCCCGGAATTTTCCCGGCGACGCGGATGAGGGGTTTTTTGGCCGCGCGGGGGCGCTGCTGCTCGGCCCGCTGCTCACGCGCTACGCGAGCTGGGCGTGCGAACAATTTGTCGCCGCCGGCGTTCACAAGGTTGGCGCGTTCATGCGCGAGGGCGAGCTGCTCGGCCAGTTGCTGCAACGCGAGGCGGCGGCGATGGGGCACGCGCTCGAAATCACGCCGCTTTACGCCAACCGCAAGTCCACCGACCTGGCGGCCATCGGCCGGCTGACGGCGGAAAACGTGATTGACTGGGTGAGCCGACGCCAGACCTTGAGCGTTAAGACCATCCTGGAACAGTTTGGGATCCGGGCGTCGGAACTGCGCCACCTGCCGTTTTCGCCCGATGAAAAAATCAGCTCGCACGAGCGCCTGCTCCAGTTCGCCAAAATCTTGTTCACACCCGAAATCGCGTCGCGCATCGAGGAACGAAGCGCCGCCGAACGCCGCAAGGTGATGGATTACCTCCGGCCCTGGCTGGAGGCCGGCGACCGGTTCGGCGTTTGCGACATCGGCTACAACGCCACCGCGCAGATGCAGCTCCAGCGCATTTTTGAACTGGAAGGCTGTCGCACCGCCATGACCGGCTGCTATCTGGTCACCTGCGAGGTGGCCGCGCGCCGTATGTTGGACGGGCTGGACGTGCGGCATTTTCTCGGCGCGTTCGGGCATCCGGGTTTCAATAATTTCGCATTTCTCCGGTCGCCTGCGTTCATCGAACAGGCGCTCGTGGCCGGCTGCGGCACCACGCTGGGTTATGAACGCGCCGCCGACGGCGCGGTCCGACCGGTGCTGGGCGAAATGCATTTTTCGCCGGAACTTCTGCGCCGCCAGCGCGCGTTCAAGGACGGCGTGCTGCATTACCAGGAACTCTGGCTGCACTTTCGCACGCAGAAACCCGGCCTGCTCGACGGCACGACGGATTTTTCCCGCCGCCTACTGGCCGACCTGGATTGCGGCACCGCGCCGATCCTCGCCCGGGCCGCCGCCTTCCCGACGCAAAACGAACTGGCCCGTTTCGGATCGCTGCCGCTGGACGACCAATATTTTGCCGGCGGCGTCAAAACCATTTGCGGCGCGACGGAATACGAATTGATTCGCGCCAAGGGCTACAACAGCGTGTTGGGCGATCAGGGCGTGCTCTGGCCCCAGGCCGCCAATCTGCGACTCAGCCCCAAATCCGCCGGTGATTTCTTCGACTACGCCCGGGCCATGCTGCTGTGCCAGACCGACCGCGACAATCACGGTGTCCAGCCCGTGCTCACCGTCATTTTACGGGCCGGCGATCCCGAAAAACTCCGCGCCACGCTGGGGCGGTTGATAAAAAATTCCCGCGCCGGATCCGTCTGCGAGATTTTCGTGCTGCTCAAGGAGGAAGATAAAATCAGCGCCCGCCTCGCCGCTGAATTTGACGGTGGCATCCACCGCATCAAGGTTTTCACGCGTTCCCTGTCGCAAGACGTTTGGCAGCAGCTCAACCACGCCGCCGACCGCGCCGACGCGCCGCTGCTGCTGTTGCTGGACGATTCCGCGCAACCGACCGTCGCATGGGATCAGGCGGCGCTCGCGCAGTTTCACGCCGACACCGGTGCGGTGCTGGCCACGCCGGACGCGGGCTATCTCGTGGTCCGGCGGCTGGCGCTGGTTGAGACTCTCGGCTTTGCCAGTGAAAATATTTCATCCGCCGGTGCTCACTGGCGGCTGTTGCTCGCCATGCGCGAACTCGGCTGGCAGATTCGGGCAGGCCGCGACGTCGTCACCGAGGCCCCGCCTCAAAAGGTCTCCGCTGGCGACCGAAAAAATCTCGCCCGCCATTTCTCGGATTTTGAAAAGCTGGCCGCTGAAATCGCTGCGCAATTTTCCAACGGCGCTCCGCCGCCCGTGACCGTGGATTGGATCGGCTCCTTTCTTGACCACGGTAGCCTCTCGCACGTGAACCGCGAACTCACCGGCGCGCTGGAAAATGTTTGCGGCGTCAGGCTTCAGCGCGTCGATAACGGCGCGTCGGCCTCGCCGGGCTTTGGAAATCTCGCGAGGGAAATCTCCACCATGGTTTCGGCTGACGCCGTCGTCACCGTGCGTCACGCGTGGCCGCCGAACTGGCAGCGCCCCGCCGCCGGCAAACTTGCCGTCATCCAGCCGTGGGAATTTGGTTCGCTGCCACAGGACTGGGTTCAGCGGGCGCATGACGTGGACGAATTCTGGCTGCCCTCCGAATACGTCCGCCAAGTTTACATTAAGTCCGGCGTGCCGGCGGAAAAAGTGTTCGTCGTGCCCAACGGCATTGATCCGGAAAAATTCCAGCCGTCGGCCGCGCCGCTGAAGCTCGCTACGCAAAAGAAATTCAAATTCCTTTTCGTCGGCGGCACCATCGGGCGCAAAGGCCCGGATTTGTTGCTCAAGGCGTATTTGCAAAATTTCACGGCGGCGGACGACGTGTGCCTCGTCATTAAAGATTTTGGCGGCAAAAGCGTTTATTCCGGTCAGACATTTGAAGCGCAGATCCGTGCGGCACAGGCCATCCCCAATGCGCCGGAAATCTTGTATCTCAACGTGGAATTGCCGCCCGAACAGTTGCCCGGACTTTACACCGCGTGCAACTGCCTTGTGATGCCGTATCGCGGCGAAGGCTTCGGCCTGCCCGCGCTGGAGGCGATGGCCTGCGGACTGCCGCTCATCGTCACCGCCGGCGGCTCTACGGATGATTTCGTCCGCGACGAATACGCGTGGCGCATTCCGGCGGTGAAAAAAGTATTTGGCCGGGAAGTCAGCGGCATGAAGCTGGCCGGTGATGGCTGGCTGCTTGAACCCGACCTTGCCGCGCTGGGCGAACTGATGCGGCACGCGTTTGCCAATTCCGGCGAAGCGCGCGAACGCGGCCGGCTCGCCAGCCAACACGCGCGGCAATACTGGTCGTGGCAAAATTTCGCCGCCATCGCCGCGCACCGGATTCGTGAACTCGCCGCCACCCCCGGCGTGTCAGCGACAAACCTCAAACCGGCACCGGTCGCCGCCGTCGCGCACGTCGGACGGCTGGATGAGGCGCGCGAATTGTTCGCGCAGAAAAACTTTCCGGCCGCGTGGGCCGCTGCCGTCACGGCGGTCACCAAACGGCCGTTCCATCCCGAGGCGTTGCTGCTGCTCGCGGAAATCGCGCTGGCGGCGGGCGACAGGAAAACCGCCAAGCTGTGCGCGCAACGCGCCCGCGACCTGGTTCCGGGTTGGAAGCCGGTGAAACAATTTCTGAGCAAGCCGCTCAAGGGCGACGCCAAACTGGAATGGCTTCAGCCGGAAGCGATTTCAAATCGCCTGTCCGTCTGCCTGATCGTGAAGAACGAGGAGAAGTTTCTCGCGCAGTGCTTGGCGTCCTTGCGCGGCCTCGCGGCGCAAATCATCGTCGTGGACACCGGCTCGACCGACCGCACGGTGGAGATGGCGAAGGAATTCGGCGCGGAAATTTATTCGTTCGCGTGGTGCGACGATTTCGCCGCCGCACGCAACGCCGCGCTCGAACATGCCACGGGCGACTGGATTCTGGTGCTCGACGCCGACGAGGAACTACCGTCCGCCCAGCATTCCGCGCTGCTGGCCGATCTGAAGAAATCCGACGCGCTGGCGTTCCGTTTGCCGCTCGTCAACGCCGGCCAGAACGATGGCCGGAGCTTTGTGCCGCGCCTGTTCCGCAATGCGCCGGGCGTTTATTATTTTGGCCGCGTCCACGAACAGGCTTTCCCCAGCCTGCTGCCGCATTGCCAGGCGTGGGGTTTGAAGACCGCGCTCGGCACGGCGGAAATTGTGCATCATGGCTACACCAAGGAAATGGTGCGCGACCGGAACAAGGTTGAACGCAATTTGAAATTGCTCCGGCTGGCGCTCGCGGAAAATCCGTCCGACGTGAACCTCGTCATGAATTTCGGTCTGGAACTCGTCCGCTCGGACGATCTGGCCGGCGGCGTGGAGCAATACCGCGAGGCGTTCCGACTGATGTCCGCGCAGCCGACGGACGCCGTCGTGCCCGAGTTGCGCGAGGTGCTGCTCACGCAGTTCACCAGCCAGCTTTACAAACTCCGCGCGCACGCGGAGGTGGTGGAGATTTTGAATTCGCCGCTCGCCCGCCAAGGTGGCTTGACGGCGTCGCTGCATCTGGCTTTGGGCCTGGCGCATTTTGAACTGAAGCAGTTCAGTGAGGCTGCTGATCAAATGCGCCAGTGCCTGGTCAAACGCAAACAAGCTGCGCTTTCACCGATCAACACGGACATCCACACCGCCGCCCCGCAGCATTGCCTCGCCTTGAGCCTGGCGAAACTCGGCGACGCGGCCGGCGCGGAAAAAGCCTTTCAAGCGGCGCTCGTGGAACCGGACGGTGCGGAAGCCGCGAAGCTCGACTTCGCAAAATTTCTTTCTTCGCAAAACCGGTTTTTGGATGCGCTGCACCAGTTGCATGAGATCGTCGCGCACCATCCGCACCAGGCTGCGGCTTGGCGGCTGGGCGGGGAAATTGCGCTGGCTCGCGCGGAACTGCTGGAGTTCGCGCGTGACTGGACGGGCGAGGCGGTTGGTGCACTGCCGGAAAACCCCGATCTGGCCGTTCAGCGCGCCGAGGCGTTGCTGTTGAACGGCGAACCGGCGGCGGCGCTGGCGCTTTGGGAAGAAATCTGGAATCGCGACCGCTCAGCCCGGACGCTGGCGGCACTGATTTTGTGCGAAACGGCGGAAGCGCCGACGACGCACGCGCCGGAAGAGGGCGCGGATGAACTGGCCGCCAGCCGCGCGTTCATTGAATGGTATCAAAAGCTGCTGGCCGTGCGGTCGCTGGTGCTGATCGCGCGGGTCAACGAGCAGTTGGAAAAACTGGCGCGTGCACTGCCGACGGCGGCGCAGATGCTGGAATCGGCGCTGACCGAGTCGGAAACGGCGGCGGAAGTCTAAGTTCATTTTGATTTAACCCAAACTCCGGAACTGGCCGGCGGGTAGCGGCGACGCCTCGTCGCAGCCACCGTACGGCGACGAGGCGTTGCCGCTACTTTGGGCTGACCGCTTCGGAGTTCGGCTTCAATTTTTTCAAAATCAAGGCGGCGGGTTCGTAGCCGGCCCGGGCGGCGAATTCAAAGCAGATCTTCGCGCCGGCGTCATTGCCGAACACATGATAAAACAGGCCGAGGTTGTAGTTTGCCAGAAATGTGCCGGCACCGTGAACGCTTTTGTAGCGGTCCGTTTCGCCGAGCGCGAGGCAGCGCTGGAAACTCTGCTCGACCTGCGGCACTGCGGCGAGGTGTTTCGCCGTGTCGCTGCGGATGAGGTTCATGTAGAACAGGCCGCGTGCGAGGTGGAAATCCGGAAAATCGGCAAGCCTGGTTTCAGACTGCCGGATCGCTTCCAAGCCGGCGTCGAATTGCTTCAACGCCATCGCCGCGTAAATCAAATCCACCACGACGTTCGGCGCAAACGGGTCGGCGGGCTGCTGGCGCGCGAACGCCTGTTGCAGGCACGGAAACGCATTTTCCGGCTGGTCGAGCGAGGTGTATTCGAGGGCGAGTTGGTGGAGCAGGTAGGCGTTGTCCGGCTCGCACTCCAGCGCCGCGCGGAGCAACTTCACGTTGCGGTCGGTCTTGTGGGTTTCGAGATAGCCGTCGTGCCACAATTCGCCGCGCAGGTTGACGCGTGGCAGCGGCGAAATGATCTGCTCGTGGATTTTTCCCTCGAACCGGGCGCCGCGCGGGAATAGTCGTGAGACAAAACTTTGAGAACGTAGAGTCTGGCCGTGGCGCCGGAAGTCGCTCACGATTTTCAGCCGGCCAACCTGCGGCGCACCTTGAATGAAATCTTTTATCTCCTCCGCGAGTGGTTCGCTGACGGTTTCATCCGCGTCCAGAACGAGGATCCAGTCGCCGGTGGTTTGGTCGAGTGCAAAATTTCTGGCTGCCGAAAAATCGTCGCACCAGTCAAAATGAAACAGCTTCGCGCTGTGTTCATTGGCGATTTCCACGGTGCGGTCGGTCGAGCCGGTGTCCACGACGACGATTTCACCGGCGATTTTTTGCGCGCTGGCGAGGCAGCGCGCGAGGCAGCGCGCCTCGTTTTTGACGATCATCGCCAGGGACAGTTTTTTCATCGGCGGACAGCCGCTCACTTGGCGGCGAGCGTTTTCATGACCAACTCCGAGGCCGCGTGGATGTCGTAGGGCTTGGCGAGCATGGTGGCATTGCAGCTTTCGACGCGGGCGCGGGTGGCGTCGTCCAGATAGCCGGAGGCCAGGATGAATTTGGTCTCGGGCCAGCGCGCGGCGACTTTTTCCATCAGCTCCACGCCGTTCATGCCGGGCATATTGTAATCCGTGAAGAGAATGTCCACCGGCGCGGCGGAATCCTCCAAAATCCTGAGCGCCTGCGATCCGCTGCTGGCGACCAGCACGGTCAGGCCGGTCATCTGCAGGAAAGTCCGCGCGAGGTCGCGCAGCAGGTCCACGTCGTCCACGACGAGCACGCGGCCGGAGCCTTGCACGAGCGGCGCATGATTGGGCGTGGCGACGGGCGTGCTGCGCTCCTGCACGAGCGGCAGGTATAGATGAAATGTCGTGCCTTTGCCGAGGACACTCTCGACCTCGATGAAGCCGCCGGCCTCGCGCGCGACGCGCTGGACGATGGGCAGGCCAAGGCCGGTGCCCTTGCCGTTTTCCTTGCTTGTGAAGAACGGTTGGAAAATTTTCGGCAGCATTTCTGGCGCGATGCCGCAGCCGGTGTCGGCCACGCTGCAACGCGCAAAGACTGCGCCGGGCGGGAGGCTATGCCGCACGACGAGTTCGGGGGCAGGCTCCAAAATCGTGTTCGTCAACGTCAGTTTTCCGCCGTCGGGCATGGCGTCCTGTGCGTTGACGCACAGGTTGAGCAGGGCCTGGTTGGCGCGGGTCGAATCCATCTTCACGTTGACGGGCTGGGCCGCCGGCCGCAATTTCACGGTAACGTTGCTGCGCAGGTTGCGGCGGGCGAGCTGTGAGGTTTCCTTGATGACCTGGTTAAGGTCGAGCACGGTGTGCTTGTCGTCCGACACGCGGCTGAAGTTGAGCAACTGGCGCGTGATGTCGGCTGCGCGCGCTGCGGCTAGGTCGATTTTTTCTAGGCCTAGATGCAGCGGTGAGCCGGCCTCCGTTTCCAGCAGGATCAAACCGGTATGACCGCGGATGGCCTGTAGTAGATTATTGAAATCATGCGCGACCCCGGCGGCGAGCGTGCCGATGATCTCCATTTTTTGCGCCTGGAAAAGCTGGTTCTGCAGTTCGTGGTATTGCGTCTGGTCGGCGATGTTGCAGATGAGGCCGCGGATGCCCGGCCCGTCAATCCACGGGGATATCCGCATCAGCCAGTGGCGTCCGTCCGGCGCGTGAAAGTGATTTTCCTGAGGCTTGCCGGTGGCGATGACCTCCTCGAAGGCGAGGCGCAGTTCGCCGCGCCGCGTGACGCACGGCACATGGTCGAGCAGCGGTCGGCCCACGGCGGGCTCGCCGCCGAACTGGAGGCCGGCGTGCTGCGCGGGCAGGTGCCGCCAGCCGGCGTTGGTATGCGTGAGGCGGAATTCGCAGTCGAGGCTGTAAATCGCGCCGTCGAGCGAATGTAAAATGCTGTGGACAAAATCGCGCTCGGCGCGCAGCGCGCCCTGCAGCTGGCGGCGGACGGTGATGTCGCGTTCGCAGGCGACGTAGCCCATGAACCGGCCGGCGATGTCGGTGATGGGCGAGACGGTGCATTCGACATGGTAGGTTTCCCCGTTGCGGCGCTGGTTGACCAGCTCGCCGATCCACTCCCGGCCCTCGCTGACGAGGTCGCGGTAGGCGCGGACTTTTTCCAGCTCGGCGGGCGCGCGCAAAAATTCATCATCGCGGCCGAGCACTTCCTCGAGGCAGTAGCCGGTGGCGGATTGGAAGGCGGGGTTGACGTAGGTGATGCGCAGTTCGGCGTCGGTCACGAGGAACAGGTCCGGCGTGGCGTCCACGGCCGTGACCAACCGCTGCACATGGGCTTCCAGCCGCAGTCGGCGGTTGGCGTCTTTGAACGTCACGAGTCCGTGATCGTGGTCCAGCGGGATGACCTCCAGATCCATCAGCGCAAAGGGCACATCCTCGCCGTGGGTCATGACGGAATGAAGCATGTCCGGGCCGGCCTTTTCCTTTTGCAAAAATCGGCCGAGCTTGTGTTTCGCTGATCCGGTGATCAGGCTGAAGATGGAAAGCGCGCCCTCGTGCGTCCGGGGATCGAGCTTGAACCGGACGGCGGCCTTGGGGTTGATGTGTCGCACCGTGCCGTCTTTGTTGCAGACGATCTGCGCGTCTTCGGAGGCGTTGAAGAAATTCAACCACCATTGGCTGGCAGGTGTCCGATCGGTCAAGGTTTCTAACATCGGCAACTCGTTCATGGTCGTTGGCGCTGCCAACAAGGGATTCATCGGCCAAATTTGCCCAGGGTTTAGTTTTTTTACTGTGGAAATCAACCGCGAAGGGAAAAATTGTCCGCCGTCCGAAAATCGTTTTCAGGAAAACGATTGCCGTGCCGGCGCGTGGGCGAAACCATACGAACGCCGGAGCCGCTTCAATTTGATTTTGGCCTCGTTGAGCTGTTGGATTTTGAGGCGGGCCGCCTCGCGGAGAGATTGGAGCAGCGTCTGGTTGCGGCGCTCCAGTTCAATCAGCCGGCGGAGCGTGTCGTCGAATGTCTGTTGCCGGGCCGCGCCGTCGCCGTTGGGCCGCGCCCACTCGGCGCGCACGGTGAGCAGGAGCGCGGTGATGCGTTCGCGCAAAAGTTGAAGGGCGTTTTGGCAGGCGGAGCAGAGTCCCCAGTTCCGGGTGCGGATGGCTTCGCCCTCGGCTTCCGCCAGCCGCCGCCATTCGCGGCAGGCTTCAAATAAATCGCGCTCAGCATTCAATTGGTCTGCCATTCGAGGTGGGCCTGGGCTTCCGGTTGGGCCTGGCCCTGATTGGCCAGCATGGTGGCCCATGCATCGCGCAGTTCCTTGAGCTGGCCGATGACTTCATCCACGCCGGTGCGACGTTTTTTGAGGTTGCTCTCCAGCAGCCGGCCCTCCATGTAGCTGTATAGATTCCGGAGCGTTTGGGCGAGCTGGCCGCCGGCCTCGGTGTTCAAGCAGACATTCAGTTCGCGGACGATGTCTAGCGCGCGATGCAGGTTGTTGTTGATTGTCAGGTTCCGTTCGCCGGGATCGGTGTTGTCAAACCCGGTGAGGGCGCGTTCCAGAAATCGGATTCCACCGTCGTAAAGCATCAGGACCAACTGGCCGGGCGGGGCGGTCTGTGTGGCGACCTGGCGATAGGCTTTCCAAGGGTTGCGGGCAGAGGTGGTCATGGTGTCAACGGTTGATGTGCTTGGCCAGCAGGCCGGCCATACGGTTGAGGACTTCGTCGGACGGATAGCTGGCATCGGCCACCAAGGCGCTGGCCTGCGCGACCTTTTCCGGTCGGATCTGGGGGGCATCCTTGAGGGATTGTTCCAGGGAATTGGTGCGCTCGAACGACATGGTGTTATCCGCTTTGGCGGTGGATGTATCCCGGCGAACGGCCGGCTGGCTGTAGCCGGTGATTGGGCTGCGACCGGGATGAAAATCAACTTCCATAAATTTTTTTCGGTCTGACAAGCAATTTGGCTTTCACGTTCTTAATAACCTGCTATCGGCATGGGCCGCACAAACTTTAGGTGTTTTTTATCTGGGTGGCAGGGTGCCAAACATTTCCGCCGCCGTGTAGCGGCCGAACTGCCGGGGCGAATTCGCCGACTGCCAGCGGCTTTCGTCCGTCGCCGTCGCCGGGTCGCGTTGCCGCATGAATTTGACGGCGTTCCGCGCCACGCCCGGCTGGCCGGCGTCAAACACCATGTCCGCCGCCCAGATGATTTTTTGCGTGTTCGCATCCGCCAGCTTCAGTCGCCAGCCGACGGCCAACGGCGCGTAGGCGTGATAAGCCGTCAATTCGCAGAACAACACGGCGTCGCAGCCGTATTCACGCCGGAGCGAATCGAAGAACCCCCTCGGCAACGGCTCGGTTCCCGTCCAGGCCGCGCGCCCCGATCTCGCGCGCAGATTTTCGGGCCGGACGGAAACTACTTCAAATTTTTCCGTCCGCACCAGTTCGTCGAACAGAATCGGCTGTAGTGCCGCGCAGCCATCCGGCAGATCCGCGTCCGGTCTTTCCGCTGCCAGCGGCAGCACAGCGACGCGCCGCAGATTCGGCGGCAACGCCGAGGGCCGGGCGAAGACGTTGGCCGGCTGCGAATCCGCCGCTTGGATGACGCTGCCGAACAGCAAGCCCGCCGCCAGCCAGCCGAACAGCCCTACGAAACGGCCCGGCCGGTTTCGGTTGGCGTTTCGGTTGGCGGCAGGGCGGTGCATGATTAAAGCGTCCCGTTGGTGACGGACTGGGTCAAGTAGGTCAGCACTTGGTTCGACTTGGACTGGGCGGTTTCCATGTTCTGAAATTCCGTCGTCCAGAAATTGCTGTCGGCGGTGATGGTTTTTTCCAGATTCGCAATCTGCGTGTCAATCGCCTGGCTTTGCGTGGTGAGCGCGGCTTGGTGGCTGGCGATCGTGCCGGAATCGCCCAGGGTGTTCGTCAGATAGGTGTCCAATTTGGTGGCCCAGCCGTTGGTGGCATCGGAGAAAAAGGATTTCACCTGCGTCAGATTGTTGGCCAGCACCGTGCCCAGGGCGGCGGTGTCCAGCGTGACCGTGTTGTCATGGCCGTTGGACGTGACGCCCATGTTGGCCAGTTGGCTGAACGTTGCAGACAGGCCGGAAATGGACACCGGCGAAAAACCGGCGGAACGCAGGTTGGTGGCGATGTCGGCGGCATTCATGTCGCCGGTGAGGAGGCCGGCGGTGACCTTGTTGCTGGCGTCAGTCGAGCTGGCCGACTGCGTTGTGATGTAGGACTGCACGTTGTTGTAGTCGTTCACGAAACTTTGCAGGGCTGAGGTGACGGCGCTGGTGTCGCTGCCCACGGTGACGCTGACGTCGCCGGTTTTCAACGCCGTGAGCGAAAGCCCGTTGATGGTGGAGCTGTCACCGTTGATGGTGTTGGACTGGCTCTGCAACACCTGCGAGTTGCCGTTGACGGTGTAAAGCAGGTTTTGGCCGGCGGTGAACGTGCCGCCGGCGGCTAGGCCGGTGGCCGCGAGAAGATTTCCCGTGACGTCCTGCAGTGAAATACCGACATTGCCGGTGGTTTTGTTTTGGAGCAGGAATCGGTTGTTCAGTGAGTCGTAATTGGCGTCCACGCCGGCGGTGGAACCGTTTATGCGGTCCAACACGTCTTGCAACGAATCGGTGCTGGAATTGTAATTGATGGTGACGCCGTTGAGGGTGAACGCGCCGTTGCCGCTGCCGCCGTCGGAAACAGCCGTGGTCAAGCCGGCATTGGCCAGGGTGGCGGTCAGCTTGGCGTGGCCGAGCGCGCCGGTGCTGGCGATACTGCCGGAGTTGTTGTTGTAAAGCTGGGCGACTTGGAGAAAATTGCTCGTGTCCGCCGCGCTGCCGAGTGAGATGGCGCTGGCGCTGGCCAGCTTGATCCCATCCTTGGTGGAATCGTAACTGGCGGTGACGGTGTTGTTCGTCGCCGCCGCAATGTTGTCAAACACCTGCTGGAGCGAATCGCTGGCGGAAATGGTCACCTGCGCGCCGTTGACCGTGAACGTGCCGGCGGTGATCGGCGTGGAAAACCCGGCGGTGCCGATGGTGGCATCGGCGGGGATGCCGTCGGGAACCAGCTTCTGGCTGATGCCGGCGGTGCCGCTGATCTTGGCGGCGGTGGCTAGTTGAGAAATGCTAAAAGTGAAGGTGCCGGTGGTGGCGCCGCTGTCCGTGCTCACGGTGGCCACGGTGGCGTCGGAGGTCGTGGCGTTGCGGTTGGTGAAAAGGGTGGGGTCTTTGAGTTTTTTAATGTCCGCCTGAAGATTGTTCAGGTAGCTCTTGATGGTGCCGAAGGCGTTGTTCTTCTGGTAGATGGTGCTTTGGCTGGCTTTCCATTGCGTCTCGGGCGAGCGCTCGGCGGCCGCCAGTTGGGAGACAATGCTTTTCCAATCCACGCCTGAGGCCAGGCCGGATACCGACAGATCTACGCCGCTGCTGCTTGCCATAATTTTTCTTTCTATTCAGTTTTTATCCGTCCGTTTTCACCGCCAGCAGCCGGTTGGACCTCCGCCACGTTTAGACCCGGACGGCGCGCACGCCGTCCGGGTTTGTTTTCACGTTGGTAGACGCGGTTTTTTAGCCGATCAGCTTCAAAACCGACTGCGGCATCGCGTTCGCCTGCGCCAGCATGGCCGTGCCCGATTGGACAAGGATGTTTTGCTTGGCGTAGTTGGTGCTTTCCGTTGCGACATCAACATCCGTGATGCGACTTTTAGCAGCCGCCAGGTTGTTGTTCAACGAATTGAGCTGGGCGCTGTAATAGCCGAGGCTCTCTTCATTGGAACCAATGTTCGCACGGTCCTTGGCGAGCTGGTCAATGGCCCCCTTGATGTTCGTCAAGGCCGTCTTGGCATTGGCCGCCGTGTCGATTGTGCTGGTGGTGCCGTCCGTCACGTTCGTGTAGCTAGCGGCCCCGAGGTTGACGCCGAGGTTGCTGAACGTGTTGGCATCGCTGTCGCTGGTGACGTTGAGCGTGGCCCCGTTGAACAGGCTGACGCCGTTGAAGTCCTTCTTGGCGACATCGGCGACGTAGGAACCCAGAGTCGAAAACTCCTGGTTATACAACGCCCGGTCGGCGGT
>Ga0265324_10000720_pt1 | contig 22018 bp, 14 predicted proteins | sample 41419metaG_FD_198634 | JGI IMG/M metagenome (GOLD analysis project Ga0265324, IMG submission 198634) | Rhizosphere microbial communities from Carex aquatilis grown in University of Washington, Seatle, WA, United States - 4-14-19 metaG | ecosystem: Host-associated > Plants > Roots > Rhizosphere...
AATCTCCCAGGCGTCGCCGCCGATGTTGTATTCGCCGAGGATGTTCATGTTGAACTCCGCCACGTCGGCCGTGTTGTCCAAGCCGATGATGTTCTTGAACACGCCGTTGTTGGCGATGTGATGGCCGGCGGACTGGCTCACGCCCTTGTAGCCTTCGCAGGAAAAACCCATGACGTTGATGCCGAGTTCCTCCTTCATCTGCCGCGCCACCGCATGAACGTCGTCACCGATGAGACCGACCGGACAGGTGGAAAGAATGGCAATCGCCTTCGGCTTGAAAATGGCGTAGGCCTCGCGAATCGCCTGGGCCAGCTTCTTTTCACCGCCGAACACGATCTGATCCTCCTGCATGTCCGTGTTCATGCAGTATTGCAGATAATTCGTCGTGCCTTCCGGCGGACGCACGAGATTCCGGCGCGTCGCCCAAGCGTAATAGCCGCAGCCCACCGGGCCGTGCGTGATTTGGAGCAGATCGTAGATCGGCCCCATCACCACGCCGCGACACCCGGCATAAGTACAACCGCGTTGGGTGATGATGCCCGGCACCGTGCGGGTGTTCGCGCCGATTTCCGGCGGATTATCCGGGTCGTTCAGGATGATCTGCTTGCCGCGTTTCTTCGCGGTCTTGGCGGGATACAGCTTCAGCATCTCCGCCTTTACCGCCGCCGGATCAAGCTCGGTCACTGTCGTTGTGTTGGTTTCTTCGGACATGAAATTCCTTTCTTTGTTTTGTAGCAGCCGACGTTAGGTGGCTCTAACTCATTAAAATTTTGAGCCGCGTCACCTCGGCTGCTACGACGTTTTAGTTGAACAAACCGTAATCCATCAGCAATTTTTCCAGCTCTGGGATTTGCAGCGGCTTGGGAATCACCAAGTTCTTGTTCTGGTCAATCGCCCGCGCCAACTGGCGGTATTCCTCGGCCTGTGCACAGTCCTTGTTCCACTCGATGACCGTCTTGCGGTTGATCTCGGCGCGCTGCACGTCGTTGTCACGCGGCACGAAATGGATCATCTGCGTGCCAAGTTGCTTGGCGAACTGCTCGATCATTTCCTTTTCGTTGTCCACCTTGCGGCTATTGCAGATGATGCCGCCGAGGCGCACCACGCCGGTCTGGGCGAACTTCAAAATGCCTTTGCAAATGTTGTTCGCGGCATACATCGCCATCATCTCGCCGGAGCAGACGATGTAAATTTCCTCAGCCTTGCCGTCGCGGATGGGCATCGCGAAACCGCCGCACACCACGTCGCCCAATACGTCGTAGAAAACGTAGTCGAGCTGCTCGCTGGCATCGTAGGCTCCGAGCTGTTCGAGCATGTTGATCGAGGTGATGATACCGCGGCCCGCGCAGCCGACGCCGGGTTCCGGTCCGCCGGATTCCACGCACTTGGTGTTGCAAAAACCACCGGCGCGGATGTCCGCCAGTTCAACGTCTTCGCCTTCCTCGCGAAGCGTGTCGAGCACACTGCGCTGCGCCAGACCGCCGAGTAGGAGTCGCGTGGAGTCGGCCTTGGGATCGCAGCCGACGACCATGACCTTGTGGCCCATCTCGGCCAGGCCGGCCACGGTGTTTTGAGTGGTGGTGGATTTGCCGATGCCGCCTTTTCCGTAGATTGCAATTTTTCTCATAATCGAATTTTAGGTTTTATGTTTTATCCGGCGGAAACTTCCAACCGGCGCTGTTGTCCCTAACGCAACCGCGATGCCAATCCATTTTACCCGTGCAAGAAAGTGATAATCACCTCGTGAAATCAGGTGAATATGAGCGAAAGATTTTTCAACCGTCTCGTGAAGGGGATTTTGCCGCCGATGGATTCCCACCTTTGCGTAGGATTGAAAAACGAAACCTACCCGGATGTAGCCCGGCCAAAAGATTTTCACCACGGATGGACACCGATGGGGGAAAATTCTGGCAGCATGGTTAAGATGTTGGCCAGAATCCGTGTTTATCTGTGTTCATCCGTGGTTAAATTTCCCCGCTGGAATCCAAATTGCTTTTGATCCGGTGCGCGGCATGGTTGCCGCCACTGAACCAAACCCAACCTTGCACCAACAAATTATGGAAACCATCGAAACCTTGAAGGCGGAAATCAAAAAACTCAGTTCGCAGGCCGTGCAAGCCAAACTGGATTTGCACGATCTATCCGAAGAGCTGCCGACGAACTGGGAACGCATCCCGGAAGTGGCGCAGAAAACTTTCCAGATCTACGAGAAACTCGTCGCCGCAAAGCAAAGACTTGCGGCGATGGGTAGTTGACGTAGCGGCGTCTCGGCAGAGCGCCGCAAACTCGTGGGATTGATTAGTTGGCGGCTTTCTGTCGAAAGCCGCTACGGAAAAATGTGACCGCCGTCAACAAAGCATTCCGCGCACGTTGTAGTAGCCGCCGAGGACGAGGTGCTCGGATTCGCCAGCGAGGCAGGATTTGGGCAGCAGGCCGCTGAAAAAAACGATTTTCGCAAACGGCACTTTCACTTCCCACGCGCTGGAGCCGAACTCCCACGCCACTTCCGGGTCGGAGGTGAATGAACTCAAATTGTTCAACTGCACCAGCGCGGCACGATTGGCTACCGCCACGCCGTTCCCGTTTTGCACGGTATATTCCTCGGAATCGTGCGTGCCGCGATAGAGCGTCTTCCATTGTTCGTCCGGGAAACGGCGGCGCAGTTCGTCCTGGCAAAACGTATAGAGCAAATCCAGTTGCATCAGCACGCCAATGGATTTGGCCGCGCCACGCGTACGGTCGAGCATGAACGCCTCGCGCGCCACGCGGTCGTCCGCGAGCCGGCCTTTGTGAAACGTCGCCAGCAGTCCGAAGCGGCTTTCGACCCACGACTTCAGCACGGCACCGGCCGGGCCGTTGCTGTCCGCGCCCCACGCGCGCAGCAGGTGGATGAAGCTGTAAACGGAATGAGTTTTCCCTTGGCGCACGATTTTCTCGTCGAGGCTGAATTTGGCGCATAGGTAATCGTGGAAAAACTGGCTGCGCGCACCGGCCTCGGCGATGGCTTCGAGGCAGCGAAAAAGTCCCGCGTTCGTGGCGCGCACGCCGTCAATTTCCACCGGCAGCGGACGGGCCTGAAACTCCTCCGAGCCGATGATCCACGGCGAAAGATTGCAGCGGTTGAGCGAGCAGGACGAACGCGAGAAATCCCCGGCGATGTTCGAGTGATATAAATTTTCCGGCGGGCGCATGAGGGTCAGGAAAGTTTTAGCAGTAGAGGCGTCTGTTTGTAAATGGCGGCGGTGACGACCGGATCGAGTTTTTTCAGCCAGCGGGCGGGAATGCCTTGAACGCCGTAGAGCGCACCCGCCAATTGCCCGGCCAGCGCGCCAGTGGTATCGGCGTCACCGCCCCGGTTGACCGCGCGCACGAGACAATCTTCAAAATTTCCGGTGCTGAAAAAAGCATCGAACACCGTATGCACCGTATGCACGATGTAGCCGCTGGTTTTACCGGGCCACGGTTTGAAATGGAAGACGGGATGTTGCGCAATCAAATCGTTGGCGATTTGATCGCAGGGAGCCTGTGCGCCTTCGAGCAATAGCCGACGCGTAATACAGGCGAGCGTGGCGGTGGCGGCGTCGGATTGCGGATGATTGTGCGTGATGCGCGCCTGTTCGATGCTGCGCTGGATAAGAACTTCCTCGTTATCCAGCGTGGCAAACACGGTGGGGAGATTTCGCATGGCCGCGCCGTTACCGCCGTTTTCCTCGGCGAACGGGGTGCTCAAACTGCCGTCGGAAATATACCGGCTGATGCCACGGCGACAGGCATTGCCGATGTCCACCGGCCCGCGGCGCATCCAAGCGACGAACGCATCGGCAATGGCGCGCGGATTCCAGCCGCCGCTGACGATCAGGGCGGAACCGAGCGCGAGCGCCATTTCGGTGTCGTCGGTGACGCGGCCCGGTTTCAGATGCAGCCAGCCGCCGCCGATGATCTCCTTGTGGACTTTGTATCGCCCGGCAATTTCCCGCGCCGTCATGAATTCCACGGTCGCGCCCAGTGCATCGCCAATCGCCAGGCCAAAAAACGAGCCGAGGGCGCGGTTCAACAATTCTTTGTCGTCCTCGTCGTCGTCCTCGTCCTCGTGATCGAAACCTTTCGACGACGGGGACGAGAACGAGGACGAGAAGGATTTCATTTCACACCGTCGCCGTTTCCCCGCGCCGGAAGCGCTTGAAATCAATGCCGAGCCGCTTCACGCGCAGACCCATCTGCCGTTCAGTGAGGCCGAGCTTGCGCGCGGCGGCGGCCATGTTTCCGTCGCAGGCCTTGAGTTCGGCCACGATCATTTCGTATTCCAGCGCGGAGACGGCGGCGTCAATCGTGCCGGCAGCGGAAGTTTTTTCGGAGGCTTCTTTATTCTGCAAGGTTGGCGGCAGATGGTGCGCCTCGATGGATTTGCCGGGAGACAGCAGGACGGAACGCTCAATGCAGTTTTCCAGCTCGCGCACGTTACCGGGCCAGTGGTAGCTCATCAGCAGGTCAATCGCAGCGGTGGAAATGCGGCGAACGGATTTCTGGTTCAGCTTGGAATATTTCTCCACGAAATAATCAGCGAGCAGCAGGATGTCCGACTTCCGTTCGCGCAACGGCGGGGCGAAAACCGGAAATACGTTCAGCCGGTAATATAGATCGGCGCGGAATTTGTCCTGCTCGATCATCTGCTCCAAGTTACGGCTGGTGGCGGTGAGGATGCGGACGTTGGCCTTGATCGGCATGTGACCGCCGACGCGCTCAAATTCCTTTTCCTGCAAAACCCGGAGCAGCTTGACCTGCGTGGCGGGTGAGACGTCGCCGATTTCATCGAGAAAAATGGTGCCGCCCTCGGCGACTTCAAACCGGCCCTTGCGCATGGCAATGGCACCGGTGAACGCGCCTTTTTCGTGGCCGAACAATTCGCTTTCAATGATGGATTCCGGCAGCGCGGCGCAGTTGAATTTCACGAACGCCTTACCTTTGCGCGGGCTTTGCTCGTGCAACGCACGGGCGATGAGTTCCTTGCCAACGCCCGATTCACCGCGAATCAAAACGGTCGTCACGCTGTTGGCCACCTGCTCGATATGGCGATAGACCGAGCGCATCGAATCCGAGTTGCCGATCATGTTCGGCGGACGGAGGCTCGTCTGGATCTGATGCTGCAACCGCTCGTTCTCGCGCTGGAGCGCTTCGAGTTTTTCCTGCGCGAGCCGGTGAAAATGCACCGTGTGCGCGATGACGTTGGCGATGAGCGACAGCAGCCGGCGGTCAGACGAGAGCCGCACGCGGCCGTCGAGAATGCGCTCCACGCTCAACGCGCCGATGACTTCCGCGCCGAATTTGATGGGCACGCAAAGATAGGCCGCCGACAACAAACCGGGGTCTATTTCCTGTTCCTGCTGCCAACGTTTTTTTAGCGCCGGCTCCTTGGAAATGTCCGGCACGACAACGGCTTGGCCGGACTCCATGACCTGCCGGATCAACTCGTGGCAGGCCTCCAAATAATCCTGCTGGCTCTGGCCGCCGGGCAAACCGACCGCCTCACTGATGCTCGCCGTGCCATCTGCGCGGTTGAGAATGGTGATGGTGCCACGCTTCATGCCCAACCCGTCGGCCATCTTCAACAGCACGGGGCGGATGACTTCGCGGAGTTCAAGGCTGCTTTCCAGCGTGTAGGAGATATCGAAGAGCAGGCTCAATTCGTCCACAACGCGGCAGCCGCCCGGCGTCGCCGCCGGGCTTTTTTTCCTAGCATCAATTCCCGGACAACCGGGCAGACATTCATCCAAAAACTTTCTCACGCGGGAAGTTGTGCAAGGCATATGCCAAAAAAACGGCGATCCATTGAACACTTAAGCCCGCAGTGCCTACATTCGCCTGCAATTCCAAGTGCGCGGTGATCGGAACAGCGTTTACTGAAAGCATTCCAAGCTTAAAGAAAGGCAATTTATGACCGGAACCACAAATGAAACGCCCGGTTCCGTTTGTTTGATTTTGTGCAGGCCGCCAAAAGATGGCCACCCTACCAACAGAACAGACCGCAAATTCGCGTGGTTGCATTGTGCAACGAAGAGGGACAGATTCTGGCTGTGAAGCACATCCTGGCACTCGATCAGGGCACGACCAGTTCACGCGCCATTGTCTTCAATCACCATGGCCACGTCGTCTCGGCGGCGCAGCGGGAGTTTCAACAAATCTATCCGCAGCCGGGCTGGGTGGAACACGACCCGCTAGAAATCTGGACCGCGCAATTGAATGTCGCCAAACAGGCGCTGCGCAAAGCCGGTCTCACTGCCAATGATATCGCCGCCATCGGCATCACCAACCAGCGCGAGACAACCGTCGTTTGGGACCGCACCACCGGTAAACCCATTTGCAATGCCATCGTGTGGCAGGATCGCCGCACCGCCTCGGCGTGTGACCGGCTCAAGGCGCGTGGTCTCGCACCGATGATCCGCCGCAAGACCGGCCTCGTGGTGGATGCTTATTTTTCCGCCACCAAGCTGCAATGGATTTTGAACCGCATCCCCGGCGCGAAACAGCGCGCCCGCGCCGGCGAACTCGCCTTTGGCACGATTGATTCGTGGCTGGTGTGGCAGCTCACCAATGGACGCCGCCACGTCACCGACGCCAGCAACGCCTCGCGCACGATGCTGTTCAACATCCACACCGGCGCGTGGGACGAAGAACTGTTGCGGCTCTTCGGCGTGCCGCGCGCGATTTTGCCGGACGTGCGTTCTTCCAGTGAAGTTTATGGCGAAACGCAATTGCTCGGCGGCGCGATTCCCATTGCCGGCATCGCGGGCGACCAGCAGGCCGCTTTGTTCGGCCAAATCTGCACGCGGCCGGGCATGGTCAAAAACACCTATGGCACCGGCTGTTTCATGCTCATGCACACCGGCGGCAAACCCATCGTGTCGAAAAATAATCTGCTCACCACCGTCGCGTGGCGGCTCGGCGACCGCACAGAATACGCGCTTGAAGGCAGCATCTTCATCGCCGGCGCGATCGTGCAATGGTTGCGCGACGGACTGGGCATCATCAAATCTTCCGGCGAAATCGAGGCGCTCGCCGCGCAGGTGCCGGACACCGGCGGCGTGTTTCTGGTGCCGGCCCTGGCCGGGCTGGGCGCGCCGCATTGGGACGCCCATGCGCGCGGCCTCATCATCGGCCTCACGCGCGGCACGACGCGCGCCCACATCGCCCGCGCCGCGCTCGAAGGTATCGCCTATCAAACCGCCGAGGTGCTGCACGCGATGGAAAACGACGCCGGCATCAAACTCAAAGAACTTCGCGTGGACGGCGGCGCTTGCGTCAATAATCTGCTCATGCAATTTCAGGCCGACCTGCTCGGCGTACCCGTGGTGCGCCCGCGCGTGGCCGAAACCACGGCACTCGGCGCGGCCTATCTCGCCGGGCTTGGCGTCGGTTTTTGGAAAGACCAAAAAGAAATCGCCACGCATTGGGAAACCGATCGCCACTTCCTGCCCGTCATGAAACCAGCCCAGCGCAAACAACTCCGGACCGGCTGGAGCCGGGCACTGGCGCGGGCGAAAAATTGGGATCCTGCTTAATCAAGCCACCATGAACCGTGATAAAATGTTGCAACGCCTGCGGGCCGAGACGGGCACCTGGGATGTGCTGGTGATCGGCGGCGGCGCGAGCGGTCTCGCCACTGCGCTCGAATCGGCGGCGCGCGGTTATCGCACGGCGCTGGTAGAGCAGGCGGATTTCGCGCAGGCCACTTCCAGCCGCAGCACGAAGCTCATTCACGGCGGCATCCGTTATCTGCAACAGGGCCGCCTGTCGCTGGTGCGCGAGTCCCTGCGTGAACGCGGCCATCTGCTCCGCAACGCGCCGCACCTCGTCCACCGGCAGCCGTTCATCCTGCCGCATTACGCATGGTGGGAACGGTCTTTTTACGGCGCGGGCTTGAAGCTTTACGATCGGCTGGCGGGCAAACTGGGCATCGGTTTTTACAAACATCTTTCGCGGACGGAAACGCTTGCACAAATGCCGGCGCTGGCGCGGGCCGGATTGCGCGGCGGAATTTTGTATCACGACGCCCAGTTCGACGACGCGCGGCTGACCATCACGCTCGCGCAAACTGTCGCCGACCTCGACGGCGTGGTGGTCAATTACGCCAGGGTCGTTTCGCTGTTGAAACAAAATCACCACGTCTGCGGCGCGACGGTTCGTGATCTGGAAAGTGGCGAAGAATTTGAGGTGTCGGCTCGCGTTGTGATCAATGCCACCGGCGTTTTCAGCGATGAAGTCCGCCGGCTCGACGAGCGTGCCACGCCGGAACTGCTCACCTTGAGTCAGGGTACACATATCGTGTTGGACCAATATTTTTTGCCGGGCAACTGCGCCTTGATCATCCCCCGCACGGCGGACGGCCGCGTGTTTTTCGCCATTCCGTGGCACGACCGCGTGCTGCTCGGCACGACGGATACGGCAGTTTCAGAAGCTGTGCTCGAACCGCGTCCGCTGCAGAAGGAGATTGAATTTCTCCTTGTTCACGCGGCTCGCTACCTTGCCCAAGCGCCCACGGCGAAAGATATATTAAGCGCGTTCGCCGGCTTGCGTCCGCTGGTCAAAGGCGGCGTGGGCAAAACGTCAAAATTGTCGCGCAGCCATCAGGTCGTGGTCGCGCCGTCGGGTTTGGTCAGCCTCCTCGGCGGCAAATGGACGACCAGCCGGCTCATGGCCGAGGACACGGTGAATCAAGCGGCGGCGATCGGCGGATTGGCCGCGCGGCTATCGCCGACGAAAGATTTGCGGCTGCACGGCTGGCGTGAGGCAGTCGACGGCAATTCAGAGCTGGTGGAATATGGTTCCGATGCCGAAGGGTTGATGGTGCTGTGCGAAAGCGCCGGCAACAAACCTTTGCATCCGCGCCTGCCATATTCCGCCGGCCAGGTGGTCTGGGCGGTGCGACAGGAAATGGCGCGCACGGTCGAGGATGTGCTGTCACGGCGGTTGCGGGCACTGCCGCTGGATGCGCAGGCCGCCTCTGAAATGGCACCGCAAGTCGCGCGCATTGTGGCGGCGGAACGGGGCCGCGACGCGGCCTGGGCGGAGCAGCAGGTGATGGCTTTCCGCGAGCTGGCACTGCATTATTTGTTCAAATGACCGCGCGAAAATTATTTTGTTTCGGCCATCGCGGCGCGTGTGGATACGAGCCGGAAAACACGGTTCGATCCGTGCGTCGGGCGCTGGCGCTGGGCGCCGGCGGCGTGGAAGTGGACGTGCATTTTACGGACGGTGAGTTGGTGGTGATTCACGACGACACCTTGGAACGCACGACGAACGGCCAAGGTCGCGTGACGGAAAAGACTTTTAAGTATTTGCGCTCGCTGGACGCCGGTTTGGGCGAAAAGCTTCCCACGCTCGCGGAAATTTTCGACATCGTAAACCATCACGCCATCATCAATGTTGAACTCAAAGGCGCGCATACCGCTGCGCCGGTGACCGCGCTCATCACCGAGTATGTCAACCGCCGCGGCTGGAGTTACGACGACTTCCTGATTTCTTCGTTTGACCACGCACAGCTTCACGAGGCCAAGCAATTGCTTCCCGAAATCCGCATCGGCGCGCTGATTGAAAAAATTCCGCGCGGCCTGGCAAAATTCGCGGAAGATTTGGGCGCGTGGTCGCTGCAAGTGAGCAAAAATTGCGTGACGCCAATGCTGGTGGCCGACGCGCATCGGCGCGGGCTGAAGGTGCTGGTATTTACCATCAACCGGCCGGACGAAATCGCCCGGATGAAAGATCTGGGCGTGGAAGGCGTCTTCAGCGATTTTCCTGATCAAGTGGCCGTCCGGTCTAAATTTGACGCGCCACCGCTTCCGGACTAGATTCAAAGTGAAAGTTATGATGAGTATAAGTTGTAACGTGGCGAAACGAATAAGCACGGTGTCGGCACCCGGAGGGGTTGTTTCCGTAGGTGCGGAGTGATTCGGGTGTCCGTCGCCGGGCGCGACGGAAATGAAAAATGAACGACCAGTTCTGGAATGGAAAAGGCCGCTGGCCTTTCTGGCAGAGGCTCCATTGGGGTGGCTGATTGCGCGAGGTCAAATCAAGCAGTTCGCCGCCGGTTCCCCTGTGGGCGCGGACGACGCCCCGGGAGAATGGGCTTATCTGGTGTTGAGCGGCGGCTGCCAGTTGCGGGAAAAATCGCCGGGGGCCGACGGCGCAAATATACTTCAAACCTTCAAGCGCGGTGAAACCTTCGGCAGCTTGTCGCGGACAGACCGAACGGTCATGGCGGCGGAAGACAGCACGGTGTTCTGCATCCGGATGCGGAATCTGATGGATCTGGTGCCGAAGGTCAACGGCCACAGCCGTTCCAGAATGACGGTAAGTTCGGACACCTCACGGTTCACCCTCACCCTTAAGGCACCCAAGGGGAAAATCGTCACACTGGCTTTTTTTTCCGCCGACTTGCCGGAACGAGGCCTGACCGAAACCATCGCCCGGCGGCTGCATTTTGAAACGGACGCTTCGGTCATGCTGGTCCAGTTGGTGACCACCGCCAGAGAAGCAACGGATGCGGTATTGGATGACACATTTTTTCTGGCGGCAGAACTGCCGGAAATCGAAGCCGGCTGCCGGCGGCTACGGCTCCGCATTCCCGGCGAATCGCCGCCGCTGGAAACCTTGGCCGAACTGCTCCGGCGTTTGCACTGCCAGTTTGATTATGTGCTGTTGGATGTGCCGGCGGAGCGCCTGCCGGTGCCGGTGTTGCTCGAATGCTTCAAGCAGTCGCGGATGGGGTTTGTGTTCCTGCGCCGCAATGCCGAGGACTTGTATCATCTGGATCTTTTGTTTCACGACCTGCAACCGGCCTTGCAAAGCCTGCCGGCCATCGAGTTCAAATCCGTTCTCTGCCTGGCCGAAAATGAAACCGCCGGCGGGTTCGACGGGCAAATTGAAAAGATTGGAATCTCGCCCCAGTTTTTTTTCCGCCAATGCCCAATGTCCGCCGAGGCCGCCATACCGGCGGGTTCGGCCCAAACGGACATCCGTCGGATTGCGCGCAGCATCGGCGGATGTCTCGTCGGGCTGGCGCTGTCATCGGGAGCCGCCAAAGGATTTTCCCACGTCGGCGTTTTGCAAGTGCTCGAAGAAAACGGCATCGAACCGGACGTGGCCACCGGCTCCAGCATGGGCGCCTATGTTGGCGCGCTCTGGGCTTACGGCTGCGACGGCGCGCAACTCGAAAAACTGTCGCGCGCCATGGAAGGCAAGTGGTCGCTCTGGAACCTGATTGATCCGGTCTTCCCGCCCCGCCAGGGATTTTTGCGCGGCTACGCGATTAAGCGGCGGCTCCAGCAGACCATCGGCGACGCACAATTCTCCGACCTCCGGCGGCCCTTGCGCGTGCTGGCCACGAATCTCGACACACTCGGCCGCGTTGTTTTTTCGAGCGGCGACGTGGCCACCGCCGTTCACACCAGCATCGCGGTGCCGGGCATTTTTGTGCCCGTCCGCATCGGCGAAGAATCGTTTGTGGACGGCGGCATCGTGGATCCGCTGCCGGTGGATGTCTTGCAGGAAATGGGCGTTCACAAAATCATCGCGGTGAACGCCATGCCCTCGTCCGACCGCATCCGCCTTTCCTTGCAAGCCCAGCGGGAACTGGGCGGAAAATCGGCGCGGCTCACGCGCAAGCAGGCGCGCCAGCTTCTGCCGTTCAACCAGCATGTGAATTATTTCGCGCGCGGAAATATTTTGGAAATTCTCATGAACAGCATCCACGGCGCGCAAATCCGGATGGCCGAAGCCAGTTGCCAGCGGGCGAACGTCGTCCTACGCCCGGACGTTGGGCACGACCGCTGGGTGGATTTTCGCAACCCCGGCCAATACATCCAGGCGGGGCGGGAAGCGGCGCTGCGCCAGCTCGGCGAAATCAAAACGCTGGTGCAAGAGAAAGGAACAACTTATGAGCTCAAGCCGGTTACAGAATCGCTGGCAGCAATTGCCTGAAGCGGAGATCCGCCGATTGCAGGCGGAAAAACTGCGGCAATATTTGCGCACCGTCGTGGTTCCCTTTTCGCCGCACTACCGCGAACTGTTCCGCGAACAAAACCTGGACGCCGATTCCATCCGCACGCTCGACGACCTGCAACGCCTGCCGTTCACGAAGAAAACCGACCTGCTCCCGACACCGGAACATCCCGAACGCTTCAAGGAATTTATTTTGACGCCGGACGCAAAGGTTTTGGCGCGACAGCCCAAAACGATTTTGCGCGCCGTTCTGCATGGACGGAAAGCAGTGGAAGCTGAATTGTCCGCCGAGTTTCGCCCGGTTTCCATGTTTTTCACCACCGGTCGCTCGGCAGAACCGCTGCCGTTCCTGCTCACGCGCCACGACCTCGGCAACCTGACTTCCGCCAGCCGCCGCCTGATGGAAGTCTGCGGCGCACGGCCGGAATTTCGGATGCTCAATGCTTTCCCATTCGCGCCGCACCTGGCGTTTTGGTTCACCTATTACGCCGGTGTTTCCTTCGGCGCACTTACGGTCAGCACCGGCGGCGGCAAAGTGCTCGGCACCGAGGGCAACTTGCGACTGATGCGAAAATTGAATCCCGACGCCCTCATCGGCGTCCCAACGTTCATCTACCATCTGCTCCAGCAGGCCGCCGAGGAAAAAGTCAGTTGCAAAAACCTCAAGCGCATCGTCCTCGGCGGCGAAAAAACCAGCGATGGCCTGCGCCGGAAACTACGCGACATGGCCGCCGGACTCGGCGCGCGCAACGTGGATGTGCTGGCGACCTACGGCTTCACCGAATCCAAGCTTGCGTGGGCCGAATGCCCGTTTCCGCACGACTTGGAGCCGGGCGGTTATCATTTGTATCCCGACCTCGGTATCATTGAAATTGTTGATCCGAAAACCGGCCGCGCGGTTCCCTCCGGCCAGCCCGGAGAAATTGTTTTCACCCCGCTCGAAGCGCGCGGCACCGTGGTCTTGCGCTATCGCACCGGCGATTTTATTGACGGCGGACTGGTCTATGAACCTTGTCCGCACTGCGGCCGGACATTGCCGCGCCTCGTCGGAAAGATTTCCCGCGCCTCCGAAATCAAGGAGATGCACCTCGACAAACTCAAGGGCACGCTCGTGGATTTCAACCAACTGGAACACGTCCTTGACGACGCCCCGCACATCGGCGCATGGCAGCTGGAATTGCGCAAGGCCGGCAATGACCCGTTTGACCTGGACGAACTTGTGCTGCACGTTTCCAAGACGGACAGCACGGCTGACCGGCAGCTTGACCATGAACTGCGGGAGCGGTTTTACAACGAGGTTGAGTTGCATCCGAACCAGATTGTTTTTCACGATGCGGCGGAGATGCGCCAGCTGCAAGGCGTCGGCGTGGTGATCAAGGAGCAAAAAGTCGTGGACCACCGGCCGCGCGCGAATGGGGATGCGCCAAAGGTTGCGGCGGTCAAACCGAGATTGGAAAAAACTTATGAATCCTGAACGCATGGTCATTGTGGATGGCGTTCGCACGCCGTTTTGCAAGGCGGGCACGGATTTCGCCGCGCTGGGTGCTGACGAACTGGGCCGCATCGCCGTCAGCGCGCTGCTGACGCGCACCGACCTGGATCCGGCGCTCATTGACGAGGTCATTTTCGGCTGCGTGGCGCAACCGGCAGACGCCGCCAACGTCGCCCGCGTCATCGCCCTGCGCGCTGGCATTCCGCAATCCGTCCCCGCCGTCACCGTCCACCGCAACTGCGCTTCGGGATTCGAGGCCATCACGCAGGCGCAGGAAAAAATGCTGGCTGGTCGCGGAAATATTTTTGTCGTGGGTGGAACGGAAAGCATGTCGAACATTCCGCTGCTGTTCAATGCGTCTGCCGCAAAGAAATTCGGCCAGCTCGTCCGCGCCAAAAGCTTTCTGCAACACGCAAAGGCCTTTGCCGCTTTTCGCCCGGCGGATTTCAAACCGCGCTTCGGCTTGCTGCTCGGCCTGACCGATCCGGTGTGCAACCTCAACATGGGCGAGACCGCCGAAGTACTGGCGCGCGAATCCGGCACCAGTCGCGCCGTGCAGGACGCGTTCGCGTTGCAATCGCATCGGCGTGCCGCCGCCGCGCGTGACAAATTCGCCGAGGAAATCTGCCCGGTATTTCAAGCCGGTAAAAATGTGGTCACGCAGGACAATGGCATCCGGGAAAATCAAACCACCGAAGCGCTCGCAAAACTGAAACCGCAGTTCGACCGCCGAAACGGCACGGTGACGGCTGGCAACGCCTCGCAAATTACGGATGGCGCGGTCGCTTTGCTGGTCATGAGCGAGTCGCGAGCAAAGGAACTTGGCTACAAGCCGCTCGGTGCGCTGACCGGTTACGCCTACGCCGGTTGCGATCCGGTGCGGATGGGACTGGGCCCGGTTTTCGCCATGGCACAGGCCGAAGCGCAAACCGGACTCAAGCTGGCTGACGCGGACATCATTGAGATTAACGAGGCCTTCGCCGCGCAGGTGGTGGCCGTCATCAAATGCGCAGCTTCGGAAGAATTTGCACATGACCAGCTTCATCGCCGCGAACCGCTCGGCGAGATTCCAGCAGCGAAACTCAATATCAACGGCGGTTCCATCGCGCTTGGCCATCCGGTCGGCGCGACGGGCGCGCGGCTGGTGCTGACGGCGTTGAAGGAATTGCAGCGGCGCAACGCTCGACGCGCGCTGGTGTCGTTATGCATCGGCGGTGGCCAGGGCGCGGCGCTCTGGCTGGAAAGGATGTGACTTATGAACGTGCTGCAATCAAAACCAGAAACGGCGGGCCAACCGACAACGCCTACACCCGCGCCGCTGCCAGCACCGGCGGCGGAAAAAACGGTTCAACTGGTCGCGCGTGACGACGGAATCTGCCTGGTCATGTTTGACCGGCCCGGTTCATCCGCGAACATTTTTGATCTCCGCACGCTGGACGAACTGGCGCAGGAACTGGAATTCATCGAGCGCCAGACGGAACTCAAAGGCGTCATCTTCGCCAGCAACAAACGCGCGGTCTTTATCGCGGGCGCGGATCTCAACGCGATGCTCAAAGTCGCTTCGCCTGATGATGCGCGCGTCCTGATCGAGCGCGGTCAGACGGTGATGAATCGCATCGCGGCGCTGAAGATTCCGACAGCGGCGGCGGTTCACGGTGCGGCAGTCGGTGGCGGTTACGAACTCTGCCTCGCTTGCGATTACCGTATCGCCTCGCCCGATCACGCGACGAAAATCGGCCTACCAGAAACCAAAATCGGTCTGCTGCCCGGCTGGGGCGGCTCGACGCGCCTGCCGCGTCTGATCGGCTTGCCGAAGGCGCTGGACATCATTTTGGCTGGCAAAACTGTGCCCACAAAATTGGCACTGAAGCTTGGCATGATTGATGAGGTGGTGCCTGCCGAGTGTCTCATCGCGGCGGCGACGCGAAAAATTCAGCAAGGCAAACCATGCCGCCCCAATCACTGGCTGACAAATAACCGTTTGGTGGCAGCAGTCGTTGCGCCGCAAGTCCGCAAGCAGCTTTTGAAAAAAACCCACGGGCATTATCCCGCTGTGTTCAAGGCGCTGGAAGTCGTGACGCGCGGCATTTCACGGACGGTCGAGGCGTCGCTCGTGCTGGAACGTGACGGCATCATCGAGCTGATGCAGACGGATGTTTGTCGGAATTTGATTAACGTTTTTTTCCTGCAAGAACGGGCGCGGAAAAAAACTTTGCCCGTCACTGCTTCAGCCGCCGCGCCGAAACCCGTTACGCACACGGCGGTCATCGGTGCAGGCGTCATGGGCGCGGGCATCGCGCAATGGATCAGCGCGCGGAAACTGCCGGTCATCCTGCGCGACATCAACACCGAGCAGGTGGCGAAGGGCATGGCGACCATCGCCAAATTGTATCGCGACGGCGTCAAGCATCACACCTTCACGGCGCATGAGGCGCGGGCCGGCATGGAGCGCGTGCATCCGGCTCCGGCGGAAGTTCCGCTGCGTCATGCGGACATCATCATCGAGGCGGCGGTGGAAAACCTGGAGCTGAAGAAAAAAATCTTCCAGCGGCTCGACGAACTGGTTTCGCCTGACACGATTCTCGCCACGAACACGTCGGCGTTGCCCATTTCGGAAATGGCCGCGAGCACGCGCCATCCAGAGCGCGTCGTCGGCCTGCATTTTTTCAATCCGGTTCACCGGATGCAACTTGTCGAAGTCATCGCCGCGCGCCAGACCGCGCCGGAAGTTTTGCAGCGCGCCCTCAAGTTCGCGCAGCAGATCGGCAAGCTGCCCATGGTCGTGAAGGATAGTCCGGGTTTTCTCGTGAACCGGATTTTAATGCCGTATTTGATCGAGGCCGGAAATTTGTTTGAGGCGGGCGCGAAGGTGGAAGACCTCGACGACGTGATGCTCGATTTCGGAATGCCGATGGGGCCCATGCGGTTGCTCGACGAAGTGGGATTGGACGTGTCATTGCACGTCGCCGCGACGCTCGCCGCGCATTTTGGCGACCGCATGAAAGTTCCCGATTGCCTTGGCAAAATGACGAGCGCCGGTTTGCTCGGACGCAAGACCGGCATCGGATTTTACCGGCACGAAAAAACGAAGGAGGCGGAACCGAATCCGCAACTATTCGCTTATGTGCAAAGCCAGAAAGCCCGCGACATTTCGCGCGAGGAACTTCAGGAGCGCATGGTTTTTCTGATGGTCAATGAGGCCGTGCGTTGTCTGGAAGAACAAATTGTCACTGACCCGGCGGACGTGGATTTTGCCATGATCATGGGCACCGGATTCGCGCCGTTCCGAGGCGGGCCGCTGCGCTACACCGACACCGTTGGCGCAGCCAGGCTCGTGGGAGCGATGAACCATCTCGTCGCTTCCGGAACGGCGCATTTCGAGCCGTGCAAACTACTGGCCGGCATGGCGGCAAGCGGCGAAAAGTTTTATTCCAAAACTGAAAGGGTTTTATGAACACTATCCAAATTCCACCCGGAGAAACGCCGTCGCTGATTGACACGTCGAAGATGTCCACCGGCCAGCGCGCGGCGATGGAACTGACCGAGGCCGCCCGCGAACCCGGCCACACACGGACTTTCGCCGGCGGAATGTTCATGGGTGAATTTAATTTGTCCACGGTGCTTCCATTTCCAATACAAAGCGTCGAGGATCGCGATCAAGGCGACGCCTTTCTTAAACAACTGGAAGCGTTGCTGCGCGAAAAAGTTGATCCCGATGAGATTGATCGCACCGGCGAAATTCCGCAGCCGGTGATTGAAGAACTGGCGAGGCTTGGCGCGTTCGGCATCAAAGTGCCGACGGAATACGGCGGACTCGGCCTGTCACAGACGAATTACTGCCGCGCGGCGATGCTGCTTGGCAGTTGGTGCGGCAACCTGACGGCGCTGATCTCGGCGCACCAGTCCATCGGCGTGCCGCAGCCGCTGATTTTGTTCGGCACCGAGGCACAGAAGCGCAAATATCTGCCGCGCGTTGCCGGCGGCGAGATTTCGGCGTTTGCGCTGACGGAGGTGAACGTCGGCTCCGACCCGGCGGCGATGGCGACACATGCCGAGCCAACGCCGGATGGAAAACATTTTATCCTCAACGGCGAAAAACTTTGGTGCACGAACGGCACGAAGGCCGGCGTCATCGTCGTCATGGCAAAAACGCCGCCGAAAGTTGTGAATGGGAAAACGAAAGATCAAATCACCGCGTTCATCGTCGAGATGGACTGGCCGGGCGTCGAGGTTTTGCATCGCTGCCATTTCATGGGCTTGAAGGCGCTCTACAATGGCGTCATCCATTTCACCAACGTCCCCGTGCCGAGGGAAAACATTTTGCTCGCCGAAGGCAAAGGTTTGCGCGTCGCACTGACCACGTTGGACACGGGACGGTTGACTTTGCCGGCCGCATGCACCGGGGCGGCGAAACGCTGCCTGAAAATTTCGCGCGGCTGGGCGGGCGAGCGCAAGCAGTGGGGCGCGCCCATCGGCAAACACGCAGCCATCGGGGACAAGCTGGCGCGGATGGCGGCGGATGTTTTTGCGATGGAATCCATGACACTGCTCGCCGCCAGCCGCGTGGACCGCGACAAGCACGCGGATGTCCGGCTTGAAGCCGCGCTATGCAAATTGTGGGCGACCGAGGCGACGTGGCGGATCGTCAACGACGCCGTGCAGATCCGTGGCGGGCGCGGCTACGAAACGGCGTCATCGCTCCAGGCACGCGGCGAATCGGGCATCGCGCTGGAACGGATGCTGCGCGACTGTCGCATCAACACCATCTTCGAAGGATCGAGCGAAATCATGCGTCTGTTCATCGCCCGCGAGATGCTTGACCCGCACCTCAAGGTCAGCGCCGCGGTGCTGAATTCGCAGTTGCCGTGGGGACGGCGGTTGGGCGCGGCGGCCAAGGCGGGATTGTTTTACGCCGGCTGGTATCCGAAACAATGGCTGCCGCTCGCCGGAGAATTTCAGATTTCAAATTTGAAATCTCAAATCGGAGGCAAACATCTGCGCTATGTTGCGCGGGCGAACCGGCGGCTGGCGCGGGCGATTTTTCACGCAATGCTGCGGCACGGCCCGAAGCTGGAGCGCGAGCAACTTTTGCTCGGCCGGTTTGTGGACATCGGCGCGGAACTGTTCGCCATGACGGCAGCCTGCCGGCGCGGGGAACAACTGCTGCATTCCAAAGACCCAACTGCCGGCGATCATAATCTGCCCGGTTTGATTGACTATTTCTGCTCAGCGGCACGGTTGCGGATCGAACACCATTTTCACGACCTGCACCACAACACCGATCCGGCGGGCTATCGCCTTGCCCAAAGATTGCTCGCGGATAAGTTCGCCGTCCTTGAAAGCGGATTTGTGCAGGCAGACGGCAACGACTGCAATTTAAATCCAACCAGAGAAAGGTTCCAATGATACCCTCGCCACAGTCATGAAAACTTGCATTCGATGGCTGCTTCAGATTCTGTTTCGCTTCCATGCTTACGGTTTGGACGCGCTTAAAACACCCGGGCCGGTGCTGTTGATTCCGAATCATGTCTCCTGGATTGACTGGTTGTTCCTTTGGGTCTGTCTGGATGCGGACTGGAAGGTCGTTACTTCGAGCGTCGCCGCGCAGAGAAGCTGGCTGCATCGGAAGTTGATGATCAATCGCTACACCTTTCCCATTGATACCAGTTCGCCTTACGCGGTGAAGCACCTGGCGGAGTTTCTGAAAAGCGGCGGGCGGCTCGTGCTCTTCGCGGAAGGCCGGCTGTCGCGCACCGGCAGCTTGATGAAGCTTTTCGACGGCACCGGATTTCTCATTTTCAAAACGAAGGCGAAAGTCATCACGGCTTATCTGCGTGGTGCCGGCGGCCTGCCAGGTTCACCCAATCCGGATCGGAAACAATTTTTCCCAAAAATAACCGTGCATTTCAGCGCCCCGCCGGCTCCGCCCCAGTTGGGGAATGACAGCACCGGTCATATGCGGTTGCGGCTGACCGGCTGGTTGCGCGACCAGTTGGTGCGGCAGCAATTCGAGGTCGAGCTGGCTTTCGGCCCGCAGGATGTCCTCGCCGCAGTGATGGAGAGCGCCCGCAAAAAACCGGGACAGATTATTCTCGAAGATGTAACGCATCAGACGCTGACCTATCGGAAGCTGATGACGGGAACCAGCCTGCTGGCGCGGTCCCTGCGTTTTCCGGTTGCGGGCGGCGAGCGGGTTGGGCTGTTGCTGCCCAATGTCAACGCCGCGCCCGTGGTCATCCTCGCGTTGTGGAGCCTGGGCAAAGTGCCCGCCATGCTGAATTTCTCCTCGGGCATAGCCACCATGCTGGCGTGTGCGGAACTGGCCGGGCTGAAACACATCGTCACCTCACGCGCCTTTCTGGAGCGGGCCAAGCTGAACGCGGACGATTTTCTGAAAGCGGGCATCAACCTGATTTATCTCGAAGACGTGCGGTCCGGCATCACCCGCTTCCGGAAATTGTTCACGCTGCTCCGGCAAACTTTCAAACCACAAAAAGCCAGCCGCAGCTTGTCTGCCGCCGGCTCAACGGCCGTGATTGTTTTCACGAGCGGGTCGGAAGGCGTGCCCAAGGGCGTCGAGTTGACGCACCGGAATCTCCTCGCCAACATCCGCCAGATGCTGGCCGTGACGGATTTGACCGAGCGCGACCGCTGCTTCAACTGCCTGCCGATTTTTCACAGCTTTGGGCTCACGGTGGGGACGTTGCTGCCGCTGGTGCGCGGGATTTTTGTCTTTCTTTATCCGTCACCGTTGAATTACCGCATGGTGCCGGCGCTGCTCTATGAAAGCGACTGCACCGTGTTCTTCAGCACAAACACTTTTCTGAACGGCTATGCGCGCAAGGCGCATTCTTATGATTTTCGCAGCCTCCGGTATCTGTTCGCCGGCGCGGAGAAGCTGCAGGCCAACACCGCGCTGGTCTGGTCGCAGAAATTCGGCGGGCGCATCCTCGAAGGCTATGGTGCCACCGAGTGCGCCCCCTGCCTGAGCGCCAACACGCCGCTGGAGCCGCGCTCCGGATCGGTGGGCCGGCTGCTGCCCGGCCTCGAATACAAGCTGGAGCCGGTCGAAGGCGTGGCCGAAGGCGGGCGGCTTTTCGTGCGCGGCCCAAACGTGATGAAAGGCTACTTGAACGCCGAGGCCAACGCGAAATTCCAGGCGCTCGGCGGCTGGTATGATACCGGCGATATCGTGAGCGTGGATCGCGACGGCTACCTGCATATCCTCGACCGGGTGAACCGCTTTGCCAAGATAAGCGGCGAGATGGTGAGCCTGACGGCGGTGGAGGACGCCTTGGCGGGAGCCTTTCCGCACTACGGCCTGCATTGCCAGATCGCGGTCATCACCCGCCGGGATGAAAAGAAAGGTGAAGCGCTCATCGCGGTGACCAACGAACCCAGGCTCACCTTGGACGAAATCCGAGCCGCCATCCAAGCCAAGGGGTTGACGAACCTGAACGTCCCGGGCGAACTGAAAGTCGTAACGGAGATACCCAAGCTCGGCACCGGCAAAATCAACCACCGCGAACTGCAAGCCTAGGACGTGTTAATACTAAAGATTCCCGCTGTTTTCGGTGGAATGGTGGGAGGTATTGGCAGCCGTTCCAACCCCAGCTCATCAACCAATTTCACTTTACGGCGGGCCAGTTTCGCCCTTTCCATGAACCCCAGATGGTGGGACGAGCTCCTCACCCCGGCCCTCATCCATCGGCTCCGCAGACCCCGCCGACGCGGAGAGGGGGAAAGCGTTGCCGCGTCCGTGAATATACCGGCGGCGGGGGCTGGCCGCGGCGGAAGGCGCCGGGGCCCGGACAGCTCGCGGGGACGCTCGCCCCACCGAGCGCCTCCGATCCATTTTACTTTTTCTTTACCAGTTTTGCATTTGGCGGTGGTAAAGGTCGGGCGGGGTTGCTCCCGCATCCGATCGACAGTCATCCCCCCCCCAGAGCGGAGAGCCGCCAGCGAGCAGTCCGACTCAGGCCAACGGTTCCGTCAGCAGGTGACCCACCTTAGCCAAGACTGCTAGAAAGGCAAGGCTAATTATGTATTTATATATGATGATACACTAATCACCCAGCCGTGCCTTCCAGCGCGAGAACAGTCGCCCAGATCATTTCCGGCCGACCACAATGCTTGCGCGCCCGGCCGCCACCCCACGGCTGGGAGGGTTCAAAGTAAACCATGTCGCGTTTTGTCATCTTTTGTCACTATTTGGCACGTTTTGTCACCCCCATTTTGGAAGCGCCAAAAGTGACAAAAGGTGACACGGCCAACCGATGCGCTTGGTTCCGTGGTCGAGGGCGAGGATTCGCATGACGCGCAGTGTCGCAGCAAGCGCGGAAAAATTCAATGGCCCGCGTGGCGCGAATTTTCCCGGCGAAATCCCCCCGCCCGCCGGCTTCAACCGGCGCGGTTTTTCGGGATCGTCTCCGCCGCCAGGCCCGCGCTGTCGCGCAGAATCCAGAGCGGCCGGCCCTTGACCTCCTCGTAGATGCGCCCGATGTATTCGCCGAGGATGCCGAGGCAGATGAG
>Ga0265324_10000729_pt1 | contig 21931 bp, 15 predicted proteins | sample 41419metaG_FD_198634 | JGI IMG/M metagenome (GOLD analysis project Ga0265324, IMG submission 198634) | Rhizosphere microbial communities from Carex aquatilis grown in University of Washington, Seatle, WA, United States - 4-14-19 metaG | ecosystem: Host-associated > Plants > Roots > Rhizosphere...
GAAGTGTCCCGAATCCTGCGACCAGAAACATTCCACCCGGCCGCAGGATTCGGGACACTTCCGCCAGCGTCGGGCGCGGATCGGAGACGTGTTCGAGGACGTGCCACATCACCACGACATCGAAGCTATTGTCCGGGAAATTCAATGCCTGCAACTCGCCCACGCGCACCGGCAGCTTCAGGACTTCCCGCGCGAACCGGCAGGCACCGTCGGAAAATTCCGTGCCGGTCACGTCGCAGCCATGCCGCTGGAACGCGCGCAGCAGCAGGCCGCGCCCGCAACCGATGTCCAGCACCCGGGCGTTTTTCCGCTGCAAGCGGCGCAGCACCTGCCCCGCCCGCCAGGCGTAAAGTTTTTCCTGCAACCATTCCATCACCGCCGGAAAACGCCGCCCCTGCTTGTCGCCATAATAACCGGCGGGGTAATATTTCCCGAGGTCCGCCGGCACTGGCAGCGTGACCACCTGCGCGCAACGGCGGCAGCGCGCGACCGAAAATTGTTCACCGCTGATGTAATCAAATGCGGGATACAAAACTGCACACTCGGCGGCAGGATGCGGGCATGGCGGCATCCGTCAAAGTAGGCGGCAAACGCCCCGTCAAACAAGCCGAAAACAAGCCGAAACGTCAACTCTGAAACCGAAAACTCCCGCATCCGAAGAATAAAAAGAATAAACGGCAAGCACTGAAGCCGGCCGTTGGAAAATGGAGCCAGTTGTCGGGCTTGCCCTGTCAGGCACGCATCAGAGCCAATATAACAGTGGTTTTTTCGAGGATTTCAAGAAATAATTTTTCCTACTCCGCCAGAATTTCTCTTAACTTTCCACCCTTTTTACTGACAGTTTCACTGACACTTTTTGCGGGGTAAATTTCCTCAACCAAATCCGCCCCGGCAAGTTTTGCCCCTCAAAAATTCGGGGGATTCCCCGATTTTTGAAACGGTGTAACCCGACCACTGGCTTCAACCCTGAAAACCCTTGAAAATAAAAGGTACCAGTGTAAATGAAATCATCAGTGCGAATATCGGCGGCGAACCGGAGTCCAGAGGTCACAACCTATGGCGCAGGCACGGGCTGGCGTAAAGCCCGCCAAAAAACGGCGGAACCGGCAGAGGTTCCGCCGCGCGATTTTTTCAGTCTTCATCCGGCCGCATGATGGTGATGGCCGGCTGCGGGTCCTCAACGTCCAGCGCGCCACAGGTCGCAATCAGCTTGACCAGCTTGGCGCGGTGGTCGTCGTTGCGGACATACAAGGCCACTGGCAAGCGGTCGGAGTGGCCATGACTACATCCCACCCGAAATGGTTATCAGGTTGAATTTAATAGAAAATATGGTTATTGAGATTCCGCCCAATCCCGTCGCCGGAGCCAACGCCTGATAGTGGACGGCGGCCGCGCGGGCCGGCTTAAAAGGGTCGCTGCGGCTTTTAGTTTGCCTGGGTTCCCGCGGCATTGTTTAATGGGGTCATAAATTTGTTAAAACCTGAACCCCGTCCATCATCCACATGAACCGGCCCATGATTGAGAGCCGGCCGAAAAAAATTTTGGCGGGGCTGGTCGCGGCTGGCTGCGTGGCGATTGCCGTGTTGTTTCTCGTCTGCGGCTATGAGCAGACTTGGCGCCTGTGGAATGTGCCGGTCATGATGCCCCCCTTTGCCGACGCAAGGGTGATCACGGCCGGGGCCGAATCGCACGCCCTGGGCTATGACCCGCTGGTCTGCAACCCGCAGGACCCGTGGGGGCGCCGGATGAACTACCCGCGCATCTGGCAGCTCCTGTTCCATCTCAACATCGACCAAAGGGCCACGGTTTATCTGGGGGTGCTGCTGGCGGTGCTGTTCGTTTCCGCCGTATTTATGGCCACGGGAAACATTGACCGGCGGACGGCGTGGTTGCTGGCCGGCGGTGTTTTTTCCCCGTCCGTAATGTTTGGCCTCGAGCGGGGCAACATCGACCTGCTGATGTTCTTTCTGCTGGCGCTGGCCGTGGTATTAATCCGGAAATCCAAGGGGCTGGCGGCGCTGCTCGTCGGGGGCGCTTTCCTGTTGAAGCTATACCCCGTCTTTACGGCGACGGTTTTTCTCCGGGAATCCAAACGGTTTTGCCTGTGGCTTGGGTTGGCGCTCCTGGTCATCGCACTGGCCTACGGGATGATGATGCACCAGGAACTCGCGCTGATTCGCAAGGCGACCCCCAGTTCGGTGACTTTCTCCTACGGGATCGGCGTGGCGGGGAAACGGTTTTTCTGCTACACCCCCCAAAGCGTCCGGCAGGCCGTTTCCTACACGGTGGCGGGACTGATGCTGGCCGTTGGTTTTGTGCACGCCGGCCGGCGGGCGCCGGCCAACGACGGGGAGGCGGGGCATCTGGATGCGTTCCGGGTGGGAGCCTCGGTGTATGTGGGAACCTATCTGCTCGGCATCAACTGGGATTACCGGCTGATGTTTTTGTTGTTTGCCCTTCCGCAGCTTGCGGCGTGGACCGGCAGTCCCCGGCGCGCGGTCAGACGCATGGCAATCGTCACTTTGGTTTCGGTTGTGGCGTCGCTTTGGTCCCCGCTGGCCGACAGCCTGTTTGAGCACATCCATCGCGGCAAAGACTATTACATGGTGCTGGATATCGCGGCAAAAGGCGTCGTGTTTTTTGGTTTAAACTACTTGCTGGTCAGCAGCCGTCCTTTCTGGCTCGCTGCGCCTTACCCGCGCCCCGCGGCATGATTTTCGCAGGCCGTCAATGGAAAGACAGGGTCGCCCCGCCGGCACGACCGGTCAGCTTCCATTGCCCGCTCCGCCCAGGCGTAGCGGTAGGAGTGGAGGGAAATTCCCGTGATGCCGACAGTTTTCAAGCGCTTGATAAACATCTTGGCGCGGTGGCGTTCGTGAATTCTCGCCAACGCTGGGAACAACTGGCCGGCACTCGGCAGCGTTTTTAAGATCACGGCGACTTCATCGCCAAATGAAATCAGCGACGTGGTGCCGGTCTTGGCCCGCTGGTAAGCAACAGTGTGATCATTCCAATTGATGTCTTCGGCGGTAAGCGTCGCTACGTCCGTTTGTGCGCCGCCCAAGTGCCAGAGCAACTCATAATAGGCGCGGGTCGCTGGATTTAATTCGCGCGCGATGATCTTCTGGTGTTCCTCAAACGTGGTGGCGCGCTTTTCACCGTGCTGCACGACGAGCCAGTTTGGTTTGGGCAACACCGGCCACGACAGCCAGTGCATGTTCACCGCGTAATTATGGATGCGCCGCAAATAGACATTCGTGGACACGGTGCCGGCCTTCAGTGCCGCCAGAAAATGTTCTGCCGTAGTCTCGATGAGCTTGCGAGGTCGCAGCGAGTCGAGCGCCTTATCCCTGACCGCTCCCTGCCACCGCAACAAGTTGCTGCCTGATTTCGTGGTGATCATGGTGTCCATGACTTGCTGCCAGGTGCGCGCGGCGAGAGCCGGGTCGCCGTGCTGCAAAAAAACCTGGGCGATTTGCAGATTCATTGCGGGCTGGTGGGCCGCCTCGTTCTTGACGTGGAGCAAACGCAAGGCGTCGGCCTTGTCCTTCGTGCGCAAGCTGGCCAGTTGCCGGTGGTGGTGTGCTCGGTGTAAAAAACACCGGAGCGTTGAAACAGAATGAACCGATTTTTCATGTGATGCCTTTTGGTTCTGAAGCGTGAACCAAACAGGCATCGCCGTGTTAGCGGTTAGTCGGCGGGTGTTGGTGAAGTTCTGTCAAATTGTGGCGAATGGTCTTTCCAGCCACCGTTTTACTGTCAGTTTCACTGACACCTGACCGGTGCTTTTCCGCAAACTGCTGGAAATCTGCCACTTGAAAATGGAGCCAGTTGTCGGGCTTGAACCGACGACCTGCTCATTACGAATGAGCTGCTCTACCACTGAGCTAAACTGGCTTGCCCGGAAAAGACTTTGCCAGCCGCGCGGAAAGGCGTCAAGACGGAACACGCGCCGTTGACTGTAACTCGCCGGTGCGGGGTTCCGTCTATTGGCACAACCCAGCGGTTCGCCGCCATTTTTATCGTGATTAAAAACCCACTCCCCGCCGTCGCGCTGGCGGCGATTTTTTGGCTGTTGATCCAAAGCGTTTCCGCCGCCGCGCCGTCCGCGCCGCCCGTCACGCTGTCGGAAAACGCCAACACCTTCACGCTCGACAACGGCATCCTCCGCGCCGAAATCGAAAAACGCAGCGGCGCACTCTATTCGCTGGGGTTTCGCGGGCAGGAACTGCTGGCAAAAGGCGGCGGCTACTGGTCGTCCGTCGGACGCGGCAACAGCCACCGCGCGCCGGGCCAACTCGCTTCCGTCATCGCCAGTTCGCCGGAGCGCGTCGAGGTTTCCTGCCGCCTCGGCAATGTCGCCGGAGCCACAAACATCTCGCTCGACACGGATTACCGCTACTCGCTGGCGCGCGGCGATTCGACGATTTACGTCGCGGCCATTTTGCATCACGCGCCCGGCTCGCCCGGTTACGGCACCGGCGAATCGCGTTATTGCCTCAAGCTGAACCCGGATGTTTTCAATTTCCTCTCCGTGGACGCCGACCGCCAGCGGCTCATGCCGAGCGGTTACGATTGGGATCACGGCACGCAACTGAATCTGAAAGAAGCGCGCCGGCTGAACACCGGCATACACAAGGGCGAGGTGGAACACAAATACGATTACTCCGCCGCGTTCACCGAAATGCCAGCCTACGGCTGGTCGGGAACGAAATCGAAAACCGGCCTCTGGCTCATCAACCCAAGCCTGGAATTCATCGGCGGCGGACCGACGAAAGTCGAGCTGACCGGCCACCTCGACGTAAATCCCGGCGGCACGCCGACACTGCTTAACATGTGGCAAGGCAGCCATTATGGCGGCACATCCGTCGCCATCGCGCCGGACGAAGACTGGACCAAAGTGGTCGGGCCATTCGCGATTTACTGCAACACCGCTTCCACGCCGGGTGCGATGTGGCAAAACGCGCTCACACAGGCAATCAATGAAATGCGACAGTGGCCTTATGCGTGGTTCCATGACAAAAAATTCCCCGCCGCCGAGGAACGCGGAACGCTCAGCGGAAAAATAATTTTGCGCGACGTTTTCGCATCCGACGCGCAATGGAGCAATGTCTGGGTCGGTGTCAGCGCGCCGGATTATCGTCCGCCGCCGCCGAATTTCACGAACGGGGTAAACCGCGCCGGTTTTCCGCCGCTGGTGGACTGGCAGCGCGACGCGAAGTTTTACCAGTTCTGGACGCGTGCCGATGCGGCGGGGAATTTTCAGATCAAAAACGTCCGGCCCGGAAATTACACGCTCCATGCGTTCGGCGACGGCGCGCTCGGCGAATTTTCTTTGACGAACATCACCGTGGCGGCGGCAGAGAAAAAACCACTTGGCGAACTCGTCTGGCAGCCGCCGCGTTTCGGGCGCACGCTTTGGGAAATCGGCGTGCCCGACCGCACCGCGCGCGAATTCCGCCACGGCGATCATTTCTGGCAGTGGGGACTTTACTACGATTACGCGAAGGAATTTCCGCACGACGTGGATTTTGTCATCAGCCAGAGCGACTGGCGGCGCGACTGGAATTACGCGCAGCCGCCGCGCATCACCGGCGCGAATCACCCGGTCATCAGCGAGGACGACGAGGGCAGCAACATTACTTCTGCGCCCACTTTTCGCAGCCGTGGCATCAGGGATTCAACTTGGAAAATTCAATTTATTCTCACCAACCCGCCCGCCGGATCAGCGACGCTGCGGCTGGCCTTCGCCGGCGCGCGCGACGGTTCGGTCGTGGCCGTGGCCGTGAACGCGCACGACATCGGCGATACCGGGCGGCTGCCCGCAACCGGCGTGATGCACCGCGACGGGATTCGCGGCTACTGGTTTGAGCGGGATTTGACCTTCGATGCGAAGCGGTTGAACCCGGGCACGAACACCATTGCGCTGACGGCCTACGCGAACAACTGGACGCAGGGAGTGATGTATGACTGCGTGCGACTGGAATTAAACGCCAAAAAATAATGGCGGGAGTGGCGGGGCTCGAACCCGTAACCTCTGCCGTGACAGGGCAGCGCTCTAACCAATTGAGCTACACCCCCGCGAAGGGGGACGTGACAATAGATAAATCAGCCGCCAGCGTCAAGTTTTTGGTTTAAATATTTACGGAAATTTGCCGGCGGAGGATTAAAAAATCCGGGCAGCAGACGCCAAGGAGGTGGGGGTGGGGGACCCCGCTGAAGAAACGTGCTGCTACCCGAATGATGAAATGTTACATTCCCGTCACGGTTTGTCAACCCGTCCACTGGCAACCGCTTGATATCTTTACGGCGGACTGGTTTTCCATTAAATACACTCGTCGTGATTCTCGAATCCATCCCGTTGCTCCAGCATCTCAACCGCGCCGAATTCCAAGCCTTGCGTGTCATCGCCCAGGAACGCTGCTTCGCCGCCGGCCAGGAGATTTTCCGCGAGGGCGCGCCCGGCGACGGCGTTTATTTCGTCAAGTCGGGGCTGGTCGAGATTTCCGGCGGCACCGGCGCGCGGCGGGTTTTTTCGCGGCTCGGCCCCGGCGAATTTTTTGGCGAAATGGCCGTCATCGAATTGCAGCCGCGCTCGGCCGCCGCCATCGCCGCCGAAAACACCGAGGTTTTTTTCCTGCCGCGCGGCGAGATGCTCGTGTTCATCCAGCATTCGCCTGCGCTGGCGTTCGCGCTGCTACAGCAGATCAGCCACCGCCTGCGCGAATTCAACCGCCTCCACGTCCGCGAAATCGTCGAAGCCGAGCGCCTCGCCACCATCGGCAACTTTGCGCGCGGCATCATCCACGATTTAAAAAATCCGTTGAGCATCATCAGCCTCACGGCGGAGATGTCTTCCAATCCCAACGTCAATCCGGCGACGCGCGCCCAGTTTCCCGCGCGCATCCAGCGACAAGTGCTGCGCATCAACGACCTCGTCACCGACATTCTGGCGTTCACCGAGGGCCGCAAACGCACGGATGTGAAACCCGGCGACCTGCGACAGTTCGTCACCGAACTCGCCGCCGAAATACAGCCGGAACTCGCCGCCAAATCCGTGCGGCTCACGCTGGAAAACGAACCGCCCGCCGGGCTGGTGCCGTTTGACGCGCGCCAGCTTGGCCGCGTGTTCCACAACCTCATCCACAACGCCGCGGATTTTCTGGGCGACGGCGGCGAAATCTTTCTGCGATTCAAGAAGGGTGCCGGCGAAATCCTGATCGAGGTGGAAGACACCGGCCCAGGGATTGCGCCCGAAATTGCGGATAAATTGTTCCAGCCGTTCGCCACGCACGGCAAAACCCACGGCACCGGCCTCGGCCTGACCATCTGCAAAAAAATCATCGAGGACCACGGCGGCAAAATCTCCACCCGCCGCGAAGCCGGACGCGGCGCGATCTTCGGCTTCACGCTGCCACTGGAAAAATAATTTTCCGAAGCACTGATTTTCAATTCGACATTCGCGGCTTGAAACTTGAAATTTCCCGCGTGAACCGCATCAAGCTCCTTTCCGAACAGGTCGCCAACCAGATCGCCGCCGGCGAAGTGGTCGAGCGGCCCGCGAGCGTCGTGAAGGAGCTGGTGGAAAACTCGCTCGACGCCGGGGCGCAGAAAATCACCGTGGAAATCGGCGCAGGCGGCCGCAGCCTCATCCGCATCACGGATGACGGCACAGGCATGAGCCGCGACGACGCCCTGCTCTGCCTCGAACGCCACGCGACGAGCAAGATCGTCCGCGCGGAAGATCTGGCCAGCATCGCCACGATGGGTTTTCGCGGCGAGGCGCTGCCCAGCATCGCCAGCGTGAGCCGTTTTTTGCTGACGACCCGCGAGCGCGAAAACGACTCGCCCGAAGGCACGCAAATCCTCGTCAACGGCGGCACGATTGCCGAAGTGAAAGCCGCCGGCAGCGCGACCGGCACGAGCATCGAGGTCCGCCAGCTATTTTACAACCTGCCGGCGCGCCGGAAATTTCTCCGCACCGAGGAGACCGAGGCGGCGCACATCCAGCATTATCTCACGCTCGCGGCACTGGCATTTCCCGAAGTCGCGTTCACCTTCACCAAGGACACGCGCACGGTCTGGCAGTTGCCCGCGCAAAAATCCGGCGCAGTCATTTCCAGCCGCATCGAGGCGTTGCGCGAACGGCTCCGCGCCCTGCTCGGCGACGAGAAATTGGTGCCCGTGAATTTTTCTGTGCAACTGGCCGACAATGGCCAGGAAATTCCGCCGGAGGAAACGGACATTTTTGAAACCGCCGCACCGGAGAAACCCGCTGAATCTGAAATTTCAAATCTCAAATCTCAAATGCGGATTTGGGGCCTGATCGGCTCGCCCGGCGTCTCGCGCGCGACGCGCGACGGGCAGTTCACGTTCGTCAACCGCCGGCCCGTGGAAAATCGCGGCCTCAACTATGCGCTCATCGAGGGCTACCATAATTCGCTGATGAAGGGCCGCTACCCGGTGTGCTGCCTGTTTCTTGAAATTGATCCTGCCGCCGTGGACGTGAACATCCATCCGGCCAAGCGCGAGGTGAAATTCCACCGCGAGTTCGAGATTCGCAAATTCACCGCGCAGGCCGTGCATAACGCGCTGCTGGCATATCATTCCGAGCCGGCGAAAACCAATTTAACCGTCAAGCCGCCAAGCGCGCCAAGGGAATTGAAATTCGCGCCGGAAATTTCCACGCCCACGCTGCCGCAGTTTCCTGAACGGCTGAAGCCGGCCACCGAACCAGAAAAAACCGCACCGCAGCAAACGCCTTTGAAAATTGGGGTTTCGTTGCCATTGCCGGTGACGCTCGAACCCCAAACGCCAGCTTCGCCGCCGGTCTCCACACCGGTGGCCACTCCGCAATCCGCAATCCGCAATCCGCAATCCGCGGTGCCTTTGCTGGATGTGCCGCTACGGATGGTCGGCGTCATCGGCAAGCTTTATGTCGTGCTGGAATCCGACCGCGGACTGGTTTTGCTGGATCAGCACGCGGCGCACGAGCGGATTTTGTTCGAACAAATGATGACCCGCATCGAGTCGAACAACGCCGCGCCAGCGCAAAAACTGCTGCTGCCGGAGACCGTCGAACTGCCGCCGCGCGATGCGCAGTTTCTGCGCGAACAGCTGGCCGCGCTGACCAAACTCGGCGTGGGCCTGAGCGAGTTCGGCGAACGGACGTTTCTGCTCGACGCGCTGCCGCCATTCGTGAAGGCACCGGACGCGCGCCGGTTTGTGTTTGATTTGGTGGACGAATTGCGCGCCGCCGGCCGCGAGGTCAATCTGGCGCGGCTCGGCGAACACACGGTGGCCAAGACCGTTTGCCGCCATGCGGTGAAAGCAAATGATTTTCTCACCGGCGCGGAGCTGGAAAATCTGGTCGAGGACTTGCGCCGCTGCGCGATGCCCTACACCTGCCCGCATGGCCGCCCGACGCTGATTGAAATGAATTTCCGCGAGCTGGAGAAAAAATTTGGCCGGGTGCAATGAACCGTGAACAATCAAACCAAGCAGCGGCAAACGAACCCTGTCCGTTGCCGTCCGAAAATTCCGGCGAACACTGGCGCTATTGCCTGCGCTGCGGCCACGAGTTGATCAATGAAAAATGCAAGCTGCGCTGTCCGCGCTGCCATTATTTCATGAGCTGCTCGGATTTTGATTTTGCCGGCTGAAAAAAACGGTGCGGCAGGCCGGCGCACGGCGGCAAAAGAAAAAGCGAGGCCGTTAGACCTCGCTTTGAGATTTGCTTCGCGGAAAGCTTACGCCTTCTTGGCGACGTCGCCCTTTTTCCAAGTGCGCTTGGGCGCCTTGGTGACGAGGCCCTGCTTGAGCGCGGCGGCGGAGACGCGGATGTAGCGGACTTCGCCGTTGGGCAGGAGCGCCTTCACGCGCTGCAAGTTCACGCGGAACTTGCGCTTGGTGATCGCGGTGACGTGCGTGCCGATACCGCCGGATTTCTTGGATTTACCCGAGCGCCAGATAATGTTGCCCTTCATCGGGCGTTTGCCGGTCAATTCACAAATGCGTGCCATAAATTTTTCTTTCGTTAAAAGGTCGCACAGAATATCAGTGAAACGCCCGCTGACAAGTCCTTTTTCTAGGAAATTCTGCGTGCCTTTGCCGCGCGCCAAACGTATCTTCACGGCGAATTTTATGGCCACACTCAAACCCTTTGCCGCCCTGCGACCGAAACCTGAACTCGCCGCCGAAATCTGCGAACTGCCTTACGACGTGATGTCATCCGACGAGGCGCGCGCCATGGCCGCCGGCAAGCCGTTAAGCTTCCTGCACGTCAGCAAGCCGGAAATTGATCTGCCCGCCGGCACCGATTTGTATTCGCTGGAAGTTTATACCAAGGGCAAAGAAAATTTTCAGAAACTCATTTTGCAAGGCGCGCTGAAGCAGGATGACAAACCGAACTTCCATCTTTACCGGCAAGTCATGGGCCAGCACGCGCAAGTCGGCCTCGTCGCCGCCGCGAGCTGCGAGGAATATCTCGCCAACATCATCAAGAAGCACGAGTTCACCCGCCCGGACAAGGAGGACGACCGCGTGCGCCACATTGAGGCGCTCAATTCGCAGACCGGCCCGGTGTTTCTGACCTATCGCGCCGTCGCCGCGTTTGATGAATTTGTGGCGAAGAAGATTTCCGAAGCGCCCGCCGTGGATTTTACCGGTAACGACGGCGTGCGCCACACGTCGTGGACAGTTTCGAGCGCGGAGGAAATTCAATTTGTCGAAGCGCAGTTCGCGCAGATTCCGTTTCTCTACATCGCCGACGGCCACCACCGCAGCGCGGCGGCGGGACGCGTTTTCAAATCACGGAACGGCGCAGGCCACAGCGGACAATTTCTCGCCGTGATTTTTCCGCACAACCAGATGCAGATTCTGCCCTACAACCGCGTGCTGAAAGATTTGAACGGACTCACGAAATTGGAGCTGATCAAAAAGCTGGAGCAGGTGTTTGAAACCATCCGCGTCGGCGAGGCGTCGCCCAACCACAAGCATGAACTCGGCCTGTTTCTTGACGGCAAATGGCACCGGCTGACGTTCAAGCGCGAGTTCACGATGGGCAAAAACCTCATCGAAGGTCTCGACGTGACGCTGCTGCAACAGCACGTCCTGGGGCCGATCTTCGGCATTGACGACTCGCGCACGAGCAAGAAAATTAACTTTGTCGGCGGCATCCGCGGCACGGCGGAACTGGAAAAGCTCGTGAACAGCGGCGAATACGCCTGCGCGTTCTCGATGTTCCCGACGAGCATCGAAGATCTCATGCAGATCGCCGACGCCGACGGCATCATGCCGCCGAAGAGCACGTGGTTCGAGCCGAAGCTCCGCGACGCGATGTTCTGCCATCTGATCTGATTTACGATTTGCGATATACGATTTACGCGACCGCTTCAAATTCGAAGTTGGCGCGCAAATCGAAAATCGTCATCCGTAAATTTCTCACGGATTTGCGAATGTCCTTCATTTTGGATTCGACACTCGCAATTTGAAATTCGACATTAGCCCGGTGTCCTCCGCCCGCCTGCAACGCAGTCTGCGTGCGACGTTTCTCGGCCTCGCCGCGAACGTCGCGCTGACCGTCGCCAAATTCGCCGCCGGCGTCCTCGGCCATTCGCAGGCGCTCATCGCCGACGCGGTGGAATCGCTCGCGGACATCTTCAGCTCCATCATCGTCTGGCGCGGCCTGGTCGTTGCCGAGACGCCGCCGGACGAGGATCATCCCTACGGCCACGGCAAGGCCGAGCCGCTCGCCGCCGCCATCGTCTCCGCGATGCTGCTGCTGGCGGCGGGCCTGATTGCATTTCATTCCTTGAGCGGCATCCTGGCGCCACGCGTCGCGCCGTCGCCATGGACGTTGATCATTCTGATTGTCGTCATTGCCGTGAAGGAAACGCTGTTCCGCTTCGTGCTGCGCGAGTCGGAGACGGTTGCCAGTTCCGCCGTGGAAACGGACGCGTGGCATCATCGCAGCGACGCCATCACCTCGGCGGCGGCGTTCGTCGGCATCAGCATCTCGCTCGTCGGCGGCAAGGGTTACGAATCGGCGGATAACTGGGCGGCGCTCGTGGCGGCGTGCGTCATCGCCTTCAACGGATGGCGACTGCTGCGCCCGGCGTTCAACGAGTTGATGGACCGCTCGCCCGACCGTGAACTCATCGGGAAAATTCGCGCCGTGGCCGGGACGATTCCCGGCGTGGGCGGCGTGGAAAAATGCTTCGTGCGCAAGATGGGCTACCAGTTTTTTGTGGATATGCACGTCGAAGTTGATCCGCAGATGACGGTGGAAAACTCCCACCGCATCGGCCACGAGGTGAAAAACAAGGTGCGCGTGGATATCCCTTCCGTCCGCGACGTGCTGATCCACATTGAGCCGCTTAAGCCGGCGAAAAACAATTCGTAGGAGACGACGTGAGGAGTCTCTAACTGAATGAAAAATACGAACGAAGAAATGGATTTGAGTCGCGTCACCTCGACTCCTACAACGCATTTCAAAGGCTGGGCCAAACCCGGCCCGGTGCCGCCGGGACTTGGAGCGCCGAGCACCGTCTCGGCGCAGGCAGATTATTTTCATCAACCTGCCGGGACGGTGCCCGGCGCTCCGCTCGTCGTGGAACCGCACGAAACGCTTGATGCCATCAGCGGACATTTCCGTTTGTTCCAGCTGCGCGACGGCCACCGGTTTTCCACCGACGACATTTTGACGGCGTGGTATGGCACGAGTTGGTGTCCCACCGCGCGGACCGCGCTCGACCTCGGCAGCGGCATCGGCACCGTGGGCATGATTTGCGCGTGGCGTTTGCCCGGCGCGAAATTTGTCACCGTCGAGGCGCAAGGCGACAGCGTCGCGCTTGCCAAAAAATCCGCATGTTACAATGGGCTGACCGAACGTTACGAAATCCGCGCCGGCGATTTTCGTGCGCCAGAAATTCTCGGTGCCGAGGAGAAATTCGACCTCGTCACCGGCAGCCCACCGTATTTTCCGCTCGGAGCCGGCATAGAAAGCGAGCATCCGCAAAAGCTCGCCTGCCGCTTTGAACTGCGCGGAACCATTGCCGATTATTGCACCACCGCCGCCAAACATCTTGCGCCCGGCGGATTTTTCGCGTGCGTGTTTCCGCACGAGCCGGCGCAGCTCGCGCGCGTGGAGGCGGGCGCACGCGAAGCCGGACTCGTCATCGTCCGCAAGCGACCAGTCGTTTTCCGCGAAGGCGATCCGGCGCTTGTTGGTCTGTTTGGCCTGATGCGCGCCGACGATTTGCCGGAATGGTTTCGCGGCCAGACGTGGACGGAGCCAGATTTGATCATCCGCACGCGCGACGGGAAGATTCATCCCGAATACTCGGCGGTGAAGCTGGCAATTGGCTTTCCACCTTGACGGAGCGCCGGGCACCGTCCCGGCGTGTTGGTGATTTCACATCGTGCCGAGACGGTGCTCGGCGTTCCACTTTTTCAAAATTTTTTTCTGTTCCCTTTCGCGTCCGGCGGACATTACTTGGTGAATGTCAGAACCGGATGACCACCAGTTGCTCGCTGAATTTGCGCGGACCAGTTCCGAAGCCGCCTTTGCCGCGCTCGTGCAGCGCCATGTGAACCTCGTTTATTCCACCGCGCGGCGGAGCGTGGGCAATGCACACGCCGCCGAGGAAATCGCGCAGGCGGTGTTCATCATTCTGACGCAGAAGGCGGGCAGGTTGTCGTCGCGCATCGTGCTGTCCGGCTGGCTTTACCAAACCACGCGGCTGACGGCGGCAAATTTTCTGCGCGGCGAAATCCGGCGTCAACAGCGCGAACAAGAGTCGTATATGCAATCCACTTTGAATCAACCGGGCGAAAACGTCTGGCCGCAGATCGCGCCGCTGCTGGACGACGCGCTGGGCAAACTTGGCGAGCGCGACCGCAACGCCATCGTGCTGCGGTTTCTGGAAAACAAATCGCTGGCGGAAGTCGGCGCGGCGCTGGGCGCGAGCGAAGACGCGGCGAAAATGCGCGTGAACCGCGCGCTGGAGAAACTGCGGAAGCTGTTCACGAAACGCGGCGTAGCGCTGTCGGCGACGCTGATTGCCGGGGCGGTTTCGTCCAGTTCAGTTCAAGCCGCGCCGGTTGGCCTGGCGAAAACAATTTCTGCCGTGGCGATTACCAAAGGCGCGGCGGCGGGCGTTTCAACCCTGGCTTTGGTCAAAGGAGCATTGAAAATCATGGCGTGGACGAAGGCGAAAATGGCAGTCGTGGTCGGCGTGGGCGTGCTGCTCGCGGCGGGAACGGCGACAATCACTGTCAAAGAAATTCAGGAACACCGGACTTATCCGTGGCAGGTTGAAGGTTTTAATAGCAACGTATTGGATCAGCAACCGCCGCAAGTCAGAGTTCTATTAAGCAAATACAAAAATGGGGCTTCTGGAACTTCTTGGGATAAAACCGGTCAGATCAAAGTGATGGGGACAGGCGTTTCAGCCGAAGCGGTTGTGCATGCTGCCTATCGTTTTTACAATCCAAGTCGAACAGTTTTTTCTGCTGAATTGCCACAGAGCAAATTCGATTATATTGGTAGCCTGGCAGCGGGAAATGAAAAGGCGCTACAGCAATTGGTGAAGAAAAAATTTGGTGTAATTGCCAAACGAGAAACGCGAGAAACAGAGGTCTTCATTCTTAAGATTCGTCGCTCCGGCGCGGGCGGTCTAAAACCGAGTAGTGTAAGTCCACAAGCAGAGTCCAGCTCTCAAAACAACGCGCCCGGCGAATGGTCGTGCAAGAATTCTCCGCTTTCTGGTTTGGTTCATTATCTGGAAGAATGCACAAGAGTTCCCATTCTCGATCAAACCGGCCTCAAAAATAATTTCGACATTGACCTGAAGTGGAAGCAGTCAGATTGGGAACATCAGAATTCCGATGGAATGAAACAATCGTTGCTCGACCAACTCGGCCTCGAACTCGTGCCCAGCCGCGAGCCGGTGGAAATGCTCGTCGTGGAAAAGGTGAAATAGTTTGTCCAGTTTGGCGGCGGGCGGACATCATTGGTAGATGACCGAACTGAACGACCATGAGTTGCTCGTCGAATTTGCCCGCAGCGGCTCCGAGCCGGCGTTTGCCGAACTCGTCGCGCGCCATGTGAACCTCGTCTATTCCGCCGCGCTGCGGTTCTGCGGCGACGCGCAGCACTGCGAGGAAATCACACAGGCGGTCTTCATCATTCTGGCGCGCAAGGCGGGCAAACTGTCGCCGCGCGTCGTGCTGTCCGGCTGGCTGTATCAGACGGCGCGGCTCACGGCGGCGAACCTGGTAAAGGGCGAAATCCGCCGGCAGCAGCGCGAACAGGAGGCATATATGCAATCCACCTTGAACGAAACTGACGCGGCGGCGTGGGCGCAGCTCGCGCCGCTGCTGGATGAGGCGATGGGGCGTTTGGGCGAAACCGACCGCAACGCCGTGGTGCTGCGGTTCTTTGAAAACAAGACCGCCGCCGAGGTCGCCGCCGCACTGAAATTGACGGAAGCCGCCGCGCACAAGCGCGTGAACCGCGCGCTGGATAAGCTGCGGAAGATTTTCTCCAAACGAGGCGTGACGCTATCGGCGGCAATGATTGCTGGCACGGTGGCGGCGAATTCCGTGCAGGCCGCGCCCGCCGGCTTGGGGGCGACGGTCACGGCGGCGGCAAACGGCGCTTCCATTTCGGCAACAATAACAACCCTGGTGAAAGGAACTATGAAAACAATGACCTGGTTAAAACTCAAATTCGCCATCGGCGTGGGTGTGACGGCATTGCTCGCCGGCGGCGTGGCGACGGTGGCCGTTTCGCAAACCGGCGGCAGCGATAAATTGACCGTTCCAGAAATCGCCAAGCAAACACAAGAAGCATACGCCGCACTGACGAGTTACAGCGACACGGCCAAGGGCGTGTCCGAGGGCGCCGGGCCAGCCGTGGAAGCAATCTGCATGACTCGATTGCAACGCCCGAAACAGTATCGAGTGGAGTGGACTACTACGGGCGGTCTTTACGTCAGCAAGGGCTTGGTCTGGTCAGATGGCGGCGCAAACTACGAGGTGATGGACGCGGCGGACAAGTTCGCCTCCGCCAAAGCACAAACAATGAACGGTATGCAGACGGCATTTGCAATTGCGACCGGAGTTTCCGGCGGAGTTGCCTCGACCGTTCCGGGGGCGTTTTTCGAATTGAACTTTGGTGACAAACTAGGTGCGTTCGCATCGGGACGCACGGAAATTAAGCGGGTGGCCGACGAAAAGATTGCTGGCGTGGATTGCTATGTTGTGGTCAGCGTTCTGGACGGAGACAAACTTCTTGGAAATAAAAAAATGCCCAAGAACGCAATGGTGGATCTCAAGAGTCTCGGAACAACCACTACTACGCTTTGGATTGGCAAAAAGGATCACCTCATCCGCAAATCTGAAACCACCACGGCTGGCATGTCTGCGGCCATGAAATTCACGGATGAAGCACTCAAGGTGGCGTTGGAGCGGCAAAAGAAACCGGTCACACCCGAAAATCTCGCCGCACTGCGGGCTGAAATAGACAATTCCATGGCGCAGCTGAAAAACAGTGGATTTGTTTTCACCGAAACACAAGAGAACATCATCGTGAATCAAAAGTTTTCGTCAGCGGATTTTGCGCGCTGACCGGCCCGAATAGAAATTTGCAGTTTTTTGTCCGGTTTTGGCTGTCAGCGGACATATATGATTGGATGACGTTTGAAAATACTTTGAAACGAAATCGCTTTGGCGGTGTCTTATTGTGCATGGGTTCACGGCGGGCTTTCACTCTAATCGAACTTCTGGTGGTCATCGCCATCATCGCGATCCTCGCGGCGATGCTGCTGCCGGCGTTGAGCAAGGCCAAGCAGAAAGCGTGGACAACCAGTTGCAATTCCAACCTCCACCAGGTCGGCTTGGGCATGCGGATGTTTGCGGATGAAAACAATGGGTTTTACCCCGAATCCGGTGGCGGCATTTATTGGGGTGACACCGATACAAATGGCACTGAAAAGGCCAGTTGGATGGAGCAGATTTTCCCCTACGTCGGCAACACGAACGCGTTCAATTGTCCGGGCAACGTGCAGTTGGCGACCGACCTGCAGGGTCCGTTTAATTATTTCAATGGTTGCAATGCGGCGTATGGCGCAGCCGGCGGCCAGTTCGCGGCGGTTAATGACAAAGCCATTTTGTTTCCCTCGGCCTTTGTCCTCGGCGGCGACACGGCCGGAACCAAGAGCGGAAAATTTATTTTTGATCCACTGGACGCGGACAAGGATGACTATACGCAGAACTGCGTGGGCGGCGCGGCGGATGATTCGCTGACGGAATACTGGCAGATCCACAGCCAGGGCCAGAACGTGATGTTCGCCGACGGCCATAGCAAGTGGTATAAAAGCTATAATCCCAGTGAGATGACCTTCGCTTACACAACCATGACCAACTGGATTCAATATCGGTAAGCGGCGTCATTCGCTCATTTCCGTTTTGCGTTTCCGCCACGTTGGCGGTTAATATGTCCGCCACATGAAAATCGTTCTCGCTTACTCTGGCGGACTCGACACCTCGGTGTTGATGTCCTGGATCAAAGAAAAATACAACGCCGAAATGATCGGCTTCTGCGCCGACGTCGGCCAGGAAGAGGAATTGAACGGCCTCGAAAAGAAGGCCATCAAAACCGGGGCGTCGAAAATTTACATTGATGATTTGCAGGAGGAATTCGCACGCGACTTCATCTATCCGATGCTCCGCGCCGGCGCGATTTACGAGGGGCAATATTTTCTCGGCACCAGCATCGCGCGCCCGCTCATCGCCAAGCGCATGGTGGAAATCGCGAAGAAGGAAAAGGCCGATGCCATCGCGCACGGCGCGACCGGCAAAGGCAACGACCAAGTGCGCTTCGAACTCACCGCTGCCGCACTCGCGCCCGACCTGCAAGTCATCGCCCCGTGGCGCGACGAGCGCTATCGCAGCGAATTCCCCGGCCGCCAGGAGATGATTGATTATTGCGCCAAGCACAAGATTCCCGTGCAGGCCAGCGCCAAGAAACCGTATTCGATGGACCGCAACCTCCTGCACATTTCCTACGAGGCCGGCATTCTCGAAGACCCGTGGTATGACAGCTACGATTTGAAGAACCGCCAGTATTTCACCACACTGTCCGTGCTGCCCGAAGACGCGCCGGACAAACCGGAATTCGTCGAACTCGATTTTGTGAAGGGCGATTGCGTCGCGGTGAACGGAAAGATACTCAATCCGCTCGGAGTGATGAAAACCTTGAACAAAATCGGCGGCAAACACGGCGTCGGCCGCGTGGACATGGTGGAGAACCGCTTCGTCGGCATGAAGAGCCGCGGCGTATATGAGACGCCCGGCGGCGCGATCCTGCTGTTCGCGCATCGCCAGATGGAAAGCCTTACGATGGACCGCGAAGTCATGCACCAGCGCGACGCGCTCATCCCGAAATACGCCGAGTTGGTCTATAACGGCTTCTGGTATGCGCCCGAACGCCTCGCGCTCCAGGCCTACGTCGAGGAATCGCAGAAAAACGTCACCGGCACCGTGCGCGTGAAGCTTTACAAGGGCAACATCATGGTCAGCGGCCGCAAATCCCCGGTGAGCCTCTACAACCCGCACATCGCCACGATGGAAGCCGACCCAACCAAGGCTTACAACCAGGACGACGCCACCGGCTTCATCCGCCTGAACGGCCTGCGCCTGAAAGTCGCGGCCAAAGTCCACGCGAAGAAAAAATAATCGTCAGGTCGTCAGCGACGACCGGCCAATGTTTCAAAGCCCACGGTGAAAGCCGTGGGTTTTTTATTTAGAATTTCATTTGCCCGGACATAACGCGGGAATAATTGCCGGTGCGTGGCGGCGAAAATGACGGTGAAAAAAATTAGTTGCGTTTTAGACGGATAAGTGGTTTGATTTCTTGCCTTCGGGAACCATTAGGAAATTATTATATGAAACGGAATCTCGCCCATTCTTTCACGGTCACGTCGGCCATGGAATTTAACGGATGCCACCCCGCAGCCAATTGATCCAATCACCATCATGAAAACACTAGCCCAGATACTTGCCCTACTTTTGGCCGTAACCCTGCCCGGAGCGGCCAACGCCCAAGTCCGCTTGACCGATGTGGTCACGTTTGGCGCGGACGCTTCCGGCAGCGTGCTTTTCCAACCGGATGTATGGGAAACCCGCCCCGGCGGCAATTTTGACAACTGGTTGCAGAGTTTGCCGAGCGGAACTTTTCTCAATGGTCCGAGCGATGCCGCCGTCCAGCCCAACATCACGCTGGTGCCGGGAACGAATTCCTTTCGCGTCTATACGAGTCCGGGAATTGACAACGCCAATTTCGGCATCAACTTATTTTTTAACGACGCGCAGACTCCGTCCATCTCGGCTTTCGGCCCCATGCTGACCGACACAAATCAGATTCACAGTTTTGCGGCGGACAGCGCTTCGCCCACGCCAACGCCTGTCCCCGTTCTCAATTCAGGCATTCCCGGTGCCGGCACGCTCACTTTTGAAACCAGCAACCAAGTGATCACATTGACGGATTTTTATCTGGCCACGCCTTCGGTTTTTAATCTGGATCAGGCGAGCCAGATGTCGCTCGGGCCAGATGGGGTCATGGATTATGTCGGCGGCTTCACGCTGGTGGTGAGCAATAAAAACAACTCATCCGATTGCACGCCGGCACCAGCGGGCTTGGTGGCGTGGTGGCCGGGTGACGGGAACGCAAATGATGTCTTCGGTGTGAACAATGGCACATTTGTTGGGTCAATATCGTATGCTCCCGGCGAAGTGGGACAGAGCTTCAACTTTGACGGCGTCACTGGAGGCGTTCAGATTCCCGACAGCCCTATGTTGAGCTTCACCAACGAATTGACGGTTGAATTTTGGTATAAAGACACGGGGTCGGTGATTGATTACGGATTGGTGACCAAACGTCCAGTTTTTGTCGGTGCTTGTAATTTTGGCATCAATGTACTTCTAGACAGCTCACAAGTGTTACAGGTCTTTTTTGAGGAGTCCACCTCCGGAACATTCCAGATTTCGGCGGTGCCGGTGCCAACGGCTGGGGTTTTTCACCATGTGGCGGCAACTTATCGGCAGGCCACAGCCACGCAAGTCGAAGTGCAAACTTTTATTGATGGCCAGTTGGTTAAGACGGCAACTTTATCAGGCAACCTGGCCAATACTGTGAATAGCCAGCCAGTGAGTATCGGGTGCGACAGTTTAAATCACGACAATTTGAAGGGCGAAATTGATGAGGTGTCCCTCTATAACCGGATCCTCTCCACCAACGAGATTGCCGCCATCTACAACGCCGGCAGCGCGGGCAAGTGTGCGTCGCAAACGGGGTTGTCGCATCAATTGATCAACATTGATTTTGGCGCTAGCGGCGGGCGCGGTTATAGTTTGAAGACTGGACTCGCAGCGATTGGAGGGGCGACCAACGATTTTTGGAATTTTTATGACCGTGACGCCTCCTCCACTCCGGGTGATTGGCGCAACTCCGGCACCTTGGTGAATTTGAAGTTGGCTGATGGGGGAATGACAACGGTGGGCATGAGCGTATCCGATGCGCCGGGAGCTTGGAACGACGCCTCTAGCGATCCGATGTATAAAACCTTCATTTATCCATTGGACGGTGGCACCAATTTCATCACGTTTACAAACCTGCCTCCAGGCCGGTATGATGTGTTGGCGTATTCTCCGGACGGCAGCTATGAAGTCACGGTTGGAGGAACGAGCTACGGGATTAAAACATCTTACGATGATCCTGCCAGCAGCGTGCCAGTGTGGACGGAAGGCGTTCAATACGCGCGCTGGCAAAATGTCCAGTTGGCGGCGGGACAGGCGCTGGTTCTCGCGTCGCATCCCAACACGCAAGGCAAGCAGTTCCTTTCCGGCATGCAAATCGTAAACAAGACTCCGGTTAATGCCGAATGCACGCCGACACCGGCGGGGTTGGTGGCGTGGTGGCCGGGGGAAGGTAATCTCTATGACTGTATTGGCACGAACAATGGAATCGCATCGTCAGGCTTGACCTACACCAACGGCGAGGTGGGAAGCGCCTGCGCGATGAACAGTTATAACTCTTATTTCCATGTGCCAGCAAGTCCAGCTTTGAACGTGGGGGCGGGTGACGGCCTCACGATTGAAACGTGGATCAAGCCGTCCACAGTGAATGGGTTGCAGCCCATCGTAGAATGGAACGATGAAGTCGGACAGGCAATTGGCGTTCAGTTTTGGATCGGTCAGTATCCTTGGAGCCAAGGAGTATTGTGCGCTTCCTTCTTGGAAACGAATGTGAATAATTATATTCAAGTGCCTTCGCCCAGCGGAACGCTGGTGGCCAACACTTGGCAGCACGTCGCTGTCACTTATGACCGGACGTCCCATGTCATCAAAGTGTATGTGAATGGGGCCGTGGTCGGCCAATCCACCTGGTCGGGAGATGTGCCCCTGACAAGCTATAATTTCTGGGTCGGTCGCCGCCCGGAAGATTGCGGCGGAGGCTGCTGGACGGACGGAGCTTACTTGAGCGGCCCGCTCGACGAATTAAGCTTATACAATCGCGCTTTGTCCCAAACGGAAATCGCAGCCATCTACAACGCCGGCAGCGCCGGCAAATGCCAGTCAGTCGCGTCCATCATCCAGCAACCGTTGAATCAGACCACAGTCACCGGGTCCGGTGCGACCTTGAGCGTCGGCTTGGGCGGCATCGGCCCGTTCACCTACCAATGGCGTTTCAATGGTGCCAATATTTCCGGCGCCACGAACGCCACCCTCACGCTGGCCAACCTGCACAGCAACCAATCCGGTCATTACTCCGTGGTCATCACCACGCCGGATGGAACCCTCATCAGTTCTGACGCCATCGTCACCGTGATCGCGCAGGACATTCTGGTCTATAGTTATTCTGGCAAGG
>Ga0265324_10000744_pt1 | contig 21661 bp, 15 predicted proteins | sample 41419metaG_FD_198634 | JGI IMG/M metagenome (GOLD analysis project Ga0265324, IMG submission 198634) | Rhizosphere microbial communities from Carex aquatilis grown in University of Washington, Seatle, WA, United States - 4-14-19 metaG | ecosystem: Host-associated > Plants > Roots > Rhizosphere...
GCGCGGTCGCATTCTCCGGAACGAAGGCGGCGGGGAAAAAATCGGATTGCAGTTGCGTGGCGTGCCAGATTTCCCGAAGGAACGCGGCGAGCGCGGCCTCGTCCGTCGCCGCAGCGCGCGGGGCGAATTTCAAAACGAACGAATCGCCCTGGCGCGCGGCGAGCCAGATGCGGTCGCTGTCGCGAAAACTTCGGCGCAATGTGAAACCGTCCACGACTTCGCCGGCTTTCAGGATCGCCGGCACGCGCACCGTTTGTTCACCCGTCCGGCGGGATGTGCCGGTTTCCAGCACGCGCAAGGTCACGGCCGTGGCGTCGTCGCGGTTCTCCTCCGTGGCCCGACGGCCCGCTTCGGCGGTGATGCCGGCCGCCATGACACCTTGTGACAGCAGTTGGGCGAGGGTGATGTCGTCGAGGACATCCGTTACGCCGTCGGTGCAGAGGAGAATCACGTCGCCGGCGCAGACAGGAATTTCCACCGCAGTCAGCGGCAGTTCCTCGGCCAGTCCCAGCGCACGGGTCAGCACATGGGCCTGATGCGGATTTTTTTCGCGATGGTCGGTGGAGATTTGGCGCAGCTCGTTTTCGCGCCAGAGATAGATGCGCGAATCGCCCGCGTTCAGCGCGAACAGCCGGTCGCCTTCGAGCGCGGCGACGGCAATGGTGCTGGCGAGTTCGGACGAATCAAAACGCGCCATGCCTTCCTGCCAGAGCTGGCGGTTGAGGTGGCGGACAATTTCCTCGCAGGCGCGACCAGCGGTCCAGTTGCGGGGTCGCGCGGGGAAATTTTGTTTCAGCGCCGCCACCGCGCGGTTCGCGGCGACCTGCCCTTCTTTCGCCGAACCCAAGCCATCGGCCACGGCGGCGATGGTCACGCCCTCCTGTTCAAACACCAAGGCGGCGTCTTCCGATTCCGCGCCGGGGGCCCGGCTGTGGCCGAACTTCTCCGCGCCAATGCGCAGCCCGCCGCCGGCACGGAGTGCGGCGGGAACTTTGGTTGAAAGGGGATCAACCACGATGTTTTTTGTGTGTCAGATGCGGGCGGCGGCCAGCGCTCCCCAAGTGGTGCGCCAGCGTTTTTTGACCAAGGTCAGGCCGACTAGCGCGATGATGCAGAGGCAGGCAAATGTCGTCAACCCGGCGGTGTAAGAACCGGTCACGCCTTTCGACCAGCCCAGCGCCGTCGCCAGCAGAAACGCGCCCAGACCGCCGCCAGCGCCGACCAGGCCGGTCATCAGGCCAAGATCCTTGCCGAAGCGCTGCGGCAGGAGCTGGAACACCGAGCCGTTGCCGGCCCCGAGCGCGGCCAGCACAATCAGGAACAAGACCAGGCTCAGCGTAAAATTGGCCGCGTAGCCGACCGCCGCGAGCGCGACGCCGGCGAGCGTGTAGCACACCGTCAGGGTGCGGATGCCGCCGAAGCGGTCCGCCAGCGCGCCGCCGAGCGGCCGTGCCATCACGCCCGCAAACATGCAGAGCGCGGCCCAGTCACCGGCCTGGACTTTGGTCAGGCCGTGGGTGGTTTTCAAATACAACACCAGCGAGGCGGCCAGTCCCGCAAAGCCGCCGAACGTGACGGTGTAAAAAAAACAGAACCAGTAAGTGTCCTTCTCCGCGAACAATTCCACATAGTCGCGCAGGCGTTTCGGTTTCACTTTCAACGGAGCTTCCTTGGTGATGGTGAGATACGCGATGAACACCACGACGGCGGGAATGAGCATCAGGCCGAACACTGCGTTCCAGCCGTAGGCGTTGGCGAGGCGCGGCGCGAGCAGCGAATCAATCACCACGCCGACATTGCCCGCACCGGCCAGGCCCAGCACTTTCCCCTGCATCTGCGGCGGATACCAGCGTCCCGCCTGCGGCAGGGCGACGGCAAAACTCGCGCCCGCGAAGCCGAGCATGAATCCCATGAACAGCACCGCATCATAGCTGTGCAACCCGGCGAGCCACGCCCACGCGAGGCCGGCCATCACGACACATTGCGCGAGCAGCCCGGTGTTTTTCGCGCCAATGCGGTCCACCAGCAACCCAAGAGTGAAGCGCAGCGCGGCGCCCGCGAGACTCGGCACGGCCACCATCAGGCCGGTCTGTGAATCATTCAAGGCCAAGGCGTCCTTGATGTGCGCGCTCAACGGGCCAAGCACCGTCCACACCATGAAACTGAAATCAAAGTAAAGAAACGCGCCGAGCAGGGTCGGCCAATGTCCGGCATTTTTCAGGGTCAGCTTGTTTGTGTCTTGCATGATGGCTTGGGCGATTCAGGCGGGAACGGCGGCTGGTTCGTTTTCTTTGACCGCAGTGGTTGGCAACAGACGCGGCAGCTGCGCCTGATTAAACAGATCGGCCCGGTAGATTTTGCGGCCGAGCGCGAAATTGAACTGAGCCGGCGCCGGGCACAGGCCGCTGTCACGAATCAGTTGCAAGGCCCACGCCGCCTGTTTGCTGACCGGCTCGTTGACCCCGTCGCCGTGAAAAATGAAAAAGTCGTGAACGTGGCGCGTGACGCCGTTACCGCAGTCGAGCTGGCCAGCCAGGGCGCGCTTCAAAATCTCCTCCGGCACACCGACGAATTCCGGGCGCGCGAGCGTGGCGACGATGTGCGCGCGGTTTTCCGGCTGGTTGCAAAACTCACACGCCTCGCGCAATACGGCGATGAGCGCAAGATGCTCGTCGTGCCGCTTCACCGCGAAATCGCCGCGCACCATCAGCACTTTTTCGGGATGGCCGGGATCCAATTCCGCGCTGGTCGCGGCGATCCAGCCGACGCGGGCGGAGACGGCGAGCGAGTTCCACGGTTCGCCGACGCAGAAGCCGTCAAGATGGCCGGCCTTCAAATTCGCGACCATCTGTGGCGGCGGCACGACGACGAAACGCACGTCACGCTCCGGGTCGATGCCGTGTGCGGACAGCCAGTTGCGCAGCAGTTGCCGGTGCGAGGAAAAGGGAAACACGATGCCGAAGGTGAAAATCTTCTCGCGGCGCGTGCGGTGGATTTCCTCGCGCAGCGTTTTGCCGTCGTGCACGCCACGTTTCCACAGGTCGGACGAAAGAGTGATGGCGTTGCCGTTTAGATTCAGCACGAGTGCGGTTAGACATTCGCAGGCGACGGAGCCGAGGCCGAGCGACGCGGCGAGTGGCATGGCGGCGAGCGCATGGGCGGCGTCGAGTTCGCCATGGACAATCTTGTCGCGCACGGTGGCCCAACCCAGCTCGCAGCTCAACTGGACGCGCAGGCCGGATCTTTTGAACAGCCCCAATTCCTGCGCCATGACGAGCGGCGCACAATCGGTGAGCGGCACAAAGCCGAGCCGCAGCGGCGGTGCGGTTTTGGCGCATTGGCTTTTTTTGTTCATCGGGCGGCGTTTTTCGTTGTCGTGCATGGGACATTAGCCATGCGCGTGCCAAATTTTGAATTTGGCGCGATGAATGCTTTCCTTTGTGCACATGACAAAGATGAAAGGCGTTCATAGATGAGAAACCCGCTCGACAGCCGACGGCTGCAGCAGTTCTGCGTGCTGGCGCGCACCGGCAGCTTCACGCAGACCGCGCGCGAGCTGCACTTGACGCAATCAGGCATCAGCCATTCGATGAAGGCGCTGGAACACGAAGCGGGCTGTCGCCTTTTGGACAGGCTGGGCAAAAAGGTTGTTCTCACGCAGGCGGGCGAACAGCTTATGCAGCACGCGGATAAAATTCTCGCGGAGATGTCGGCGGCGCGCGATTCGTTGTCCGCGCTGGGCAAATGGGGCAAGGGCCGGCTGCGGCTGGGCGCGAGCACGACCGCGTGCCAACACCTGATCCCGCCGGTGCTGCGCGAGTTCAAGGAAAGTTTTCCCGACCACACCATCACCTTGGAACCCGGCGACACCACGGTGCTGGTGGACGCGCTGCTGAAACACCGGATTGACCTGGCGCTCACGCTGGAGCCCGAGGGCGAGGCGCAACTGGAATTTCATCCGCTGTTCACGGATGAATTGTTTTTTGTCGTGTCCGCGTCGCATCCTTGGGCGCGCGCGGGACGAGTCGAACGCGAGGAGATTCCCCGGCAGAACTACATTCTTTACAGCAAGCGCAGCGTGACGTTCCGGCTGATTGAGGATTATTTCCGGCGCGAGCGCGTGGTGCTGAACACCGTGCTCGAAGTTGGCAGCATGGAGGCGACGAAGGAACTGGTGAAGCTCGGCCTCGGCGTGTGCATCCTCGCGCCGTGGATTGCGCGGCGGGAGATCGAGGAAGGCTCGCTGGTCGCGCTGCCGCTGGGCCGGCGGAAATTGACCCGCCGCTGGGGCATCCTGCACTGGCGCGGGAAACGACTGAACCTCGCGGAGGAAACATTTGTCGGCCTCTGCGAATCCGCTTCCATCCCCCTGCGCAATGATTCGGGCAAAACCCAACATCTTGCGACGATCTGACAGCGGCTCAACAATTTTGCGGCACTCAATGACTTGCGTTCCGTTTCGCCTGTGCTAAAACTCCTGACGGTTGCACCACCTCAAGCATGGTTTTCCCGAAGTGAGCCTCATTCTTTACAAAAGCAACCGGCTGGAAAATCTGGCACAACGGCTGGCTGGCGGCACGCTTCGGTCGCCCTTAAACTCACCTTTCAAGACGGAACAGATCATCGTGCCGACGCAGGGCCTCGCGCAATGGCTCAAGCTCGAACTCGCCCGTGTCCAGGGCATCGCCGCGAATCTGGAACTGCCGTTTCCACGCGCGTTCTTTTTCAAGTTGATGGAAAACCTGTTGTCCGCCGAAGCCCGCGCCGGCTTGATCGAACCGGAAGCGCTCACCTGGCGGCTCATGGAAAAACTGGAGCCGCTGCTCGACCACCCGGCATTCAAGGAAATCAGAAATTACCTCGCCGGCGCCGCCGACCCGCGCCGGAAATTCCAGCTCGCCGAGCGCGTCGCCGGCCTGTTCGACCAATACAGCGTCTATCGGCCGGAATGGATTGACGCCTGGCAGCGCGGCCAGGAAACCCACTGGCAAGCGCAGTTGTGGCGCGCGGCCATGAGCGACGGCTTGGCGTGTCAGGGGAAATTTCTCTACGAGCTGCTCCTCGCGCTCAAACGCCCGGACTGCGACAAAACCAGCCTGCCGGAGCGGCTCGCGATTTTTTGCCCGACCAGCCTGCCGCCGGTTTATCTCGAAGTGTTCCAGTCGCTGGCGCGGCACATCCCGGTGCATCTGTTCTGGCTCTCGCCGTGCGCGGAATACTGGGGCGACATCACCTCGGCGCTGGAAGACGAAAATATCCAAGCCGTTGCCGGCAAAGGTGATTTGAGCCCGGGCGAACTGCATCTCGACCGAGGCCATCCGCTGCTGGCGGTGTGGGGCAAAACCGGCCGGGAATTTCTGCGACTCGTCACGGATTTGCAAATGGTGAACGCGGAAGTGGAAGACTTCGCCGAACCGGCCCAATTAAATCTCCTCGGCCACGTCCAGCGCGCCATCCTGAATCTGGAAGACCGCCAAAGCAGCGAGCCAATCGAAGTCAGCCGCGCCGACCGCTCAATTCAAATTCACAACTGCCACAGCCCGCTGCGCGAACTTCAGGTGCTGCGCGCCCATTTGCTCGCATGGTTCAGCGCCGACACCACCTTGTCGCCACAGGACATTCTCGTGATGCTGCCGAACGTCGAGGCTTACGCGCCGTTCATCAAAGGCGTGTTCGACACCGCCGAGCCGGGCGCGCCCGCGATTCCCTTCACGCTCGCCGACCAGGGTACGCGGCAGGAAAGCCAGCTCGTCAACGCTTTTGCCGCGCTGCTGCAGCTCGCTTCCAGCCGGCTCACCGCCACGGCGGTCATGGATTTTTTTGAAACGCCGGCAGTGCGGCGGCGCTTTGCCATCGCCGAGGACGAGCTACCGCAGCTCCGCGAATGGGTGCAAAACGCCGGCATCCGCTGGGGACGCGACGCGGCGCAGCGCGCCAGCCTTGGCCTGCCGGCATTTGCGGAACACACGTGGGAACACGGCAATTCCCGCCTGCTGCTCGGCTACTCGATGGCCGATGACGGCACCACCTTCGACGAACTCCTGCCGTGCGAAAGCGTCGAGGGCACGGCCACGGAACTGCTCGGCCGCTGGCTGGATTTTCAAAAAACAATTTTCGCCACGCTGGACGAACTCTCCGCGCCACGCACCTTGGAAAACTGGGCGACGACGTTAAACGCGATTCAGGACAGATTATTTCTACCCGAACCCGAAGAGGAATTTGCCGCCAACGCCATCCGGCAAATTCTCCACGGCCTGCGCCAGCAGCAAAATGATTCCGGCTTCGCGGAACAAATTCCGTTCGCCGTTATCCTCGAACGCATCCTGCCGAAGCTATCCGAGGAACCGGCGGGCAAGGCGATCCTGCGCGGCCGCGTGACGTTCTCCGGCTTGAACCCGATGCGCAACGTGCCGTGCCGCGTGGTCTGCGTGCTTGGTCTGGACGACGGCAGTTTCCCGCGCCGGCCCGCGCCGCTGAGTTTCGACCTGATGGCCACGCAGCCCAAGACCGGCGACACCTCGCGCCGCGACGACGACCGTTATCTCTTTCTCGAAATGCTGCTCGCCGCGCGCGACCGTTTTTACCTCAGCTACGTCGGCCAGTCCGTCAGCGACAACAGCCCGCGTCCGCCGTCGGTCGTCGTCAGCGAACTGCTCGACTATCTCGGCGCGCGCTTCCAACTGGCGGAAACCGTTTGTGACGTGAAAGCCCAGCCGCAAGAAACGCCGCTGGTCAACGAACTGCTGGTCACACGGCACCGGCTACACGGTTTCAACCCAGCGTATTTTCAAACGGACAAAATAGATAATCCGCGCCTGTTCGGCTACTCGGCGGCGGATGCGGAAATCAGCCGCCACATCGGCGACCGCACAAAGCGCGGTTCCGCCGCGCCGTTTCTTACCCAACCGCTCGTCCCGCCGGACGCAGAGTGGAAAACGATTTTGCTAAAAGACCTGCAGCAGTTTTTTCAAAACCCGGCAAAGTTTTTCGTGCAGCGGCGGCTGGAAATCCGGTTGCCGGAAGACCGGGAGCTATTGTCGGACGAAGAACCTTTTTCCGTGGACGGCCGCGACGCTTTTGTTTTCAAACAGGAAATCGTCGAAGCATTTTTAGACCGGCGCACGCCGGAAAAAGTTTTGGCTGCGTGGCAGGGCGGCGGCCAGTTGCCGCCCGGCCCGACGGGCATTTTGGAGGCAAATGAACTTTTTGCCAAAACACAGCCGCTTGTCGAGCAGCTCCGGCAGCATCTTGGCGCTGCGGAAAAAATCCGCCAGTCGGTCAGTTTACAAATGGGCGATTTCCGGCTGGAAGGCGAACTACCGCTGTTTCGCGGCGTCGGCCTCGTCCATTGCCGCCCCGCGAAAGCCAAGCCCGCTGCGTATTTGAAGCTGTGGATCGAACACCTCGCGCTGCAACTCGCCGGCTTGCCAGAGGCGAAAACAAGCCGGCTCATCGCCGAGGATGGAACGTGGATTTTCAACGAAGTTCCCGATGCCGAAAAAATCCTGAAACAGCTTTTGGATCTATATTTTCTTGGCCTCACCAAGCCGCTGCCATTTTTCCCGGCGACCGCGTTTGCTTTCGTTTCGGAACCAAGTTCCCGCAGCAAAAAATCGCCGGCGGACTTGGCGCAGGAAAAATGGGCAGGCGGCGAGTTCGATGACTTTGGAAAAGGTGAAGCACAAGACCCGTATTTCAACCTCTGCTTCCGCAACGCGGCCAATCCGCTGGACGACGAGTTTGAGCAGCTTGCAAAACAAATTGTGGAGCCGCTGCGGGCGCATCAAACGGAGGAGCCGTCGCCATGACCTTTGATTTGGTCAACACACCGCTCGACTTGGGCGTCACCCGGCTGGAAGCCAGCGCTGGCACCGGCAAGACGTTCGCGCTGGCCGGGCTTTTCCTGCGCCTGCTCGTCGAGGAAAAGATTCCCGCCAGCGACATCCTCGTGGTGACGTTCACCGAGGCGGCCACCGCCGAACTGCGGGACCGCATCCGCCGCCGACTCGCGGAAGCGCTACTCGCGCTGGAAGGCAAGCCCACGGACGACGCGCTATTGATCGAACTGTTTTCCCGCACACAGGCACGCCGCGAGGCCGCCATCAACTCGCTGCGCAACGCGCTGGAGATTTTCGATCTCATTTCCATTTCCACGATCCACGGCTTCTGCCAGCGGACATTGCAGGACAGCGCGTTTGAAAGCGGCAGCCTCTTCAACGTCGAGTTGGTCGCCGATCAGGACAGTCTCATCCGCGAAATCGCGGCGGATTATTTCCGCCGGCTCGTGCATCCAGGCGGCGTGCTACTGGCGGGCATCGCCCTGCACCAAAAGCTGACGCCGGATGTTTTCGCCGCGCTGCTCAAGCGTTTCCTCACTTATCCCGAATTAAAGCTACTACCCGCCGCGCTGCCGCGCCCGGTGGCAACCGTGGCGGCAGATTTGCAAACGGCCTTTGCCAGCGGCGTCGAGGAATGGAAAAAGTCCGCCGGCAACCGGACGGATTTGCTGAATTATTTTGTCGGCGGAAAGAAATGGGCGAACGGCGCACACGATAAGGCGGCTGACATTGAAACGGCCATGAACCAACTGGACGCCGGGCTGGTCGCAGGCGCGATGTCCGCCGACATCTGGGGTGCGGTTCAATTCTTCTCGGTCTCGGCCATCCGCCACGACATTGGCAAGAAAAAGGAAATGCCGGAGCCATATCCGGCTTTGTTTGACCGGTGCGAAACGCTGGTCGCGCTCGCGGCGGAATTCGCGCTGGCGCAGCGGCTGGATTTTCTGCGGACGGCGCGGGAGGCTTTGTCGAAACGCAAACAGGAGGCCAAGCAGCAGTCTTACGACGACCTCATCAGCCGGGTGGCGGCGGCGCTAGCCGGACCGGCCGGCACATCGCTCGCGCAATCCGTCCGCAAAAAATTCCACGTGGCGCTGATTGACGAATCGCAGGACACCGACCCGTTGCAGTGGAAGATTTTCCGCGCCATTTTTGCCGGTAGCCCGGAGCATCGGCTGTATCTCATCGGCGATCCCAAGCAGGCGATCTACGGTTTTCGCGGTGCGGACGTGAACACCTATCTCCAGGCCGCCGCCACGGCGGGCAGCCAATACTCGCTGGACACCAACTGGCGTTCCGAGGCGGCGCTGGTCAACGCGGTCAACACGGTTTTTGAAAGCGCGGGAAAATCCGTCGCGTTCGTCGAGGAACAGATTTCGTTCGAGCCGGTGAAGGCGGCCAACAAGGCTGACTCAAAGCCGCTCGTATTTGCCGACGGCCAGCGTCCACCGCCGTTTCAGGTCTGGAGCTGGAGCGCGGAAAACGGCTCTTTGTCCGCCAAGTCAGCGCAGAAAATTTTGCCCGCTGCCGTGGCCGCCGAGGTGTCGCGGCTGTTGCGCGCGGAGGTGCGCATCGCCAACCGGCGGCTGAATCCGCGCGACATCGCCGTGCTGGTGGAATCGCACCGGCAGGCCGGCTGGATCCAATCCGCGCTACACGAACTGCACATTCCCAGCGTGGAACAAGCGATGGACAGCGTGTTTGAATCGGCCGAGGCGCGCGAGCTGCAATGGATTCTCACCGCCATCCTGAATCCCGGTCGCGAAGCCGGTGTGAAATGCGCATTGACCACCGACGCACTCGGCCTGAACGCAAACCAGTTGCAGGAACTCGCCGCGAACGAAACTTTGTGGCAGGCGCGGTTGCAGGAATTCGCCGCGTTTCGCGCCACCTGGGAACGCGACGGTTTCTTTTTCATGTTTTCGCAGTTGCTGCGCCGGGAAAAGGTCGTGGAAAATCTGCTGCGATTTCCCGACGCCGAGCGCCGCATCACCAACGTGCTGCACCTCGCCGAATTGCTCGAAGCCGCCAGCCGTGCGGAACATCTCGGCCCGGCGCGACTCGTGCAGTGGCTCGAAAAACGCCGTGCCAGCGACGAGGCCGCCGCCGAGGAATTCCAGCTCCGGCTCGAAAGCGACGATGATGCCGTGCAAATCGTCACCGTCCACCGGTCGAAGGGTTTGGAATATCCGGTGGTGTTTTGCCCGTTCGTCGCCAAGGACGCCAGTTTGCGTCCGATCAAAAGCGGCGGGCAAAATGTTTTGGACGTGGTGCTTTTCCACGATCCTGCCACCAACGACCTGACTTGGGATTTGAATCCTGACCCAGCCACGGCGCACGCACAGCAGGCGACGAAAGAACTGCTCGCAGAAAAAGTGCGCCTGCTCTACGTCGCACTGACCCGCGCATGCCATCGGTGTTATCTGGTCAGCGCGCCCTATGCGCGCAACAAGTCCACCGCGCTGGCGTGGCTGTTGAATGGCAGCAGCGAACAACTTTCCGACCCGGTTGCGTTTTTGGAAGCGCTGCCCGCCAATCCGGCGGATTGGAAAAAACGCTGGCTCGCCATCGCGGAAAAATCTCCGTCCGCCATCGCCGTCGCCGATGTGCCGCTGGAACCGGGCGAACCGTGGGAACCGGAGAAATCCACCGCGACAGTATTGGCACCCAAATTCTGCGGTCGTGAAATCAAGCCGTCGTGGTTTCTCTCCAGCTTCACGCAGTTATCGCATCAGGCGTTCGCGCCTCACGAAGCTGCCACGCCGGATTTGCCGGATTACGATGCAACAGTCGTCGAACCAAAACCGACGGACACTGCGGAACCAGAAGCCGCCGGAATTTTTGCCTTGCCCGCCGGCGCGCGCACCGGCGACTGCCTGCACCAGATTCTGGAGCAATTTGATTTTGCGAACGCCGACCCGCGCGCCACGGCGGCGTTGGTGAAACAGCAACTGCAAGCCTTCGGTCTGGACGAACCGCAGCACGTCGCGGCGGTGGCGGAGATGCTGGAGCGGCTGCGGCAGACGCCGCTGGATTCGGAAAATCCCGGCTTCACGCTCGCAGGCGTCAGCCGGGCGCAGCGGTTGAGCGAAATGGAATTTCATTTCCCCACCGGTCAGCTTGATGCGGAACAACTCGTGAAATTGATCCGCGACAAAAAATATTCTCCTGCAAAATCAGCGATGGCAACGGCGCACGTTGAAAGTTTTCTCAAAGGTTTCATTGACCTGGTTTTTCAGTTCGACGGACGGTTTTACATCGTGGACTGGAAATCCAACTCGCTCGGCCACTGCGTCGAAGATTACAACCCGGCGGCGATGCAGCGCGAAATCACGGAGCGCGGCTACGATTTGCAATATCATCTCTACGCCGTCGCGCTGGACAAATATCTGCGCGGGCGGCTCGCGGGCTACGACTACGAAAAGCATTTCGGCGGCGTCCGCTACATTTTCCTGCGCGGCATCACACCAAAACAGCCGGAACTCGGCGTTTTCCGGAACCGTCCGGCGGCGGAAAAAATCGCGCGGCTATCGGCGCTGCTCGGCACATTCACGGAGGGAAAATCATGAGCCGCCTCCCGTCACTGCCAGCGGTCTTGGCGAGCGAAACATTCCACCCGCTTGACCGCCACTTTGCCGGACTGATGCAGCAGTTCGCCGGTGGCGATTGCCCCGAACTTCTGCTCGCAGCGGCGCTGGTGAGCCGGCGGCTGGCCGAGGGACATTCGTGTCTTTGTCTCGATGAAGTTGCCGGTAAAGATTTTTCTGAATCGCCGGCCGGAAACATTTCCCCGCTCACCTGCCAGCCACGCGGCGAATGGGAAAAAGCTTTGCGATCCACCGCCGTCGTCGGCCAGCCCGGTGACGACAAGCCGTTGATTCTGGACGACGTTGGCCGGCTTTATCTTCACCGCTACTGGAAATACGAGCAAATAGTTGCCACCGAAATCTTGAAGCGGATTCAGCAACCGCCGTTCGCACTTGATGCAAAAATGGTTGCCGCCGGCTTAAACAAACTTTTTGCCGGCGCGACAAAGGAAACCAACTGGCAGAAAGTCGCGGCGTTCGCGGCGTTGCGGCAGCGGCTGGCCGTCATCACCGGCGGCCCCGGCACCGGCAAGACGTGGACGGTGGCGCGACTGCTGGCGTTGCTGCTCGAACAGCCTGGCGGCGAACATTTGCAGGTGAAGCTCGCCGCGCCCACCGGCAAGGCGGCGGCGCGGTTGCAGGAAGCGTTGTCGCACTCGCTCACCGGCCTCGCGTGTTCGGAGACGGTCAAGGCACGGCTCCAGGCGAAAGACCTGACGACCACGATTCACCGGCTGCTCGGCACGATTCCGCAGTCCACGAAATTCCGCCACGACGCCGGCAACCCGCTGCCGGTGGACGTGCTGGTGGTGGACGAGGCGAGCATGGTGAGCCTGGCGCTGATGGCGAAACTGCTCGCGGCGCTCAAGCCCGACGCGCGGCTGGTGCTGGTCGGCGACCAGGATCAATTGCCGCCGGTGGATGCCGGCAACGTGCTGGGCGACCTTTGCCGCGCGGCGATGATCAACGGCTTCAGTGAGAATTTCCGCGCAGATTACCGGTGTTGCAGCGGGGAAACGCTCGCCGGAGAAAATGTTTTCACGACTGACGGCATGGCGGACACCGTGATTCAACTGCGCACCAACCACCGTTCCGGCGCAATGGTTTCGCTCAATGAAATCAGCCTGGCCGTGAACGAAGGCGACGACGCCATGGCCATCGAACTGCTTCAGAAACCCACCTCCGCGCTGGCGTGGCAACCGTTGCCGCCCGCGAAATTGCTCAAGGCCGCACTGCGCGACGCCGTGGTTTCGCATTACGGCGAAGTGCTGAAATCCGCCACGCCGGACGAAGCGCTCCTCGCACTGGGAAGATTCCGCATCCTCTGCGCCGTGCGCGAAGGGCCGTTTGGAACTGAAAACATCAATCGGCTCGCGGAAGAAATTCTCGCGGAAGCCGGACTCATCGCGCCCGAACGGATGAAGACCGGCAGTTACGCAGGAAAACCGCTGATGGTCACGGCGAACAATTACGCGCTGAAATTATTTAACGGCGACACTGGTGTCGTCTGGCCGGCGAACGGGTTTTCCGCGCTGGTGCATTTTCCCGACGAGGCCGGCGGTATCCGCGCCGTCGCGCGCGAGCGGTTGCCGGAACACGAAACCGTTTTCGCGCTAACCATCCACAAGAGCCAAGGCTCGGAATTCGACCACGTCCTGTTGGTGCTGCCGGAGCAAACCAGCCCGGTGCTCACGCGGCAGTTGTTTTACACCGGCCTGACGCGCGCCCGCCAATCCGTCCGCATCTTGGCACCGGAAACAATTTTGCGCGCCACCATCGCGACACAATTGCAGCGCGGTTCCGGGCTGGCCGACGCGTTGCAGGCAAACACGCCGGTTTGCAGTTGAAATTTATTTCCGCATCTCCGCGCTTTTGCCGTGGGCGTCGAGGCCTTCGAGTTCCGCAAATTTCTTCACGCCTTTCAGCGCCTTTTTGAGCGAGGCGCGGTTGTATTCCACCACGCTGGTGCGGCGCTGGAACTGGTCCACCGTCAGGCCGGCGAAGCTCGCGCCCGCGCCGTCCGTCGGCAACACGTGGCTCGGCCCGGCGATGTAATCGCCCAGCACGGTCGGCGACCAGTTGCCGAGGAAAATCGCGCCTGCTGTCACGATACCGCCGCTCACCTTGCGCGCGTCGCGGGTGATGACTTCGCAATGCTCCGGCGCGATCTGGTTCGCCAGCGCCACGGCGTCAACAACGCCGGCGACCTGGATCAGCCAGACGTTGCGGTCCAGCACGCGCTGGATGAGCGCGCGGCGGGAGAGCTTGGGCAACTGTTTGGAAATTTCATTTTCCACGGCCTTGAGAATCTTTGCGGAGGCCGTCACGAGCCAGACGCGTTCGTGGCCGGAACCGTGCTCGGCCTGCGCCAGCATGTCGGACGCGGCAAATTTCGGATTCGCCGTGTCGTCGGCAATCACCAGCAGGTCACTCGGCCCGGCGAGCAAATCAATCGCCACGTGCCCGACGAGCAGCCGCTTGGCCATGCTGACGTAGGCGTTGCCAGGACCGAAAATTTTCTGCACGCGCCGGATCGTCTTGGTGCCATAGGCCATCGCGGCAATCGCCTGCGCGCCGCCGACGCGGTAAATCTCCGTCGCCCCCGCCGCCCGCGCGGCGAAGAGGATCGCGGGATTGATGGAGCCGTCCTTGCCGCACGGCGTGGTCACGACGATTTCTTTGCAACCGGCGACTTTCGCGAGCGTGATGGTCATCAGCGCGGTGGAGACGAGCGGCGCGGTGCCGCCGGGAATGTAAACGCCGACGCGCTGGAACGGGTCAAATTTTTCGCCGACGCTCGCGCCGTGGGAATTTTTCGACGACCAGCCTTTGCGCAACGATTTTTTGGCGAAGAACGCGATGTTCTTTTCCGCTTCGGCCACCGCCGCGCGCAGGAGTTCATCCGCCTTCAGCGATGCGTTGAATAGTTCCGCCGGCGTTACGGCGAGCTGCCCGACGGTGAGTTTCGCGCCGTCGAACCGCTCGGTGCATTCCAAGACCGCCTCATCGCCGCAGGTGTAAACCGAATCGAGGATCTTGCGCGTGCGCGACTCAATCCCGGCGTCGAACAAGCTGGAGCCGGCGGTCAACTCGCGGAGCTGCGCGGAAAAATTCTTGTCGGTGTGGCGCACGATTTTCATGCGGACAGCCTAGCAAAAGCGGCGGCGGAAGGAAGAATTTTAGGCTGGCGCAACGCCGTTCACGCGCCAAACTTCAGCAGGTAGTGTTATGAATAATATTACGCCGGACTTCCAGCCTCGCGAAATTTTGGGCGTGAAATATTTTCACCGGCAGACGCCCGACGGCGGCGATTTGTATCTCACGGAGTTCGGCCGACCGTTCGCGCGGCAACTGCAGCCGGAAAACTGGCGCGAGCCGGACTGGTTCGTCGCCCACCGGCAGAAGCTGCGCGGGACGAGCACGATTTACCGCACGCTCACCAAGCCGGTCGAAGGCCAGAGCCTCGAAATCGTCGTGCGCTACAACCGCGTCGGCGAGGAACTGCCGGTGGACACGCTGACGCTGGAAAAATACATCAACGCGGATTTCAACAGCCCGTTTGAGGAAATCGCCGTGCTCGCGAACCTGCGCGCGGCACGGCGTGGCACGGATCGTCGCCGGATGCCGACCAAGAAGCCGCTGGCGATTTTTGAGCCGCCGGATTTGCTCCAGCTCTGGCAGAGCGGCCGGCTGGAATCCAAGATCGCGCAGAAGCTCGCGCGTTATCCGCAAGCGACGTTGGACATTCGGCGGCAATACATTTTGATCTACGGCTGGATTAAAGGCCACGACGCGCAGCAGGTGGCCGACCGGTGGCAACTGGAAGGCGAACCGCGCCTGGAATTTCTCAGGCAGACCACCGCTTTCGTCACCGATGAAATGGCCGAGATGGGTTTCCGCGTGCTGGACATGAAGCCCGCGCACGTCATCCTGCGGTTCAATCCCGACGGCAGCCTGAAACGGCGGCAGGACGGCAAGCTGCTTTACGCGCTAGTGGATTACGAGCTGCTGGAAAAAATTCCGCCGCAGGAAATCATCAGTTGAGGCCGGGTTCACCGGTGCGTTTGCCGGATAAACTTTTCTTCGGTTTTCAACTGTGTTTAGCTGTGCGCCATTGTGGCTACCAAAAATCCCATCATCGTGGCGCTCGACGTGCCGTCGGCGGAATCGGCATTGAAACTCGCAGAACAAGTCGCGCCCGCCGTCGGCGCGTTCAAGATCGGCAAGGAACTTTTCGTTTCCGCCGGGCCGGACATCGTGAAGCGTGTCCGCGCGACCGGCGCGAATGTGTTTCTCGATTTGAAATTCCACGACATCCCGAACACCGTCGCCAAAGCGGTGGCCGCCGCCGTGCGACTCGACGTGCAGATGCTCACCATTCACACCAGCGGCGGCAGCGAGATGATGCGGGCGGCGGAGAAATCCGCGCAGGACACCGCAAAATCCCTGGGCCGCCCTGCACCACTCGTTCTCGGCGTGACCGTGCTGACCAGCATGGACAGCAACGCGCTGACGGAAATCGGCTGCCAGCCGAACGTCGGTCATCAAGTGGAAAAGCTCGCCACGCTGGCGGTCAATTCCGGTTTGCGCGGACTGGTTTGCTCGCCGCTGGAGATCGCGGATTTGCGGCAGATTTTACCGCCGGAAATCGAGCTCGTCACGCCCGGCATCCGCACCGGCGCGGAAAAGGCTGACGACCAGAAACGCACGCTCACGCCGCGTGAAGCCATTCAGGCCGGCGCGAGCTGGCTGGTGGTCGGCCGACCGATTTACGCGGCGGAAAACCCGCGCGCGGCAGCGGAGAAGATTCTAGCATCACTGGCTTAAAGAAATCACGGCAAACAAAAAGCGGCGTTCCCACCGGAACGCCGCTTTTGAATTGTTCGGGCAAAACGCCGGATCAGCCGACGAACTTCTTCGCCGCGATGGTCGAGTTGTGGCCCCCGAAACCAAAGGAATTGTTCACGATGGCGTTCACCGGCATCTGGCGCGCGGTGTTCGGCACATAATCCAAATCACATTCGGGATCGGGATTTTGCAGGTTGATGGTCGGCGGCACGATGTTGTGTTTGAGGGCGAGCGTGCAGACGGTCATTTCCACCGCGCCGGCGGCACCGAGCATATGACCGGTCGCGCCCTTGGTGGAGCTGACGCACAGTTTCTTCGCGTGTTCGCCGAAAGTGGTTTTGATGGCCTGCGTTTCGCAGATGTCGCCCTGCGGCGTGGAGGTGCCGTGGGCGTTGATGTAGCTGACGTCGGTGAGGTTGAGGCCGCCGGTGCGGAGCGCCATCTTCATGCAGCGCGCCGCGCCTTCGCCGCCGGGGGACGGCGAGGTGAGATGATGCGCATCGGCGGTGTTGCCGTAGCCGGCGATTTCGCAATAAATCTGCGCGCCGCGCTGCTTGGCGTGTTCGAGTTCTTCCAAAACCAAAACGCCCGCGCCTTCGCCCATGACGAACCCATCGCGATCCTTGTCGAACGGCCGCGACGCGGTTTTCGGATCGTCGTTGCGCGTGCTCATGGCCTTCATCGCACAAAAACCGCCGATACCAATGGGAATCACCGCTGCTTCCGAGCCGCCGGCGAACATCACCTGTGCGTCGCCGGCCTTGATGGTGCGCCAGGCCTCGCCGATGGCGTGGTTGGCGGTGGCGCAGGCGGAGCAGGTGGCGAAGTTCGGCCCGCGCAGATTCCAATACATCGAAATGAGGCCGGACGCCATGTTGCCGATGAGCATCGGGATGGTGAATGGCGACATCCGGCCGGGGCCGCGGTTCAACAAAATGCTGTGCTGGTCGCTCGTGGTGGCGAGGCCGCCGATGCCGGAGCCGAGCATCACGCCGATTTCGTCGCAATTTTCCCTGGCCAAATCGAGGCCGGAATCCTTGAGCGCGCTCCACGCCGCATAAACGCCGAACTGCGAGTAGCGGTCGGTGCGCCGGATTTCCTTGGGCGACGGAAACGCGGGCGTCGGGTCAAAGTTTTTCACCTCGCCGGCGATCTGCGTGGCAAAGCCCGTCGCGTCGAAAGCGGTAATCTTGTCAATGCCGCACTGGCCGGCAATGAGGTTTTGCCAGAAGGTGTTCACGTCGTGACCGAGCGGCGTGACGACGCCCAAGCCGGTGACGACGACGCGGCGGTCGGAATAGCTGTTTGCCATGGGAAAATGAAACGGGGCAGTCACGGCTGTGTCCAGCCAAAACTGCCCCGCTGGTGAAAAAACATTTCGATTACTTGGCGTTTTCTTCGACGTATTTCAGCACGTCGCCGACGCTCTGGAGCTTTTCAGCCTGTTCATCCGGCACTTCGATGCCGAATTCCTCCTCCAGCGCCATGACCAGCTCGACCGTGTCGAGTGAGTCCGCACCGAGGTCTTCAATAAACTTGGCCGAGGGCACCACCTGCTCCGGCTTGACGCCGAGCTGTTCAACGATGATGTCTTTTACGCGTTGGTCGAGAGGTTTGTCTGACATAATTCGCTATCTTTCTAGCTTGCGGACGCCGGTTCCGTCAAGCCTCGATTTGAATTTTATTTGCCGGAAATCTCATTTAATGGTTGCCACGCAAAAAGGCCGTTTCGGCGAAGCAATTTAACCGCTCACGGCCAACGGCTTTCACATCACCATACCGCCGTCCACCGTCAGCACCTGGCCGGTGACGTAGCGCGCCGCCGGACTGGCCAAATACAAAGCGGCGCCGGCGATGTCATCCGACTGGCCGAGGCAGCCGAGCGGAATCTGCTTGAGCAGCGCCGCCTTCATGTCTTCCTTCAGCTCCGCCGTCATGTCCGTCTCGATGAAGCCCGGCGCGATGGCGTTGACCGTGATGCCGCGTCCCGCCAACTCCTTCGCCGCCGACTGCGTGAAGCCAATCAGGCCCGCCTTGCTCGCCGCGTAATTGCACTGGCCCGCGTTGCCGATGAGGCCGATGACCGACGAAATGTTGATGATGCGGCCCGCGCGCGCCTTGATCATCGCGCGGCTGAACGCCTTGGTGACGAGGAATGCGCCTTTGAGATTCGTGTTCAAGACCGTGTCCCAGTCGGTATCACTCATGCGCATGAGCAAACCATCGCGCGTGACGCCGGCGTTGTTCACAAGGATGTCCACCTTGCCAGCCTCGGCCAAAATTTTCTCGGCGGCGGCGCTGACGGCGGCGGTGTCCGACACGTCCACGGCGTGCGCCCACGCTTTGCGGCCGAGCGCGCGGATTTCCGCCGCGACCTTCTCGGAATTTTCCTGCGTGCGCGAGACGACGACGACATCCGCGCCTTCATGGGCGAATTTCAAGGCGATGGCGCGGCCGATGCCGCGGCCCGCGCCGGTGACCACGGCAATTTGATTGGTGAGTTGGCTCATAATAAAAAGTTTCAGCCACAGATGAAACACAGATTGGACACAGATTCAAAGCTGATTTTTATCTGCGAAAATCTGTGGCTAGACAGAAAGTGATTTCACCGTGGCTTCCAGGCTCGCGGCGTCCGCCACATTCAGCATCGTCGCCGTTTTATCAATGCGCTTCATGAAGCCAGTCAACGCCGAGCCTGGCCCGAGTTCGATAAACCGTGTGAAACCCTGCGCCAACAATGCGCGCATCGAAGTCTCCCACAGCACCGACGCACAAACTTGTTCGACGAGCTTGGCGGAAATCTCCGCCGGCGTTCCGTGCGCCTGCGCCGTGACATTGGAAATCACCGGCACGATGGGCGAAACCAGATTCACCTTCACCAGTTCCGCGCCGAGCTTCGGCTGCGCGCTGGCCATCAGCGGCGAGTGATACGCGCCGGCCACCGGCAACGGCAGCGCGCGTTTCGCGCCTTTGGCTTTGGCGAGTTCGCACGCCTTCGCAATATTTTCCACCGCGCCAGAAATCACGAGCTGGCCGGGGCAATTTAGATTCGCCAGCACCACACCGGCTTCCGCGCAAACTTCACGCGTCGGCGCTTCATCGAGGCCAATGATCGCGGCCATGCCGCCTTTGGTCACATCGCAGGCTTCCTGCATGAACTTGCCGCGCTGCCGCACCACGCGCAGGCCGTCCTCAAAACTCATCGCGCCTGCCGCCGTCAACGCCGTGAATTCGCCGAGCGACAAACCGGCGGTGGCGTCAAACTTCAGATTCGGCACCTGTTCCTTGAGCAATTGGAAGCAAACCCAGCTCACGAGAAAAATTCCGGGCTGCGCGTTTTCGGTTTTCGTCAAATCCGCTTCCGGGCCGTTGAAGCAGACACCGGTAAGATCGTAGCCGAGCGCGGCATTGGCGCGGTCGAACCACACCTTGGCGGACGGAAATTTCTCGGCGAGGTCTTTTCCCATGCCGACGACTTGCGCGCCTTGACCGGCGAATAACAGTGCGGTTTTGCTCATGCGGGAAATTTTAACAACAAACACACAAGGACGCGAAGTGGAAAATTTCCATTCTGCTTTGCGCCTTTGCGCCTTTGTTGTTTAATTCAAGAATATGTTTTCACACGTTGTTATTTTCTGGACCGACCCGGCCAAACCCGAAGCGGCGGACGCCGTCATCGCCGGCGGCAATCAATTCCTGAAGAACATTCCCGGCCTGACACATTTTCACATCGGCAAAATGGTCGGCAGCGCACGGCCCGTCGTGGACCAGACCTATCAAATTGCGCTCAATACTGTTTTCACCAGCAAGCAGGCGCAGGACGAATATCAGGTGCATCCGCAGCATTTGGAGTTCATCGCGCAATGCGTGAAGCCGCTCGTGAAAAAAGTTTTGGTTTACGATTTTGAGTGATCTTTCGGAGGGACGAGTTACGCCCGTGGGTGAAACTTCCGGTGGATCTCCCGCAGCCGGCTGCCGGCGACGTGCGTGTAAATCTCCGTCGTGCCGATGTTCGCGTGGCCGAGCAATTCCTGGATCACCCGCAAATCCGCGCCGTGCTCCAGCAGATGCGTCGCGAAACTGTGTCGCAGCATATGCGGCGTGATGTTCCGTTCGATGCCGGCGCGCTTCACGCGGTTCTTGATGCGCAGCCACAGCGTCACCGACGCGAATGCCGTGCCGCGCTTGTTCAGAAAAACATTCGCCGGTGATTTCGGCGTAATGAGCTTGGGCCGGCCCGCGTCGATGAAACGGTTCAACGCGTTGACCGCCGTTCGCCCCACCGGCACGACGCGCTCCTTGTTGCCCTTGCCAATGACGTTGATGAATCCGGCGTCGAGATGAAGCTGCTCCAGGCGCAGATTTTTCAATTCGGACAAACGCAAGCCGGAGGCGTAGGCCAGCTCCAGAATCGCCTGGTCGCACAGGGTGTCTGGCGTCTCACTCGATTCGGGCTTGAGGAGCCTGGTGATTTCGTCATTGCTCAATGCCTTCGGCAGGCGTTTCCAGCGGCGCGGCAGGGAAAGATTTTCCGCCGGGTTCGCTGGCAGGAATTTTTCGTTCTCGGCGAATTTGTAAAACGCCCGCAACGCCGCGATTTCCAGATACACGCTTTCGCCGCTCATGCGGCGCGCGGGCTTGGGTGCCGCGTCCTCGCGCGCGGAGGGGCGACCGATCGGCGCGCTGCGCATGCGCTCATGCGAGAGAAACGCCATCAGATGCTTCAGTTCCACGTCGTGCCAGTCGGCGAGACCCTGCTTCTCCGCCCACGTGGTGAACTTGCCGAGCAGCGCGGCGTAAGTTTTCGCCGTGTTGTCCGACTGCCCGCGCTCATGGCGCAGGTATTGCAGAAAATCTTCGACGAGAGTTTGCATGGCTAGGCTTTGCCCGCCCGAAGATACCGCTTCCGCTCGCGTTCCGGCAATTTCTCAATCGCATAGCGTAGCATCGTGCGCGGCATGAGCGCAGCGTGCCGTTGGAGGAATTGTTTCAAGACCGCCACGTCGCGCTTGCCGATTTCGCGCAGCATCCAGCCAACGGCTTTATGCATCAAATCATGCCCGTCGTCGCGCAGCAGTTCCGCGAGGCGGAGCGCGTCGGCAAAATCCTTGGAGCGGATGAAGTGGAACGTCGCCAGCATGGCCACGCGGCGGTGCCAGAGATTTTCCGAATGCGCGAGGCGGAACAAAATCTTTCGCGGACGTTCACACAAATGCGGCCCCAAGATGTAAGGCGCGGAGGAATCCACCAGGTCCCAGTTGTTCACGCGGGCGAGTTGCTCCAGATAAAGTTCGCAAATCTCCGCCTGCTCCGTCTTATCGCCGCCCTCGTAGGCGTTCACCATCACGATGAGCGCCAGCAACCGCTCCTCGTGAATGGGCAACTGGA
>Ga0265324_10000751_pt1 | contig 21516 bp, 15 predicted proteins | sample 41419metaG_FD_198634 | JGI IMG/M metagenome (GOLD analysis project Ga0265324, IMG submission 198634) | Rhizosphere microbial communities from Carex aquatilis grown in University of Washington, Seatle, WA, United States - 4-14-19 metaG | ecosystem: Host-associated > Plants > Roots > Rhizosphere...
TCTACTCGCCCCCGGTCGACTTCCCGCCCCACGAGCGCTGCGTCGAGGTCGCCGTGGACTTCGGACTGCCGGGGGGCTCCTCGGCCTGCGTCATCGGCTCGGACTTGACCCACGAGTACGTGAGCGAGAACGCCGACTACCGCAGCTGAGCCGCCCCTAGCGCAGCCCGGCCGTCTCCTCGAACCCGTACCAGAGGTTCATGGTCTGGATGGCCTGGCCCGCGGTCCCCTTCACGAGGTTGTCCTCGGCCGAGGTGATGACGAAGTTGCCCGTGCGCGGGTCGAGGACCGCGGACATGTCGACCCGGTTGGAGCCGGTGACGTGCGCGGTGTCCGGGGTCTCGCCGCTCGGGAGCACCTGGACGAAGGGCGCGGAGCCGTAGGCCGACTTCCACGAGGCGTAGAGCGCCTCGATGGTCGCCCCCGGCGCGGCGGGGACCGTGATCGTCGTCGCGATCCCGTAGCGCATCGGCGCCAGGTGCGGGTTGAACTGGATGACCGTCTTCCTGCCGGTGTGCAGCTCGAGCTGCTCCTCTATCTCGGAGAGGTGCCGGTGCTTCACCAGGCCGTAGGCCTTCGCGCTCTCGGCCCTCTCCACGTAGAGGAAGGTCTCCTCGACCTTGCGGCCCGCGCCGCTGACCCCGCTCATGCTGTTGACGACGATGTGCTCGCGGGTGACCACGCCGTCCTTGAGCAGCGGCACGAGCGGCACGAGGATCGAGGTCGGGTAGCAGCCGGGCGAGGCGACAATCTTCGCCCCGTCCTTCCAGGAGGGGGGCGTCAATTCGGGAAGGACGTACCTGGCGAACGGCAGGAGCTCCGGCGCATGGTGCTTGCCGTAGTACTTCTCGTAGGAGGCCACGTCCGTGACCCGGAAGTCGGCGCTCAGGTCGATGACCCGCTTGCCCGAGGCGACGAGCGCCTTGGCGAACTCCGAGGCCGCGCCGTGGGGAAGCGCCAGGTAGAAGAGCGGGATGTCCGTCGCCGCGAGCGCCGCCGGGTCGGACCCGACGAACTTGATCCCGCGGTCGATGCCCCGGACCGAGGGGATCACCTGGGAGAGCGCCTTTCCCGCGTGGGTCCTCGACGTCACGCAGGCGAGCTCAACCTTGGGGTGCCCAAGGAGCAGCTTCACGAGCGTTTCGCCCGCATAACCCGACGCGCCGACGATGCCTACCTTCATGGGAGAAAAACCATCGAATTGGATGAACCGAAACTCCAGCAATAAATGAAAAAGCCGCCGACCGGCAACCGGCGGCGGCTTTGGAAATCTTCCCGAATGCGTCTTAGCGCTTCGAGAACTGGAACCGCTTGCGCGCGCCCGGCTGACCGGCCTTCTTGCGTTCCTTCTCGCGGGGGTCGCGTCGGATGTGGCCGGCCTTCTTGAGGGCGGGCCTGAGCTCGGCGTTCATCTTCTGGAGCGCGCGGGCGATGCCGTGCGCAACCGCGCCGGCCTGGCCGGCGACGCCGCCGCCGGCCACGTTCGCCGTCACGTCGATCTTCTCGCGGAGGTCGACCGTCAGGAGGGGGGCGTAGGCCTGCTTGGCAAAGTTGTCGTGCGAGAAGTAGTTCTCGAAATTGCGGCCGTTGACGGTCAGCTTTCCGCTGCCCTCGGTGATCCGCACGCGTGCCGTCGAGGTCTTGCGGCGCCCGGTCCCTGTGAAGATATTGGCGGGTGTGCTCATGTTCAGAGTGAGATCTTGACCGGGTTGTTGGCCTCGTGCGGGTGCTTCGTCCCGGCGAACACGCGCAGCTTCGTGAGCATCTTGGCGGCGAGGCGGTTCTTGGGAAGCATCCCCTTGACCGCATGCATGATCACGAACTCGGGGCGCTTCTCGCGCATCTGCTTCTGGCTGCGGTAGCGCTCGCCGCCGACGAAGCCTGAAAACGCCATGTACTCGTTCTGCTCCTCCTTCTTGCCGGTCAGGACGACCTTCTCGGCGTTGAGGACGACGACATAGTCTCCGGTGTCGACATGGGCCGTGTAGGTGGCCTTGTTGCGGCCGCGGATGATGTTGGCGAGCTTGACTGCGAGACGGCCGAGCACCTGCCCATCGGCATCAACGAGATACCATTTGGGCTGTACTGTCTCCTTCTTCGCGAGATACGTTTTCATGGGAAAAGGGGGTAAGACCATTGATTACGAGGGGGGGTGTCAACCCCCGTTTTGATTCTTGGTTCCCGGCCGGAATTTGCAACGATCGGCCCATGAACCACCGCAACGCACTCGCCTGTGCGGGAGTCCTCGGGGCCACGGGCGTCGTTTTGGGAGCTTTTGGCGCCCATGCGCTTAAGGAGGCGCTTGAGCGGGCCGGCACCCGGGAGGTCTGGGAGACGGCCTCGAAATACCAGCTCCTGCACGCCGCCGCCCTCCTGGGGCTTGCCGGATGGCTGAGGGCCCCGGAAAAGCCCCCCGGAAAATGCGCCCCCTGGGCGGCCCGCCTGTGGGTCGCCGGAACCGTGCTCTTCTCGGGGTCGCTCTACCTCCTGGCGCTCGGCGGGCCGCGCTGGCTCGGGCCCGTGACCCCGCTCGGGGGGGCCTGCCTGATCGCCGGCTGGGTCCTCGCCGCATGCGCGGCCCTTGCCGGCTAGGAGCCGCCCATGAGGGACACCCATGGCTGCCCGCCCCTGCCCGAGGAACTCCGGGCCATGCTCGAGGCCGTCCGCCGCGTCGGGCGCCCCCGGCTTGTCGGCGGGGGCGTGCGCGACTGGCTCCTCGGGCTCCCGTCGAAGGACTTCGACGTCGAGGTGGCGGGCGTCGACTTCGAGACGCTTCGGCGCTCGCTCGCCCCCTTCGGCGCCACCGACGTGATCGGGCGCAGCTTCGGGGTCATCAAGGTGCGGGGAGAGGGCGGCTCCGAGTTCGACTTCAGCCTGCCGCGGCGCGAGTCGAAGACCGGGGCAGGCCACCGCGGCTTCGCGGTGGAGCCCGACCCGACGCTTTCCGACGCGGACGCCGCCGCCCGGCGCGACTTCACGCTCAACTCGATCGCGGTCGACCCCTTCACCGGGGAGGTGATCGACCCGTTCAACGGCCGGGCGGACCTCGCGGCCCGGGTGCTTCGCCACACGGGCCCGGCCTTCTCGGACGACCCGCTTCGCGTCCTGCGGGCCTTCCAGCTTGCCGCCCGCTTCGACCTCTCCCTCGCCCCGGAGACGGCGCTCCTGTGCCAGGGGATGGTCGCCTCCTACGCCGAGCTCCCGGTCGAGAGGGTCTGGGGCGAGTGGGACAAGTGGGCCACGAAGTCCGTGCGGCCCTCCCGCGGAATCCAGGTCCTCGAGGAGACGGGCTGGATCCGCCACTTCCCGGAGGTCGCCGCGCTGCGCGGCACCCCGCAGGAGCCCGAGTGGCACCCGGAGGGCGACGTCCTCACCCACACATGCCACTGCCTGGACGCCCTGGTCGCGCTCGGGGAATGGCTCCCGTCGGCGCCCGCCCGGCGCAGGCTCCTCTCGTTCGCCGTCCTCGCCCACGACTTCGGGAAGCCCTCGACGACCGAGCACGGGGAGCGGCGCGGGAAGCTCCGCTGGGTGAGCCCGGGCCACGAGTCCGCGGGCGGCCCCCTGTCCGACTCGTTCCTTCGCCGCATCGGGGCGCCGCTCGACCTTGACGCCCCGGTGCGCGCCCTGGTCGTCAACCACCTGGCGCACCACCACGGGGGCGCCGCCTTCTCGGATTCCCAGGTCAGGCGCCTCGCGCGCAAGCTCTCGCCCGCGACAATCGACGACCTCGCCCTCGTCATGGCGGCCGACGCCATGGGGCGCCCGCCGCTCGCCGCCGGCGACATCCTCGAGCGGATCGGGCTCCTCAGGGGCCACGCGGCCTCGCTCGCCCTGGAGGCCCGGGCCCCCCGGCCGATCATCCAGGGCCGGCACCTGGTCGCCATGGGGCGCAGCCCGGGGCCCGGATTCAAGCCGGTCCTGGATGCGGCCTTCGAGGCCCAGTTGGACGGGGTATTCGCGGACGAGGCGGGAGGCCTCGCCTGGCTAAGGGAGCACGCGCCGTGATACGGGCCTTCCAGTGGGACCTCGCCCGCCAGGTCGAGCGGCTCGACTGGCTCCTTAGCCAGCTCCCGCGCTACGCCGACTGGGGGTACCAGGAGCTCTACCTCCACCTCGAGGACGCGGTCGAGTACCCCAGCCTGCCGGGCGTCGCCCGGAGGGACGCCTACAGCCGGTCCCAGTTCGGCCGGCTCGTGGCCGAGGCCTCCCGGGTCGGTATCGGCGTCGTTCCGATCGTGAACCTCCTGGGCCACACCCAATACCTGGTAAAGGTGCCGGGCCTAAGGGACCTGAACGAGCTGCGCGCCCCCGACGGCTCGCCCCTTGGGCAGGGCCAGATCTGCCCCGTGCACCCGCGGACGCTCGAGGTGGCCGACGCCCTCATCCGCGACATGGCGCCCTTCTGCACGGCGGGGAAGGTCCACGTGGGCCTCGACGAGTCCTTCAGCCTGGGCCGCCACCCCCTGAGCCGGGCCGAGATCGCCGAGATCGGGCTCGCCGCGCACTTCGGCCGCTACGTGCAGCGGCTAAGTGGCGTCGCGGGCTCCCACGGGCTACGGCTCGGGCTCTGGGCTGACATGCTGGCCTTGATTCCCGGCGCGATCGCCCACCTACCCCCGGGCGCCATCGCCTACGACTGGTACTACTACCCCTTCGGTCGGCGGCCCCGGATGGAGCTGCGCAATTTCGCCGAGTACGACCTCGCGCCCGCCCTGAGGGCGCGCGGGATCGAGTACTGGGGCTGCCCCATGAACGGGTCGTTCCGCCACGAGCCCCTTCCCGTCTTCGGCGAGCGCCTCGCGAACATCCGCGACTGGTGGCGGCGGTGCCGCGCGGTGGGAGCGGGGGGCATGCTGGTCACCTCCTGGGAGCCGAGCCGCCTTGCGATCGAGATGACGACCGCGGTCGACGCCGCGGCCGCATGCCTCTGGCTGGACCCCGAGGTCGGCGACCTTCCCGGGATGCTCGCCCGGGGCCTGGGGCGGGTCTTTGGGAGCCGGGGGACCGGCGACCTGGCGCGGCTCGCGCTGGCGTGCGACGAGGCCGCCTTCGCCGGGTACGCCCGGTGGGAGATCAACGAACGGTGGGACACCTGCGCGACCCGCCGCGGCGTCGGCCGCCACGAGGCCGAGCTCGCCTTCATCGCCCGCCTGTCGCGCCGCGGCGCCGCGCTCCCCGGGCCCTTCCGCTGGAGCGTCAGGTTCCGCCACTACCTGGCCGAGCGCGACGTGTACGTGAGGTCGACGGCGGCCATGATCTTCGCCCTTAGGCGGCGGATGGCCCGCGACGGCAAGAGCCCCCGCATCGCACGGGGAATATCAGCTCTCCTCGGCCATGCGGACCAGTTTGCGGCGTCGGTGCGCGCCGGTCGAAGGGCCGCCCGGGAGCTCTGGCGTCTGACCCGCGACCGCCGCATCGCCGGCCCGAACGAGAGGGTCGTCCGGCAGGACGCCGTCCGCCTGAAGGCGCTTCGCCGGTGGATCCTCGGCTGCGCCGCCGATCCCCGGCGCCTTGCGGGCTCGTCCCCCGTCTGCGGTGCCTGGCAGCTTCGCTTCGACGTCCTGGTCGAGCGCCCCGCGCTCCAGAGGGTCGCGGTCGAGCTGCGGGGCAAGGACGGGGCCTGGCGCACCCTCCACGCGCGGACCACGATCGAGTTCCGCGCCCTGGCCGCGAGACCCAGGACGTCCATCCGGAGGGAGTTCTCGGTCCCCGTGCCCGGGCCGGGCTCGGCGCTGCGGATCGCGGTTCGGGGGATCGGGCGGGTCGCGATCGCCCAGGTCGAGCTTACGGACGGGGTCACCCTCCTGCGCCCCAGGGGCTGGAGCGCCGCCCGCCGCAGGGCCATCGGCGCCGCGGCGCCACGCGCGGGTTTCCCCACGGTCGACTGGGGGACGAACACCGGCGCCGTCGCCCTCGATTTCGGTAAATAAAATGGCCCGGCTTTTCAGCCGGGCCATTGAAGGGTAACGAGACCTTAGGTACGGCTTAGAAGCTGTACTTGCAGTCGACGTAGAACATGCGGCCGATGGCGCCGTCGTAGGTGCCAACGTCAGCCGTCGTCTGACCGCCGAACGCGTTCGGGGCGATCGGGGGCTGCTTGTCGGCGATGTTGTTGCAGCCGACCGTGACCTTCAGGCCATCGAGCCACTTGTTCAAGTGGAGGTGGCTGAAGTTGTAGCCGAGGCCGACGTCGAACGAGGTGAAGGACGAGACGCTCTCGAACCCGTACTGGTTGTCGCCGCCGACGCCGATGTCCTGGACGCTCGAGACATAGGTGACACCAAGGAAGGCATTGAGCCCCTTGTTGTTCCAGCCGAACGTCGTGTGGGTGCGCCACTTCGGGACGGTGCTCAGGTTCGTGGAGGCGTATCCGGCGTACTGGTAGTACGGCTCGGTCGGGATCAGCTCTTCCTCATAGCTGTTGTACCAGGTCCAGACCGAGGAGATGTCGAACGTGCCGACGCCGGCGACCTTCTTCGTGTACTCGATGTCGAAGTCGGTGCTGCTCACCTTGATTCCGGCCAGGTTCACGTTGTTGGCGATGACGTAGATCGACTGCGGCGAGCGGCTGCTGATGCCGCCCGGGCCGGCGACCTCGGGGCCCGACGGGGTGTTGTAGTGCACCTGGGCGAAGTACGGCGACGCGGTGCCGAGGAGCTCGACGCTCTGGATGATGGAGTTCGCCGGGACGGTCCCAACGATCTGCTTCATCTGGATGTCCGAGTAGTCGACCGTGATCGACAGGCCATCGACCATCTTGGGCGTCCAGACGAACCCGGCCGTCCAGGACTTGGCGGTCGTGGGCTTGAGGTCCGGATTCGAGCCGCCCGTCTGGTTGAACTGGGCCGACTTCGTGCCGCCGGCCGCGGTCGTGTAGGTGATGTCGTCGGTCGATCCCGAGCTCTGCGGGCCGTAGAGGGCGTAGAGCTGCGGGGCGATGAACGACTTGCCCGCGGAGGCGCGGATCTTGAACTGGTCGTCCACGGGAGCCCAGCTCACGCTGACCTGCGGGTCGGTGCTGGCACCGACCTGGCCGCTGTAGTCGTCATAGCGGATGGCGCCATCGATGTTGATCGAGTGGGCGAAGGGGATGTTCTGCTTCGGGCCCGTGACCGGAATGCTCACCTCGCCGAAGTAGGAGAGGAAGTTGCGGGTCGAGTTGAAGGACTGGAACGTCGTCGCGTTGTCCCAACCAACGGTCGTGCCCGTGGAGTTGGGCAAGCTGTTGATGTCGGGGACCGCCGAGAGGCCCTCGCGCACGTACTGGACACCCACCGCGATGCCGAGCTTGCCGCCGGGAAGGTCGAACGGCGTGCCGTCGATCTTGGCGTCAAACGAGTCGAGCGTGCTGATCATGTTCACGAAGGCGGTTCCGACCACCCCGACGAATGCGCTCGAGGGGTTGGCGATCGAGAACGGGTTGATCTGGCCGTCGGCCCACGCCGCGATCAGGTTGGCGGTATCCCAGAGGCCGGGGTTTGTGTAGTGGTCGTCATACCGGTCGAGGTTCGCCGCCACTTCCCAATGCATGTCGTTCGGGAGGTCGCCGCGGAAGCCGCCCACCGCGCGGAAGAGCGTGGAGTCGTTGATGTACTGGCGCGGGTACTGGGTGTAGCGCTGGCGGACCAGAATTTCCTCGCCGCTGCCGTCGCCGTAGCCCGGGTGGGACTCAGGCGCCGACTGGTTCTGGTTGATGAACGCCGTCGAGAACGGATTGCCCGGGTTCGTCGAGGGGACGAACGAGACGCCCGCCGGCGGGGGCGAGCTCGAGAAGCCGAGCACGTTGACGTCGACCCACGGGGTGCTCAGGTACGGCACCAGGGGCTGGGCGTTCAACTGGGACAGGGTCTTCGTGTTCGCGAAGAGGGCGTTGCCGAAGGCCTCGAACGAGTTGCCCGCGATCTTGTGGTCGAGGTTGATCATCGCGCTGTAGCGCTTCAGGCTGCCGATCAGCGTCTGGTACTGGGCCAGGTTGAAGTGGTCCAGGGCCTGGGTGGAGGTCAGCGGGACGTAGGTCCCGTTGGCGACCAGCTGCTGGATCGAGCTGTTGCCACCGGTCGGGGGCGCCGTGAGGCCGGGGGCCAGGACGTAGAAGTTGTCCGAACCGGACAGGTTGTCATAGACCTCGAGGGAGCCCGGGTAGGTGTACGTGTTGTAGTACGGGTTCGTGTACGAGCGGCTCGCGAACATGACGGTGTCATGCTGCGCGTAGTCCGCCGAGACCGTGATGCTCGTCTTGTCGTTGGCGACGCCGCCGACGATGTAGGCCGAGCGCTCGGCGTAGTGGCCGGCGTCGCGGTTGAAGCCGTAGTGGCTTCCGACTTCCCAGCCGTTGTAATCCTTCTTGAGGATGATGTTGATCACGCCGCCGACGGCATCGGATCCGTAGATGGCCGAGGCGCCGTCCTGCAGGACCTCGATGTGATCGATGGCCGCAGGCGGGATCATGTTCAGGTCGACGAACTCGTAGCCGCCCTGGCTTTCCGCCGGGTCGTTGGCAACGCGCCTTCCGTCAAGGAGGACCAGCGTCGGCAGGCCCTTGAGGAAGACGGACGCGCCACCCTGGGTGGAGCCCGACAGCGTCGTCGCGTTTTCCTGGCCGATGCCGCTGATGTTTGGCGCAACCTTGCGCAGGAGGTCCAGCGTGTCGGCGGCGATACCGCTGTCCTGCATCACCTGGAAGTCCAGGTTAGCAACCGGGATCGCGAGTGCGTCAGCTGCCTGGGGGATGTTCGAACCGGTAACCACGACCTTTTCGAGGGTCGTGACATCCGATGAACCCGTGGACGATGTGGCTGTCTGCGAGTAACCCGTGTGGGTAAGGATGCCGACGGTCGCAAAAAGCGACAATGCGGCAACTAACTTCCGAATTCGGAAATAATTCATAGCTCGTTGTAGTTTGTGTTGTTGTGTTAAGCCAACGCGGCCCATGCCGCTGTATGCTTGGGGCGAAGGAAGGCGTCGGTCGCGGCGAATTGCAACCCCATTTTAACCCCTCCGTAACGCAACTAATCCTCAATATTAGGGGCCCCAACGCGAAGTTTCCCCGGTCGAACACTCCCTGTTTCCCAATCCTAGGCTCCCGGCGCATCCAGCCTTGTGCCCGGCGCAAACCGCCCTACCCTAGACCTTCCGTTCATTGATTGCGCACGTTTTCACTTTCGGGGGTGTTCTGGATTCTACCCTTGGTTGGCGTGCGTCGCTGCCTGTCGAGAGCCGAAGGACTCTCGTAAATCTCCCTTCGAAAAAACAAACGGCACACACGAAGAAATGCCTCTGGCAGCCTAATTAGGCAGCCACGTAGTACCGGCGACTCCTGCTAGCCGAATACTACGACGACAGCAGGAATAGCGCGCGGAGCGACCCGCGGTTTGCGCGCCGTATCTTCATCCGGGGGTTGGCTGGGGCTTAAGCGCGCGTTTACGCATAACCTCGGCGAGACCAATGTGACGCTACACAGGTAGACGCGGCGCGCAAAGGCCTGGGGCACCCGGGTTCAAATCCCGGCACCTCCACCATTTTGCCTTGAAGGCCTTGCATGGGGCCATCCAAGGGCTAGGCTATTGCTCGATGACGCCTGTGGCCACCAAGCGACGCCTTCACGACACCGATTCGCGATCAAAGGATTGGCTGTCGCGGTCCCACCAAGAGAGGCTGGCCGCGGTGGAGGCGATTCGCCTCACCACTCCCGACTCACCCCATGCTCAACAAGCATTTCCAAGATTTTCTCGGATTACTCGAAAAGCACGAGGTTGAATACGTGGTTGTGGGTGGATATGCTGTGGGAGTCCACGGGTTTCCCCGATATACGGGAGACATGGACGTCTTTGTTGGCATCAGCGGCGAAAATGCAGGTCGGATTGTCGACGTCTTTAACGATTTCGGATTCGCATCTCTCAATCTAAAGGCGAGCGATTTTCTCGAGCCTGACACGGTGGTCGAGGTCGGAAGGGAGCCCATGAAAATCCAGGTCCTAACAGGGATCGACGGAGTTACCTTTGACCGGTGTCGTTCCGACCGGATGTTGGTGAATGTATCTGGATTACAGGTCCCTTTCATCGGAATTGAATCTCTATTGGCCAATAAAGCAGCTTCTCCCCGGAACAAAGACCGGATCGATCTGGAGGAGCTCACCCGATTGCGGGATTTGCAAAGGAAACGGGAGATAGAACGTGAGATCGAATAGATGTCTTCATTCGAAGGTGTAGGACGCGGGCCCGACAGGGTGCCCCGCCCGATCTCAATACCCAAAGCAAGGAGACCCTTCTCGTAGAAACGAGTATTGGGATGACCGCGGACAAAGTGCGGACAATTCCGAGGGAGAACAGGCCTGCCGTCTCAATAAGAGCCCTCGGCCACCGGGCTAATCTCAGCCGATAGCGGATTCAAATCCCGGCACCTCCACCATTTTTCATGAGCTATTATTGCGCCTTAAGATACAGGATTCCTTATTTTAATAATTTAATTAAATTAAAATAAGAGTTGGCTTCATTGGGGTGCCCTATAATAAGGAATTCATGCGTGGCCCTTCAGGCTATTTCCTTCCCACCACATGTGCAGGAGAAACGGTACGGACCTTTGTCCCCAATACCCTACCTCCCAACCCGCCGATTATCTGGGACTCGTCACTTCAAGCCCTCTCCCAGAAAGCCATGCTTGCAGTGGGACGCTTAGACGGGCTCACCGGGCAACTACCTGACGTCAGCCAGTTCCTCTATACCTATATCAGGAAGGAGGCCTTACTTTCTTCCCAGATCGAAGGCACAGAATCGTCCCTTTGCGAATTGCTCCTCTTTGAGAATGCGGAGTCACCCGGGGTCCCGACAGAAAGCGTACTAGAAGTCTCCAACTACGTCGCGGCAATGGAGCACGGTCTAAAGCGCCTGCGCGACGGATTCCCCCTGTCCCTCAGGCTTATTCGCGAGATTCACGGTCAGCTGTTGGCCAAGGGCCGGGGAGGCAAGAAGCAGCCGGGAGAATTCCGTACTACCCAGAATTGGATTGGCGGCTCGCGTCCCGGGAACGCGAGCTATGTGCCGCCTCCCCAGGATCTGGTGTTCGATTCCATGGGATCCCTCGAAAAATTCCTTCACGCCGACCCCAATGAGGTGCCTCCCCTTATCAAGGCGGCACTGGCCCACGTCCAATTCGAAACGATCCATCCTTTCCTCGACGGAAATGGTAGAGTGGGCCGATTGCTGGTCACATTCCTCCTCTGCCACGAAGGCGTTCTACAGCAGCCATTGCTTTATCTCAGCCTTTACCTGAAACAACATCGCAAAGAGTATTATGAGCTCCTGCAACGCGTACGAACCGATGGCGCCTGGGAAGAGTGGCTCGCGTTTTTCTTCGAGGGCGTGGCCGCGACGGCTGACCAAGCCGCAGGCAGTTCAAGCCGGGTATTGCGTCTTTTTCAAGACAACCAACGCAAGATCTCAAAGCTCGGCGGCTCGGCGGGATCAGTCACCCGGGTTCACGAACTGCTGCAACGCAATCCGATGCTTTCGGTAAACCGGGCCATCAGCCTTATGGAAGAGGCCCCGACCTTTGCAACGGTTAGCACGGCATTCTCGCGCCTGGCAGAACTTGCCATCGTTGAGGAAAAGACCGGCGGACAACGCAACCGTGTATTCGCGTACAAGGACTACCTCGATATTCTCAACGAAGGGACCGAGTCCATCTGACCATCCGTTTGCCGAGTACCGACCGAAACGCAGCCATGGCAAGTAGGTCCGAGAACCTTTAGGACAATTTAGGACGCGCCGAGGGTAAAATCTGCCATAACGATGGCGCTTAGCCCGGAGGGAACCCGGGTTCAGATCCCGGCACCTCCACCATCTTTCATGGTGGGCCTTGCACGGGGCCTTCCAAGGGCGAGGCTATCTCTGGATGACTCCTGTGGACACCAAAAGACGCCTTCATGACACCGTTTCGCAGTCGCGGGATCGGACGGATAAAAAAACATCCCGGCGCCATCTCCAGGACGCCCGGCGTCAGATGAGGGGAGTGGCGCCTAGCCGGCGTCGCCGGACGGGCGGGCGTCAGGCCTCCGCGGTGGTCGGATCAATCATCCGCCGCACCTCGGATACCCGGTTTGCGGGAAACCCGCCCTGCTTCGCGTGCTCCCGCACCAGCGCCTCGCTCGGCGCGATGTAGACACAGTAGATCTTGTCGTCGGTCACGTAGCTTTCAACCCATTGGATCTGCGGGCCGAGGTTCTTCAGGACGGCGCATGACTTCTGGGAGATGCCCTGCAGCTGTTCAGGGGTGAGTTTTCCCGCCCCGGGGATTTCGCGTTCAATGACGAATTTTGGCATATGGGTTGGGGTTGGTTGGTTAAACGCGGGCACCCGGACCAACACAAGCTTTCCGCTTGTCTTTCTTGAGGGATGCCCGCGCCTTTTCGGCGCCGCCGAGCCGGTGTTCCGGCTATTTCGCCGTTTCGGGGCTGATGATCGCAGTCACCTGGCTCACGGAATTTGCGGGAAACCCGCCCAGCTTCGCGTGTTCGCGCACCATTTCCTCGTTCGAGGCGACGTAGATGCAATAGACCTTGTCGCCCGTCACGTAGCTGTGGACCCACTGGATCTTGGGCCCCATCTTGCTCAGCACGCCGCATGACGTCTGGGAGATCGATTTCAGCTTCTCGGCGGTGAACGCCCCCGCGCCGGGGATCACTCGCTCGATGACATACATGTGCTGGCCGTCCGGCAGCGCATCGGGTCTCACCGGCTCATCGGCCAGGGCTGCGCAGCAAAGGACAAGGGTCCAGCCGGGAATCAGGAGGAGTCTGGAGATTTTCATAATCTGGGGAACAAGTGCCGTTGTGTGTGGAGACGTCGTTTGCCGACGAATCCGCTTGGTCAAACCGACGCCAAGACGGACCAGTCTGCGCGGTCAGTATAGAGGACGTCCCGAAACAACCCTAGGCCATCACTGGGTAATTTCGGGCCAATTTGTCTGGAGACCGAGGAGGGATCATCCGGGCCCCTGTCGGGCGCCTCCCCCGGCAGGCGCCTCGCAGGATCAGACGCCCGCCGCCACCCTCTTCTCCCTCGGCGAATGACCAAACCGGCCGTGATACAGGTTGCGCAGCTGCCGGCTCCCGCTTAAGCCGCAGGCCTTCGCCACGTCGTCGACCTTCGAGCCGGCCTCCCGAAGCATTGAGCGGGCCCGCTCCAGGCGCAGCTCCCTTAGGTACTCCCCAACTGAAAGGCCCAGGATATTGCGGAACCGTCGGGACAGATTGCGCGGGCTCGCGCCGACCTGTATCGCCAGGCGACCGAGCGTCGGCGGTGAGTCGAGATTCTCGATGAGCATGCTCTGGGCCCGGTGCACGATGTCATCCATGTGGTTGCGGTACTGCAGGTAGATGCTCTCCTGCTCGAAGTCGCCGCTGCGCCGCAGGTAGATCACGAGGAAACGGGCCACCTCAAACGCCTCCTTCTGGCCGTGCCTGAGCCCGATGAGGTGAATCGCCATGTCGATGCCGGAGGCGACGCCGGCACTGGTGAGGACATTGCCTGATTCCACGAAGAGGACCCCTCTTCTCACCGTGGTCTTCGGATAGCGCCGCTGCAGAAGGTCGACATCCGTGTAGTGGGTGGCGCATTCCAGGCCATCAAGGATGCCCGCCTCCGCCAGGAGGAAGGAACCGGTGCAGACCGAGCAGACGGTCGCCCCGGAGAGCCACGCCTTTCGGATCCACTCGAAAAGCGCCCGGTGGGCCTTCAGGAACCGGGGTGTGAACAGGTCCGCGTCGGAGCCCGCAACAAACAAAATATCACCCTTTCGGAACTCGATCTTCCCATAGGGCACGAGGTTGGAGAAATGGAGATTTCCCGCCACGGGAACGGTCCGGGTCAGCGCGCAGACCTCTATGTCATAGGGGTCGCGAGTCACCCCTCCCACCGCCTTGAATGCCTGGAGGGGGCCGACGAGGTCGAGCGGCGTCACCCTAGGGGGGGCGAAGAAGACAACCCGGGGAGGCATCGGACTTCACTACCTCGCGGCTCACGGCCAAGCAAAGGCCAATTTCCCCAATACGAATGAAACGCACATCGCGCACCGGGGAACAAGGCCTTCCCGGGCTCCCGTTCGACTCCCGCGGTGAATCCCGCAGGGCTGCGACGGGCCTTCGAATCCGGCGGCCTTGACCGGCGCCGCGGGACTTCCAGTCTGCGATTCGTCCGCCGCAAGGGCCGCCCTGCCTCCCGCCGCAGGTCGCCCGTCGCAGGACAGGTGCAAACGGGGCGGACCTCACCACAATCCCCCGAATGAATTCCAGTCCCGCCAAGAGGGACGGCCGTCGGCGCAAGGTTCTTTCGCTTTCCGCGGGCCTCCTCATTGCCAGCCTCGGGGCCGGGCCGGCCGGTGCCGCGGAAGGACCGCCCGCCGCGGGAGGCGCGGACCCGGTGGAGGGCGTCTGGCTCGGGACCGTGGAGGCGCCGCAGGGAACGGTCGCCGACATCGGCCTTGCGTTCGCCCGGGACCGGCAGGGCGCGCTCGTTTTCAGGATGAGCTTCCCGGAAATGTTCACCTACGACGCGGACTTCGGGATCCCGGTCGAGGCGGACGGCCGCGGCCGGTACGCCATAACCCCGGCCCTCGACCTCGACCTGCGGCTTACCGGCGACCGGCTCGCGGGCACGTTCGGGAAGGCCAGGCTTCCCGTTGAGCTAAAACGCGGCGGGACGTTCCCCCCGAAACCCGCGGACGAAATCCTGCCCGCCGCCCCCGGCCTGCTCTGGCAGTACGACATGGGGGGCGGCACCTGGGCGCCGCCCGTCGTTGCCGGCGACGTCATCTATGTGGGCACGAGCGGCGGGCTCTTCCATGCGGTGAAGGCGGCCGACGGCGCCCCCCTGTGGACGTGGAGGGGAGCAAACGGCATCGACGCAGGGGCCGTCGTCGGGGCCGACACGGTCTTTGTCCTCGACACCGGCATGAACCTCATCGCGCTCGACCGCGCGAGCGGGTCGCTTCGCTGGCTCGCGCCGCTTCGCGACGCCATGGCCGCGGGGGCCGCGCCGCCCTCGAACCCGACCTTCAACCACCGGGCGGCCACTCCCCTCCTGGCCGGCGCCGTGATCTACTGCGGCTCCGGAGACGGGGGCCTCTATGCGATCGACGCAAAGACCGGCGCGAAGCTCTGGCGCCATGACGCAAAGGCGCCGGTCTTCTCGGGCGTCGGCCTTATGGGGGACGACACCCTAATGTTCGGGACGATGGATGGCTCCGTCGTCCTCCTCGACCGGCACACGCGCACCGAGAGCCTGCGGCTAAGGACCGGCGGGGGTGTCGTGACGACGCCCGTCGCGGCCAAGGGCACGCTGATCGTGGGAAGCCGGGACTACATGCTCTACGGCTTCAGCCTCCCGGGCGGCGCGCCGGCCTGGAAGTTCTCCTACTGGTTCTCGTGGGTCGAGTCGACGCCCGCGATCGCCGATGGGATCGCCTACGTGGGCGCCTCCGACTTCAGCCGGGTGACCGCCCTCGACCCGCAGACGGGAAGGGCGAGGTGGTCGACCCCGGTGCACGGCATGAACTGGGGCACGCCGCTCGTGACGGCGGACAGCGTCTACACCGGCACGGTCGCGCAGAACATCGAGGGGACGGTCATCGCGCACGTCGGGGGGATCGTCGCGCTCGATAGGTCGACCGGAAAGCTGCGATGGCGGATGCCGGCCGCAGCCGCTCCCAAGAACGGCTTCGGGGGCTATGCGGGCTCGCTCGCCCTCGCCGGCGACAAGGTGATCGCCGCCGGGTTTGACGGGAGGCTTATCGCGCTCCCCGCAAGATAGCCGTCCCGTCGCGCCTGCCGCGGCTAATCCGCTCCATGAAGCGCGGTGACTAACCGCCGCCCTGGTCCCGGCGCCCCTATTTGTTTTGCTAGCCCCGGCCCCCGCCGGTACAAGGACGCAGCGATGCGGGAGAAGTATTTTTTCGCCATTGTGGCAGGGGTGTCTGCGCTGGTTGCAGCCGTCGTGTGCGTCACCGTCGTGATCGCCCTTGCCTGGCACCCGCCCCGTTCCTCGCCCGCGGCCGCTCCCCAGACGCTCCTCAAGACGCGCCCCGACCTGAACTACGTCCCGGAGCCGATCGGCCTGCCGGTGGAGGGGCACGCGATGATCACGCACGTGGCCATCGTCGACCTCGAGAAGAGCGGGCTGCCGGGGATCCTCGTGTGCGATGCGGCGGCAAACCGGATCGGGTGGATCCGGCAGTCCCCGCGCGGGGTCTTCACCGAGCAGTTCATCGGGGACCCGGTCGAGGGCCCGGCCCACGTGGCCGTCTGCGACATGAACGGCAGCGGCAGGCTCGACCTGCTCGTCTCCAGCATGGGGCAGATCCTCCCCAACAACGACCGGATCGGGAAGGTGGTCGTGATGGAGAACCTGGGCGGCGGCCGCTTCGTCAACCACGTCATCCTCGAGAACACCTTCCGCGTGACGGACGTCAGGGCCGGCGACTTCGCGGGCCACGGCCGCAACGACCTCGTCGTCGGCCAGTACGGGTACGACCAGGGCCAGCTCCAGTGGCTCGAGAACCTAGGCGGCTGGAGGTTCCGAAGCCACGTGCTCCTGGACATCCCGGGCACGATCATGACACCGGTCGGCGACTTCGAGCATAGCGGGAGGGCTGACATCGCCGCCCTCGTCTCTCAGGACTCGTCCCAGGTGTACGGCCAGGTGCATCTCTTCCGCAACCAGGGGGGCGGGGAGTTCCAGGACACGATCCTTTGGCAGACGAACAACCTTGAGTACGGGTGCAGCGGCCTCGACTCGGGCGACGTCAACGGGGACGGCCTGGCCGACCTGGTCTGCAGCAACGGCGATGGGTTCAACAGCGCCTTCGCGGCGCCGGCCCCCTGGCACGGACTGCAGTGGCTCGAGAACAAGGGGGGCGGCAACTTCGCCTACCACCGCCTGGGGAACAGCCCGGGGTGCTACAGCCCGGTGTGCGTCGACCTGCGGGGCCGCGGCCGCGGGCACCTGGACATCGTCACGGTCTCGGCCTTCAACAACAGCCTCGACACCTCGGCCGTCACGATGACGGCCTGGGTCAACGACGGGCACGAGAACTTCACGCCGGTGGCGCTCGCGCACTCGCCGACCCAGCTCCTGACGGTGGCGGCGGGCGACCTGGACGGCAACGGCGCGCCCGTCCTCGTGACGGGCGCCTTCTACGCCTACCCGCCCTACTCCCACATGAGCCGCGTCCTGATCTGGCGGCGCAAGTAGGGGCTCCCCGTGCAACGCCGGCGCACCATCATCCTTGTCGGCCTCGCGGCCGCGCTCGCGGCGGGCGCCCTCTCGGCGCGGTACATCCTGCGGTGGCGCGAGCGCGCCGCGGTCGCCGCCTCCGGCGTGGCGGCCATCCCCGACCTGAGCCGATGGCCCGCCGAGCTGCGCCAGCGGATCGAGGCCGAGAGCTCCGCCGCCGCCAAGGCGGGCCCTTCGCCCGGCCCCCTTGCGAGGCTGGCCGACCTCTACAGCGCCAACAGCCTTGTGCCCCAGGCGCAGCAGGCCCTGGCCGCGCTGCGCCAGCTCGAGCCGGAAAACCCGCGCTGGCCCTACCTCTCTGCGGACCTCCTCCTTCGGGTCGGCGACCAGGCGGGAGCCGAGCAGGCCTTCCGCGCGGCGGTGGGGCTTGACGCGCGCTACGCGCCCGCATGGATCCGCCTCGGGGAACTCCAGGCCGGCCTCGGGGAACTCGACCTGGCGCGCGACAGCTTTGGTAAGGCGGTCGCCGCCGACCCCAGGAACGTGTGGGCGCAGTACGACTTCCTCTTCCACGAGGCGCAGCACGGCGGCTCGGTGGAGAAGGCGCGCCTGGGGCTCGCGGACGTGGAGCGGGACCACCCCGACATCAAGGAGGTCCACGGGCTCCTGGCCGACCTGCTTGAGGCGGCGCACGATTCCGCGGGTTCGGCACGGGAGCGGCAGCTCGCCGCGGCGAGCGAGAACAACATGGGCACGGCGGACCCGTGGGTCGACAGCCTCGCCCCGCTCTGCTTCGACACGAACCGGCTCATGATACGCGCGATCGAGATGCGGCGCGAGGCGCGCTTCGGCGAGGCCGAGATGCTCCTGAAGAGGGCGGTCGAGCTGGCGGAGCGGGAGCCGGCCAACCCGCTGCCGTGGGACCTTCTGTCGAACTTCTACGTCAAGATGAACCGCCCGGCCGAGGCGCGCGCGACGCTGGAGAAGGCGGTGGCGGAATTCCCGGACGACCCGCCGATGCACGTCCTGCTGGCGAGGATGCTGAGCGCGCAGCACGAGCCGGCGGCGGCGATCGCCGCCATCCAGGCCGCGGTGCGGCGCTGGCCGGCGCGGGGCGACCTGCGCGCGACCCTGGGCCTCGCCCTTTGCGATGCCGGGGACTACGCCGGCGCCGAGGCGCCCCTCCGCGAGGCGCTCCGGCTTGATTCGACGCAGACCGAGGCGCGCTACCTCCTCGGGTCGTGCCTCCTCGAGCTCGGCCGGCGCGACGCGGCAAGGCAGGAACTCGGGAAGGCGCTGGCCATCCGCCCGGAATACCCCGAGGCGCTCTACGCGATGGCGAGGGCCGGGCTCGAGTCGGGCGACCTGGCGGGCTCCCAGCCGTACGTGGATAAGCTCTACGCGCTCGGCCCCGACGACCCGAATGCCCGGTACCTGCTGGCAACGTGGCACCTCGCCAAGGGAAAGGAGGCCGCCCAGTCCGGCGACCTGGATGAGGCCGCCCGCCAGTACGGCGCCGGCCTCGCGCTCTCCCCGGAGCACGGGGCGCTCCTTCGCGAGAAGGGCGCGCTCGACGCGCAGGCCGGCCGGCTCGCGCAGGCCACGCAGGCGCTGGAGCACTACCTGCGCGTCGAGCCGGCGGATCCGCAGGGTTACCTGCTCCTGGGGCTCACCTTGCAGAGGGCCGGCAGGCCGGCGGATTCAAGCGCCGTCTTCCAGCGGGGCCTGGACGCCGCGCGCAAGGCGAACGACAGCGAGGCCGCCGAGCGATTCAAGGGCCTGCTCGGGGGACCGGGCGCCCCGTAGGCGCTGCGGGTTTCGCCCCCGGGGACCCTTTGCTCCAGTCGTTATTGCATTAACGCGCTGAATGCCGGCATAAGTGTGCGTGATGCGGGTCGCCCCGGAAAGTCGCGGCCCTCCAACCGCAACCCGCCAGCCAGGACGCCCCATCGGCCTTCAAAACCATGGTCAAGACCCGTTCCCGCCTCGCAACACACCTGTTGGGTGCAATGGCATGGACCGCCGCCGCAGGCGTGCCGGCCGCCCTTTTCGCCGCTGAACCCGCGGCCGCCCCCGCCGCCGAGCCCGCCCTCGTCCAGGCAGTTCGGGCGGGAGACACCGCCAGGTGGCAGGCGCTTCTCGACAGGGGCGCCGACCTCTCGGCGCACGACGCGCACGGGGACACCGCCCTCCATGTGGCGGCGTACCGCGGCGACGCCGGGGCCGTGCGGGCCCTCCTCGAGCGCGGAGCGAAGCCCGACCTGGCGGACGCGGACGGGGCGACGCCTCTCATCCTCGGCGCCGGATCCGAGGAGATCGTCCGCGCCCTGCTGGCCCACGGGGCCAACCCCAACCTCGCCTCGAAGCTCGGGATCACGCCCGTCATGGCCGCCGCCGCCCACCGGCAGTCGCACGAGACCGTCGGCCTCCTCGTAAGGGCCGGCGCGGACCTGCACGTGAGGAAGGACGGCCAGGAATACATCGCGCTCAAGGCGGTCTACGGGGCCGACCCGAAAACGCTCGAGCTGCTCCTGGACCGGGGGGCCAGCCCCCAGCAGGTCAAGGGCCAGGCACCGTCCCCGCTCGCGATGGCGGCCTATTTCGACGACGGGACCGCCATGAAGATCCTGCTCGATCACGGGGCCGATCCGAATTTCGACTCGGACTTCGCGGGCCACGCGCTCAACTGGGCGCTCTACTCCGGCCACCCCGAGCAGGCGGCGGTCCTGATCGGCAAGGGCGCGGACCTCCACTTCAAGTCGCCGTGGGGCCACGGGACGCCGCCCATGGCGTTCGCCGGCTACGGCGAGCGCGGCGATCCCGCCGTCGCCCGGATGCTCATCGAGCGGGGCGCCAACGTGAACGAGGCGAACGACTCGGGGGCCACCGCGCTCACGTTCGCATTGAGGTCGAACCCTCATTCGGAGCTGGTCGCGTACCTCGAGAAGATGGGGGCGAAGGCGCCGCCTGCGGTCCAGGGGGCGAAGATGCTTGCGGCCCGGCGCATGCCCGAGGCTGTCGCGGTGGGCGAGCGGGCGCAGAGGGCGATCGATCTCCTGCAGCGGGCCTCGACGGGGTTCGTCGACAACCGCTTCGTCAGGGACCAGGCGAAATGCGTCTCGTGCCACCACCAGTATCTCCCGGCGGTCGCGTTCGCCTGGGGTGCCCAGCGCGGCCTTCGAATCGACGAGGAGGCCCTGGGCCACCAGCTCTCCGCCCAGCTCCAGATGTGGCGCCCCATGGAGGAGTCCGCGCGCGAGATGGAGGATCCGATCCCCGACTCACCGGTGCAGATCGGCTACGGCCTCATGGGTCTGCACGCGCTCGGCTACGCTCCCGACGGGCTGACCGAGGCCTTCGTGCGCTACCTGGTCAATGGCCAGAACCCGGACGGCTCATGGCACTGGACCGACCTGCGCCCGCCCCTGGAGGGGGGCCGGTTCGCCGCGACCGCGTGGGCCGCGCGGTCCCTGCAGCTCTACCCGCTGCCCCACTCCGACGATGAGACCCGCGCCTGCCTCTCCCGCGCGCGCCGGTGGCTGCGGGATTCCGAGCCCGTGACGTTTAGCGACAGGGCGATGCAGCTCATGGGCCTTGCCTGGTCCGGCGAGCGGCCCTGGAGGCTGCGCAAGCTCGTGGACTCAATAATAGAGAAGCAGGCGCCCGACGGGGGCTGGGCCCAGGTCGCCGGCATCGACAGCGACGCCTGGGCGACGGGCGAGGCCCTGTTCGCCCTCCGGGAGTCGGGCCGGGTCGCCGTCACCGACGCGGCCTACACCCGCGGCGTGCAGTTCCTCCTGCGCACGCAGTACGAGGACGGATCGTGGTGGGTGCACAGCCGCACCTGGCCCTTCCAGCCCCATTTCGACAGCGGATTCCCCCACGGCAACGACCAGTGGATCTCCGCGGGAGGCACGGCATGGGCGGCGATGGCGCTCCTGCAGACGATGCCGAAGGCGGCCGGGGCGCGCCCGCTCCCGTCGGTCGACGCCCTGGCCGCATCATATGAGAAGACCGCCGCCGCGCGCAACGCGCAGGCCGCGGCAAGGCCGGCCGGTGCGCCCGGGAAGACCGTGGCGGCCGGCGGTCCCTCGGTTGATTTCGCGCGGGACGTGTATCCGGTCCTCGCGCGCTCCTGCGTCAAGTGCCACAGCGGCGAGAAGCCCAAAGCCCGGTTCAGCATCAACTCGAGGGAGGGCCTCCTTAAGGGGGGCCAGAGCGGCGAACCCGCGGTCGTCCCCGGCCAGGGGGGCGAGAGCCCGCTCGTCGTCTACACCTCGGACGAGATT
>Ga0265324_10000756_pt1 | contig 21395 bp, 15 predicted proteins | sample 41419metaG_FD_198634 | JGI IMG/M metagenome (GOLD analysis project Ga0265324, IMG submission 198634) | Rhizosphere microbial communities from Carex aquatilis grown in University of Washington, Seatle, WA, United States - 4-14-19 metaG | ecosystem: Host-associated > Plants > Roots > Rhizosphere...
ACGCGTTGTTTCGCGATGGCATGCGCTATGTGTTACAGCAGCTTGCCGACGAGGTCCAGATACTCGATTCCGGGAATTTTCAGGAAGCGCTGCAGTTGGTTCAGGACAATCCGGATGTCGACCTTGCATTGCTCGACCTGAATATGCCGGGCAGCGAGGGTGTTCCGTCCATCCAGTTCTTTCACCTGCGTCATCCCGACATTCCGGTAGTGGTGATCTCAGGCTCCGATCACCGCGACGATATAGAAAGTGTGATGGAATCCGGCGCGATGGGGTTCATCTCCAAGATGTCTTCCAGCAAGATCATGCTGTCGGCACTGCGTATGGTGCTGGAAGGGGGCGTCTATCTGCCGCCGCAGCTATTGCAGCAAGCGGTGAGCAGCGTCGAACAGGGTGAAGTGCTGCTGAACAAACGCTCGCAGCGTGCGGCCAAATTCGGTCTCACCTCGCGTCAGCTCGAAGTGTTGACCTATCTTTCCTCGGGCATGGCGAACAAGGAGATATCCAAAAAGATGAATCTGGCCGAAGGCACGGTCAAGATCCATACTGCAGCGGTGTATCAGGCTTTGCATGTCAATTCGCGTCTGGAGGCGGTCAGCGCCGCACGCAGGCTCGGATTCCTGCCGCCCGCACCCAATGATGCCGAGGCGAATTGATGGCGCTATCCGCAAGCCCGCGTCCGCCTTTGCCGGAAAGACTGCTCGGACTGTTGCGTGAATCACGCTGGCTGCTGCTGGTGGCCGTTGCTCTATACCTTGTCCTCATCCTGTTCGGGTACGACCACGCTGACCCTTCCTGGTCGCACAGCGCGAGTGGTGCTGTCACTCACAACCCCGGAGGCATCGTCGGTGCCTGGCTGTCCGATGTGCTGCTCTACCTGTTCGGTTTCTCCGCATGGTGGTGGGTCACACTGATGTTGCAGCGTGTGTGGGCGGGTTACCGCCGCATCCGTTCCGATAGCCTGTTCGACCAGCGTGCATTGTGGGTCTCACTGCTGGGCTTCCTGGTGCTGTTGTTTGCCAGCAGCGCGCTGGAGGCGTTGCGTCTCTACACATGGAAGGTGGCGTTACCCATGACCCCCGGCGGGATGTCGGGCGCGGTGCTGGGCAATGTCTTGGCGCATGCATTGGGTTTCACCGGGGCGACATTGTTCCTGCTGGCATTGATGGTGGTGAGTTTCAGTCTTTACACCGGATTGTCCTGGCTGCGTTTTGTCGATTGGTTGGGTGGTGTGCTGGAGGAAAGTTATCTGTGGGCCCGCAACGCCTGGCAGACCCGGCAGGACAAGCGTATCGGTGCGCAGGCGATGCAGGAGCGCAACATCGTGGTGGAGGAAGAGAAGAAGCGGGTGGAGGAACATCAGCCCATCCATATCGAGATGCCCATCGTCGAGGTGCCGCGCTCGACCCGGGTACAGAAAGAGAAGCAGGTCTCGTTGTTCGCCGAGCTGCCGGATTCGGATCTGCCGCCGTTGCACCTGCTGGACGAGGCGACGCAGCAGGTCGAAACGGTGTCGAGCGAGACGCTGGAATTCACCTCGCGTCTGATCGAGCGCAAGCTCAAGGATTTCGGTGTAGAGGTCAAAGTGGTCGGTGCTTATCCCGGCCCTGTCATCACCCGCTACGAGATCGAGCCATCGGTCGGTGTGAAAGGCAGCCAGATCGTCAACCTCGCGCGCGACCTGGCGCGCGCGCTATCGGTAGTGAGCATACGCGTGGTCGAGACCATTCCCGGCAAGGCCTATATGGCGCTGGAACTGCCCAACCCGAAACGCCAGATCGTGCATCTTTCCGAGATCCTTGGTTCGCAGGTGTATGCCGAGATGCACTCGCCACTGACCATGGCGATGGGCAAGGACATCTCCGGCAAACCGGTGGTCGCCGACCTGGGCAAGATGCCGCACGTGCTGGTGGCGGGTACCACCGGCTCCGGCAAATCGGTGGCGATCAACGCCATGATCCTGAGCCTGCTGTACAAGTCCACGCCGCAAGAAGTGCGTCTGCTGCTGGTCGATCCCAAGATGCTGGAACTCTCCGTCTATGAAGGTATACCGCACCTGTTGGCGCCCGTCGTCACCGATATGCGCCAGGCTGCATCTGCTCTCAACTGGGGTGTGCAGGAGATGGACAAGCGCTACAAGTTGATGTCTGCGCTCGGTGTGCGCAACATCGCCGGTTATAACCAGAAGGTGCGCGACGCGGTCAAGGCGGGCGCGCCGCTGACCAATCCTTTCACCATCACGCCGGAGAATCCCGAGGCGCTGGAAGAGTTGCCCTACATCGTGATCTTTATCGACGAACTGGCCGATCTGATGATGGTGGTGGGCAAGAAGGTGGAGGAACTCATCGCGCGTCTGGCGCAAAAGGCGCGTGCCGCCGGCATCCACTTGGTATTGGCGACGCAGCGTCCGTCGGTGGATGTGATCACCGGCCTGATCAAGGCCAACGTGCCGACGCGCGTGGCGTTCCAGGTATCGAGCAAGATCGACTCGCGCACGATATTGGATCAAATGGGCGCGGAATCGCTGCTGGGGCAGGGCGACATGCTCTATCTGCCGCCGGGCAGCGGCTTCCCGCAGCGCGTGCATGGTGCCTTCGTCTCCGACCAGGAAGTGCACCGTGTCGCCGAATACCTCAAGGCACAGGGCGAGCCGAACTATATAGAAGGCGTCCTGAACTCTCTGGATGAGCAGGCTGAAGGGGAGTATGACGGCGGTGGCGGGGACGCCGAAGCCGATGCACTCTATGACCAGGCGGTTGAGATCGTGCTCAAGACACGCCGTCCATCCATCTCGCTGGTGCAACGGCATCTCCGCATCGGTTACAACCGTGCCGCACGTCTGATCGAGGCGATGGAAAAGGCCGGGCTGGTGTCGCCGATGCAGAGCAACGGCAACCGCGAAGTCATCGCGCCGACAAGGGCGGAATAACGATGTTGAAACGACTATGTATCGCAGTGCTGTGCCTGGCGGCACTTGATGCGCATGCCGGTGCCATCGAGAAACTGAAGACTTTCATCGCAGCCACGCATTCCGCTCAGGCGAACTTCACCCAGGAAGTACAGGACAAGAACGGCAAGCGTATCCAGTCCGCCTCCGGCACCATGCAGTTCGTGCGCCCCGGCAAGTTCCGCTGGGTTTACCAGAAACCTTATGAGCAGCTCATCGTCGGCGACGGCAAGAAGTTCTGGATGTACGACATCGACTTGAACCAGGTGACGGTGAGGAGGCTGGATGCTGCGCTGGGCAGTAGCCCGGCGGCACTGCTTTCAGGAAGCAACGAGATCGAACGAGGCTTCGTACTTCAGGACATCGAGCCGCGTGACGGATTGGAATGGCTGCAAGCCCTGCCAAAATCCAGTGAAACCACCTTCAATAGAATACTCATGGCGTTCAACGCCGGATCGGAACTGATGGTGATGGAATTGCACGATGCCTTTGGCCATCACACCGTGCTGCGCTTCACCGATCTGAAGAGCAATCCTGTACTGTCATCGAAGCTTTTCCAATTCGTCCCGCCCAAGGGCGCGGACGTTTTAGGCGAGTGATGAGCGACTTGTTCGCTGCCAACCAGCCTGCCGCGCCGCTCGCCGAGCGGCTGCGACCCAAGCATGTCGACGAAGTCATCGGCCAGTCGCACCTGCTGGGCGAAGGTAAACCGCTGCGTCTCGCGTTCCAGTCCGGCAAGCTGCATTCCATGATCTTGTGGGGGCCGCCGGGGGTGGGTAAGACCACACTGGCGCGGTTGATGGCATCCGCCTTCGATGCCGACTTCGTGCCGTTGTCGGCGGTGCTATCCGGCGTGAAGGATATCCGCGAAGCCATCGCGCAGGCCGAACAGACCCTGCAGCAGAATGGCCGCCACACCATTCTTTTCGTGGACGAAGTCCATCGCTTCAACAAATCGCAGCAGGATGCTTTCCTGCCCTTCGTTGAGCAGGGGCTGGTCACTTTCATCGGTGCGACCACCGAAAATCCCTCGTTCGAATTGAACAACGCGCTGTTGTCGCGGGCGCAGGTGTATGTGCTGCAATCGCTTTCCGAAGCGGAGATGGGGCGGTTGTTCGAGCGCGCGCAACAAACGGCGTTGCAGGGCATCACCTTTGACGAGGCGGCGCGGGAACGTATCGTCGGTTACGCCGATGGCGATGCGCGGCGCTTGCTGAATGTACTGGAGCAATTGCAGACCGCAGCCCAGGCAGCCAAGTCAACCAGTGTTACCGCGGCCTTCCTCGACAACACGCTGGCGCAAAAACTGCGCCGCTTCGACAAGGGGGGCGAGGCGTTCTACGACCAGATCTCCGCGCTGCACAAGTCGGTGCGCGGCTCCAATCCCGATGCGGCTTTATATTGGTTCGTGCGCATGCTCGACGGCGGCGTCGACCCGCGCTACCTGGCGCGGCGCATCGTGCGCATGGCGTGGGAAGACATCGGTCTGGCCGATCCGCGCGCCATCCAGTTATGCAACGATGCCGCTGCCACTTATGAGCGGCTGGGTTCCCCGGAAGGCGAACTGGCACTGGCGCAAGCCGTGCTGTACCTCGCCGTCGCGGCCAAATCGAACGCGGGCTATGTCGCGTATAATGCCGCCCGCGCCTTCGTCAGCCAGGACGGTTCGCGCGAAGTGCCGCTGCACTTGCGCAACGCGCCGACCAGATTGATGAAGCAGTTGGACTATGGCAAAGACTATCGTTATGCACACAACGAAGAAGGCGGTTATGCGGCGGGCGAGAGCTATTTTCCAGACGGCATGCCGCAAGTGAGCTTCTACGAACCGACCGAGCGCGGGCTGGAAGCGAAGATCGCTGAGAAGTTGGCGCATCTGCGCGAGCTGGATGCAAAAGCGAATAAAAAGAAATAATTGTAGGTCGGGATTCATCCCGACAACATTATCAAGTCGGGTTAAAACCCGACCTACATTGGAGCGCAGATGTTAGATATACAGGCATTGAGAAACGATCTGGCCGCGACGGCGGCAAGTCTGGCGAAGCGCGGTTACACGCTGGATACGGCGAAGTTCGAGCAACTTGAAGCCGAGCGCAAGACCATCCAGACACGCACGCAAGAATTGCAGGCCAAGCGCAATTTGACTTCCAAACTGATCGGGCAGGCCAAGGCCAAGGGTGAGGACACTACGGCGATCATGGCCGAAGTGGGCGCGCTGGGCGAAGAACTGAAACAACTCGAGGCCAAGTTGCCGCAACTGCTGGCCGAGATGGATGCATTCCTTGCGGTCATTCCCAATACGCCGCACGCGAGTGTGCCGCTCGGCAAGTCGGAAGCAGACAACGTCGAAGTGCGCAAGGTCGGCGAGATCCCCAAGTTCGCCTTCGATGTGAAGGATCACGTCAGCATCGGCGAAGGCTTGGGCGGGCTGGATTTCGAGACGGCCACCAAGATCGCCGGCGCGCGCTTCTCGTTGCTGAAAGGCCCTTTGGCCAGGCTGCATCGTGCACTCGCGCAGTTCATGCTGGACACGCACACCGAGAAGCACGGCTATACAGAGACCTATGTGCCATACATGGTGAACGCGGAATCGATGCGCGGCACCGGGCAGTTACCGAAGTTTGAAGAAGACTTGTTTAAGGTGCCCCGTACGAAATGGGTAGCTTCCGAAAAGCAGACGCAAGTTGGGCTAAACGATGCTGAAACAGGTGCTGCAACCTATGTTCGCGGGACTCCGGGTATAGATCCCTTAGCCGAACAAAAAACAGAAATGTTCTACCTCATTCCCACCGCCGAAGTGCCGGTGACCAACATGGTGCGCGACGAGATCGTGGCGCTGGAAAAACTGCCGCTGAAGTTCGTGGCGCACACGCCGTGCTTTCGCAGCGAGGCCGGTTCCTACGGTCGTGACACACGCGGCATGATCCGCCAGCATCAGTTCGACAAAGTTGAATTGGTGCAGATGGTGCATCCGGAAAAATCATACGAAGCGCTGGAAGGCTTGCTCGGCCACGCCGAGATCATCCTCAAGCAACTCGGCCTGCCGTACCGCGTGGTCAAGCTGTGCACGGGCGACATGGGTTTCTCGTCAGCCACCACCTACGATATCGAAGTGTGGCTCCCGGCACAGAACACTTACCGCGAGATCTCCTCCTGCTCCAACTTCGAAGCTTTCCAGGCGCGGCGCATGCAGGCGCGTTTCCGTAATGCGGCAGGCAAGCCGGAGTTGCTGCACACGCTGAACGGTTCAGGTCTGGCCGTGGGTCGCACGCTGGTGGCCGTGCTGGAGAACTACCAGCAGGCCGACGGCAGTGTGAAGGTGCCGGAAGTGCTGCGCCCTTATATGGGCGGGCTGACCTCGATCAACGCGATCTGAGAGGGCGGGGAGCGTTTCGCTCCCTGTTTTTCGCATTTCGTCGCTTTCCCCTCCCTGTTCTCATATCCTCTGATTAAAGTGTGAGTACAACCAAAGATCAGGAGGAGTGCGGGAATGAAGGGATGCGTTCGGAAGGCGGTATTCTCCGCATTCATGTTGCTCGCCCTGCGGGCCCCTTCGCTGTTGGCTGAGGAACAGGCGGGAAATTCGAATCAAAGTCAAAATCCGGGTTCAAAGGTCAAACAGAATCTTCCTGACGACGAGCAGCGCTGGGCGATTTTTCCGGTGATCGCCAGCAGTCCTGAAACCGGGCAAATGCTGGGCGGGATGCTGTTCTATTTTTTCCCCGTCGCAGAACAGGGCAAGCAGGCATCGACCGTAGACACCATGGTTTTCGGGACGACCAAAGGTCAATATCTGCTGCGGTTTTCACCGAATGTTTTCTTCGATTCGGGACGTTACCGTCTGAACGCGATGGTGGAGCGCAGCATCTGGCAGGCCAATTACTATGGGGTCGGGCCGGACTCACCTGAAGTGGCGGAGAAGTACAAGACATCGTCGCTGCAGGGTAGTTTGACATTGGAACGCCGTTTCGGCGATGCCATCGTGCTGGACATAATCGGAGTGTACGACAAAAGCCGCATAACGCTGCAGAGCGGAGGCACGCTGCAAGCTGGCCATGTTTTGGGCGCTGCGGACAGTACGTTGAACGGCATGGGTGTGGAAGGTGGATACGATACGCGCGACAACACCAACGCACCGACCGAGGGCGTCGTGGCCAAGTATCGCTATCTCAATTACAACACCGGATTGGGTAGCGATCTGGCCTTCAGTCAGCAGAACTGGGATTTCCGTTATTTCACGAAAACGGACTGGATCAAGGAATCGGTAATGGCTTTCTCAGGCACGGTTCGTCGCGCGTACGGTGATGTTCCGTTCCGCTATCTTTCTTCGCCGGACGGAACGCTGATCCTGCGCGGTATCGAGAACGGACGTTACCGGGATAACGACATGCTTGCACTGCAATCGGAATTGCGGGTGCCCATACAGGGCAGATTCTCCGGAACGATTTTTGCCGAGGCTGGCAAGGTCGCCCATACTCTGGGTGATGTCGGTGCCAGCCATTTCATATCCAGTGTGGGTGTGGGATTCCGTTATGCCCTGAACCCTGACCAGCGGTTCAATGTTCGTGGTGATGTTGCCTGGGTGGATCACGGTATCGGTGTGATCATCAATGTCCGGGAAGCTTTCTGAGGTTACACGGGCACATTGCGGTTTTTCCTTTTAAACTCTGGAATCAATATGGGAGGCATATGAAACACGTATTGGCATGTGTATTGCTGCTGTCGTTACCAGTTAGCCAGGCTGGGGAGTTGAAGCTTGAGTTTCACGGCAAGGGAATCTCCGGCCAGCAGATTCGGGCTGCACTGTATAACTCGCGTGAGCAATTCAGTTCTGAAGATAAGTTTTTCAAATCCGCCATCGTCACGGCGACTGGTGATAGTGTGACTGTTATCATCCCGGATGTTCCGCCTGGAAGATATGCAGTTGCGGCTTATGCCGATAGCAACAACAACGGCAAACAGGATACCAATTTTTTTGGCAAGCCAACCGAGCTCTATGGTTTTTCGAATGATGCTCGTGCCATGTTCGGACCGCCGGATTATTCAAAAGCGGAGTTCGAGGTGGGATCGGTGATGACGATGCAATCCATACATCTAAAATGAAGACGGGATTCACGAAGGAGTACCCAGCATGAGCGAAACCACTTACCACACGCCGATCCTGAAGCTGCGCAACATCCGTCGCCGCTTCCAGTTGGGCGAGACCACAATCGATGCGCTGAACGGCATCTCGCTGGATATCCATGCGGGCGAGTTCCTTGCTGTGTGGGGGCCTTCCGGCAGCGGCAAATCCACCCTGATGAACATCATCGGTCTGATCGATGCGCCGACCGAAGGTGAAGTTCATTTCGAGGAGCAGGACACGCGCGTGCTGGACGACGACGCACTCACTGATTTTCGCGGCAAGAAACTCGGCTTCGTGTTCCAGAACTTCAATCTGGTGCCGGTTCTGTCCGCGCTGGAGAACGTGATGCTGCCGTTGCAGATACAGGGCGTTGATGAGCTTCTGGCGCGCGACCGTGCTTCTGCTGCACTGGTGGATGTGGGTTTGGCGCGATTCAAGAACTCGTTGCCGGATAAACTGTCTGGTGGTCAGCGCCAGCGTGTGGCTATCGCGCGTGCGCTGGTGGTTAACCCGAAACTGGTCATCGCCGACGAGCCGACCGCGAATCTCGATTCCGAGAACAGTCGCATGGTGGTAGACCTGATGCGCGAGATGAATCGGGCGCGCAAGGTGACTTTCGTCTTTACCACGCATGACCCGCGATTGCTCGATCACGTGGACAGGAAGATATTGTTGCGCGACGGAAGCATCGTGAGTGATGAGGTGACGGCATGAACATTCTGAAACTTGCTTTCCGCGGCCTGATGCGCAACCGCCGCCGTTCGACGATGACACTGCTAGCCATCGCTTTCGGTTTCTCCGCCATCTCGCTGTTCGCCGGATACACGCACAACGTGTACGACGGACTGTCGCGACAATCCATCTACGGCGAGATGCTGGGGCACCTGACCCTGAGCAAACGCGGCATGCGCAAGGAAGGCAAGCTCGATCCGGAACGCTACCTGCTCACCGCCACCGAAGTCGCCACCATCAGCAAGCTGGTGCAGGATGAAGCGCATGTGCGGATGGTTTCGCCGCGCTTGGCGCTGGCCGGGCTGGCGAGCAACGGGCGCGCAAGCACCATCTTCATCGCCGAGGGTATCGACCCCGCCGCGGTGGAGCAGTTGCGCAAGGGCGCGCTGACCGAGCAGGAACGCAAGAGCGGCATGTTCGACAGCATGAAGGCCTTGCTCGATCCGGTGCATCCAGAGGTGGTGAATTTCAGCGAGGGATTGGTCGAACTGCTGCATCTGCAAACCGGAGGACAAGCGGCGGTATTGGTGAATACTCTGACAGGACAGGCCAATGCGCTGGATGTGACGCTGGGCAAGGCTTTTAACACCGGTAATGCGGGCAGCAACGACAAGTTCGCTTTCATCTCGCTGGCGCTGGCGCGCACCCTGCTCGATGCGGAGGGTCGCGCCGACCGCCTGACCATCTTGCTGGACGATGTTAACAACACCGTATGGATGCGCGACCGCCTGCTCGCCAAGCTGACTGCTGCCGGATTCGACGTCGAGATCAAGACCTGGCAGGAATTGTCCGATTTCTACAACCAAGTGCATGGCATGTTCGACATGATCTTCGGTTTCATCTTCTCCATCGTGCTGACCGTGGTGGTGATGAGCGTGGCGAACTCGATGGGCATGACGGTGATCGAACGCACGCGCGAGATCGGCACTCTGCGTGCCATCGGCCTCAAGCGCAGCGGCGTGGTGAAGTTGTTCACGATGGAATCGATGCTGCTCACGCTGATCGGTTGCGTCGCCGGGCTGGCAATCACGCTGGGTGTCCGCTGGGGTATTAATGCGGCCAACATTTCCTACGTGCCGCCCAACAGCGCCGGTCGTGTGCCGCTGCTGATCGACATGGATGTCATGCGCACCCTGTTCACTTTTGTGCTGATGGGTGTAGTAGGGACGCTGGCGGCATACATGCCGGCACGGCGCGCCGCCAAGAAAGATATCATCGATGCTCTCGGACATGTTTAAGGAGTCGATGATGAAACACCTGTATGGATTGCTGCTGCTTGCTGTTTCCGGTGCCGTCTTTGCCGCACCCGACGCGCAGACCCTGCTCAAACATTCAGACCAGGCGCGCGGCGGCGGCCTGCCGGGCATCGTGTGGGAGATCAGGGTGGTGTCGCGCGACGGTGAGCGCACCGAAGAGTCGCAGCGCCTGCTGATCAAGGCCGTGGACGATTCCAGCGTGGCGGAGACCCTGGAGCCGCTGCGTTTCAAGGGCGCGAAGATATTGCAGGTAGAGCGCAACATGTGGATGACGCGCCCTGGTCTGTCCAAGCCCATCCCCATCTCGCCGCGTCAGCGCATGAGCGGACAAGCCTCCAATGGCGATATTGCGGCGACCAACTATGCGGGCGATTACACAGCGACGCTGTCAGGAACCGAGGCAGTGGATGGCGAGGCTTGCCAAGTGCTTGATCTCGTGGCGAAGCACAAGCGTGCCACCTACGACAAGGTGCGCTACTGGATATCCGCCAAGCGCGAAGTGGGTGTCAAGGCCGAGTTCTACTCGGTCAGCGGCAAGCTGCTCAAGACTGCTCTGTTCGAGTATGACAATGCCATCGATTATGAAGGTCGCCACATTCCCTTCATCAGCCGCATGACGATACGTGATGCGATGATCGATGCCGAGACAACCATGGAGTTCGGCACGGTGAAGGTGAAGAAGGTCGCCGCATCCGAGTTCGACCTGGGGCAGATGCAGTAATGTCGGCGGCGCGTTCTGCTTGGGTGTTCTTGTGCCTGACGGCCGCCGCTCCCGTTTTGGCTGACGAGTCGCCGTGGAAAGCCTCATGGGACGGCACGTTCTATGGTTATGCCAACAGCATGGTGGTGCGTGATGACAGCGTGCTGAATCCCTACAACATGGTCGCGCATCTGCCGCAACGCAGTGATGTGGCCGAACTGCGGCTCAATCTGAAAGCGGACAATGACACGGTGCGTCTGACCGCACGTCCAGTCGCCTCCATGCGCGAGCTGCACAACGCCTTTGGCCAGCAGTCGCGTAGTGAAGGTTACTTCAGCCAGTGGCAGGTACGCGTGCGCACCGGTGAAAGCTGGAACGTTGCCGCCGGACGCGATGTGCTGAACTGGGGGCCGGGCCAGTTCCGCTCTCCTTCCAGCCCGTTCTACTTTGACAACGGTCGCACTGACCCCATGCGTGAGCTGGTAGGCATGGACATGATGAAATTGTCCTGGACGCCGGACATGCAAAGCAGCGCCAATATCATGCGTATCGTCCGTTCCGGTTACGGCGTGGCGCAACCGGATGCCTGGCGCGATAGCTGGCTGGCGAAATACGACTGGCGCAACGATGGTGCAGCCTTCGGGCTGGCGCTGGAGAAGGCTCCGCATCTTGGCGCTTTCTATGGCGCACACGGTCAATACACCGTGGCAGACGAGCTCATGTTATATGGCGAGTACGGTTCTTCCGTATTGCCGTATACCCTGCTGTCTTCCGCCGACTTGTCACAGCCTTTCTTCGTGCAATCTCCTTCACCGCGCCGTTCAACGGTATTGCTCGGCACGTCCTATACGTTCGAGAGCGGCAGTTCGCTGAACGCGGAATATCTGCATGACGGTCACGGCTACACGACACAGGAAGAACGTGCCTACTTCCAGCGCGCCACTACCCAGCCCGGACAGGCAATGGGGATGATGCCGCGCCTGCTGGGGCAGGACTATGTCCATCTGGTGTGGCAGAACAACCCGATGAGCGAGATGGGCTACTGGCGTTTGATGTACACGCGCAACCTCACCGATGGCGGCAATGAATATGCGGCCTATGCCGAAGCCGCCCTAGCCACGCGTTTCAGTCTGTACCTGCTGGCGGTATTGCCGCGCGGCGATGCGCGGCAGGAGAGCTCCGCATTGTTCGCACGCAGCGTGACCTTCGGCTTCAAGGCCGCCATGTAGCAAATGAAGAAGACTCTCACTTATCTGCTGTCCACCATAATCTTCAATACCGCCATCGCCGGCGTATTGACCATGCTGATGAAGAGCTATCCGTTCCAGTTCGAACTCATCTATTCCCAGTGCATCGGACTGTCGGTGATGGTGATTAACGCGACCGTGGTCAATCTCTTGCGAGGATCGGTTCTGCGCTGGGCAGTGTTGTGCATCACTTTGCCCGGCAGTGTGGCCATTGGCATGTCGCTGGCATTTGCTTTTACTGGCGTAGGAAGCTGGGGAGACCAATATGTCTGGTCGACGATGTTGATCGGATTGTTCTTTGGCTTGATCGGCAGTATCACTTTTCTGCTGTCGGAACGCATCGATGCGGAAGTGGAAAAGCGCCAGTTGATCCAGAGTGAAAGCGAGAGGCGCGAGATCGAGGCGCATCTCAAATTGCTGCAGGCACAGATCGAACCGCACTTTCTGTTCAACACGCTGGCCAATGTGGGTAGCCTCATCGACAGCGACCCAGCCTTGGCAAAGAGGCTGCTGGAGCGACTCAACGACTGGTTGCGCATGGCGCTGGTGCGCGCACGTAGCGACGATGCCATGCTGGGTGACGAGATCGACATGCTGGAGAACTATCTGCAGATACTCAAGATACGTTTCGGCGACCGCCTGCGCTGGCGCATCGAGATGTCGGAAGAAGCGAGTCTTTCCTCCTTCCCGCCGATGCTGTTGCAACCGCTGGTGGAGAACGCGGTGTGCCATGGTATCGAACCCAGGATAGGTGGCGGCGAGATCGTCATCCGTGCAACCAAGGAGAATGATCGCTTGCACATCGAAGTCAGCGACAACGGTGTTGGCATGGTCAGCGCCGAAGGTGCTGGCACGGGGTTGACGAACGTGCGCGCCAGGCTGGCGAGCCTGTATGGCGAAGCCGGCGAGCTGGCGTTGATGGACAAGGCCGAGGGAGGAGTGAGTGCAATGCTGGAGTTGCCGGGATGAAAGCGCTCATCGCCGACGACGAACCGCATCTGGCGCAGGATCTGCGCCGCAGGCTGGAGAAGCTCTGGCCAGATCTGCATATCGCCTCCGTCGTGCACGATGGCATCGCCGCGGCGGCCGCATTGGGCGAGATCAGACCCGACGTCGCTTTTCTCGATATCCGCATGCCGGGACTGAACGGGCTGGATGCGGCGCGCTCGGCGACGGACGATTGCCGTGTGGTGTTCGTCACCGCGTTCGACGACCATGCGGTGCAGGCGTTCGAGATGGCGGCGGCGGACTATCTGTTGAAGCCGGTATCCGATGAACGTTTGGCGCACTGTGTGGAGCGCCTGCAAAAGCATCGCAGCACGGCTGCGTCGGATGCGCAGTTGAGCCGGTTGCAGCAACTGCTGGCGACGCCAGCCCGTCCGGAGCCCTTGCGCTGGTTGCGGGTGCAGGTCGGGCAGAGGGTGCGCATGGTGGCGGTGGACGAGGTGTGTTACTTCCGCTCTGCCGACAAGTACACCACGGTGCTCACGCGCGATGCGGAGCTGCTATTGCGCACCCCGCTTAAAGACCTGATCGTGCAGATCGATGCCGATGCGTTCTGGCAAGTGCACCGCGGTACGCTGGTCAATGCGAAACAGATAGTCTCCGCGCAGCGCGATCTGTTGGGCAAGGTCTCGCTCAACTTGCGAGACCGGCCGGAAAAGGTCGCGGTCAGCCGGACGTACGCCCATCTTTTTCGCCAGATGTGAGAGTCCCTTTGCCGTTCAAGCGATCTGGAAGTTTACTTGACGAAACTGCCGACGAGTCCGCGTCGCGGAGATGACGGCAAACTGTACAGCGAATGCTGTGTCTCCAGTCGTTTCAGCATGTCCTGATACAGGCGCACGGTCTCGACCAGGATCACCGCTTCGCCGCCGCGAGCTTTGCCGTGTTTGGATTTGGTGTAGAACGCCGGGCGTGACAGCAGCGGCATCATGCGTTTGACGTCCGACCAGATGTCCGGATTCAGCCCGGACTGGCTCGCCAGAATGCGCGCATCCTCCAGATGTCCCATGCCCTGATTGTAGGCGGCCATCGCCATCCACAGCCGGTCCTCTTCACTGATGCGCAACGGCAATTGTTCCTTGAGCAATTGCAGATAGCGTGCTCCGGCGAGGATACTGGCATGCACATCGAGCCGGTTCTCCACCTTCATGCGATCGGCAGTCTCCTCGGTCAGCATCATCATGCCGCGCACGTTGGTGAATGAAGTGGCGTTCGGATTCCAGTGCGATTCCTGATATGAAAGTGCGGCCAGTAATTGCCATTCGATGCCGGTCAGGTCGGCAGCTTCCTCGAACCAGCGCCGGTAGCGGGGCAACAGGGTGCGAGCCTGCGAGATGAATGCTTCCGCATCCACCGCACCCAGTCTCTCGTTATGGCCGTAGAAGCGGTCGAGCAAGCGGCGCATGGTGCCGTCCTGTTTGATGCGGGCGAAAAATTGCTGGGCTTCGTCGAACAGTCTGGCATCACCGTCCTGTGCGAAGGACCAGGTGACATTGGTAGGGGAATCGATGTTCAGCGCTTCGCCCAGCTCCGGATAGAAGTTGCGGGCCGTAGCGAGTTGTTCCTCGTTCGCCACCGTGCAATCCAGTTTACCATCGGCTACTTCTTCCAGCAGTTCTACGGGCGAGACGCCGTGCCGCGATCTCCAGCCGAGTGAGTCATGGTTACGCTGTACGTCGCGCAAGGCTGCTTCCTGCGCCGAACCTGCTGCAACGACCAGGATGCGTCCGGCGAGTTCATCGAGGTTGTCGGGTGTGGCGCCGTGGCAGATCAGCAACTCATCCAGCGTCTGGTAGGGCTTGCTGAAGCGCAGCGCATAGTCGGATGTGCTGCGGGCAGCGGTTGCCAAATGCGCCTTGTGGGCGGCCAGCGAGGGCAATGATCTGTCTATCAGCAGCGGGACGAGCGTCAGTTTGACCTGGAGTTGCTGCGCGAACAGTGTGGCCAGAGCCGATTCAAAGGCATTTTCGGTTTCCATCTCGGGGGGCGGGACGATGACCACCAATTCGCCTTGGCGCCAATCCGGCAAAGTGTCGATTGCCGTGGTCTTGATCCAGAGCCAGGCACACAGCGCGATGACGACCGCGATCTGCAGGGGGAGCAAGCTTCTCATGTCGAACATTCTGCCCGAAATTTGAATGTTGCTGGTAAAATGCGCGCCCTTCGGAGAGGTGGCAGAGCGGTTGAATGTACCTGACTCGAAATCAGGCGTAGGCGAATAACCTACCGAGGGTTCGAATCCCTCCCTCTCCGCCAATCGCAATGTGCGAGCGAAGCGTGTACATTGCGATTGGTAAAGAATGCTGAGAATCATGGGGGCGACAGCCGTATAGACGCCCCTCCCTCTCCGCCGAAGTAAAGACTGTTGAGGAGGCTCTAGCGATGACCGGATCCAACGATGAAGTTGCCGTAGCCGGACGTGACGGAACCGAACGCCGCACCCGTTCGCAATTGCGTGACATATTCGAACAGGCGTACACCGTGGCAGCGCCCTTGCTTGACCCGAAACAAGGCCTCAGTGCAGGCGGAGGTTCGGCCCATTTTCTGCGTGTCGTGCTGCACGACAACTTCCCCAAACTGCAACAGCAGGACATCTCCATTCTGTCGGTCTCGATAGAGCGCGTGTTTCGCGAGCGCAACAAGGTTGCAAGCCATTAAATACGCCAGTCCCGGCGACGTCAATAATTTCATTCCCGGCCTCGATTTCATGCGTGGCTGAAGCTGGCACAGTGGTAAAATTCCGCCGAGATACTTATCGCGGTCATCATGCAACCCTCCTTCGTTCATCTGCGTCTGCATAGCGAGTATTCCATCGCCGACGGTATCGTTCGTATCGGCGAGGCGGTCGGAGCGGCAAAGGCGGATGCTATGCCTGCATTGGCGCTCACTGATCTGTCCAATGTGTTCGGGCTGGTGAAATTCTACAAGGAGACGCGCGGTGCGGGCATCAAGCCCATCGTCGGCTGCGACGTGTTCATCACCAATGATGCAGTGCGTGACCAGCCATTCCGTTTGCTGCTGCTGTGCCAATCCCACGCCGGCTATCTGCGGCTGTGCGAGTTGATCACCCGTGCCTATCTGGAGAACCAGTATCGCGGTCGCCCCGAGGTTCGCAAACAGTGGTTGCAAGCCGGTACGGATGGGCTGATCGCCCTGTCCGGAGCGCATCTGGGCGAAGTCGGGGCGACACTGATGAACGGCAATGCCGCGAGCGCAAAAGTCGTTGCGCAGGAATATGCCGGGCTGTTTCCCAACCGTTTCTATCTGGAAGTGCAGCGCTACGGCGCGGCGCGCGAGGAAGTGCATCTGCGCGACACGGTGAAACTGGCAGCTGAACTGGTGCTGCCGGTGGTCGCCACGCATCCGGTGCAGTTCATGACCGTCGACGACTTCAAGGCGCACGAGGCGCGAGTGTGCATTGCCGAAGGTTATGTGCTGAACGACAAGCGCCGTGTGAAACAATTCACCGCACAACAATATTTCAAGACGCAGGCCGAGATGGCGAAGCTGTTCGCCGACCTGCCGGAAGCGTTGCAGAACAGCGTGGAGATCGCAAAACGCTGCAACCTAACGCTGAAACTGGGCAAACCGCATCTACCGGATTTCCCCACGCCCAACGGCGAGTCACTGGATGACTTCCTGCGCAGCGAAGCGCAGCGAGGCTTGCAGCAGCGCATGGTGCATCTCTATCCCGACGCAGCGCAGTGCGCAGCGAAGATGCCGGAGTATCAGGCGCGGCTGGCGTTCGAGACCGAGACCATCATCAAGATGGGCTTCCCGGGTTACTTCCTCATCGTGGCCGACTTCATCCGCTGGGCGAAATCCTTCCGCGACGAGAAATTCCCCAACGGCGTGCCGGTGGGGCCGGGGCGCGGCTCCGGGGCGGGGTCGCTGGTGGCGTATTCGCTGGGTATCACCGATCTGGATCCGCTGCGTTACGAACTGCTGTTCGAACGATTTCTGAACCCGGAACGCGTCTCCATGCCCGACTTCGACGTGGACTTCTGCCAGGACGGGCGCGAGCGCGTGATCGAATATGTGCGCCACAAATACGGGGTGCAGAACGTGTCGCAGATCGCCACCTTCGGCACCATGGCTTCCAAGGGCGTCATCCGCGATGTCGGCCGCGTGCTCGATTTTCCGTATGGCTTGTGCGACAAGCTTTCTAAACTGGTGCCGCTCGACGGGGTGAAACCGGTGTCGTTGGCAAAGGCGCGCGAGATGGAACCGGAGTTCAATGCCGTCATCGCCAGCGAAGATGGCGTGGACGAGTTGATGGAACTGGGCGAGCGCCTGGAAGACCTGACACGCAACGTCGGCATGCATGCGGGCGGTGTGCTGATCGCGCCGGGCAAACTCACCGATTTCTGTCCGCTGTATTGCGCGGAAGGCAGCGAAAGCACGGTGAGCCAGTACGACAAGGACGATGTGGAGTCCGTCGGTCTGGTGAAGTTCGACTTTCTGGGATTGCGAACGCTGACGATCATCGATTGGGCGGTACGGTACATCAAAGGCTCAGGTGTTGAAGGTTCACAGAACTTCAACATCGACACCATCCCGCTCGATGACAAGCCGACCTACGACAAGATTTTCAAGACAGCGAACACCACCGCAGTGTTCCAGTTCGAATCGCGCGGCATGAAGGACACACTGGTGAAGGCCAAGCCGGATTGCCTGGAAGACCTGATCGCATTGAACGCTTTGTACCGCCCCGGTCCGATGGACTTCATCCCCGATTACATCAACCGCAAGCATGGCAGGGAGCAAGTCGTCATCCCGCACCCCAGTCTGGAAAAAGTGGTGGGCATGACCTACGGCATCATGGTGTATCAGGAGCAGGTGATGCAGGCGGCGCAGGTGGTGGCCGGGTATACGCTGGGCGGTGCCGATATGTTGCGCCGCGCGATGGGAAAAAAGAAGGCCGAGGAGATGGCCGAGCAGCGCAGCATATTTGTGGCGGGTGCGGCGAAGAACAATATCGACGAGAAGAAAGCGAACGAGATCTTCGACACGATGGAGAAGTTCGCCGGTTACGGCTTCAACAAGTCACACGCTGCCGCGTATTCGTTGGTGGCGTATCAGACAGCCTATCTCAAGTGCCATTATCCCGCCGCGTTCATGGCTTCCACCATGACCTCGGAAATGGTCAACACCGACAAAGTGCACTTCTTCTATACGGACGCTGTACAGCAGGGTTTGCAGATATTGGCACCGGATATCAACAACTCATTGTACCGCTTCACCCCGGTGGACGAAAAAACCATCGCCTACGGACTTGGTGCGGTGAAAGGCACGGGCGAAGCGGCAGTGGAGAATATCGTCGCAGCCCGGGCGGCAGGGTCGTTCAGAGACCTGTTCGATTTCTGTCACCGCGTGGACAAGCGTATCGTCAATCGCCGCTCCATCGAGGCGCTGATCCGCGCCGGTGCTTTCGACAGGGTCAGCGATCATCGCTATCAGCTGATAGCCTCACTGGATGCCGCACTGGGCAGCGCCGAACAGAAAGCGCGAGCCGCGAACCAGAATAGCCTGTTCGGTGACGACGAGGCACAAGCCATGCCGGTGCAGATGGTGGACGTGCCGCGCTGGAAGATGCGCGAGCAACTGGCACAGGAAAAGACCGCGCTCGGTTTCTATTTGAGCGGACACCCGTATCAGGAGTTCACGGCGGAGCTGTCGAACTTCGTCAAGCACAAGCTGGCGGACATCACGCCGAACATGGTGCAAGCCCCGAGTGGCAATGGCGGCGGGTATGCGAACGGTGGCGGACGCCGCAACAATGCGATACCACTGGTGCTCGCGGGCATGGTCAGCGGTGTGCGCATCCTGCAAACGCGGCGCGGCAAGATGGCGGTGGTGACGCTGGACGACGGCAGTGCACAACTGGAAATGACCGTGTTCAACGACATCTACGAGGCCAACCGGCCCTGGATACGCGACGACGAATTGCTGGTGGTGCGCGGCAAGGCCAGTCTGGACGAGTATTCCGGCAACATGCGCATCACGGCGGAGGAGTTGTTCGACTTCGCTTCGGCGCGTGCCGCGTTCGCCAAACGACTGGATATCTTCTGTTGCATCGACGACCAGGTGCGTGTGCCGCAACTGGCCGAGATGCTCAAACCTTGGTGCGGCGGACAATGTCCGGTGCAGATTAATTACCGCAACCTTGTCGGCAGCGTCCCGCTGCGTCTGGGTGATGATTGGCGAGTCACTTTGCCGGATGAATTGCTGGACGGGTTGCGCTCGGTGTGCGGAGCGCAGAACGTGCAGGTCGCGTACGCATAACCTACCATTTTACTAGGTTACAGGGTACTATCTGTCCGCCTTGCGTGTGTTACCTTACAAACCATTTGCTGGCAGCCTTGGTAGACTGCCAATCGGACGGAATTTTCTGGGAGTCCACGCTTGATCCCAACTTGAACGAGAGAGCTATGACCCGTCCTGCCAGAAAAAAGAAAACAGCGGCATCTGAAACATCCGCACCCCGGACCGAGGTAAGCGCAGATCCATCCGGGGCGGCATCCATGCCGCCGCGAGCGCTGCGCCCCTATCTGGTCGGCATCGGCGCTTCCGCAGGCGGGCTGGAAGCGCTTTCGGCGCTGATCGCTGCATTGCCTACCGATCTGGGTATTTCTTACGTCGTGCTTCAGCATCTTTCTCCCACCCACCGAAGCATGATGGCGCAGTTGCTTGGGCGCGAGACCGCGATGGCCGTGCAGGAGATCGAGAATGGTGTGCAGCCTGAGCCGGACACCATCTATGTGGCACCCGCCAGCAACAACGTTAAATTCAAGGACGGTTGTTTCGAACTCATCGAGGGGCCGCGCGAAGCGACACCGCGCCCATCGGTCAGCATGTTCCTGACCTCGCTGGCGGAAGAGAAGATCGAAGACGCCATCGGCGTCATCCTCTCCGGCACCGGCAGCGACGGAGCTTCAGGACTGCGCGACATCAAGGCGGCGGGCGGTTATACCTTCGCCCAGGATCCGCAGACCGCCAAATACACCGGCATGCCGCAATCCGCCATCGATACCGGCTGCGTGGATTGGGTGTTGTCGCCGGAAGAGATCGCCAAAGAGATCGCCATCATCGCGCGATCGCATGGCACGGTCACCGTCGCCGTCGCCAACAAGGCACCAGTCGGCGCGACCACGCTGAAGAAGCTGCTGATCAAGGTCAAACAACAGACGCGCATCGACTTCTCCGGTTATAAGGAAGGCACACTGTGGCGGCGTATCGAACGGCGCATGGCGGCATGTCATGTGAACGACCTCGACGATTACCTGACGCTGGTGGATAACAACCCGGAAGAGCTCGAGCATCTGGGCAAGGACATCCTGATCTCGGTCACTGCTTTCTTCCGCGACCCGGCCTCATTTTCTGCATTGCGTGTGTTGTTGCAGTTGATCGTCCAGACCAAGCGCCCTGGCGATGAGATCCGCATCTGGGTTCCGGCCTGTGCCACGGGCGAAGAGGCTTACACACTGGCGATCATGCTGGCGGAGATACTGGGCCCGAACGTGAACCAGTTCCGCATCCAGATCTTTGCCACCGATATCGACCTCAATGCGCTGACTGCTGCGCGCAAGGGTTCCTATCCCGAGAGTGCGCTGGTCGATCTGGAGCCGGGGTTGGCGATCCGCTATTTTCAGAAAGTCGGCAACCGTCTCGAAGTGTCGCGCACCCTGCGCGACATGGTGGTGGTGGCGCGGCAGGATCTGGTGCAGGATCCGCCGTTCCTGCGCCTCGATCTGGTGAGCTGCCGTAACGTACTCATCTATCTGCAGAACGAATTGCAGGCCAAGGTGTTGTCCACCTTCCATTACAGCCTGAACCCAAATGGCCTGCTGTTCCTCGGCAAGTCGGAAGGCATCTTCCAGCAGGAGGCGCTGTTCGAGGTGCTGGACAAGTCATCGCGCATCTACCGGCGTTGTGCCGGTGAGTCGAGACTCGGCGTGTCGGTCTTCCGCCTGCCCGACCTGGCGGAGCGCAGCATTCCCAAAGTCATCGCCGATTCCGAATCGCGTTTGCTGGAAGAGGCGATCCGCCGCTATGTTCCGGCCTCCGTGCTGATCAACGGCACGTTCGATATCCTGCACATGCACGGTGATGTCAGTCCCTATCTGGCGGTCGTACCCGGCAAGCCCAATTTCAATCTGCAGAATCTGCTGCACCGCGAACTGCGCGCCGACCTGCAACTGCTTCAGCATCAGGCAGAACACAAGCAGGAATCGGCGATCGGCCGACCGCACAGCATCAATGTCGGCGGTGTGTTGCGCGACGTGCGTCTGATCGTGCATCCGCTGGAACGCGGTCTCGTCAACCCCTTCTACCTGATCTCGTTCGAGATCATGCCGCAAGCTGTGTCGGTTGCGGAACCGGATGG
>Ga0265324_10000757_pt1 | contig 21389 bp, 20 predicted proteins | sample 41419metaG_FD_198634 | JGI IMG/M metagenome (GOLD analysis project Ga0265324, IMG submission 198634) | Rhizosphere microbial communities from Carex aquatilis grown in University of Washington, Seatle, WA, United States - 4-14-19 metaG | ecosystem: Host-associated > Plants > Roots > Rhizosphere...
AAATAAAGGTGGCCGGCATTGACGAAAGGATCGGTAATTACGCTGGCGTCAATCGGCACAGAACCAAGATTGGTGATGAGCAGCAGGGTGTTTGTCCCCGCCGATGTGATGGCGTTCTGGATGCGGATGGCGTTGTTGGTGGCGTTGCTGTTGTTCAGGCCGGCGATGATATTGGTGGTCTGGTAGGATGACGGGAATCCGCCTAGTACGTCCAGGCCGGCGGGATACCACGAAGCCACACGGTTGGTTGGAATGGTGTACGTCCCAGCCATCGCGGCTGTGGACAGAGTCAACAGAAATGTAATCGCGAGTCTCATTAGAAACCTCCGGCTCCCGCCGCGTTGTCCATCGTGTCCGATGGCGCGCTATGGTTGCCCGTGAAATAGATGCCGGGCAGCAAGCCAGTCGTGGCGCTCGTTGAATAAGTGAAGTCAAGGACTCCGTTGGTGTAGCAACTAATCCCAGTGGATCGCACCACCATGCCGAGCACGGTGCCGCTGACCACCGGAGTCGAATCGGATTGCAAAAGAGACCCGGCGGCATTGCCTGTGAAAGTCTCCAAAATCAATCCGGCTGTCGCGTTATTGGCCCATATGTATCCACCGTTGCCGTTAATATCGCATTGAACGACGCCGTAATAAGTCTCTGAAGTAATAATGCTTCCGGTGATTACAACGGAGTTGCTGATATTGCCAGTCAGGGATGATCCAGTCCATAGATCGAGATTATTCGCAAACCCTTCCGCGCCGGGCTGGACCTGCTGGCTGACAATTGTGAACGCGGTCGCTCCTGACGGGCATGTCCAGTTTGCACCGAGCGCGCCATCGGCCCGGTTGAAATTGTCCGAGAAACTACCTCCGCCTCCGCCACCGCCTCCGGATGATCCTGCAATGGCAAACTTATCAGGGCCGGCGCCGGACGCGAACTTGTTAGGGCCGGCTCCGTTTTGCCATGTGATTTGCGCCTGCGTTGAAAGGGCGCAAAGTATCGTGATGATTGAAATAATTTTCATTGCCATTTTTCCTCCAGTTCCAACCTAAGTCCGTATGTGCTGCTAATCGCTCCGCTATTGCTGATGCAATAGCTAAGGTTCGTCACGCCGGCGCAATAGACGGCCGTGAATCCAATGTTCGTTGAAATCGGAAGGCTGGTTACGTTCGGCACTGTCATCGTGTTGTTTACCGCCGCGCAAGCAACATGGTTGGTAAAGACCATTGCGGTTATGTTGGTTCCGCTTGTGGACGTGCCGCCGGCGTAAAATGTGAGCGATGACGCGGTAATCCAGAAATTGCTAATCACCGGCCGAACGCTCGCCGTTGTTTCAAGTCCCTGAATATTTGTGCCGCTGGTGTAGGGCGTAAACCAGTTCGTGCTCGTCACATAGTTAACCGCCGCATTGGCCGGCAGAATTGCCTGCACGGCGTGGTTAACCACCACAAGGTTAGCCACGTTCGTGAGGTTCCAGACTAGGTTTGTATTGCGCGGCATGGCCATCGAGTTGGTGGCGGCCAAAGCCAATCCGCTAATGTCCCACCAGGGTCCGTTCGTCGCCGCTACCGCGTTCATGTTCGTGCCCAGGGCGTTCGTGCCGAAACCAAGCTGCCCGAAGTATCCGTTACTGTTGATGCCGCATTGCACGTTGCTTCCCTTGTTGGCGACCGAGAAGAAAATCGAGGTGTTCGTGGAGTAGGTTCCAATCCAGCCGTTTCCAATTCCGGGGATGGGATTTGTTGCCCCGGTTGGCGTGCTTACGCCGAACAGATACCAGTCATTGGTATAGCCGAAATATGTTGCTGTCTGTAAATAGTGTGAGCCGTTTATTCCGAGTTGGACATTGTTGCTTCCAACAACTGCCGCCGACCCGTTATCCGCCGTTAAGATAATCGAAGTCGCGGCATTGGTCGTGGACGCCCGGTTCTGGAATACAAATTCAAAATCCCCGTCGTTCGATCCCTGGATGATGAAAGGCTGTGTTGCGTTGTTGCTCTGGCTGTATGCGCCGTTAAAAGACAAGTTTCCGTTTGTGAAGTTTCCGCCGTATCCAGTCAGCACGTTCGTATCCGACCAACCATTTGTAAGCCACAACATTCCGGCAAATGAGCCGCTCATTGTCCCGACTAGATTGGTTGCGCTCAGGTTGGTGATAGTGATGCCGTTTCCGGCAATGCTTCCCTGAACCAGAAAGTTACCCCAGTTCGTGTTGTTCCCGGCTAAGTTTACCGAGCCTGAATTGGTCAGCGTCCCCAAAATTATCTCGTTGCCGTAATTTGTCACAGGGCCCGCAAAGTTGACATAACTAGTATTTGTAAACCGACCCTTGATAAGCATATTCCCGGACCCGTCGTCAATAATCTCGTTGGTGGAAAAGACTCCTAAAGTGCTAACCTGCCCGGCCAGCAGGCGCCCGTTGGAAATATCCATCGCCAGCACCTCACCGGAGGATGCGTCGGTCGAATCCCCAATCATGTAGAACGGGCCAATGTTGGTCAGGATCGCCGCGCCGACCACAATGCCGGGCGAGACAATCGAAGACCCCGCCGTGAAGTTCGTCGCCTTGGCCACGCCAGACGTGTTCGTCTGCACGGTGTTCGCGGTTCCGCCGGCCACGCTCAATGCCGCAATCGCGGCGGCTTGGTTTGAGGACACAAGCGACTGAGGCAGAATCCCGGCGATGGTTGATCCCCTTGAATTTGTAAGTCCGTCGGCGTTGCCGGAATTTGTACCTACAATAAGCGCCAAACCTTGTGCGCTCAGCATAAGGTTGGTTGCCGTGCCGGCGTTGCCGACGGTCCAGCCAATCGCCGCGTTTGTCTGCTCCACGTCAAAGGCCATTAGGATTTGAGGACTTGGCGCGCCGGAAATCCAGTTCGTGAAATTCCCAAGTTCGTACAGTCCGCAAAGGTTTGTGTTGTTTGATTTTCCTGGCCAGATCGTGGTATTGGCTCCACCGTTGCCTTGGTACAGGTAAAGGAAGTAATTAGTTTGGCCGGTTAGCGTTGAGCCAAGTAGGAGCGCGGAGCCGGCCTGCAATGGAAAGTTCGTGTTGAGTATTGAAATGCCAGTCATCGTTGTGTTCGTACTTCCTACGACCATCATTGGGCTTTGCAGCGCGGAATTGATGTTGAGGCTTCCGTTGGTGCCCAAAGTTATTCCGGTGGTCGCCGGCGCATTGCTAATGGTTAGATTGTTGGTCAGGTAAACCGGGCCGATGAACGATCCTGAAATAACCCCGACAAGATTGGTGCTCTGTAAATTTGTGATCGTTCCGCCATTTCCACCAAGGATGTTTCCGGCATTAGTAATCGTGTTTGGACCGCTAAAGACTTGCTGATAGCTGTTGTTGGTCAAGGCGTTTCCCCCAGCCCCCCCTCCTCCCCCAAAGCCATTTGTTCCAACGCTTAGAAGGCTGTTCGTAATTCCAATGGTGTTTCCGTTGAAAAATTGTGCATTCGTCGGAACCAGGCTGACCGGCAATACTGCCTGCCATGCCCGGTTTGTGCCGGTGGTGTCGGTCGCTTCCAAGGCGTAGCCGGCGCCCGGCGCGTTGGTGGCAAGCTGCATTGTGTTGGAAGAGTTTACCACGGCCGCGCCATTCAGGTTTGTGAGTCCGAATCCAATTCCGGCGAAGCTGTTGGCGGTATTGGTAAGCTGCTGGGATGCGGTCCATGTCTGGGCAACATTAGTGTTCGCATTACCTCCGACCGCCCCATAAACCTGACCGACATTGATTTGGCCGGTGATATGATTACTATCGGCGTTGCTCAGGAATGCCAGCGCGCCCAGGCCATTGGTTGCGTTCTTGGCAGAATTGATTAAATCGTATGCGCCAGACGAAGTAAACGCAGCCGATCCCAGCCCGTTGGTGGACGCAATTACAAGGTTCGTCGTCGTCGTTAGGTTAAGGGTGTTGGTGAGGTTTAGCGCGGTTTGAACGGCAGCCGCAGCGCCGACCGCGTCAAAAGAGTTGGCGGGCACGTTGAATTGATTGGACCCGCCGACGCTGTAAATTACGACGTTTGTTCCGGCTAGGGCGGGGGTGCCGCCACCGCCACCGCCCGTGCTACTAATTGTGGTTGTCCCGTTCGCGGCCGACAAGACAATGTTGCTGCCGGCCACAAGGTAGAACGTCGGGATGTTCGTCCCCACCGGAGAAAGGTTTGTGGCTAGTTGCGTGCATTGGGCCAGAGTGTAATTGCTCGTTGTGCATGGCACGAAAACAGTCCACGGCGGGACGTAGGTTGGCGAAGGCGGCTGCAAAACCACGGAGTAAAATCCGCAGCCCGTAAATTGCGCGTTGAACGCTCCGGCCACGACATTGGTTAGAACCGGATCGCCATAAATCAGCGTGACGCCGCCGTCCGGGCTGTATGGCGTGTTCAGCGGGATGAATTGGATTCCGGTGACGCGGGCTCTTCCACCCCAGCTATTGATGATTGGTCCGGTCACGGTGGCGGCTGGCAGCGACGCCGCGCAAAGAATAAACGCCAGCAAAAGTAGTTTCCGCATATGGTTGAAGTGTGTCATGGTTTTTTGTGGGCGCAAGTTTTACGGGTGGCGGAAGCCGATCATGCCATATGTTCCAAGCACGGTATTGACCAGAGCCGAGTCAATTTCCAGCAGCCCGAGCCCGGTGGCACCGGCGAGCGAATAGCTCGCGGTATAGGCCGGCGGCTGGCCGACGGTCATCGGCTGCGCCCACAGCCCGGAGAGGTGCGGCGTGTTGTTGTCCGGCATGGTTGACCAGTTCGGAGCCGATCCAAGCAACTCCCAGCGGGATGACGAGCAGGCCACGAAGCCAAAGTTGCCGGCGAGCGTCGTGCCGGCGATGGATGACGGCGACGGCTCGTCCTGCACGTAGGCGGACGCGACGGGAATATCCCAGTAATTTCCGGTCGGCAATCCGGCATTCCATGGAGTGTTTCCACCCGATGCGCGGATCGCCGCCCCGTAACAAGCCGCCTCGACGGAAAATTGAGCCGTCCACGTCGAGCCGTAATCGCCATACGTCCCCACCCGCGATCCGCCGATAATTTCGTAATTAGGCCCCGTGCTTATAGGGACGACCAGCCAGCACGCGCAAGCCCCAGGAGACGGCACGCCGGGGCCGTTTGTGTAGTAGGTCGCATCAGTGAATGTCGGGAACGGGAAGTCCGCCAAAAGTCCGGTTGCCTGCGTCGTCCAGGTTGACCATGAGGAATAGTTGAGTTGCGAGCTAACGGTGGCGATATATGTCCACGTCGTCGGAGTTGAGTCCGTCCATATTTGAGTGAAAACAGTGTTGCCGGCGCTCAACACCCCGCCTGTGCCGGGGGCGATGAATCCATTGATCCCAAACAGACCGGAAGGATCAACCACGACCTGGACGAATAGTTGATCCCAGTTTGTGGACGTGGTGACTGTTCTTGTTCCCGAATTGCCGCCGCCTGAAATTGTTTCCGTCAGCACCGTGTAAACATTCGGCCAAAGGTCGGTAAACACCACTCCGTTGTAATTTGCGCCGCCAATCTGGCTTGGATCCCACGGGCTCAGCGAGTTGAAGTTTGTCGCGCTCGTAAACTTGCCAAACCCGCAAATCGGAACCAGTCCCTTGATTAACTGGAAATAGGCTGGATTGAGCGGATAATTTTTGCTCCCGCCAGCGTTGCGCGCCTGGCTGGCCCCCGTGTTCCGTTGAAGCGATACGCTCATATTGCCCAGTCCTTGTCGTGAATATCGAGCAGCGCCACGGCAACGGTTGTGCCGCTCCCCACAGTTATCGGCATGTTCACGACGGGCATCCCGATTGCATAAAGCAGATCGCCGACAAGGTACGCCGGCGTGATATCCTCCGTTTGGGTGTTCGCGCCACTATTCCATGTGTTTGTCCGCGTGTAGGCCACAATGACGCCGCCGACCGTGATCGAATTGTATGTGTATGTGTGGGCGCCCGAGCCGTCAATCTGCGTGTCGCCGGTGATCGAGCACCAAAGCTTAGGCGGCTTGGCGATTGCGACATTGGTGCCAAAAGTATAGCTGCCGCTGCTGCCGGCGGTTGACGTGAAGCCCGAGGTGGTGACGGTCGCCCCGCTCACCGACACAACAATCACTCCGGAGGGAACTCCGGTGCCGGAAATGGATTGACCCGCCGCGATGCCGATTGCACTGGTAACGGACAGGGTTGTCACCGATGAGGAGTTGCTAAACGGTGATGATAAGGTGGTTGATACGGCAACGCTCGTTGTCGGCGTGGCCATGAAGAAATCGCCCCGGTCGGAAACGAAAGTGTATTGCTGCACCGATGCCGTGCTACCGCTACCGCCGCCCGCCGTGAAGTCGCCGTAGTTCAGCGCGATGGTGGCGCGCCACCCGTGCTCGCTCATCGTGATATCCGCATCCCGCGTCAACGTGCTCACGCCGTCCGCCGCCAGCCATTTGATCGTGATTTTTGGATTCAATAGGCACGTCAGGATTTTGGAAATCTTGTTGCGCCAGAAGTGGCCAATCCACGTTGCCGGGCCGGGCGGGTTGATGATCTCGCTCTGCTGAACCTCGGATTTTTGGTTGTCGTTCATTGCGCCAGCACGTAATACGATTCGCGGCGGATGATGCAGCCTTCATGCTCAAAAAGCTTGCTGTCCTGAAAACACCATTGGCCGACCGTTGAAATCGAAGGCGAACCAGTTGCCGTGCCATTCCACAGCGGGGGATGTGTCGCGTCCCAAGCCTGCGTGCCGCCGGAAACCAAAGCCGCGTTGAAAGCAACCGCCGTTGACACCCATGATTGATACGTCCCAGTGTTCGGCACTGTTTCCAGCCAGCCGGTGATGCCGCCGGACGCCACCAGCCCCGTGACCTCGCCCGAGGTCAACATTGACCCGGAAACTAGGAAGCCGAATGGTGTATGCAAGATTGTCGGGATTGCCGCCTTGGTAGCCGCCGTTTTGACCGCCGAGCCGCCTGAATCCACGACGCCCGCGCCCGAAAGCACGCTCGCCGGGTCCAAGACGAAATAATCGCAGCGAACTCGGACATTCACCGACCACGGCTTCGGGTCTCGGACTCCGCCCGTGTAATTGACATTGCGGATGCCGGGGAAAGTGACGGTCTGGGTCCGAATGTCATCCCACGATGCCGGCACGATGGCGAAGGATGCCGCAAACTTCACCTTACCCCCCGCCGTTGACGCTGGCTGGCTTAGGCGCGTCAGGATGGCATTTCCGTCCGCCAGGCCTCCAAAAGTGGCTACACTGCCCGGCGCGGCGTTGCTAGGGGTGTTTTTGGGGGCGGGCGGGAAGCTCGACGCCAGGATTTCAAAGTCCTGGTCGAAAGCGTAGGCGGCGAACTGAATCGGGCAGTCGGGCGGGAGCGGATATCGCCGCCGGGGTTGCCCGGCCGCGACGGAGAGCGTCCGCAGCGAGGACTCGTACAGCTTGGCGGGGGTGGAGGGTATGCTCATTACGGGTCTTTGATGATCATCCCGGTTGCTACGAGCGATTCAAAAAGCTCTTTCGTCCGGTTGGTGTTTTCGCCGATCTGGGAAAGGATCATGGTTGGATTGGCCACTCCATTTGAGACTAAATAATTCCGGTCGGCCACCATGCGGACTCGGTCCTGGTCCGCGTCGGCGATGTTGCCGTGGATGCGGTCCCAAAGCTGTTGCTTTTGCGCAAGCTCATAATCCTGCGCCACGCCCGCGAACGGGCCATTGCCGCGGCCTAGGTCGTATGGGCCGCCGGCTCCATACCACCGATTTAGCCGCCGCGTCCACTTCTCTCCGGCAAGGTCGGACATGGTGGGAAATTCCGCCTCATCCATTGCGCCGGCAATTTTACCCTTCATGTAGTCGCGGGCGGCGTGCTGGCTCCATTCGTGCCATTGCTTGGTTTCCTCTCGTTGCTGCCGCGCCGACTCGTTTGCCTCGGTCTGCTGCTGGTTCAGTAGCTTTTGAAGCTCGACCTGCTGTTGCAGTTTGTCCGCCTTCAGGGTGTGAAAATCAACCGAATCCTTGTCGAGGCCGGCCAGCGTTTTATCGGTCAATTCCAAAAGCCTTTTCCGCTCCAAAATATCCCGGTCGAGACTGGCTCCCTTTTCTTTCCTCTTATTCATCTCGTCCAGTTCCTTTTGCGCGCGAGCCGACTCTTTGTCCGCCGCTGAAATCTTAAGTGCGTCCGATTGCTTTCCCATCAGCGGATTTGTCGCGTCGAAAACGCCTAGCAGATTGCCGGCTTCGAGTTGCCGCGAAAGTCCGTAAGCATCGGACTTGTCGAGCACTCCGCTTTTGCGCATGGCCTCGATTCGCTGGCGCAACATTTCCGCCGCGGCGCGATCCGCTGAATCAAGCCCGGTCTGGGATTCGTTCTTCCCCGATATCGCGCGCCATGTTTTGAGGGCTCCGGGGCCGCCAAATAATTCCGATATTCCAGTGACGGCCGCCACACCGGCGGCAACCGCGACGGCCAGACCGCCGATGTATTGAAGCAGCAATGTGAAGCTGCCAAGCATTTTTGTGAAGTTTCCACGGAAGCCTTCCCGAAACAGAACCGCGATTTCCCGTATGATTCCGGCCAAACCGTGAGCCTCGCCTGAAACTCCTTTGATTGCCGCGCTTGCTCCGGCCCCGATTGCAGCGCCCTCAAATAATGACGCGTCGCTGCCGCCGGCCCTGATTGCCCGATATTTTCCACCCGTCGTTCCAATGCCTTCAATCGCCGCCTGCTCCTCGATCATGGCCTTGCGCGCCGCCATCCAAGCTTGGTCGGCCTCAAGCTTCCTTGCGATATTGGCTTGGTACTTTGAAAACGAAGCTTCCAATTCCGCCTTTTCAAGAGCCTCCTTTTTCGCTAATACACCCTCCCACATTGCCACATACTCGCGCCCGGCCGCCCGCTGCTTTGACAGCATCGCCGCCGTGCCGGCGTCCACCTCGGCGGCGTCGAGCCTCATCCGCAGCACAAGCGATTCGATGGATTCGGCCATATCAGTTAACGCCGTAGATATTGTTTACGCCCGCCGGGTCGGCGAAGCGACGCCGGTTGACTTCCAGCAGGCCGATCATTTTCAAACCCGCCTGAACCAGCGCGTCGGAGCGGTTGGCCAGCCCGTCGGTTCCGTGCTCAAATGATTTTCTCACCTTGCGAAGTTGGAACACAATCTTAAGTGGAACCTGCAAAGGGTTTCGGTCAGCGGGACACGCTGAATGCCAGAAGTCCAGCCGATAGCCATGGAACTTGGAAAGCTCGTAGGCGATTGCAACGTCCTCGGAAAAGTAACTTTTTCCCGCGTCGCCTTCCTCGGCGTCAATGAACGAATCCTCGACATAATCAAGAATCTCGCGGACCACAACGTCAAGCCGCTGCTTCATAATTGGCGCGAAGTCGGAGTTGAAGCGGTCCCGCGCCGTCCGCCGCTGCCACCAGTGTTTTCTGGCGAACGAGCCCTGCTTGAAATGCGGCGACACCAGCCACAGAAAGCGCATAATGTCCGCGATGATATCCGGCTTGGCGCAAAGCTGTTCGGCGCTGAACCGGTGGATGAACGGCGAGCGAATCAGCGACAACAGCCGAACATGCGACGCCGTCAGCGGCCGCACTTCAAGCCCGCAGATAACCTCATTAATGCCGAGGCACGCGGTATTTCTTACATGCGTCTCTCGCGCTACTGCTTCGGCATATCCGGGGAAATCCGCGATTGAAAATTCAATCGCCGAGTTCATTGGTTAAAATTCCTTCAGCGACGGATCGCTATTGATGCGGTCAAGTTCCAGCCGCAGCGACCATTTATTATTCCCGGCCGTGGCTAGGCTGTTGGTCGTAACGACCCAGCGCGAGGTCGGGCAATACACCGGAGCCGCCGCCGTGCTCGTGATCTTGGTCCCGATGGAAAGCTCCACAAAGTCTCCCGGAGCCAGCAGCGCCTCGCCGGCGGATTGGATGAACGTGCCACAGTTCAGCGTGGGCGCCCCGCGCATGACGGTCGGGTCGTTGCTGTTCTCCCCATACCTGCCGGTGGTCGTGTGGGTGACGCTGTTGAACTCGATGGAGAGGTCGGAAACGGCGATGGGCGAGCCCACGGCGTTGGTCCCGGCCCCGAGCGCGACGGGCGCGGCGACATAGGCCAGCGCGGCGGAATCAAGCGCGGAGGTCGGCCGGTAGAATTGGAGCAGGGCGCGAATGCCGCCGGCGGGCCCGATGGGCGTCCCGGCCGCGGAATAAAGAATGACTGGTGTTGATGCCATAGTTTTTTGGTGTTATTGGTGCATGTATTGCATTTGCAGAAGGTTCGTGCCGCCGGCGTTAGTGACAATTCCGGTCATAACAATCGTTGCCGTGAAGGTGCCGTTGCTGCCGATCTGGTTGGCCGTGAACGTGTCGCTTTCGCCATTGGTGGCCAGTGGGTAGAGATTGAAAGCGTTGGTCGGCGTGACTGTCAGGCTGCCGCCAAAGCCAAGCGTGTTGGTGCCAAGCACGTTGGTGATCTGGTTGTAACTGATGACCAGGACTTGCGGCAATGGCAGCGTGAATGTAAAGAAAGTCACAGCCTGACCGTTGGTGAACCCGGTTGAAATGATGACCGGGGCCAGCAGGTTGGTGGTGATGAGCGCTCGCGCGGGCAGGATGGCCAGGGCGGCGAGTAGGATTGAGAGGATTGTTTTTTTCATAGGTCAATAGGTCTGCATTCCGGCCGGCCACGCCGAGGGCAACACGTTGAAGGCCAGTTGAACGGGAATCGTGGACATATATGCGCCCTCCGCCGGGACAACGTCGGTCGTCACGGAGCGCGCGAAAAACTCGGAAACTTGATGATAGGCCAGCAGGGCGTTGATGCCGCCTCCGGGATACAGAGTCCCGTCGGCTGAAATCGTGATGAGTTGCGGAATGATGGCCAGCACGGCAGCGCGCTGCGCGGTGTGGGACGTGTAGCTTGGCTCCGTGACAATGCCGAAATCCATGGAGGCAATCCACGCCTTTTCGCGGAGACTTCCGTTGGCGTCAATCGCATACGCTCCGGGACGGTGGTTGATCGCGTGCAGCCGGATCATCACGCGCGGGCGAGATGCCTGGTTAACCAGAAGATTCTGGGCGGTGTAGAATCCGATCTTGCCGGTGCCGGGCAGCCATGCCTGGCGATTGGTTGCGGACTCCACCGGCGCGGCGGCATACGAGCCGCCGGGGACGGCCACGAAGAAAGCGGAGACGGCAGCCTCAATCAGCGAGAAGTCAACGAGCGGTGTAAAGTCCCTGAAAGTCATTTGAAAAAAGAGTTGACAATCAAACAGACTTGATGCAAGCTGTCATCGTGATTGATGAACAACAGATGACGCTGGCGGTGGACTGGATCGGCCAAGAGTCTTTCATCGGCTGGCTCGCCAGCGAGAAATTGAACGGTTGCCGGGCGTATTGGGACGGCGCAAAGCTTTGGACCAGAGGCGGAAACGTGATTGACGCCCCGGCTTGGTTCACTCGCAATTTGCCCGCCTTCCCGATCGACGGCGAGATTCACGCCGGTCGCGGCGAGGGATTCGGCAACGACAATTCCGGGTACAAAATCGCAATGACCGCTGTTGTCCACGGCGGCGAGTGGTTCGTTGACGGCGTAAAATTCACCGCGTTCGACGCCCCGGAAGCCGCCGGAAATTGGCAGGAAAGGCTGGCCACAATCCCGGCTGAAATCCGCATCGAGTCCACACGCATCGAAAGCCCCCGCCATCTGGCCGGCTACATGCGCCACTTGCGCGAAGTCGGCGCGGAAGGCGCAATGTTCCGAAACCCGGCCGCCGTCGGCTACGAAACCGGGCGCAGCGCAAACCTGCTGCGGTGGAAATTTACACGCTAATATGAAAAACAAAAACAGAGGCGGGAAGCGCAAGAATGCCGGCCGCAAACCGACCGGAAAAGTCGGGTTGACCGTGCGCGTTCTGCCGGAGCAAATTGAGGAGGTGCGCGCGTTCATTCGTCAACTTTCGGAAAATACACCTGGCCAGTCTCAAAAACGTATTTAGCCCCGGAGGCAATATCCTTGAGCTTTTTCGCCATGGTTTTCGAGCGGGCCGCTATAACGTGCTGAATTTTCTCAACAATATGCGGATTACTGGTCACGCCTTTAGCCCTGCTTCCAAATTCGATCCATGGGTCGGTCGGATCATTCAGGCCCGAGTCGTTGAAAATGCTTTTCCCGTTTTCCGTGACCGCGCCCACACGCTTCAGAATCCAGGCCGGTATGCGCTTTTTGATTCCGAGATCGACGGCCGCGCGCGCGAATGTGGCCCGAAGATCGCCTATGTGCGCTTGAACAACTTTTACGAGCCGCTGATATGCGGCCGAGGAAACCACGATGCGGTTGAGCTTCATGGCGTGCTGCCGCCCACGGAAAGCCTTGTAATGCGGGCGCATCCGTCCGCTGCTGTCTTTGCTTTCATGGGTAAACTCGCCGAGATCGAGCCATGCCGCCCCGCGCTGCCGGTTGGCTCCATAGAATACGTCCCGAAGATCGCCAGGGCTGCTCAAAACATCCTCGGGTTCGGCACCGACAAGAAACGAAGCCCCGTTTTTCTTGTAGGCAAACAGCCAGCGCATATCGCCTTGAGTTCCGCTCCTCGATCCGCCGAACATTGGAACGTCCGGCGACATTGGAAAGAATACGCGGCGAGCGTCTTTTTCCACTCCGGTTTTTCCCTTCTCCAAAGTTCGCGGCCCGAGCGCCTCGGAAATGTCCCAGGCCAATTGAGCGGCTTCGGATTTTAGCATCTGGCGGCATTCGCCCTCGTTCGCGCCGGCACCCATCAGATACGCGGTCATCGTGCTGACCTGCTGCGTCAGCTTGGACAGATCATATTCCGCTGTGATGGTGCCCGTGGTGGTCATGCGTCAAGACTGGTGTGCTCAATGCAAAGGAACTCGTTTTGCAGACTGGCCGCCGATGCGTAGCCCATCAGGATTTCACAGGTGATGGGCGCCCCGTTGAAGCTGAACCGCACCAGTTGCCCGACCGACAATTGCGCGGCGTCCGTCGAGCTTGTAACGTGCAATTTCACCTTCTCACGCGGGTCGGTCATGTATTGCTCGGGAAGCGTCAGCGGGTCGATGAAGCCCTCAATCTCGGCGGTGATGGTCGCGCCGGTGGCGATAATCAGAACCGGGTCCGTCGTCATCGGAGCCCGGTCCTGAATCACGTCCGCAAGATTGGAATAAAGCTCGGACACGGTTTTACGGGGCGGAGATTTTCACGCCGTATTGCAGCGACGGGTACCCAGGGTTAAACAGCCCATTCGTTCCGACAAGCCCGTTTGTGGCCACGGCCCCGGTGACAGCCACTCGAATCAGCTTGTAATAAAGCGCGCCGGCGGTGTTGAAGCTGCTGTAAACAATGTTAGTGCTGCCCCCGGACGCGGTAAGGCAGGTGTTCGAGAAGCTGATGCAATCGGCGGCGTTGGTGTCGAACAGAATGCCGTCAATGCTGGGGGCGAAGATGAACTGATTCGTTCCGCCGGCGGTGCCGAACGTAATGACGCTTTGAAAGGCCACGTTCTGCTGTTTGAGCGCGCCAATGGTGGGCGCAGTCGAAAGCGGATAGTTGGTGACGCCCGCCGGGTAGTTGGTGGGGGTCGGGATAACGCCCACGCCGGTCGTTGGGATTTGCGCCGAAGCGGTGATCGTGGCCAGCAGTGCCGCCACGCCGATGAATGCGAGTAATTTTTTCATTGTTGTTTTCTGTGTTTGTTGTTGGTGGTTGCTGCCGGTTTATACCAGTTGGCTTTTGGCCGCTGGCGTAATTGATTTTCCCGCGATGGCTTCCTCCTCGGCGCGCGCGGCGTCGTAGGCATCGATGGCGGCGTTGACTTGACCCTGGAGGCCGGCGACTTTGGTCGCCGGGTCGCCGACAATCAGAGCGGTGATTTCCTTGACCGCGTCTTTCCAATTCTTCCCGCGCATGTTCTCGGGCGTGATTTCGTGGTTGCGTAGATTGGCCTTGGCGACGTTTAGCCGGCCCATCAGTTCATTGCGCACGCGCGCGGCGACCATAACCTTTTTGTGCGCGGCGTCAATGGGCGGCGGCCCGGTGACTTTGGGGGCGGCCGCCTTCTGGGCCGCCGCCGCGCTCTCGGTCGCCTTGGCTATGGCCTCGGCAATGTCGGCGCCGATGAAAACAGCCACGTCGAGCACCTCGTCGCGCCGCCGCTCAACGCGCTTGATCCCGGCGGGGAAAATGTGCCGGATTTTGGCGTCGTCAAAGGTTTTGATCTGGTCCAGAACCGGCGCGTTCTCGTCGCAAAGGACGGTGGCGGCCGACCGGCCCTCGGGGTCGGAAAATCCGATTATTTTGATGCTCATATTTGTTGTTGTGTTGTGCCTTTCGTTTCATTCCGCCGGCCACTTGCGCGGCCGGCGAGTGAAGCGAATAGCTATTAGCTCGGCGTGCCACCGGCGACGACGACGCCCGCCGTAAGGTCGGCGGCGGAGAATCCGGCAATCACGTCGAACGAGACAAACATGGTGCGGGTCGCCAGCGAGAACCACATGCTCATCGAAACGCCGACTTCCAAGCCCGGCACCTGGAAGCTGGACGTGGTGAACACGCCGCCGGGGATGTTCGGCGGGTTGAGCGGGAGCCCGGTCGCGCGGACGATGGCCTGCGGGTTGCACGCGAAGCCCTTGATGTTCGCGCCGGCACTCGTCCAGTTGCTGTGCTGGTAAATTCCTTCCCAACCGAACGCGGACCACGCTTTCGTGTTTTGGTTACCGTCCACCGTTCCAGCCTTCTGGAAGAATCCGGGAGTGTTGCTGATGCGGGCGAGGTATGTGCCGTCCAGAATCAAGTTCTGGATGCGGGATTTTTGCAACTGGCCTTGCAAGGTCGCCAAGTCGCCCAAGCCGAACGCGGACGCGGTTTGGATCAATGGCGTCGCGGTGAAGTTCGCGGCGGTAATCGGAGCGGTGGCGAGCGCGGTCACCGCGTCGGCGAACGAGGCCACGGCCTTCGCGCGCAAATCCTCCATCCGCAGCCCGTTGTTGAGGTCGCCGGCGCCCACGCGCATCGGCTGGTTAACCCAGTTCATGGTCACGCTGATGGGCGCGACGGTCGAGCCGCCGGCGGGTTCAAACGTGGTCGGGGCGGACGTTGCGCTCTGCGCGGCTTCCGAGGCGGTCACGTGCTTCATTTGACCGGTGGCGAGTGGCTTGTACGGGTCGCAGAAACTCGCGATGCTGAAGGCGTTCAGGGGCGCCCAAACATTCACCAGGTCGGTGATAGCGCCGTCCATAAGGAAGTTCGTGACCAAGGTTCCGCTGTATGTGTTCGCGGCAAACACGTCACGATTGCCGGACTTGGCGTCTTTGGTGAGCGCCTGGCGCAACAGCGCGGGGTAACTGGCCGCAATGGCGCGGTGGCGGGCGGCGGGCGTCTTGTTCTCCTTGTGGAGATTGATAAGCGCCTCACTGCGCGGGCCGGTAAGCCCGGTCAGACCCTCGACGGCGTTGAGGGTTTCATCGGAGCCGTGGATTCCGGTATCCAGCCAACAGATGGGCGATCCGCCGGCGGCCGTGGCCTCCAGGGCGTCCAGGATGGCGATGGTCCCAGCCTCGTCGGCAATGGCGGCCGAGACATAGATCGGAGCCTCCGCATTCGTGATTTTTCCGGCGGTGACGAAGGTGAGCACGCGGTCGGTGACACGCTGGCGGTTCGCGGCGGCAAGCCGGGCGTTGAGCGCGTCGAACTCCTCGCGGGAGACGGCGGCGGCCTGCGGTTTGCCGGCGGTAACGAGCGCGATGATCTGCTCATCGGTCATTTGGTCGCTGACGGTGACGCCCCACGTTTTGAGCAGGGCAAGCATTTGGACTCGATTCATAATAAGTTTCGATTGCGGTTGTGGTTGGGTGTTACTTGCCGCGCCCTTCGGGGGAGCGGAAATCATGTTGTAAATGTTCGCGGGGATGTTGCGGCACTTGGCCAGATATTCCGCGCAAATGGGCCGCTTGGTTAGCCGCGCCTCTGGCTCGTCGTCGCCGGATTCGTCGGCCAGTCCGCACTCGATGGCTTCCGCGCCGGTCATCCAAGTTTCCGCTCTCATCTTGTCCATCCATCCGTCGGCATCCGTGCCGGATTTCTTCGCGTACAGGCCGGCCATGGTCTGGTCGTGCTTGGCCAGCATCCGCGCGTTCGCCTCGAAATCATCCTGATTTCCGCTGGCGTTCATCCATGCCTTGTGGATCATCCAAATGGCATGGTCCGGGCTTTGTACCTTACTGGCCGCGAGCGGGAGAACGGAAGCAATGCTAAGCGCGTACCCGGCAATGCATGCCGTAACGTCGGCACTTCGGGACTTGATCGCGTCGTAAATTCCGAGCCCCTCCTTGACGCTGCCGCCTTCGCTGTTGATTCGGACGGTGATCTTTTTTCCGATGGGTACGGCGTTGAGTGCATTCTTAAATTCCTCCGAACTGATGCCCGAATCATCCCACCAGCTTTTGCCGATTGAGGCGTCAATATCAATGGTCGCGGTGTCGCCATCCATCCGCACGTCAAGCATGTTGTCGGCGGCCACGTCGGCGATGCCATGCTCCTGCATCCATTGGGCGGCCGCCTCCGGGCGAACGGATTTGCGGCGGATGGGAACAAAGGCCATGGGCGAGCCGCGCAACTGGATTTTTCGTAGTGATCGCTTCATTTGTTCGCGGAGTTGTCGGTTGTAACGGTGCCCCCTGTGTCGTCAATTTCGGCCCCCTCCTGCGCGAGCGCGCGGCCGGTCTTAAAGAGCTTGCTGCTGATGCGGGACGAGTCGATGCCGTATTGCTTGGCCAACGAGTCAATGTACTGCTCGATTTGCGCGGTCTGTTTTAGGAGCGAGCGCCAGTTGATTTTGCGGCGGCCGCAGATTTGGGCGACGTTGGTTGCGCCGTTTTCCATTTCGATAGCTTGACCGGCTGCGGTGTATCCAATATCCACGTCAGGGGCATCCGGGGGGTGAATCTCACACGCATTATAGTCCGCGGGGATTTTCTTGCCATAATTGGCCGGGTTGTGACGCACGTCGCGCTCTCCCCACCATTCGTAAATCTCGCGCAGCACGGCGGACACGATTTCGTAATCGCGGCGGAAAGCATCGCGGGCGACGGCGAGGTCGGCCCGCGTGACCGTCCCTTGCAGCGAGTAGGGCGCCACTAAGAGTCGGGGAACATTAAGACCCATGCAGATCTGATTTAGCAGAAAATCCCAATAATCCTGTTGCGCCACGGTCGGGCGCTTGATCATGAAATTATTGATATCGTCGCCGTGCATCATCGCGATTTCCTGAGCGCCCACTGTGACGTTGTAATCGTAAAGCTCGTTTTTGCTGGTGTTGTTGCCGTTGTTGTCAACGCCGGTGATGGTGAGCCGCGAGGTTCGCGCCGTGTTGCCGGAAAACTCGCCGGTGCGGTTGCGCGTGACGGTGGAAAGCTTGCCGGCCAGCTTGGCCGCGCCCATTTCAAGGATTTGCAAGTCCTCAAAATCGTGCAGCAGATTGATGACCGCGTGGCCGTCCGGGATGCCCACCATTTGGCCGGGCATCAGGCAATCGAACTTGTGGATGACGTTCTCGGCGGGCACCTCGACAAATTTGGCGTCGTCGAACTCGTCCCGGATGTAATAGCACTCGGGTTTTCCGGTCACGATTTCGCGTTGTGATTTGACGCGCTTGCCGTCCGATACAACCACCTCGGAAACCACAATTTTCTTCAAGCGGATTCCCTGACAGACGGTTTTTCCCTCCTCGCCGGCGAACTGCGGCGGAGTTTGGAGTCGTAGCCGGTCAATCGTCTGGATGGCCAGTTGCCCGTTGCCGTCCAGGCACTTCACGACGATAATATTACCGGTGCGGAACAACATTCTTTCCCAGAGGATCGTCAGTTCGCCCATCGTTAGCTTGTTGCTGATATCCGGCGACTTACACCACGCGTCCCAGCGCGCTTGCCGGGCCGCAGTCCAGCCCTCAAGCTCGGGCTGGCTCAATTTGGCGTCCGAAACATCCGGCGTCACCTGGAGCCCGTCAACGCCGGTCGCGTATTGGCAGCGAAGCCATTCAATGCGCCGGCAAATCGCGTTGTTCTCGCAGAAGTAAATGAACTTCCGGCAAATCTCCATCGAGGCGGCCCAATCCACCTCAAAGCGGGCGTCCTGATACGCGGTCCAGAGCCAGCGCCGCGCCCCCCAGTTCGTGTAGGCGGCCTCAAAGCGGGCGAAAACGCGGCCGATGCCGGGCGTCGCGCGGGCGACGTGTAGCGCGGCGGTGATAAGCGCATCGGAAAAGCGGGCGATGGCGGCAAACGGCTTCATGTCGTGAGCCCGGTCCCAAATACGGGGATGAAAAGCAGGGTGAAGTCGCCCTGAACGACGGAAAGCGCGTCGGGCACATTGCCCGCCATGAAGTTCGCGGCCAATGAAGCCCGCAGCGCCTCGGTATGCGCCGGCACACCGTCATCAGGCAGCACGTCGGGCACCTGCGCGGCGGCTATGTCGAGCATCATCAGGATTTCCTCGCAAATCCCGAGGACATTTTCCGGCGTCCACGCGTAGCCGGACCCGCTCATCTGATAGGAGCCGGACTGCCCGGAACCGGACTGGGAAACGATGATTCGGCCTTTGGAGAACGAGGGGGAATTAACCGCAGCCTGAGCGGCGAGCACCGCGTTCCTCAATGTGGACGAGGAATTTTGAGCGCCTGCGGCCATCTGCCGAAGGTACCCACATTTTACGACCGCTTGAACTTGGATGAACAATCACCACTAGCTACGCATGGATTTTCACGGAATGTAACTGTGAGAAGTGTTGAGCTTGGGTGAGCTGTGGAGAGTTGTGACAGAAACTCACTCCAACAGCAATCCGCGCTTGGCCAGGTGCGGGATAACGCGCCATGCCTGGTACAGCACCACGCGCGAATTGATGGCCGCGCGGAAATCGTAAAGACCCAGCCGGCGCTCGTTGGCGCGCACCACCCACACGGAGACGCCGAGGATTTCCGCAATGTCCTTTCGGGTGAGTAGTTTTCGGGTCAGCGGGTTCATGGTGTTTTGGCGAGTTCGGCCAGCCGCCTTCCGAGCAGGCCGGAAAATTCCTTGAGTAAATCAATCTGGGTTGTGCAACTCATTAGATGGTCAATGCGGCTCAGTTGCTTGAAGCCCTCGACTTCGCCAGTGTTTTTTCCGCGCGTGAATTTCAAATCACGCTCCCAGGCCTCGTGATGCTTCAGATAATCGTCGCCCACGTCGGAGGGAACCACGCGCTCGACGTAATCAAGCGCGGTTGCCTTCGGGTTGGATTCCAGCACGCGCAATTTCATCTCGCGGATGAAGAAATAATTCTTGAGCAGGCCAGCCTTGTCGTACTCCAAAACAAAAGGGCAGTTCGGACCCTCGACAATTTGGCCCTCGCGGTTTTCGGTGAACCAGTCCGGGTGATCCTGCCGCGCCCGCTCGTAGGTGATGCCAAGTTGCGTGTAGATGAATTTCTTTGGAGAGTAAAAGCGCCAGGAGCCATCGGGATGACGGAACCCGCCTTTGCCGTGCGCGCCGCCGACGACTGCATTAATGCCGGCGCGATAGCAGAATGACAGGATCGCTTTTTGATTCTTTGAAGCGTCAATGAAGCCGTCGAACAGCCCGCCGTTGTCTTTATTCGTGATGCCGTGCGCCTCCAGCGTGGAGAGCAACTCGGATTCATCGGAAATCTTGCCCTCGAATATCACTTGTGACGAGCAATTCGGCAACACGGATTCGATGACGAGCCAGTAATGCGTCAATTCACCCGCGGCCTTGAAACCCTGCTGCCAGTCTGCGGACCACATTTTGCAAAGCTCGCCCGGTAATCCCTCGCGATTCTGCACGGCCTCGGTGGTCGTGACCACGGCGCCGGAGAACGGGCGCATTTCGTCGGAATAGAACCGGCATTCGCGCCTGGTTACGAAGCGGAACATGGGCTCGGAGTCGCCCATCTTCAGCGCGCGCACCGCCTGGTGCCATTCCTTGATGAGATCCAGCCAAGAAATCTCGTTGTAGCTGACAGCCTCACTGGTCCACGACCGGTGGGAAGCGTGGGCACCATCGTTGCGCGGAGGCGAGTAATCACCCTTGAGCGTGCGCCGGCTGGCCGGGTCGGCGGCGACTTCATGGCCGCACGGGAATTGATACCGGATCGTGGCTTCGAGCTTGTTGTAATTCGGCCGGCCGTCCGCCAGCCGGGTCGAGGCATCCCACCGCAGCCCGCCAAGCTCCGGCCGGTTCGGGTTCCATCGGAAGTGCATCGCGTGACGAACGCCGCAGACCGGGCACGCGGTTTCCCACTCCTCCATGGTGCCCTCCTCGTAGGTCAGGTGAAGCTGGGTTTCCGCCTTCGCCGCGTTGGAGATATCGAATGCCTTTGAATCCCAGATACGCGTCTGGCGGTCGCGCGCCATGGACAGGAAGCCGGGTTTCCACAAGTGAAGCTCCTCAAGTACCATCAGTGGTATGGTGTCGCTGTTGAGCGCATTCGGGTTGAACACGCCGGCGCAGCGCAGCACGGTCTTATCAAACCGTCCCTCACAGACTTTCTTGTCCCGGCCGCCGGCCCAGTTCAGCCCGGCGGATTCCAGCATCGGCAAAATGCGGTCGGCCCATCGCTCCTCGGATTTCAGGTCGTCCTGCCAGTAATTCAAAATCAGGCCGTAGGCGAATCGGCACCAGTAGGCAAGCACCACCTCGCCCGCGGTCGAGCCGCCGGACTGCACCGGTTTGATGAAAGTCCCGATGCGGCATGTTTTGTCCGCAAGCGACATGGCGCGCATTGGGACGATGGCTTGAGGGCAGCGTGACGAGTCGAATGAATGCCCGTCAACCTGGAGCCGGGATTCCTCCGCCCAGCGCACCGGGTCGGTCGGCGCGCCGTCCGGGATGGCGTTGGCCCATGGGTTCATTCGATTTCTTGCATTTTGATTTTCAGCCGGCGGCGCAAAGTCTCAAACTCGGACTCGATCCGCGCCGCCACGCCGGACACCGGCATCCCGGCCAGAGCCGGCGGAAGCTCCCGGCCCAGCCGCTCAAGCTCGGACATGAACATCCCGCCGGCGGTCGCCGCATGGCGCACAGCCTCGGCGGTCGGCATCAGAAGCTTCTGTTTTTCCTGAAGTTCAATGTCGCTGATCTTCGCTCGGCGGGATTTTCCGAACTCATCCCAGGACGCGAAGCCGGCCGGCAGGTCCGTGGCCGTCCGCAGCATGTCGTTCATGTCCCGGACCAATACCTCACAGTCCACGCGGCCGCCTTGGATGAACGCCTTTGATTTGGTGGCCTTGCAGGCGGAGAGTTCCGCCTTCGTCCAGTGCGTCATTGCGGCTGCCTGCTTAAGCGACTCGAAAATTGGCCAGCGAAAGGTTGTGCCTTTGGGTTTCTTGGGTCCAGCCATGG
>Ga0265324_10000759_pt1 | contig 21334 bp, 19 predicted proteins | sample 41419metaG_FD_198634 | JGI IMG/M metagenome (GOLD analysis project Ga0265324, IMG submission 198634) | Rhizosphere microbial communities from Carex aquatilis grown in University of Washington, Seatle, WA, United States - 4-14-19 metaG | ecosystem: Host-associated > Plants > Roots > Rhizosphere...
TGTGAGCCACAGCAAGTTTTGGAAAGACACATGCGTCTTCGCGGTCGAGGACGATCCGCAAAACGGCTGGGATCACGTCAGCGGCTACCGCACCACGGCTTACGTTGTCAGTGCCTACACGAAACGCCACGCCGTCGTGAGCACGCAATACAACCAGACCAGTCTCCTGCGCACGATGGAACTGATGCTTGGCCTGCCGCCGATGAATCAGTTTGACGCCACGGCCACTCCGATGTTCGACTGTTTCACCAACACGCCGGATTTCACGGTGTTCAACGTGGTGACGAACAACGTGCCGCTGGACGAAATGAACCCGGCGGCGAAGAGGATTTCCGACGCGCAACTTCGCAAGGACGTGTTGGTCTCCGCCAAACTGCCGCTGAACCAGCCCGACCAGTGTGACGAAAACGTGCTGAACCGCATCCTCTGGCGCGCGACGATGGGCGCCAAGCCGTATCCCGAATGGGCGGTGAAAGTTGTGGACGACGATTAGTCTTCCGCAAACAGATATTCCAAGTCCACCGCCGTGAGGCTGCGGGCAAAACCTTCCTCGCCGAGTACGTCGGCGATGGTCTTGGCCTTGGATTGCTGCAGTTCCCAGATTTTTTCCTCCACCGTGCCGGGCGCGATGAGCCGGTAGGCGTTCACCGTCTGCGTCTGGCCGATGCGGTGCGAACGGTCAATGGCCTGCGCCTCCACCGCCGGATTCCACCACGGATCGTAAAGCACGACGTAGCTGGCGTTGGTCAGGTTCAAGCCGGTGCCGGCGGCGCGCAAACTCAACAGGAACACGCCCGCGCCGGCGTCCTTCTGGAAATCCGCGACGACGGACTGGCGGTCCTTCGTCTGGCCGGTGAGGACGTGCGTCGGGATGTTGCGCACCTTGCACTCCTTCTCCAGCAGTTCGAGCATTTGCACAAACTGCGAGAACACCAAAACTTTCTGTCCGTCGGCGATGAGCGGATCGAGCAGTTCAAACAGCGTGTCCGTCTTGCCGCTGGCGGTGTTGCTGCCGACGAGTGACGGATGGCAGCACACCTGCCGCAACCGCGTGAGCGCGGCGAGGACGTGCATCTTGGATTTGTTCAAGCCCTGCGTCTCGACGGCCTTCATCACCTGGTCGCGGCTGCGGCGCAGTTCCGCGAGATAAAGCTTCCGCTGCTCGTCGCCGAGCGGACAATCCATGCGCTCCTCGATGCGGTCGGGCAAATCTTTTGCGACGTGCTTCTTCAACCGGCGCAGCAGCAGCGGTCGCAGCTTGGCCGACAACCGGCGGCGAGCGATGCGCTGATCGGCCTCGGCATTCTCGCCCCCCTTCGGCTCGTAGGTGTCGAGGAACTGTTCCTGATTGCCGAGGTAGCCCGGCTGGATGAAATCCACGATGCTCCACAAGTCGAGCAGCCGGTTTTCCAGCGGCGTGCCGGTGAGCGCGATCTTGTGTTCGCATTTCAACTGCTTCACCGACTGCGTGACCTGCGCACCGGGATTCTTGATGAACTGGGCTTCGTCAAGAATGACGGCGCGGAAAGCGAACTTGTGAAACTCTTCCAGGTCACGGCGGAGCAGGGCGTAGTTGGTGACGATGAGGTCGTGCTGCGGAATCTGCTTGCGCAAATTGTGCCGTGCCGCGCCGCTTTCGAGCACCAGCACCTTCATGTCCGGCGTGAATTTCTCCGCTTCGCGCCGCCAGTTATGCAGCACGGACGCGGGACAGATGACGAGCGACGGCTTGGGGTTCTTTTTGTTCTGTGCCTTCAACCACGCCAGCCACGTCAGTGTTTGCAGTGTTTTGCCCAGCCCCATGTCGTCGGCCAGAATGCCGCCGAGGCGGACCTGCACGAGATGCGCGAGGAAATCAAAGCCGTCCTTCTGATACGGGCGCAGTTCCGCCTGCAAACCATTCGGCAATTCGGCGGACGGCACGCCCTTGAAGTCGCGCACGCGTTCGCGCAATGCCTGGGCCTCCGGCGAATCCACGAAGCGCGTCAGCCCGTCCTCGTCCAGATGCGCGACGTGTTCGAGGCCGACCTTTTGCGGCACGGCGATGAGGCCGTCCACGCCCATGTCGGCCATCGCCTCGTGCGCGCCCTGCACGGCGGCGGTGTCGAGTTCCACCCAGCCGGCATTCGGCAATTTCACGAAGCGGCTGGTCGCAGCGGCAAGACGTTCGAGATCGGCTTTGGAAAGTCTCATGCCCTCGGCTTCCCATTCGGCGGAAACGGCGAGCCAGTCAATGCCGCTGCCCTTCACGACGAGGCGCGGTTTCAACTGGCGCGGCTTGAGGAAAAGATGATGGAACGCGGGATTGCCGAGAAATTCCGCTTCCGTCGGTTTCGTGCCCCACGCGTCGGCGAGCGCGCCGAGGAAATTTTCATTCGCGTCGCCGATCCACAATCCCGGCTCCTGCATGAACCAGTCAAGCTTGCGGAGCCATTGCACCGCCGGATCAAGGCGCGGGTCGTCGAGGATTTCCGGCTTATCGCCGGGCTTGATGACGCGCCCGTGTGGCGTCCATTCGTGGCCGCTCCAAACCCAGGTGCTCTTGTCGCGCAGGCTTTTCGCCATGAGTCGCAACTGCACCGTGTCGTCCTGCAATTCAAAAACAAACTGCGGCGTGGCCGGATGCGCGACGCAGAGCTGGTCCCAGTCCACGCCGTGATTTGTCTGCGTCTTGCGCAGATGCAGCAGCAAGCGATGGCTCAACTTGCGCACCGGCACGGACGGTTTTTGCGTGAGATATTTCAGCACGCCGTTCGGCGGCGCGTTGCGCAGCAGGAAAAACGTATTGCCGATGAGCGCGATGGGCGACTGGCGGTTGAAGAACTTTGTCTCGGCGATGGCGTGGGAAATTCCGCTTGGCAATGCGAGACGGTGCGTGAAGGAAAGTTCCTGCGTGCCGTTCTCGAGCTGCGGCGTGAGCGAAATGACTTCGCCGTGAAAATGAATCGGCTGGCCGTTGCCGGCGAGTTCGAGCCGGCCGGTGTTGCCCCAGCGCGCGAGCCATTGCAGGAGTTCCGCGTCCGTCAGCAGCAGCGAAGTCTCGTGGCCGGCGCGCTCGCGGTGCGTCTCGTAGATCCACTGGATAAATTCCCAGTCCCACGGCGTAAATAATTCCTGCTCGTGCGCGGCGCGGACGACAAGGTCCACCAGGTCGTGCAGCGAACGCGCCTTCTCGCCGGTGCGCGGACGCAGCAGCAGAAATTGCAGGCGCAGCCGGTGACGCGACGGATCGGCCTCGTCCGGCTGCGGTTTGCCGACGACGCGCAACGTGGCGCGCGGCGTGTCGAGGTGCAGCGGTGCGGACGGCGCGAGCCAGTTTTCCAGTTCGTGGACGAGCCGGATTTCCTGCTCGGCCTCCTCGGCGCGGGCGAAACGTTCCGGGCTGGCGTGCGGCTGCAGTTCCAGCGGCACGGAACGCTTGGCGCGCAGAAACAAAAACGCCAGTTCCTCCAGCCGCGCCTTGCCCTGCGCGGCGAGCATTTTCGGCCACCAGTCGGTCGCGGGAAAATCGCGGCGCGAGAGCGAAAGCTTCTCGAAATAATCCTCCAGCGCCAGCCACGCGCGCTGCGAGTCGGGGCAGGACGCGAAAATTTTCAGGAGGTCTTCGCGTTCGTTGACGGTGGTTTTGGAGTCGGATAATTCGCGGCGCAGATCCGCGAACGCGCCGTAGGTTTGCGACAAAACCTTGTGGTGCGCGTCGTATTTGTTCGCGCCGGTGCGCGGCGTCCCGGTCCCGTTTCTGATTGAAGTTCTCGGCATCTAGACTTGAAAATGATGTTCTATCATTTCGACAGAACCCGCCCTGCCGGTCAATCGGAAACGGAAAGTTTTTTGGTCGGGACGGGTTTCGGGCGATTGACGCTGACGGGTTTTCTGCTAGATTCACCGGCCATTTATGAACCGCAATCCACACGTCGCAATTGTCGGTGCCACTGGCGCAGTCGGCATCGAAATGATCAAGACCCTGGAAAAGAGAAATTTTCCGGTGGGCAAGCTCACCTTGCTCGCCTCCGCCCGTTCGGTCGGCAAGAAATTGAAGTTTCGCGGTCAGGACATCGCCGTGACGGAATTGACGAAGGATTCGTTCGCGGGCATTGACATCGCCCTGTTCAGCGCGGGCGGCGGCATCTCGAAGGAGTTTGCGCCGATCGCAGCCAAGGCGGGATGTGTGGTCGTGGACAATTCCAGCGCGTTCCGCCAGGATCCGAACGTGCCGCTGGTGGTGCCGGAAATCAACGCCGCCGACGTGAAGCAGCACAAGGGCATCATCGCCAATCCGAATTGCACCACGGCCATCACGCTGATGGCGCTGTATCCGCTGCATCAGGCGTTTGGCGTGAAGCGCATTTTCGCCTCCAGCTACCAGGCCGTGAGCGGCACGGGCGCGAAGGCGTTGGAAGAGCTGGAACGCCAAGTCGGACAGATCGTCGCCAAACAGCCGGTGACGAAGGAGGTTTATCCGCACCAGATCGCATTCAACGTGATTCCGCACGTGGATTCATTTTTGCCGAGCGGCTACACCAAGGAGGAAATGAAGATGGAAAACGAAGGCCGCAAGATCATGCACCACGACGGGTTCCGTGCCAGCGTGACCTGCGTGCGCGTGCCGGTGTATCGCTCCCACTCCATCGCGGTCAGCGCTGAATTTGAGAAGCCGGTGTCCATCGAGGCCGCGCGGGCGGTTTTGAAGAAGGCACCGGGCCTTGATGTCGTGGACGAGCCGGAGAATAAAATATATCCGATGCCGCTGCATACTTCCGAGAAATACAATTGCGAAGTGGGGCGCCTGCGCCTCGACTGTGCGCTGGACAACGGCCTGTGCTTTTGGGTCAGCGGCGACCAGTTGCTCAAGGGCGCGGCGCTCAACGCGGTGCAGATCGCGGAAGAGCTGGTGAAGTGATTTTTGAGTTCAGTGGCGGCGGGGCGGACGGAAGTTCGCCCCGCCTTTCCATTTGCCCGGACGGGGGCTCGGTAAAGTAACTCTTCGGTTACAAATCGGTTGAATGTCCCCGGGAGTGTGCTAGTGTCACCCTTTTATATGGCGAGACGCAACCAACGAGAAGCGGGACTGGTGGGCAACACCTTTCAATTCACCCTTGCAGGTATCATCATCTTCAGCCTGTGTCTGATTGCGGGCGCGGCGTTCATCACGTCCCGGTTGGTGGCCATCAGCCGGCCCAAGCTGGCGGAAACATTTGCCGTGGATCCCAAGGACAAGACCCGCTCGGTCTATTCCGGGCCGTGGGGGGAACTCGTCACGCGCGACATTTCGCTGGAACGGCCGGCGGAATATCTCACCGACGAAGTCACCAAGCCGACGCCGGAAGTGTGGACCTTCAACGGCCTTAAGCCCGCCGCCGTGCAGGCGGTTCTGGTGAAGAACGGCCTGACCGCCGCGCAAGCCGCCGCCGCCGTGGCTCCGGCGGTTTGCCAGGAAACCGCCACCGGCACGCAGATCACGCCGACCGCTGACTTTCTGTTCTCGTTGAACGCGGCTGACCGCGCGAAGCTTTACCCGGCGCTCGCGGGTTTTGGCATCAACCTCTATCTCGATTATCCCTACATCTTTCCCGCCGAGACCATCGAGTCCATCTATGCGGATGACCGGCTGAACCCTGACGACGTGGCGTTGTTGAAGCGGCTCGTGTATCCGAACGGCGCAGCGCAGCAACTGGCCGACTACCAGTTTTTGCTCAACCAGATTCCCTCGGTCGAGCGGCGCGTGGTTTTGACCCGTGCGCTCTCGCGGCAATCCGCCGTGTTTGCCGGTTTGGCCATCAAGCCGGACACGGACATTGACAAGATTGCGTCGTATTGGGGCAACATGCCCAATGTCCGCTTCACCGACATCCGCCCGCTCATGGAAGCCCTCAAGCGCCTGCCGGAGGGCGGCAACTTGAGCCTGCTTTACCTGCTGCCGAAGTTCGCCCGCGAACGGCTCTACACCTTTCCGCAGCCGCCGCAGCCGGGCGAGCCGACGAAAGATTGCCACTGGACGACGTTCAATTTCAGCAACGAGACGCCGGACAACCGCTTCAATGACCCGGCTTTTGCCGTGCAATACATCCAGAAGAATTATTACCAGATCGCCGCGCCTTCCCAATACGGGGACATCCTGCTCCTGATGAATGACAAGAACGAGATCAAGCACTCCGCCACCTATCTCGCCAACGACCTGGTCTATACCAAAAACGGCAACAACTACCGCCAGCCGTGGATGCTCATGCGGATTCCCGACCTGATCGCCACCTATCCGAGCACGCCGCCGATGCGCGCGGTCTATATGCGCAAGAAAACGGATTAAGCCCCAAGTTGTTAATGAGCAAGGCAGGAATCCATTCGTGAATTCCTGCCTTGCTTATTTAATTCTGATGGGTGACTTGGCGGTTTAATTTCCCGGCTTGGCCGCTTCCTTGGTGACCGCGCTCAAGGTCTTGATCTTCGCCTCGCGCGCGATGTCCATCACCTTCACGATGCTTTCCCAGGGCGCTTTTTTGTCCGCGCGGATAGTCACCTTCAAATCCGGTTCCTTCGCCGCCTGCTCCAGCAACTGCGTGCGCAACTGGTCAGGCGTCCGAACCGGCTGTAATTTGCCGAACCGGTATTGCCCACCGGCATCAATGCTCACCTCCACCGGCGGATGTTCCTCCGAACCGGACTTCTGCGCGGCGGACGATTCCGGCAACGCCAGCTTCAGCGTCGGCTGCTGCTTGAACGTCGTCGTCACCATCAAAAAAATCAGCAGCACCACCAGCACGTCAATCAGCGCGACGATGATGACGGCGGGGGCCGTACGGCGTTTGCGGACGGAGAAGCGCATGGTTCAGTTGGCTTTTTCGCGATACTGCTTGCGGATGAAGTCGTCGCACAACGTCTCCATCTCCACCGCCAGCACCTCGACCTTCTTGCTGAAATAGCTCCAGAAAATCAGCGAGGGAATCGCGATGAGCAGGCCGGCCAGCGTCGCGCGCAGAATGAGCGCGATGCCTTGCGCCAGCTTTTGCGCGTCGTTGAGGCCGGTCACGCCAAGGTCGCCGAACACGCCCATCATGCCGGCGATAGTGCCGACGAGGCCGAGCAGGGGCGCGATGCCCACGATGACTTCCAGCACCACGAGGCCGCGCTCAAGTTGGACGACCGCGTGCCGCGCGGCGGTTTCGAGCGCATCCATGTTGTCAGCCTTCGGCCAGTCCGCGCGGTCGGCCGCGAGCGCGATGAGCCGGCCCAGCGGCGAGGGATATTTTTCGCAGAGGCTGCGGACCGTTTTCACGTCCTCGCGCGTGCGGCAGTTTTCCAGCGCGGCGACGATGGGCGGCGGCACGACGACGTTCCAGCGCAGCGACCACGCGCGCCAGATGATGACGCCGACACACACGACCGAGGTGACGGCGAGCAGGAGATAAACGGCATTTTCCATAAATTTTCGACGGTCAAAGTTAATTCAATAGTAATAGAAGGTGAAGGTGATTTCGCGGTAATTCGTCCCGATCGTCCGCCGCATCTCCGGGCTCCACGCGCCAAAGGGCGCGGCCTGCTCGATGGCTTCCTGGCAGACGTAGCCGAGCAGCTCGCCCACGGTGTTCGAGGCAATTTTCGCCTCGGTCACGGAGCCATCGGGATTGAGGCGGAACGTAATCGTCGCCTTGCCGGTGCGGTCGGAGGCGAACTGCTGGCTGTCGAGCAAGTCATACCACCGCGAGCGGATGGCGTCTACGATCCGGCGGTCGTAGTCACCGAACGGCGTGGCCATCGCATCCAGCGAAGAGGCCAAGGCGCGTCGCGGCACGCCGCCCTCCTGCTGCAATTCCAAGCCCGGCGGCTTGGTTTGTTGTGCCAGAGCCTCGCGAATCGTGCGCGGTCGCGGCTTTGGCTGGTTGTCGGGATTGCTCTGGTCAGCCGGCTTGCCCGGTTGCAAAGTGCCGGGACTCAAGCCGGCGGGTTTCGGTTCGGCGGGCTGGGTGTCGGTTTCCTTTTGCGGCGGCGCGGGCGTGGCGGGCTTGGCCTTCACCGGCCGCGTCGCGTCCTCGGTTTTCGGCACGTCGCGCTGTTTGCCATGAAGCTTGGGCTGGTTCGACTCACTGGCGGCGTCGGGATTGGCCGCGCGGGAATTTTTGTCGGAATAATATTTTGCCTGTTTCGGCGACTCAGTGTCGGCCTGCGCCACGTCGAGGTAGATGGTCGGATCGGTTTTCTGCACCACCGCCGGCTTTGGCTGGGCCACCAGCGGATGACGCACGGGCCAGTGCAGTTTCTGCCAGATGCCGGTTTTTTTGGCCGCTTCGTAGCCGCCCCAGATGCCGAGGTGCGCGAGCAAAGAAATCAGCAGCGCCAGCAGCAGGCGGGTTTTATCCAGCCGGCTGAAGCGCAGGGAATCTGATCCATTGCGGGGACGAACCATGAGCTTTAATTTTGCCGCACGAATGAGGACGGGGCAACTGCTAGATTTTGATTTGGCGGTTCTGTCGAACATGCTAGATTGGATTCATCAGCCTATGACTCACTCCGCCCACGCGGCTACTGCGTCCACTACTGGCGTCGCTGACTACGTTATTGTCGTCAGCAACGAAGACGACTACCACGCCAGCTTCCACCACTTCGCCGAAAAGGTGAACCGCAAGCTCAAGTCCGGCTACCAGTTGCACGGCCCGCCGTTTAACATCAACCACACGCTGTGCCAGGCCATGGTGCGCCCCGGCGGCGCGGCATCCAGCGGCGACACGACGATGTTCTTCCAGCCGCCGATCGGCCATCACGGCTGATTGTCGCTTGCGGTTTGGCTGCGATTTGGTTTCATCGGCGCCATGACGAAAGTTCCGTTGGCAAAGATTGTCGCGCACTGCGACCGACTCCTCCGCACCGCCGCCATCGGCGACTATGACGGCGCGGTGAACGGCCTGCAGGTAGAAAATGCCGGCACCGTCACGCGCATCGCCGCCACCGTGGACGCCAGCCTCGCCACCGTGAAGCTCGCCATCGCGGCGCAAGCGGATATGCTCCTCGTTCATCACGGTTTGTTCTGGTCGCCGTCGCATCCGTGGACGGACAAAAAATTCGAGCTGATGAAGCTGCTCGTCGAAAACAACCTTGCGATTTACAGCTCGCACCTGCCGCTCGACGCACATCCCCGGCTCGGCAACAACGCGCAGCTCGCCGCCGCGCTGGGGTTGGAAAACCTGAAACCGTTTTTCTTCAGCCATGGCCAGAACATCGGCCTGAAAACTTCCGCCCAAATTTCCCGCGCCGAACTGGCGAAGCGAATCGAGCACGCCACCGGCGCAAAGCCAAAAATAATTCCCGGAGGCAAAGAAACCTGCCAGCGCATCGGCATCGTCACCGGCGGCGCGGGCGGCGAGTTGAAACAGGCGGCGGCGGAGGGCGTGGATACCTTCATCACCGGCGAAGGTCCGCACTGGACTTACGCGCTCGCGGAAGATCTGGGACTGAACGTTTTCTACGCCGGCCATTATGCGACCGAGACTTTCGGCGTGCAGGCGCTGGCGGCGGAGCTGGCAAAGAAATTCAGCGTGCCGTGGGAGTTTCTGGATCACCCGACCGGGCTGTAAGTCTTATTTTACCGCTCGGGAAAACTTTTTGTGGGCGGCGATGCCGTCCAGAAACCCGCGCAAGTCGGAGCTGAAGGATTTTGCCAGCTCAGTTTTTCCGGTCAGCTTGTATTGCGCGGTTTTGATAACGAGTTGCAGCAGCCGGCCGTAGAGCATGAAAAACATTGGCAGGTCCTTCCTGAATTCCCGCATCATGGCCGCGCCGGCAAAGCTATAGACATAGCGTGTCTGAAAGACTTCATCCGCGCTGGATTCGCGCTGATTGCGGACGGCGGAGGAATCCTCGGAATCCGACGTGAGGCGATGCTTGTGCCGCACCATCGCTGCCGGTTCATAAACAATGGCGTGGCCGGATTTCAAGACGCGGTAAAGCATTTCCAAATCGTCGCAGCCCTTGAACGGCGCACCGGCGCCGAACCGTTCGTCGCAACCGCCGGTTTTTTCAAAAAATTCGCGGCGAAAGGAAAGGCTGCTGCCGTGTCCGATGCCGAAAGGCGCGGGCGCATGGGATTTCATGTGCTTGGCGAAAACCTTGCCGATGTTTTTCAGTAGAAATCCGATGCCGCCACGGACATCTTCCGGCGCGAAGGTGCGTTTTTCACCGCCCAGATCTTGTCCGGCAACTTCTTCAAATAAGTCGGATGCGCCGCCGGTGTGGTGCTGGATGACCCTGCCGGTGCAGGCCCAGACGTTCGGATTGGAGTAGTTTTTTATTTTTTGCGCGAGCCAGTCCTTTGAGGGAATGCAGTCGTCGTCGGTGAATGCGATGATGTCACCGGTGGAGGCGGCGATACCCGTGTTCCGGGCGAGCGCCAGGCCGGGTCTCGGTTCAGCAACATATTTTGCGCCGAATTTTCTTGCGAGATCCGCCGTCTTCGCCTTGTCCATGCCGCTGCTGCTGTCCACGATTAGGATTTCAAAATCCGCATTTTCCAACCGGGAAAGTGCCTCCAAAGTTTCTGAGATGGAGCCAGCGCGATTGCGGGTGCAGACGATGACGGAGGCTTTCATGCCGGAAGCATTTCAGGCGGCCAGCAGACAGAGCGTGGTTTCGCCCTTGGTGGAAAGCTTGGGGCTGAATTTTTTGACGGCGGATTGGAACGCATCGCTGCAACCGGGCTGGTAGGCGTCGTGCAACTCGACCATCATCATCCGGGTCTTGTCTATCCAGGCGGCGGAATTTAGGAACACTTCGCGTTCCGCGCCTTCAATGTCAATCTTGAGCAGGTCAATGGATTTGAGCTGCATGGTTTGCATCAACGATTGCAAGGTGACGGCTCCAACCTGGCCGCACCCGGCCAGGTCGCCTCCGGAACCCTCCAAGGTGCGGAACCCGCAATGGCCACCCTTGGGATAGAAAAGATTGAGCTGTTTGTCCGCGCCCCACAAAGCTGCGTGCAACGGCCGGGCTTGCGGATAGGCGGCGAGGTTTTTTTGGAGCATCACAAAATTGGACGCGTCTGGCTCGATGGCGATGATGGTCGCGCGTGGAAATAAGTTCGCAAAATAGACGGACGCCAGACCAATGTTCGCGCCGGCGTCAATGATGACTTCGGGAACCACCGGCAACGCGAATTCATATTCGTTGTCCAGCAGGACTTGTTGTAGCACTTCAATATCCGTTGTGCCAGGCCGGATGTGGAGAGGCTGTGCGATGCCCGGCAGCGTGATTTTTTGAACGGGCCAGCCGGCGGACAGCCGGACGAACCGGCGTCCGAACATTTTGGCGAGCACGATGAGGAAAAGAATTTTGAGCAGCAGATACAGTCCGAGCCGCGAGCGATACTGCCGGAGTTTGCGAATGATTCGGAACATCGTCGGAAGAATAAACATTTCCCGCTGCGAACACAATGGCCGCTGCAGAAATGGAGTGATCAGCGGTCGGAATATCCAGCAATGGCGAATCGCAGCAGCCGTTGCAGTCGGCAGCCCAACCACTTATCATAAATCCGGTAGGCGAACGGCTCGGCGGGAATCTTTGGCCCGAGCGACAGGTCGTTGGTGGCAACGAGGTGGAAGCCCGGCCGGCAGGTGTCCTTGGGGCCGCGCACGAACTGGGTGTTGAAATAATTGACGTAGGCGTCCACGCAGGTGAGGCCCAGCTCCTTCATTTTTGCGACCCACCATGTCTTGGGTTTGACAGTCTGGTGCAGGTTCACGCCTTGATGAATGTCATCGCACAGTGCGACACTCATGATCCAGAGGCCGCCGGGGCGCAGGTGTTTTTTGACGTTGGCGACAAGCGCAGGCAGATCTCGCTCGTGGATGTGTTCCATCACTTCCCATGCGGTGATGACGTCGAACTGGAGCGGCACTTCACCTTCAGGAAATTCACCGGTGATCTGGAATGGAGCCGTCAGGTCGGCGGTAAAAAGATTTTCGGGAATCGTCCGCCACTCGGCGCGGCGTAGTTTCTTGGAATAATCACTGCCCTCCAAACCCACCGCGAGGCAGCCGTCGTCCAGACAGTCTTTCACGAAGCCACCGCCGGAACAGCCCAAATCCAAAATCCGCAGCGGCACGTCAATGCCGTAAAGTTCGTAGAGCTTTTTGTTGAAGCGCGGGTGGCGGCTGTTATTCAGCCGTGTGCCGAACGGGATGAGGTGATCGGGGGATTCGTAGGCCACCTCGCGTTCCGCGCGCACAGTGATGCGGCGGATTCGCGTCGGGCTCTGGTCAACTTCAGGCATGATAATAAATAAAGTGCCGGCCGGCGGATCATTCCACAGGCGACGGGCAAAATGGATAACATCTGATGGCGGCAGTGGCAAGTTTCGTTCCGCCGCGCGGCAAAAACATATTGCACATTGCGTTACGCTGTCTCCGGCATGGTGCGTTGGGTTTGACCTCGTGCTTGCCGGCGCGACGAACGTGCGCTTCATTATAGACGAAGGTCATGCAGGTCGGATGAGGCGCTTAGTCACGCCATCCGCCAGATGCTTCAATCACGACCGGGTCGCGACTCGGCGTCGAACGCCTTGCGGCTGTCTGCGGACGTAATTTGCGGGGCAGATTTTCTTTTGGTTGCGAACCCCAGCCAGACGGCCAGGCAAAGGCTGGCGCCGATGGCTGCGAATGTGACATAAATCGGTTTGTTGGCCATGCTGAAATCAAACTTGACCGTGTGCGGTCCGGCGGACAGATAGACGCCGCGCATGATGTAGTTGCAGCGCAACAAGTCCGCCGGTTTGTCGTCCACGGTCACGTGCCAGTTGGCATCGTATCGGTCGTTGAGCAGCAAAACTGATGGGGCTGAGGCATTGGCCGTGAAGACGATATGCTTCGGGGAATAGCTCTTGAATTCCACGGTGCCGGAATTTTCATTCGTAGCCACCGCCGGCAACCCCGGCTGCGGCGTGGAAACCAGCACGGTTTTGGCCGGGTCAAAACTGAGGTCGGCCAGGGTGTTTACAGTCGCCATGTCATTGGTGTTGACCTGCCAGTTGGCGTAAAGCTTCACGCGAGGCAGGGCGCCGGTAAATTCAAACAGCGCGTAGCGCCCGTTTTCATTGGGGACGGCGGTGAGTTCTTCGAGCTGGGTGGGCTGTAGAATCCCCGGTTTGGGCGCGATCTCAAAACGATGAATCGTGCGAAAACGGTGCTGAATAGGATCCAATTGCTGGTTCAGCACATCCAGATAGCCGGCGGCCCCGAGCAAATAGCGGGTGTTGGTCAGCGCCCACTCGCGGGCAATGAGCGGGACGCTTTCGGCTGTGCCGCGCGGCGCGAGCGCTTCAAGGAAGGTTTTCAAATCCACCGGCATACGTGGCATCTGAATGATGTCGAGGCACTGGATGTCGTAATAGGGGAAATGGTGCTGCATCCACTCGATGCGATAGACCTGATCGAACAGCTCTAGGCCTTCCGGCGCGCGGAAGGGCAGGCCAGCGACACGGTGTTCGTAAGGTTTGTTCCGCAGAAAATCCACGACGGGATTCAGGGTGCCGATTTCGTATTTCTGCTTATAATCCCAATGGATAACGTAGGGCAGGTTGGCGCGTCCAAGGTCGAAGAACAGGAAGCCGCCGACCAGCAGTGCTCCCCACCGACCGCGCTCGCCGCCGAAACATCCGGCCATGATGCCGGCCACCAGCACGCACGCCACCGTCAGCAGGAGCGCGAACCAGCCCGCTTGAGCCACGCTAAAGTCGGCAATCTGTCGCGCAAAATTTTCGTCTGGAAAACCCATTTTCTGAAGATAATGAACTAGGTTGGTGCTCTGGCTGGAGTAAAGAAGCCAACCCACTGTGCTCGCGGCGAGCGCCGCGCCGCAGCCTAAAATCCAGCGCCGATCCGCCTGGGCAGCCCGCGCCCACCAGTTTGCCCAAGACGTGGCTGGAAGGGCTGGGTTGAGCCGGTTGGCCAAGGCATTCAAGCCGTAGGCGAACAGCACTGTGACCGACAGTGAGAAGAAGATGAGAAACTTCGCCGGATTGCGGATGGTGGAGAAATAAGGAAGTTGGTAAAGCGCTCCATAAAACATGGGGGCAAACCGTCCCCATGCCAGCAATAGCGACCCGATTAGCACCACCGTCCAGAACCAGACAAATTTTTTCTGCCGGTCTGAAAAAGGGGAGTCTTTTTTTCGCAGTGACTGGGCAACGGCCCACGCCGCCAGCAGACAGACGAGGATGCCGCAGTAGCCGCCGCCGCCGCTGAAACGCATGAAGCCTTGCGGCATCTGGCCTTGGGCACCGCTATCGAGAAAACGGTCAATTTCTGGTGAGCGCCCCATGCCGCCCCAATAGACGCCGCCCTCAAAAGATTTTTGAAACTGCGGCATCATGCCTTTGGGTGTATCCATTTTGTAGCCGAACAATCCGGGAACAACGAGGCCGAGCGTTTCGAGTTTGGGCAGACTCCATTGCGTGGCCCAGTCCCAGTGTTGCTGTTTGGCCTCTGCGTCTTGCGCCGTCCCGGCGATGCCCTTGATTTGCGTGGAAACCAGCCCGGTTACAGTTTGAATGGACAGGAATCCAGCGAACACCGCAATCACGGCGACTTGAGCCACGCCCCGCGCCGCGTTTTTTATCGCCGAACCCTCCGCATCAAGCAGGGATTTGAGAAGGGTGAACCCCGCCACAAACACGCTTAACAGTGCGCCGATATCCGCCGCTTCGGTAACGTTGAGGCCGACGCAAAATCCTGCCAAAGCCAGTCGCGCCCAACGAACCGGCGCGGTTGTCTGGGGGGTGTTGCTGGCCACCATTGCCAATGCCAGGAAAGTCGCTCCGATACCGATCTCCTGCGGGGCAACCCCCCAGCACGCAGCGGAAAAAAAACAGGAACTCAGCATCGTCGCCAGCGCGCCCGCCCATCTCGCCAAAAGGCCAAACCCCAGTGCCCGGAAGAAGGTCCAAGCGCAGACGCCGAGAATAAGAATGGCAATGGGCGCGTAGAATTTGGAATAGGCAACCGGCCCCAGCAGCCATTGAAACAAGGAGGTGATGTTGAAGGTGCGTGAACCGCCGGAGGTTCCCAAGGTGTTCATGTCATCCCACGTTCCCGTCAGCCCCTGCAAGGGTTGGATCCAGTCCGGCTTGATTTGCCCCAGCGGACCGTCGTTGGAAAAATGCACGTAGTCCAGCAAAAAGCTGCGCCAGAACAGCAGCGCCAACACGGCGGTAAACACTAACGCAACCACAACCCATTCATGACGGAAGGCGGAGACCGGGGAACTTTTTTTCATTTAATTTTGATCTTTAGACTTTTGCGGAGGTTAATGGTTCAAATTGCTTTGTGCAAAGTTTTTGACGGCAGGCCACCGACGGCTCGGTTTGGCTTGATTGATTTCCTCTTGCTGCTTCAGGAAACATTTGGCAATCAGAATAATTCGGTGTTACGCTGCGGCTCGCGTAGCATTATTATTGGAACAGCCCGCAGAATTTTAGAACTGGATTCATATGTTCATACTTGCCCACCGCGGCCTCTGGCATGAGCCGGATGAACGCAACCAGCCGGAAGCGTTGCGTCTCGCCTTGGTCCAGGGATTCGGTCTGGAAACCGACGTGCGCGATGCGGCTGGTGAACTGGTGATCGCCCATGACCCGCCCACCCGGCCCGCCCAACAGCTGGCAGAAGTTTTCGCCCTCCATCATGCGCTCGCCGGCCACACCCCACTCGCTATCAACATCAAGTCGGATGGTTTGCGCCACCAGTTGAAATTGTTGCTGGACGAGCATGCGGTGAAAAATTACTTTTGTTTCGATATGTCCGTGCCCGAGATGCTCGCCTATCGCCGCGAGGGATTGTGTTGTTTCACGCGCCAGAGCGAATATGAACCCCATCCGCCGCTTTACGAAAACGCCGATGGTGTGTGGATGGACATGTTCGAGAGCGACTGGATCATGCCCGAGCACGTGGTGCGGCATCTAGCCGCCGGCAAACAGGTTGCCCTCGTTTCGCCGGAACTGCATCAGCGCCCGCACGAGGATTTTTGGACGCGCTTGCGGGATGCCGGCCTGACTGGTCGCCCGGGACTGATGCTTTGCACTGATTTTCCAGAGTCCGCCCGGGAATTTTTTTCATGAGCAAGATTCAAGCGGTGATTTTCGACATGGACGGCGTCTTGATTGACGCCCGCGAATGGCATTATGAAGCGCTCAATCGCGCGCTCAATCTGTTCGGCTTCAATATCAGCCGCTACGACCATCTGGTCACGTTTGATGGTTTGCCGACCCGTAAGAAACTGGAGATGCTTTCGCGTGAATATGGTCTGCCCGCCAAGCTGCACGGCTTTCTAAATGATCTGAAACAGGTTTATACCAGCGAAATTGTCCATGCCCAATGCAAGCCTCGTTTCCAACATGAGTTTGCCCTCTCGCGGCTTAAGGCTGAAGGTTACCGGCTCGGGGTGGCCTCCAACTCCGTCCGGCGCAGCATTGAATTGATGATGGAAAAAAGCGCCCTGGCCGGCTATCTCGATGCTGTCGTTAGCAATCAAGATGTGGAAAAGGCGAAACCCGACCCGGAAATTTATCGTAAGGCCATGGCACTGCTTTCCGTGGAGCCCGCCACCACGCTCGTGGTTGAAGACAATGCCCACGGCATCGCGTCGGCCAAAGCCGCCGGTGCCCACGTGATGGTGGTGTCCAATCCCAACGAGGTGACGTGGGACCGGATCACCGACAGCATCAAGCTGGCCGAAACCAAGCAAGAAACCCACGCATGAACATCGTATTGCTGATGGCCGGTTCGAGTGAAGCCTTTCGGGAGGCCGGCTATTTATATCCCAAGCCGCTCGTCGAGATGGCGGGCAAGCCCATTTTGCAGCACCTCGTCGAAGGCCTGGCTCCACTCTCCGCGCTGGGAGGCCGGCTGATTGTGGCGGTGCGACAGGATGAAAACGCCAAATTTCATATCGCCGCCGTGGTGAAGCTATTAAACTCGGCGGCGGAAGTGTTGGAAATTCGCGGTGAAACCGGTGGTGCTGCCTGCTCCGCATTGCTGGCCGTGGACTGGATTGATAACGACGAACCGCTCATCATCATCAACGGCGACCAGCTCATCGAGGCGGATGTCGCCCACGCCGTCCGGGAGTTCCGCGAGCGTTCTTTGGATGGCGGGATTATTGTTTTCAAGGACGTTCATCCGCGCTGGTCGTTTATGAAATGCGGGCCAGATGGACTTGTCATTGAGGCTGCTGAGAAACGTCCCATCAGCAATCTGGCAACGGCGGGTTTTTATTATTTCAAGTCCGGGAAGGATTTCATCCGGGCGGCGCAGTCCATGATTCTAAAAGGGGCGGCGGTGAACGGACTGTTCTACGTCTGTCCGGCCTACAACGAACTCATCCTGTTGAACCGGCGCATCGGCACGCACCTGATCGAGAAACATCAATACATCTCGCTGGCCAGTCCTCACGCCGTGGAGTCGTTCGAGCGGCAGCTCAATGAAAGGTCGCGGAAATGAAGGTGGGTCGGCTGGATCAGATGAAGCGAGGCTGGTTTATCGGTGATTTCACTCCGACCCTCCTGTCAACGCGCGACGTCGAAGTGGCCGTGATGCGCTATCAGGCGGGTGATGCCGAGAAAAAACATTTCCATAAAATTGCCACCGAATTCACCGTCGTCACTCAAGGCGAGGTGGAAATGAATGGGCGGCGTTATGTCGCCGGCGACATCATCGTGATGGAGCCGGGCGAGGCCACCGATTTCCGCGCCGTCACGGACGCCATGACTACCGTGGTCAAAATCCCCGGCGCGTTGAATGACAAATATCTGGTGGAACCCGATCCTGAAAAATAATGGAACCCATGAACATCGTTGTGCCGATGGCTGGTCGCGGCTCGCGCTTTGCCGCCGTTGGCTATGTTGATCCCAAGCCGCTGATTGACGTGGGCGGCAAACCCATGGTCCAGTGGGTGATTGAGAACGTCCGTCCGGCTCGGCCGCACCGCTTCATTTTCATCTGCCTCGCAGAACATCTGGATCGTTACCCCAAAATTGCCACGACCCTCCGCGCCCTTTGTCCCGGCTGTGAAATTGTCACGGTCAACTCCGTCACCGAGGGGGCCGCCTGCACGGTGCTGCTGGCCCGCCAATTCATCAACAACCACCAGCCGCTGATGATCGCCAACAGTGATCAATATGTGGAACTGGGCGTGGATGATTACCTGCACAAACTCGATGTCAGTCAGGCCGACGGATTGATCATGACCTTCTGGTCGGATCACCCCAAATGGTCCTACTGCCGGCTCCGGCCTGACGGCACGGTTTCGGAGGTCGTCGAGAAACAGGTCGTCAGCAATGATGCCACCGTGGGCATCTACAATTTTGCCCGGGGCCGGGACTTCGTGGCAGCGGCGGACGCCATGATTGCCCGCAACCTGCGCGTCAATGGTGAATTCTATGTGGCACCCGCCTACAATCTTTTGATCGAAAAAGGCGCGCGAATCATTGTTGCCGCCACTGGGTGTGAATCCGCCGGCATGCACGGCTTGGGCACTCCGGAAGATTTGCAATGTTTCATCCGGACGCCGGTCTTTGCCGCGCGAAAAAAATCCGGGGTGGCGGTTCAAAACTAATTTTTTATCATGGGTCTCGACATAAACGCTGTTCAGTTTCTCGTTGCGGCAAAAGCACGCGGCGCGAATTTTGACCGCACTGCCACCATTGGACGCCAGGGCCTTGGTGTTTTTCCGCGCAAGGTTCGCACGATTCTGGAAAAGAACAGGCTGTCTGTCGGGGCGTTTGCCGACGCTGGGCCGGAGTGTGCGTTTGCCGAGCCGCTCTTCGCGGCGCTGGGGGCACGGCAGGTGGATGCCATGGACAATTCAGATTTCGAAGGAGCCAAGCTGCTTCACGACTTGAACCAGCCGATTCCGCCGGAATGGAAAGCACAATATGACGCGGTGATTGACGGCGGCACTCTGGAACACGTTTTCAATTTTCCTGTTGCGCTGCGCAACGTGATGGAAATGGTTCAGCCCGGCGGCCGATTGTTCATTCACAATATGGCGAACAATTTTTGCGGCCACGGATTTTACCAGTTCAGCCCGGAATTGTTCTACCGCACGTTGAGCCCGGAAAACGGCTTTTGCGTGGAGCGGATGATTCTTCACCGCATCGGGCCTTACGGTGCGTGGTGGGAGGTCGCCGATCCGAATGTCATCCGCCAGCGCACGGAATTGTTCACGTTCACGCCCATGAACATCCTGGTGCAGGCGCGCCGCACGGAGGTGAAGGAAATTTTTGCTGTCACCCCCCAGCAGAGCGATTACTCCGCGCTGTGGGCGCAGGGAAAACGGAAAGCCGGGGCGTTTGCCAATCCGTTGTTCGCTGGCCCCGCCCGGTTTTTCAGCGCCCTGAAGAGCGGCATGGATTTCTGGCAGCGGCAGTCGCTGGGCAACCGCAAGTTTTTCAAAAAAGTTCCGCGCGAGTGAGGCGGCTCATCGCTTGTCCACTTTTGGCACGCCGACGGTGAACAATCGCTTGACTTCTTCCCATCGGCTCGGCTGCAGGCGCAGGAAACGCAGCATCCAAAAATCGCTCCTCACGCGGAAGCCGGCGATTTTCCGCCGCCACATCCGGACGTGTGGCATCATGCGAAATGCATCCGCAATCGCTTCCAGATAGGCCCGGCGCACATGGCTCCAGCGGCGGATCAAGACTAGGCTCGCCACCGCTTCGGCAATCAGCATCAGTAGGTGAGGAATCAAAAGTAGCAAAAAAACATGCTGGCTGTTCTTCAGCAACGACAGAATCCAGTTGCGGTTCGAGAGATAGCGCTTGGTGTCGCTGGTGCGGGATTCGATGACTTTGGTCTGCCCCGCCGGATTTACGCCCGCCGCCCCGCGATGGTGCAGGCGCGCCGCCGGCACGCCGATGATTTTCCCGCCCGCCAGTAGGATTCGCCAAGATAGGTCGGTTTCCTCGCAGTTCAAAAAATACTCCTCGTCGAAACCGTCCAGCCGGTGGAATAAATCGGCATCCACGAGAAAACCACATCCCGTTACAGTAAAGCAGTCAGATGTGTGCGCTGGCGGACGCCCCGTCGGCATACCGAAGAGATCCAAACCAGTGCCGCCGAGGCTCTGAAAGGTGTTATCATCATAATCCATTCCCAACGGCGATGCGGCGTCCGCGCCTTGCGCCTTGAACTCGCGAACCAGTTGCTCCAGGCAGTCCGGCTCTAGCCATGTGTCGTTGTTTAGAAACAGGATCAATTTGCCCCGTGCGGCTGCGGCTCCGGCGTTTTGTCCTCCGGCAATTCCACCATCCCGCGCATTATCAATTACCTTTGCGTGTGGGAAATCGGCCAGTTCCCGGCGGGCAAGATCTGGTGAGCCGTCAACGGAACAATTGTCTGCGACCACCACCTCAAGATTATTAAATAGCGTCTGTTGCCGAAGCGAGGCAAAACACTTCGGCAACCATTCGGCACCGTTTTTATTAGAAATAACCACACTGACCAGAGGGACAGACATAGTCAAATTGTAACCATCACTCAAAAGGGCGCGCAAGGGGAGATTCTTATAACCTTGTCGGAAAGCGTCAAAATCATCGTTTGTTGCCGCTCATCGAGTGGATTCAATCGTGGAGGAACCAAAGGCAGTTGCCGGGGTTGTAGTCAAGCTCTGCCTCCTTCCCTTGAGGCTGCAAAAAAGCACCTGCAAGCGGATGGAAGATTTCGCTGACCGGCTTGGATATCAACTGCCGTATGCAATTTCTGCGGCGTCTGCGGAGGACTCGCTTGGCGCTACGAATCGAGCGGTATGCCAACGGTTGCTACTTTTTCCGAAAAGTCAAAAACGACCCCTCATCATTGTGCCTGACGTATTGATAAGACTTCAATCCAAGATCGACCCATTCGAGTTCGGGATGCTTTTCCAAAAGCCATTTCCGCCATTCTTGATTCGTCCATTTGGTCTGATGAAGATCCACGCCATCGTGAATGTCCGGGGCTGAAGTGGTGGAGGCGATGAAATACCCGCCCGCCGCCAGATGGCCGCTGATATTTGCAAAAAGCTGTGGCAGTTCAGGCGTGTTGATGTGCTCCAAAACCTCCCACATGGTGATTAGGTTGAACTGCGCCGGCTGGCCGTTGGCGGTGATTTTGAAGGGCTTCGCAGCGTCGCAGGTGAACAGATTTTTTCCGGCCATATCCGGCCAGTTGGCCCGTTTATGCTTGAGCGAAAAGTCCGAACCTTCCAAGCCGACGGCGAGCCAACCCAGATCCCGGAAATCGCGCACGAGCTGTCCTCCGGAACAGCCGATGTCCATCGCGCCGAGCACGCTGCCGGGATTTTCCCTGCGAATCCGGGCGGCCAT
>Ga0265324_10000761_pt1 | contig 21305 bp, 45 predicted proteins | sample 41419metaG_FD_198634 | JGI IMG/M metagenome (GOLD analysis project Ga0265324, IMG submission 198634) | Rhizosphere microbial communities from Carex aquatilis grown in University of Washington, Seatle, WA, United States - 4-14-19 metaG | ecosystem: Host-associated > Plants > Roots > Rhizosphere...
GCCGGCTACAGCACGCGAGTCCGCATCAGCGAGATCGAGGCCAAGGCGGCCGTCTCGGAGAAGGTGGCACGGCGCTACCTGGAAGCCCTGCGGACGTTCGAGGCATGAACGGAGGACACGATGACAGTCGAGAGTTTGCGAGTGGACCGGGCACGGACGGAGGACCGGCTGAACCGGGCACGGGAGATCGGGGACACGGCAGCGGTGATGATCGCGGAGTCGCGTATGCGTCGGCTCGATGCCGAGCTGGAGATTGCGCTAGGCATCCAGCGCCCGAGCACGTCTACTGCGCCGATCATGGCGCGGCGCTAGTCGAGCGCGTCTTCTTCGTGGCATAGAAAGCCGTCGAGCGATGTTGGCCAGGACTCGACGGCATCCCCTGAAAGGACTAGGCAAATGTGCAGCATGAATGACGACCCGTCAACCTACGACGACGAGCCCATCGAGGACTCGATCGACTGGGCGTGGCTGCGGCTGCGCCGGATCGCTGACCAGAGCGCGGCGACCGAGCGCGAACGAACCCACGGCATCCCGGAGCGGCCCGGCACCATCGAGCGGGAGTACGACCGGATGCGCCACTCCCAGGCACGGCGCGGAGCGGAGTTCCGGAATGGCTAAGTGGAAGGTCGATTGGGCACAGCGCAAGATCGTGCCCACCAGCGCCACGTTCGATGGCGCAACCATCGAGCCAGCCCGCGACCACGACCGGCTCCGGGCACAGCTCCACCGGGTGCTCAACGCCGTGTCAGATCACGAGTGGCGGACGCTCCACCAGATCAGCGCGATCACCGGAGATCCGGAGGCGAGCGTATCGGCCCGGCTGCGGGATCTGCGCAAGGACAAGTTCGGCGGCTACACGATCGAGCGGCAGTACGCCGGCGAAGGACTTTGGGAGTATCGACTGCCATGAGCATTCCAACCATCGGCGGCCACGCTGACCAGTGGCACCGTTACTACTGGCAGGGCCACGGCCCGATGCCCGGCGTCACGTCCATCCTGAAGATCCAGGACGCCCTCATCGGGGGAGACCTGGCGGCATGGGGCGGCGGGATCGCGGCTGACTACCTCCTAAGCGCGTACAGCGACGATCAGAACCGCTTCGGCTTCCCGATCATCCGGGCGGAAGCTCTCAAGGCCGTCAGCCGCAAGCGCGACATCGGCTCGGCTGTTCACGGCAAGATCGAGGATCTGCTGAGCGGGAAGGTCTGGAACCGCACCGAGGAAACCGGGCTCTACCTGGATGGCTTCAGCCTGTTCATGGCCGAGCACCACCCCGAGTTCATCGAGACCGAGCAGATGATCTTCCACCCCGCTGCCAACTACGGCGGCCGGTTCGACTTCATCGCCCGGATCGCCAAGCGGATCGCCATCGTCGATGTCAAAACTGGCTCCTACAAGGAGAGCCATCGGCTCCAGCTCGCCGCCTACGCAGCGGCCCAGTTCATCGGCCGACCAGGAGACGACACCCGCTATCCGTTGCCGGCCATCAAGGACTACTACGTGCTCCTGTTGACCGAGGGCGGCTACGAGCTCGTGGGGACAGGCCCTGCTGCCACGACGAAGATCATCGTCGGCCCGGCCGAGCGTCGCCACTTCGTGACCCTCGCCAAGACCTACAACGCCGCGAAGGCGTGGGAGAAGAAATGACCGAACTCGAACTTCTCTGGCGCGTCCGAGACGACCGCTACGACCACGGAGCCAAGCGCGGCCAGTACCTGACGCTAGAGATGGCAGCGGCCGTGATCTACAACCGGGTGCAAGAGGCGCGGGATAACCCCGACCTGTTGCGGCTCGCATGGACCTGGGAAGCACCGGAGAGGAAGTCATGACACCAGATCAGATCGCTGCGATCCTCAACGATCTAGGCACGAGGCTCGGCCCAGCGGGACAACAGGCGTTCGCGCTCGCGGTCCGGGAGCAATACATCGAGGGGATCATCGGGCTCTTGCTCGTCATCCCCGGAGTCATCTGCCTCTGGGCTTGCCGCTGGACTGTGGGATGGATGCGCCGCGACAAGGGCAGTTACTCGAACGATCGGGAACCTGTAGCCGCTGGTGCAGTTCTCCTGTTCGGCGGGATCGCGCTCGGTACATTCGGCAACGCCGTCCTGTTCGCGATCCCGCAACTCCTCAACCCGGAGTGGCATGCGATCACGTCGATCCTGTCTAGCATCACCGGGAGCAACTGATGAACGACGACACCGCAATCGCAATGGGTGAACAGCTGGAACGGATCGCCGTGGCCTTGGAGCAGATCGTGGCGTATGTGAAGCCCTCGGACCTCGCTGCGTTCAACGCTGAGGCCCCTAGAACGGCCCCAGAGCCACGACAGGCGACTAGCGGCCCCGTCGATCCCGAGCCGCCATTCCCCGGCCCCAGCCCGGAGTTTCGCCAGAGCCGGGACTTGCCGGCCGAGCCCGTTCTACCGCCTGCTCCGGTCCTCCCGCTGGAATGGACGTGCCCGCGCCACCACAAGGTCAAGATCGTCCCGGCTGGTATCTCCAAGGCTGGCAAGGCGTACCCGGCCTTCCTCGCCTGCCCCGAACAACTCGACGGCGGCCAGTATTGCCAGGAGAAGCCGCCACAGACTGGACCCCGACGATGACCGAGTTCAGCTTCTGGGAACTGGCCCGCGCCACGGCCCTGCTCCTGCTCATTGGGATCGCCTTGTTCGGTACTGGGGCTTTACTCATGGCTGCGGCTGGATTGCCGTACGTGCCGTGAGAGCCGCCGACGTGTTCGAGCTGCTGGCCCCGCCGTTTATCGTCGTGATCTGCTTCCCGATCTCCCTGGGGTTCGCGGAAGGACACTTCGTCAACGCCGCGTTCGGGACGGCCGTGATGCTGTGCCTCTGGATCGGCTACCGGCTGGACCACTTCTGGGTGGAGGACCACAAGTGAACGTCCGCGTCACTGAGCTGGGCTTCGAGGGCCGCTGTGACAGTTGCGGACTCTGGTACCATTGACTTATGACGGACTTTTGGAGCCACGTTCAGATTGGCGACGGATTGGCCTGTTGGGAATGGCAACGGTCGAGGACCGACCGAGGCGGCTACGGGAAGTTGTGGCGCGACGGCAAGCTCGTGCGTGCCCACCGCGTTGCCTGGGAGTTGACCTACGGCCAGATCCCCGAAGGTTCTCTTGTCCTGCACCGCTGCGACAACCCGCCGTGCTGTAACCCGGCCCACCTGTTCCTCGGGACTCATCAGGACAACCACGCGGACATGCATGCCAAGGGCCGCTACATGACCGCCAAACGTCGGTCTGGTTATCGAGCATCGGCCCGGAAGCTGCGCGGCCGAGCTGGTCTCAGCGGGGAACGTAACGGCCGGGCGGTCCTCTCGGCTCTCCAGGTGGCTGACATCCGTGCCCGCTACCTAGCCGGAGGCATCAGCCAATCGCGTCTGGGATCCGAGTATGGGGTGAGCCAAGTCATGATCTCGCACATTGTATTGGGTAGGTCATGGCGATGACCGGAGTGAAATACACCGAACTAGGGTTCGAAGGTCGCTGCGATGAGTGTTTGTCCTGGTGGCCGCTCGAGGCCACGTTCTGGCCCGTGCCGGCGCTTCGACGGGTCCGCATCTGCACGGCCTGCCGCAAGGGCAACGACGTGGGCCACTCCTACCGCAAACGTGCCGACCGGAGCCTGACCTACCAGGAATGGATGCGGCTCTACAAGCGCAACTGGATGCGGGCCTATCGGGCGAGGATGGCGGCGTGACCCACGAACAGCTCCACGCCCCGGCCCCGATCAAGCGCGTCCGACCACTCCCACCCTATGAGGGATCGGAGAAGCCGAAGCTCGGGCCGTGCCGTTGCCAGGGATGCGGCGAACCGCTCTGGTGGGCGACCGCCAATTCGCGCTGGATGGGCGTGACCGTCCGCCGGACCCACTGGCGAGACGTGGATGGGACTATGCACCGCTGCGAGGGCATGGGATAATGGGCCGGTCATCGACGGGTGGCAATCAAAGCGGCCTCGGCGGGCTGGGGACTTCAGACCTCAGCCCGACCGAACCGCCCATCCTGGCCGAGTTGGACGGCCGTTCTGAAGAGGATCCCGATATGCCCCGACGTGTTACGACCGCCTTCTTCCTAGGTGATGTCGCCTTCCTGTCCGATCCGAAGTTCCGGGCGCTGGCCCGTCGATTGCCGGACGTGGATGACTTCAACTCTGCCGTAGGCGCGTACTGGATCGCCCTTGCCTCGGCACGGCGCAACGGCTCGGCCACCATCGACGTGAGCCTTGAGACGGGCAGCCGGTTCATCGCTGACCTCGAGGCCGTGGGACTGCTCCAAGCCTCGGGGTTCAAGACCGTGACCTTCGATGCATGGGCACCGCAGACACCCCAGGTAATCGCTGGCAAGGCTCGGGCTGAGTCTGCCCAGAGGGACGACAAGGGTCTGTTCAGGAAGTCCAGCGAGTCCAGCGCGCTGGATACGTTGGGTGAGCTGGTCCAGCCTTCCCTTCCCCTCCCTTCTAGTTCACCCTCTCTATCCGCTTCTTCTACGGTTGAGGGAGAGAGTCTGAGAGAGGGAGACCCGGACGATCCGCTGGACGTGTACTGGAACCTCACCGGCAACTTCCCCTCCGGTAACGCGGCCCGATGGCTCACCGAGATGTCCAATGAGTTCGGACCGCTCGTCACCGGGAACGCCCTAGCCTTGGAGTGGAGCAGCGGCCCGCGTGATCACGTCCTGAACCGGACCAAGAGTCGGCTGATGGCGGATCGACACAAGGCTGAGCAGAAGGAGCGCCAGAACGAAGCCGTGACCCTCGAGCAGAAGCGCCGGCCGGATCCACTGTTGGCCGAGCTGAAGGCCGCCTACCAGGAGCGCTACGGCCCGGAAGAGTTCGGCGGCCCATCTATCGTCAAAGACTTTACGAAGGCGTCGGCATGACCGCCCTCACCCGTCACACCCCATTGACCCGGAGTACCCCACCCAAGCGACAGAAGCGGCGGGACCCTGTTTCGAGTGAGCTGCGATTGGCCGTCTTGGAGCGGGACGGGGGATGCGTGGCGTGGAAGTTGGGGCTGGCCTGGACCGGTCCGGATGACTGCTCCGGCCCGCTCACCCTCGACCACGTTCAGGACGGCTACGGACGAATGGGCCTCCGAGCCCCAAGCGATCCGGCCCACCTCGTGACGCTCTGCGCTCACCACCACTTGGACGGCTGGGCCACGTCACACCGGCCCGAGTTGCGGGCGTACCTCCAGGAGGTCAACGCATGAGCCCCGCAAGTCGAGCGCCCGAGGGTCTGCTGCGGCAGCGAACCGTGCTCCGGCCGGGAAGAAGTGCCGGCGCGAAGGTCGGCGATGTCATCCGGGTCGAAGGCTACGGCGACCGCCGCGTGACCCGCGTCGAAGCCCACGAATGGACCGAGGCCGACATCGAGATTTGGCCCGAGGAATACGCCTTGGGCTCGTGGATTGTCGATGTGGAACTCAGCCACGTATCGGCCCCCAAGGACGGAGCGAAGAAGTGAGCCCAACCCTGCAAGCCGCGATGGCACGAGCGCTGTACGGGGAGTCGGACTCGCACCTCGAGTCGGCGCGGCTCGCGGCCGAGCGCATCCTCCGGTCGTTGCACGCCGATCCCGAAGTCCTGACCGCGATGGCCGAGGCGCTGTACACGTGGTATGCCCCCACCGGTGAGTTGGCTGGAGTTCGTCACGATCACGTGTGGGACCAATGTCGGCAAGAGGCCGCTCGACTCCTCGACGCCCTCCTCGGCGCGGGCAGCGCGGCAGAGGGAGCGGACCGTGGGTAGCCCGCAACTGCGCTGGAACCCCGGAACCGACCCCATCTGGGCCGAGTTGTCGGACGCGCTGGACAAGGCCATGACCAAGCACGCGCCGATGAACTCGCCGCATGAGGGCTGGTCTGTCATCTTCGAGGAGCTGGAGGAGCTGCGCGAACACGTCCGGGCCGATCATGGCACCGGGACCGACGCCCGCAAGGAAGCCATCCAAGTCGCCGCGATGGGCCTCCGATACGCCCTCGACTTGACCGAGCGACCCCGATGACCTCCCCAGCAGCGGCTACACGACTCGATGAAATCCGGGAGCGGCAGAAGGTCTTTGAGGCTCGGCACGTCACCGGATATGACTTCCACAAGCACCAGCGAACGCTTTGTATCGGCTGCAACACCACATGGCCTTGCGACGCTGCTACGGCAGCCCGAGAGGACGTTCCGTTCCTTCTGGCCCAGATCGAGCGGCTACGCGGGGCGCTGGAGTGGATTGTCCAGACCGACCCGCCTCTCGGCGCGTGGGACGGCTGGCGCTTCGTCACGCAGATACGTAACTACGCCCTCACCGCCCTCCAAACAGACGACCCACGCGCCCGTGCCCTTCTCGGAGCGCCAGAGACGCGGGAGGGAGAGAAGCCGTGAGGGACCCGAAGCGGATTGACCGGATGCTGGAGAAGCTGGCCGTCCTCTGGAAGCAGGCCCCGGACCTGCGCCTCGGCCAGCTCATCTGCAACGTCAGCGCCCCGAGCCGCGCCGACCCGTTCTACGTCGAGGACGACTGGTTGGAGCGATCAATCGAACTCGCCACGAAGCCTGTTGGGACGCGGGAGGGAGAGGCCGGATGAGCGAGTTGACCGAGGCCGAGTTCCTGCGCCAAGTCATCGACCTGGCCGAGATCTACCACTGGTCCTACGTCCACTTCCGGCCGGCGCAAACGGCCCGAGGCTGGCGCACGCCGGTACAGGGTCCTTTGGGGAAGGGATGGCCGGACCTGATCCTCGTCCGGGGCGACCGGATCATGGCCGTGGAGCTCAAAGCGATGGCCGGGCGCATCACTCCGGAGCAGCTCGAAGTCCTGAGCATCCTCGACAACGCCGGGGTGGATACGGCTATCTGGAAGCCCGATTGCTGGCCCGAGATCCAGGCGGCGCTCGAATGACGGGCCTTGCGTCGGGGAATGAGCGATGAGAGTCCTCGTCGCCTGCGAGTTTTCGGGCATCGTGCGGGATGCGTTCATTGCGGCCGGCCATGACGCGGTGAGCTGCGACCTGTTGCCGAGCGAACGGCCGGGGCCGCACTGGCGGGGAGATATCCGGCCCATCCTGCGCTGGGATTGGGACTTGCTCATCGCTCACCCGCCCTGTACCTACCTCGCGGTATCGGGTGCCCGGTGGATGGCGCTGCGGCCGGCCCAAACCGAGGAAGCCCTGAAGTTCGTGCGTCGGCTGCTCGAAGCGGACATCCCCCGCATCGCCCTCGAAAACCCGATCAGCATCATCAGCAGTCGCATCCGCAAGCCGGACCAGATCATCCAGCCATGGATGTTCGGCCACGGTGAGACGAAGGCGACGTGCCTGTGGTTGAAGGGCCTCCCGAAGCTGGTCCCGACCGACATCGTTGATGGCCGCGAGGCTCGGGTGCATCGAATGCCGCCCGGTCCTGACCGCTGGAAGGAACGCTCCAGGACGCTACCCGGGATTGCCGCCGCGATGGCTGAACAGTGGGGCTCGCTGTGACCCGCACCGCATGGGCCGCCCTAGCCGGCCTATTCCTGGAGGCGTTGGCGTGAGCGCATGGTCTGACGCGCTCTGGATGCCGGTGCCGAAGTTCACGCCCGCCGCCGCGCACCTTGCTGACGGTCACTACAGCCGACGCACCATCGGCTCGCCCCAGTTCATGCCGCCCGGTCAAACGTTGGTCCTGCTGACACCGGACGAGCTCGCTGTGTTCGGCTGGTGGCGGCCGCATCCCGACTCGGGGATCGTGGCGATGAACAAGCTGGACGGCTGGACGTGCACGATCTTCCGCAACACCGGGCCGCTCCTGTCGAGTGAGCTGATCCTCGCGGCTGAGCGCGAACTGCTCTCCAGGTATGCGTGCGGACCCGATGGCCTGCTGACCTACGTCTGGGACCGCAAGGTGGCCTCGGTCAATCCGGGCTACTGCTTCAAGCGGGCCGGCTGGTCGGCAATCGGGCGCTCGGCTGACGGCCGAAAGACGCTGCTCCACAAGGCCGTGTCATGACCACCCGCCACTTCGCCGCCGCCCTCGTCGTTGGCGTTGCCGTTCTCGTCGCCGTTTGCCTCGCCCCAGCTCGGGGCACAACCAGCCGGGGGTATCAGGCGTTCGATGGGCCGTGGACTTCTTTGGGGAGCAATCCATCAATCAGGCTTGGAGGTTCAGGGTGCCCGATTGTCGCGTTGTCGAATGCACGGAGCCCGCGCTCACCTATCAGCGGGGTCGCCGCCGTAAGCCCGCTACTGCCGTCTCGCTCGGCTTCTGTCGTGTCCATTTCGGCGATCGAACCTGGGGTCGGGGCGGGCATCAGCTCAAAGCAGACTTCACGCGGATTGACGATAAGGGTTACGCCCACGTCCGAGATGCGTCCGGTCGTATCGTCCCGGAGCACACCCTCGTCATGGCTCAGAAGCTGGGGCGGGCGCTCCTACCCGGCGAGTCAGTCCACCACATCAACGGCAAGCGGGCCGACAATCGCCCCGAAAACCTCGAACTGTGGGTCGGACCCATCCGGCCAGGGATCCGGGCCAAAGACTTCACCTGTCCCCACTGCGGAAAACCCTACCTCGACTCCTACAGCGCCCCATAGCGCCACGCCCACGCCGAAGCCGACACAACGCCCGACCGGACGCATTGTTGCGCCCTCGGTGGCCCTGCGCGGGCAGGCGACGTGGTTCGCCAGTCTCGGCTCCTGGTATTACGGCGCAGCTGGTCCGAAACTCCGCGCAGCGATGGGGCCGAACTACCTCGGGCGCTTCGTGCAGGTTTGTCACTTACATTCCTGCATCGTCGTGAAGCTGGTCACGAGCTGCGCCTGCCAGCCCGATACCCGGCTGCTCGACCTCTCAAGTTTGGCGTTCTCTCGACTGGCTCCGCTCGGAGTCGGCGTGATCTCTGTGGAGGTGAGCTGGTGACGGCTCGGAAGACAAACAAGGTTCAGGTCATCGTTCCCGAGGAAGTCGCCGTTGCCTTGGACGCCACTTCCAAGGTCCGGATGTCGTGTGCCTGGGTGCTGCCTGAAGGAACGCGCTGCTCCCAAAACCAGTTGGACCATCTGCATCAGCGCGAGACCACCGTGAACGGCCGCGTTCGGGCGCAATGCGTTGGTCGTCACCATCCCTATTCGCCGGACTTCACGCCTTTCTTCGACCGCCTCGATGAACTCGGCTACGCGCTCGTCCCTGCCGAGGCCTCAGCATGACGCCCCTCACCCCGGAGCGACGTGGTGCGAGAGAGCGACTAATGCACGACCCCGATCTGTTGGCCGGTGGCTTTCGATCTCGGGCCACAGTCGCGGATGCCCTCGACGCCATCGCGTCCGAAGCCGTAGATCGGCGGCTGGCCGAACTACGAGAGGCCGTGGGCGCGTTGCCCGCGTTTCCGACCTATCACGCCGGGGAAGGCGAGGACTACATGTGCCCGAACTGCGTCACGCCGTGGAAGTGCAACGGCCCGCACGAGCCCGAGCCGCTCGGGGAACCAGTCGGCTACGAGGTTGACCGTGCCGCCGTCCTCGCCCTCTTGACCTCAGACGCCCGAGACAGGAGCCCAGAGTGAGCCGAGTGTGGGAATGCATCTGCGGGATGTGGAACAGCGACGGGGACAAGGCGTGCCCGTACTGCCAGCGACCCAAGAGGAAGCCCCGATGACGGCCCGAGACAGGAGCCCAGAGTGAGCCGCGTAGCCCCGTCACACAAGATCGTGGACACCGCCTGCTACTGCGAGAGGTGCACGTCCCGGACCAAGGCGATGTACGCCCTCGATGCTCACTGCCTGAACTGCGGCGACCGCTTCATTCTCAACGTCCGGTTCGGGGACAAGCCGCCGCTATCGGTTGAGTGCCCGTCCTGCGGCGTCAACGAATACTCGTGGCGCGTCGGTGCAGGCCCAGCCCCAGCGCCGACCGAATGAGTGCGGCGTGATGATTGCCTGGTTCTGCTTCCTCATCGGCGGCTTACTCGCCTTGGCCTTGGGCATCGTCCTCTGGTTGACCCGGAACTGTCCGGCTGATGAGCGAGAACGTGACGAGGAAGGGCTGTTCGTGTGAGGCTGTTCGCCCTGGTGAGCGCCGCCATGCTCGCGGATCTCGCCTCGTTCGCCCTGATCGTGCCCGTCGTCGGGATCGGTGCCGAGTCGAACGGCATCATGGCCCGCAACTACGCCGAGATTGGCATCCTCGGAGTAGCCGCGCTCAAGGTTGTCTGCACCATCACCATCCTGCTCTTGGTGGCCCGCTGCTCCCGGCCCGACTTCCGCCGTATCGCCGCTGGGCTTGGGATGACGCTTGGGCTTGTCGGATTGGCCGGGAACCTCACAGCCCTATTGCGCTAGGTGCTAGGCTGTAGCCCGTGAATGGCCTCGGCGGTTCTGGGTGGACGGAAGGCTCGGCTAACTGTCCCCAGACGCCAGCCCACAGAGGCAACCGGAGCGGTGTCTGCCCCCCAGCGCCGCTCCAACGCCTCCCCTCGTGATGGCCGATGAACCGGACCTCCCGTCGATCTCGCGCCAGATCACCGGACTCGATAAGCGCGTGACCGACTTGGAGCGTGCCCGCCAAGTCGATCGACGCGACCGCATGGAGTCACAAGAGCGGATCGAGGCAGCATTGTCAGCCATCATCGACCCCAAGAACTCGGCCGGCCTGACCTATAAGGTCAACGGGCTGATGGAGATCGTCGTGCAGTTCCGGGGCGTGGCCAAGTTCCTCAAGACGTGTGCAGCCGTCGGCACCTTCGCCGCCTCCGTCGCAGCCGTGGTACTGACCGTGCACGCACTATGGCCGTAGCGTGCCGCATGAGCCCGAGCCGAAAGACTCCGCCATTCAGGAGCGGATCGCTGGTCATTGGCGGCTCGATGACGAGCGTTGGGTTGCCCACCAGCGCGAGCACGCGATCCTTGACAAGTCCACGGACCAGGCCAGCGAGATCGCAGCCAAGGCGCTCGATGCCTACAAGATGCAGGCCAACGAGTTCCGAGGCTCCCTTGCCGATCAGCGGGCCGAGTTCGTCACGCGTGCTGAGCATGGCGCCTTCGGGGCCCGGATCGACGCCCTCGAGGATGACCGGATCGCCCGTGACTCGGCTCATGCGGTCGAGCTCGCTACCCAAGCCGAGCAGCGAGATCGTGACCGACGCGATGCTGAGCGCGAACGGTTCCGGCTCGGTGTCCTGGTTTCGGTCGTCTCGATCATTGCCTCAGCAGTCGTGGCCGTCATCCTCCACGTTACGTTCGGCTAGATGACCACCTACAACATCCCCGGCCAGACGATCCCGTCGGACCCCGCGATTGCCACGGGTGATGCCGCGCTTCAAGCGGAGATCGACGCCCTGACAGCGAGAGTCACGAAGCTCGAGGCCGGCACAACCGTTCCGCCCGTCAACCCCGGCACGTATCCACCACCACCGGCTGGCTATATCCCCGTGCCGCCGAGCATCGACCCGACCGGCAAGACGGATGTCTCAGCGTCATACCAGGCGTTCCTCGCCTCGGTCGGGAGTGGGACCAGTGCCAATCCGAAGGTGATCTACGAAGCACCGGGCGCGACGTATCTCCACACCGGACGCGGCGCGTGCTTCGACGGGCTGAACTACGTGACCCTCTGGCGCTACGGCGCAACGCGCAAGAACTCCGGGCCTGACGGCGTGATCGCCAACGCGGGCTTCACCGCCGGACTGTCCAAGGCTGCGAGCTTCATCAAGATCCTCGGCGGCCAAGTCCTGGGACCGAACCCTGCCAGCGGAACGGCGAACGCCTACAACGGCGACGGCACGAGCTGCTCGATCTGGTTCGGCGGCGGATCGCACGATATCGAAGTGGCCTCGGTTGATTTGGTGAACCCCTACGGCCACCTCGTCTACATCCAGTCCGGAACCAACTACAACCTCCACGACTGGACGGGCGAAGGCGCGGGACTGATGGGTTTGGCGCTCCGCTCCGCTACAGGCTTCGTCTCGCAGCGCTTCACGATCACCGACACTGCTGTGAGTCCGTTCGACGTGGAGGACGCGGTGGCGGGTGAGCTGATCAGCTTCGCCGTCTCGGACTTCACGTTCAACCGCTGGGGCTGGTACCCGAAACTGACGGCTCACGCCATCCAGGGCGACGGCGGCACCGGGGCGAAGTGGGGCGCGTGCTCCGTCGTCCGAGGCACGTTCACCGGAGGCAGCCAAGGCGGCCCGATGGGTCCGACCGACGCATGGGTTTCGTTCTGGGGACCGGGCAACGTTCCGGGCGACGCCAAGCCCAACCTCACCCTCGCCAGCCTCGACCTCTCCGCGTTGCCGCAGCCCGGCTGGGCGATGCGCACGATGAACGCCACCGGCACGCTGTCCAACTCCAAGGCACCGGGAGCATCCACGATCCTTCACGTGCAGGGCGGGTCGATGGTGCTCAGTGGCAATGTCCCAGCCGTATGACCATTCAGGGCATCGACGTATCGGTCTACCAGCCGACGGGCGACTGGACGAAGGTGCCGGGGATCAGCTTCGCGGTGGCACGAGCGACGCTGGGCTCGTCGTACGTCGATCCAACGTATTCGGCTCATCTCGCTGGCGCAAAGTCGGCGGGACTGTTGCCTGGTGCGTATCACTACCTCACGCCGGGCAGTGGCTCGATCCAGTGCGACGCGTTCCTGCGGGCCATCAAGGATCCCACCGGCTTGATCATCCAGCTCGACTGCGAAGCCAAGGGCTTGGCCTACGCGGATATCGTGGACTTTACGGAACGCTGGAACATCCAGACCGCTGGCCATCCCGAGTTCATTTACTGCAACCAGCCGTTCTGGGCACACCTCGGCAACCCGGACATGAAGAGCCTGGGCCCGTGGTGGCTGGCCGCGTATCCGGGTGGCTCGGGCTATCCCGGCGACAGCAGTCCGCAATGGAACGAGATCGCTGGTGGGAACAAGCCAACCATCTGGCAGTGGGGCCCGATCCATCTCGCTGGCTTCCCCAAGCCGGTCGATGGGGACGCGTATCGTGGAACCCGTGACGAGCTTGCCGTCTACACGCACCCCCCCGCAGCCGGACCAGCGGAGCCAGCCATGAGCTACAACTTCACGATCGACCCGACGAAGCCCACGGGCAGCCTGCTCGTCTCGGCGTCGAGCCATTCGTACCTCGATCTTGCCACCGGGGCCACGCATCCCATCCCAGCAGGCACGAACTACACCCGCGCCGTTCCGGGCCGACTTGACCACCCGATCCCCGGCAACTTCCCCGGCGATCGCCAGAGCGCGTTCCTCGTCGCGCCGGCCGGAAGCCTGACCGCAGTCCTTGCGACGGATGGGGTCTTTACGCCGTCCAATCCTGCCGTAGACTGCACGGCAGCAGTGGAAGCGGCGACGGCCCCGCTCGAGGCCAAGATCGCAGAAGCGCAGAAGGTACTCGCATGATCTCTCGATTGGTCCTCGCCCTCGTGGTGGCGATCGTCACCGGGCTGGTGTGCCTCCTGCTCGGGAGCATCCTCGCCAGCCTCGGGGTTCCGATCGCAACCACCATCGGCGACTTCCTGACCCACTGGGGTTGGGTGATCGGTATCCTGGCCGGCCTGTGGTACTTCTTCACGGGCGGCTCGTTCCACATTGGAGGGCCAGCAGTTTGATCTTCAACCGCCCACCCAACCTGATCCTCGGTGCCTTTACGGCCGTCTTCAACGTGGTCGTGCTCGTGCTGGCAAGCCAGGGCCATCCAATTGACCCGACCGTCGTGGCCGCCGTCAACCTCGCAGCCGCCGCGATCATCACCCTGATCGCCTACCAGCCGCCGACGCTCAACCCCGGTGACACGTTCAACGTCACCACCCCAGCCGGGCAGCCGAACGTCACGACCACCGTGGCAACGCCTCCGGCCGCAGACCAGCCACCCGTTCCGCAGACGCCGGTCGCTCCGGCACCCAAGCCAACCGTCCCAAACCCACCCGCGAAGTAGGAGATACCGTGTCTGACACCCTTACCGCCGGAACCCCGCGCCGGCTGCTCGTCAATGCCCGCGACCCGTTCGCCGATGAGACGATCACGGTCGGAGCCAACCTCACCGTCGCCGCGCCCGACGCCAATGGCCAGACGTTCGTCTCGGTCGCCGATGGCGTAGCGGACGGAAGCACCGACACGATCAGCGTGGCCCCAGGGTCCGAGGACGCGGGCTTTACCGCTGGCTCCGACGACATCACCATCAGCGTCCCCGTCGCGCAGACGCCCCTCACCGTCACCCTCGAATAGTGGGCGCGGTCGTCACCATCATCCAGACCCCCAAGGGCTGGGAGGTGGTCGCCAAGGACGCCACGCACCTGAGGGTGGAAGTCGTGGGAGACGAGGTGATCGTCAAGGTTCGCCCGACTCCTGATACTCAAGGCCAGCCGCTCGACGTGACGCTGGCCCAGTAATGGCCGAACGCCGCCGCTACAGCCGGAAGACGAAAGCCTCTGCCGTGATTGCGGCCGAGATGTCTTCGGTGATGGCGGCGGCAGAAGCCACAGGTATCCCGCGTAAGACCCTGGAGTATTGGGTCGAGTCACCGGAGTTCGCCACTCTTCGCCAGAAATCGCGGGATGACTTGGCCTCTGGGTCGATCGTCCTAGCGCACCTGGCACAGGCTGAGTTGCAGCGTAAGGTCCTGGCCGGTGAGGTCGAACCGCGTGACCTCGCGGTGATCTACGGCATTGCCATCGACAAGGGCCAACTGCTGACGGGTCAGGCCACGCAACGGCTCGAGAACCGCGACCTGACCGCAGGCTTCGATGACCACGAACGCGAGGCGCTGTCACTCGTGCTGAAGCGGGCGATTGAAGAGCCTGCATGACCGCCTACGCCGAGCTCGCCGCACTGCCCAAGCCGCTGCTGCGCTCGATCCTCGCTGGAATGCCGTGGCGTTACCAGGCACGGACGGAGCAACTGCCGCCCGAAGGTGAGTGGCGCACCTGGTACGTCCGTGGTGGACGTGGCTCAGGCAAGACATGGACCGGCAGTAACACTCTCGCCGAGATGCCGTTGAAGTGGCCCGGCGATTACGGCGTGGTGGCTCCGACCTTTTCCGACATGCGCGACAAGTGCATCGAAGGACCATCAGGACTGCTCGCTGCCTATGGAACCACCGCGACCAAGGTCCGGCGTGGCTCGTCGCCGATCGTGGAGAGCTGGAACCGCTCGATGGGCGAGATGCGGTTACGTAACGGCTCGGTCATCCACGGTGACGGAGCCGATGACGGCGCGCCGACGATCCAGGGCTACAACCTGCGCGGCCTGTGGGCAGACGAGGTGGGCTTGTGGCGCAAGTGGCAGCCGGCGTGGGAAGAGTCGATCCGGTTCGCCGTCCGACTGTACCCCGCAAGGATCATCGCCACCGGAACGCCCAAGCGCGGCCATCCGCTGGTCAAGGCGCTGATGGCTGATGCGAGCGTGCTCAAGACGCTGCTGAAGACGAGCGACAACGCCGCGAACCTCGACCCCCTGCTGCTGGCCGAGCTGTACGAGAAGTACGCCGGTTCAACCCTTGGCCGCCAGGAGCTCGAGGGCGAGATCCTCGAGGACGTGCCAGGAGCCCTGTGGCGGCGGATGCTGATCGAGTTCCTGCGGGTTCCGAACGTTCCCCCGGTGCTCAAGCGCATCGTCGTGGCGATCGACCCTTCTGCTACGTCAGCCGAAGGAAGCGACGAGGCGGGCGTAACAGTTACGGGCATCGACAACATGGACCACGGCTACCTGCTCGAAGACTGCTCACTGCGTGGTACGCCGAACCAGTGGGCCACGGCAGCCGTGATGGCCTATCACCGCTGGAAGGCTGATCGGATCGTGGCCGAGGTCAACAACGGTGGCGAGATGGTCGGCCAGGTCATCCACAACATCGACCCCAAGGTTGCGTACAAGGCGGTAACGGCTACACGCGGCAAGCAGACGCGAGCCGAGCCTGTCGCCACGCTGTACGAGCAGGGCCGCATCCACCACGTCGGCACGTTCGACCAGCTCGAAGATCAGATGTGCGGCTGGATCCCCGGTGAGAAGAGCCCTGACCGGATGGACTCGATGGTCTGGGGCTTCACCGAGCTGATGATCGAGAAGGTCGGCTCCAACCCGTGGGTCGGGATGAAGAGCGCGGGTGGGGTGGCGTGAGCAGCGTTGTGACGTGGTTCACGATCCAGATCGACGGCAAGTCGGGATATTGGCCTTGGGTGATCGTCAACTGGGGCCGCGCCGCTGAGGTTCAGGGGGTTGCACGATCCGAGCCGTTCACCACCGAGGACGATTGCAACGCTTGGCTACGCGAGCAGTTCTCGTGACCGCCTCCCTCTCAGCCCTCGATGCCGGCTTCGTCTTCGCCGTAACAGGCGCAGCGTTGTGCCCGTGGCCGTGGCTGGCCCTGATCGTGGCTGCTGCCTGGATGGTGGCGCTGGTCGTGGTGCATGATCGGCGGGCTGTCGAGGCTACCGATGCGGCCTGACGTACTTCGCCATGCGCGTGGCCCCGAACCGCGTGACGTTGTGCGCCCAATCGTAGGAGTCCTGATCGGACCGCTCGACCGCGCTCATCTCCCCGATGGCTTCGTATCGCCCGCCTCGCGGTCCCTTGAGCGGGACGAGGAACTGGCGGCCGAGCATCGCGTGGGCGTCGTCTACGGCCTGTTCAGGTTCGGCCTTGAGGTACTCGTTCGAGACGTGGATCGAGCCGTGGAACTTCTTGACGCGCATCTACTTCCCCTTCTTCGGCGCTGGCGTGAATGGGCGGGAGTTGAACGAGCGATCGACGGCGAGCGGGAACATTCGCTCGATGGCTGGGTGGATCTTGGGGCGCGTCGCCAGTTCGGCCTTCAGGTGCTTGACCTCGGCCTGAAGCGCGGTGCGCTCTCGATCGGCCGTCTCCCACGCAAGGCGCAGCAGAGCGACCTCACCATCAGGATCGTCCGGGCCGGGGCGCTGCTCCGCCTTCTTACGCGCCCTGTAAGCCCGCATGTATTCCGCGTCCGTCTTACTCATTCTTACACCGCCTTCCTTACGCCATCTTACACCCTTACAGGAGCCGCGTAAGGTGTCGCTCTACATCCCCACCAAGCCCCGCACCGTCCAGAAGGCCGGCCCGGTCGGTCCGGGCGCTGGCGTCCTGATGTCGGAGTTCAGCCTGAACACGATCCTCGGCCGCAAGACGCCGCAGGAGAAGATGCGCGAGTGGGTCAAGCTCGGCGTCCAGGTGCCGTGGATCAACGCCGCCGAGGGGACGATCTCTGGCAACGCCTCGACGGTTGACTGGCACCTCGAGAACGAAGACGAAGAGACCGTTGATGATGACTACACAGGACCGATGGCGCAGGATGCTCGGGCCCTGCTGGAGCGTCCCCAGGCCGCGCTGACGCTAGGCGAGAAGTACACCCGCCGCCAGCTCTGGGAGATCACGTTCCGCCACCTCGGGTTGTGTGGTAACGCCTTCTGGTTCAAGGACGCCCGCAACAGCTACGGCATCCCCACCTCGATCCTGTACATCCACCCCTGGCGGATGACGCCGGTCGATGATGACGCTGGCAACCTGATCGGCTGGCTGCTGGATCGTGACCTCAATCGAGGCTTGGTGGGCACCAAGATCGACGTGGACGAGGTGATCCACTTCGTGCTCAACGTGCCTGATTCGGGTCACTTCGGGATCGGGCTTGTCGAGAGCGCCATGCTCACCGCTTCGATCAGCCAAGCATTGAACCAGCACATGGCCTCGGTCCTCTCGGCTGGTGGACGGCTTTCGGGCTTTCTGATGCCCAAGGAAGGCGTGATGGACGACACGCCGTTTGCCCAGCTCGTGGCCGACTTCCGCAACATCGTCGAGCAACCCGACGCAGCCAAGCGGCTGCAAGTGGTGCGTGCTCCGGTGGAGTTCATCTCCACGACGATGAGCCCGTCCGAGCTCCACATCGCGGATCTGCTCAACAGCTACCGCGACCAGCTCCTCGCCCTGTGGCGCACTCCACTGAGCCAGATCGGCGGAAGCAACCCGGCTGGCTTGAACAGTGGCGATACCCGCAAGTACGACGAAGCGGCCATGTGGCAGAACGCGATCCATCCCCGGATCGTGGCGTTCACTGAAGCCGTCCAGATGCACCTCCTTGACCTGTACGACGAGGCCGGCGCATCGCTGGACCTGGTGATCAAGGAACCCGAGTTCGACGACGACAGCCCGCGCTACGACCTCCTCCAGAAGTCGCTCAACTCACCGCTGCGCAACTCGGAGCGCCGCGAGCTGATCGGCCTCGACCCGTTCGGTCCCGAGGTGCTCGGTGAGTCTGGCCAACCGCTGGACGATGAGGTCTGGATGCCGATCACCCTGGCACTGGCGTTCAGCGCTGCCGAGAACGCCCAGAACGCGGCGCCTACTCCCACTGAGACCGCGCTTGGCCGTGGCGAGGGTGACGGACCTGTCAGTGACGACAACAGCGCAGCAGGCGATGCGGCTGGAGAGACGGCGCAGGGCGCCGGGGGCGCGACGAAGGCCAAGCTCACCGACCGCCAGGGCAGCCTCCACGCCAGCCTGACGAAGCTCCGGGCGCAAATTGACAAGACGCACACCCCCAAGCTCAAGGTCTCCGTGGCGGCGGTCCTGGAGGCGCAGCGCACCGAGATTGCCGACCGGATCCGCAAGCACGCCGCAGCCATTGTCAAGACGCCCAAGGACACGACGACGTGGTGGGATGGAGCGAAGTGGGACAAGTCGCTGAGCCGGGCACTGGCTGGGCGCTTGCGCTCAACGGCCGAGACGGTCAATGAGCACATCTCGGGCATCCTGCCACCAACGGAACCGGCCAAGGCGTCCGTTTCAGCGGTCGATCGGGTGCTTGCCAAGGGTGCGGCGCGAGTGACTAGGATCAACGAGACGACCCGCGACAAGATCCGTGAGGCACTGGTCCGTGCCGTCGAGCAGGGGATGACGGCCAACGATGCCGCCGATGCGATCGAGGCTGGCGTAGCTGTTGGCGGCCTGGACATGGCGAGCCTGTTCGATGAGTACCGCAGCGAGATGATCGCCCGGACCGAGCTGATGGACGCCTACAACGCCACGTCGATTGCGACCTACTCCGACGCCGGTCTCACCGAAGTCCAAGCCATTGACGGCGACGGAGACCCGGAATGCGCCGAGCGTGACGGCCAGACGTTCTCAACGGACGACGCCGACAGCATCGAGGACCACCCGAACGGGACGCTCGACTGGGTGCCAGTGATCGAAGAGCCGGCCAAGGCGAAGGTGCAACCGATCAATCCGGCTGATCTGATGACCGTCGCGCAAGCCCATGCCCAGCAGGCAAACGCCATGCTCGAGCATGTCTCGGGGATGCAGCTCGCCCAGTCCGCGATCGACGCCCTCTCTGCCCATAACGACCAGCACGAGGCTGATCGCGCCGCGATGACCCACGCGATCCTCAACCAGCCTCCGGCCATCCACCACGTCGAAGCACCGATCATCCAGGTCCAAGCCGCCGAAGCACCCAGCGTCACGGTCAACGCGCCGCCGCCCGACTTCAGCCCGATGCTCGAGGCGATCAGCGCCCAGACCGAGGCACTGCGGCCTCGCCAGGTCGTGAAGACCGTCCAGCGTGATGCGGCCCAACGGATCACCAGCGTTGTCGAGACGCCGATCGATCCCGAGCCCGACAACGATCCGGACGACGCGTAATGCCGATCACGCACTCAGTCGTCGCAACGGAGCCAGACGATCCAACCGCTGAGGTGAAGTCGTCGGGCTGGAATGCTGACCATGTGCTGCCGGATGTCGAAGAGCTGCCCACCGCCGAGACGGATACGACGAAGGTGCTCTCCCCTGATGGCACAGGAGGAGTAACGTTCGTCGCGGGTGGAGGGGGTGGACTCGTCGCTGATCCGGGCAACGCCTGGGCCCCGTCCACTGCGGTTCCGCAGGGCTACGGCATCCTTGTCGGTGGCACGTCCGTTTGGCAGTGCATCCAGGCGGGGACGACCGGCACTGATGACCCGACTGTCCCAATGGTGCCCCCACCGCCGATGGCCGACTACTCCACGGTCGTTGAGTCCACAGCCGTTGAGTGGGCCTACGTTGGCGAGGTCGGCTCCCAGCCATATATCAGCCTGACGCTCAGTTCCGGCATCTGGGTCATGCCCGGCGGATCGGCAACGTCGCAGCAGTATGCATTCACCCAGCAGGACGGCCAGGCGGCACAGGAGAACTTCTCCTACGTCGGGCGCGACGGAAATGCGGTCAACAACTTCTCAGCCCATGTCGTCAGGGATGGCAATGCATCGGTCGATGCCTCGGCCCTCGTTGACAACAACGGCAACGCGTCCACGACCGTCGCAGCACAAACGACCGGCGACGGCCTTGCGTCGGTGGGGGCAGATGCTGTTATCGGAGCCGCCGTGTCGGGGAGTGCCACCGGCAGCTATCGGGCAGTCGGTTCGGCCATCAGCGGTTGGTCCACGTTCGCCGATGCCTCCGGCGCCCACTCGGCCTTCGATGATGGACTCGGGATTGGCCCGACCGGCACACCGGCCACCCAAGGCTGGACGCTTGTGGCTGATGCGGACGGCTTTCCCCGATGGCAGGCCCTCACCGCTGCCGACGTTGGCGCTGATGCCGCCGGTGCTGCTGCTGCTGCCCAAGCTGCTGCGGCCACCGATGCCACGACGAAGGCCAACGCTGCGGCAGCGGCTGCTGAGGCCGCGAGCGATCCGGCCGGCACGGCTGCTGCTGCGGTGGCTGCCCTCGTGATCCTGACCCAAGCCCAAATCCTGACCAGAGGTCTCGGCTCGTGATCATCCTCACCGCAACCACCGACAGCATCACCGTCAACCTCGACGGCGCGGTGGCCACCAACCAGCTCCCGTGCATCAGCTCGTGGCGCGACATCACGACCACCGCCTACACGCCCGGCCGGACGGTGCTGAACACGAACGGCGCGAGCAAGGTGACGGCTGTCGGCTCTCCTGCCTCGAGTACGCAGCGGGTGATCGACTTCCTCAACGTGCAGAACCAGGACACGGTGACCCGGACCGTGACGGTGAGCTTCGACCTGAACGGGACGTACTACGTGATCGTCCAGGCGATCCTCGGGGTGAACGAGTCGATCCAGTACACCGACGACAACGGCTGGGTGCATCTCAACAGCTCCGGGACGCCGCTGACGAATATCGCCGGGCCGTCCGATACCCAGGTCTTCACCACAGCGGGCTCATTCACTTGGACCAAGCCGACGTGGTTCACGCCGACCTTCGTCCGCGTCGTGGCCTATGGCGCGGGAGGTGGAGGAGGTGGCGGAGCCTCGGCGACGGGCGGGCTGGTCCGGTGCGGCGGATCGGGCGGGGGCGGCGGCTGTCGC